>Ga0335083_10010700_pt1 | contig 11054 bp, 10 predicted proteins | sample Lox_Sample_42_FD_206716 | JGI IMG/M metagenome (GOLD analysis project Ga0335083, IMG submission 206716) | Soil microbial communities from Loxahatchee National Wildlife Refuge, Florida, United States - Lox_Sample_4.2 | ecosystem: Environmental > Terrestrial > Soil > Wetlands | place: USA... | reverse complement strand
GGATGCCGATGGTCGTTTTTCCCGAGGGCGGCCGCTCTCCCGACGGACGGTTGCAGGAGTTCATGGGCGGCGCGTTCTATGCGGCGCTGAAAGCGCAGGTGCCGGTGGTGCCTATCGTGATTCTCGGTGTACGCGAGCTGCTGCCGATGAACAGCTTCCACTGCCTCCCGGGTGAGGTGGATCTTGTTTTTTGCGATCCGGTCTCCACTGAAGGCATGACCCCGCGAGACATGGACAAGCTTTCGGCCAGGGTGCGGCAGGTGATAGAAGAGACCATCGCAGCTCGGACAGCGAACGAAATCGAGCCGCTCAACTCAGTGCAGGCAGCGAAGTGAGCCACAAACCTCGTATTGCGATTCCGGCCCCCAACTCGGCTCGTCCCGAGTACGTCTTCCGCTCCTTGCCGCAGTACGAGCATGCGGTGCGCCGGTCGGGCGGCGAGCCGGTGGTGATACCCGTGAAGGCTACACCGACAGAGATAGCTCAGGCCATCAAGTACTGCGATGGCGTGCTGCTTCCGGGAAGCCCGGCCGATGTCGATCCCGAAAAATATGGCGCCGAGAAGCACGAGAAGACGGCGCCGCCCGATCCCTTCCGCGACAACACCGACGAGCTTCTCCTGCAGGATGCCTACAACATGCGCAAGCCGGTGCTGGGCATTTGTTACGGAGTGCAATCGCTGAATGTGTGGCGCACCGGCACGCTCGACCAGGATCTTCCCGACGGCGTGAACCATCGCGCAGGACGGAAGGTGGCAGAAGCGCATCGCATTCAGATTGACGCCCACTCGAAGCTGGCAGCGATTCTGCGCAGCGCGGGAGCCTTGAGCGGGTCTGAGGAACTGATTCTGCCGGTCAACTCAAGCCATCATCAGGCGCTCGAGGTGGTCGGCGACGGACTGCGCCTGGCGGCTTGGTGTCCCGAGGACGGCGTGAAGGAAGCTGTCGAAAGCACGTCTCCCAATCACTTCGTGTTGGGTGTGCAATGGCATCCCGAGCGCGACTTCGATGAGGTGACTTCGTCGCAGGCGATCTTTGCGGCTTTCGTGCAGGCCGCTGCCGCCTGGCACGCCAGACTCGCCCAGCGTCAGGGCGATTTCGAATCCGTGTAAATATCACGACTGCCAACCTGCGCTGTTTGTATTTGTCCGCCGCAGCGAAGAAACTGCAGGTCCCGCGACTTCGCTCGGGATGACGCGGGCGTTACAGGGTGTGCGCCGCACCGCCTTCATCGTTTACCCTGTTGTCTTATGCTTGATCTGGCCTTTGTTCGCGATCATCTACCCCTGGTTGAAGAGAAGCTGCGCCAGCGCGGGATGGATCCGGCAGCGGTTCTGCAGGACTTCCAGTCTCTCGACGTCGAGCGGCGAGCCGCCATCCGTGAATCGGAAGAGCTGAAGGCGCGCCGCAATCAATTGTCCGATGAAGTCGCTACGCTTAAGAAACAGAAGCAGGATGCGACTGCGCTCATTGAGGAGACCAAAGAACTGCGCGAGAAGATCGCCGGTGCTGAACAGCGTGCGGAAGGGCTCGACACGCGGATGCGCGACATCTTGGTCGGCCTTCCCAACCTGCCGCAGGACAGCGTCCCCGTGGGCAGCTCGGCTGACGACAACGTTGAGGCCCGGCGCTGGGGAACGCCGCCGCAGTTCGACTTCACGCCCAAGCCACATTGGGAGCTCGGCGAGTCGCTGGGCGTGCTCGACCTGGAGCGTGCCGCCAAGATCACCGGCGCACGCTTTGCGGTGTATTGGGACCTGGGCGCGGCGCTCGAACGCGCGCTGATGAATTTCATGCTCGACCTGCACACCCACGAGCACGGCTATACCGAAGTCCTGCCGCCGTTCATGGTCAACGCCGATTCCATGTATGGCACCGGGCAGCTTCCCAAGTTCGAAGCCGACTTGTTCAAGGTGCCGGTGGACGATGGAAAGAACTTCTATCTGATTCCCACCGCCGAAGTGCCGGTTACCAATCTCTATCGCGACGAGACGCTCGATGCCGCTCGTCTGCCGATCTCGTTGACCGCTTATACGCCGTGCTTCCGAAGCGAGGCGGGATCGTACGGAAAGGACGTGCGCGGCATTATCCGGCAGCATCAGTTCCAGAAGGTCGAGCTGGTGAAGTTCGCCAGGCCGGAGCAGTCAAACCAAGAGCACGAGAAGCTGACCCGCGACGCAGAAGAGGTGCTGCAGAAGCTCGGGCTGCACTATCGCGTGATGACGCTGTGCACCGGCGACATGGGCTTCTCGTCAGCGAAGACCTACGACATCGAGGTGTGGTTGCCCGGGCAGGGGCTGTTCCGCGAGATTTCTTCCTGCTCGAACTTCGAGGCCTTCCAGGCGCGGCGCGCCAACATTCGATACCGCCCCGAAGGCGCTAAAAAGACGGAACTGGTGCACACGCTGAACGGCAGCGGGTTGGCCATCGGGCGGACGTGGGTTGCGATTGTCGAGAACTATCAGCAGGCCGACGGCAGCGTAGTAATTCCGGAAGCGCTACGCAAGTACGTGGGAGCAGACAGGATCACGCCGAAGAAGTTCTAGTCACTGCTGTCATCCTGTCTATAACGACGTTGGCGTTGTCAAGGCAGACGGGGGCGGCGACTGGTTCAACGCCATCGCTTGCAGTTGATTCTTCACCTGCGTCCGGCTGCGCACCGGATGATGGCGATGCAACAGCAACTGCCGCACATCGCGCTCCTCCTGGTTGGGCACCCATAACCGCGGAAAACGCTGCTCCAGCAGCAAGTTGAGAAGGTGCTCCGCGTCTCGCTGGTCCGTCTTCTGCCGCCGCACCACCGAGGCCCGGATCTGCGCCGCATCGCCCAGCCACAACTCGTGGTCCCAGCGCCGCCAGCAGCCTCTCGAACCACTGCGTGGAGCCACAGGCTTCCATACCCACCTGCGCCGGCTCCGCCAAGGATGCATAGAACCCACGTGCTTCCTCGGGATGCCGCAGGCGCCGATAACTTACTTCTGCCCTTGACTTGTCAAAGATCGCCAGTTGCTGAAACCCAGGGTGAAAGTCACAACCCATAATCAACATCGCGTTGGCTTCTTCCCCGAGCCCCTGGTTGTTGCAAACTCAGAGTACTCGGCCGATCGAGCCAACGTCGTTATGAATCAAGGAGGCTTTAACCGCCGCAGACCTGCTTTTCATGGCCATTCAAAGCCGCCTCGGGAAGCCAACAAAAAAACAGATCCCTCGCGGACTCACGTCCACTCGTGATGACAAACATAAGGAGTTTCCGCCCAGCGCAGCTAAGCTGCGCGCCATCAATACCTCACAGCGCCTTCGACATGGTAATAAAGTGCACTGGCTGCGTTGCCGACTTGATCACTTCAGCCGACTCGATACCGGTGGGCACGAATCCCAGCTTCGTATAGATCTCCGACAACTCCGGCCGCACGTTCACAATGCGAATGTCGAGCACCTCGCAGTCGCGCGCTCGCGCATACTCTTCCACCTCGCCCATCATGCGTCTGCCGATTCCCGACTTCTGCTGCGACGGATCCACAGCCAATGTCCCGGCATAGGCGCGTTCGCCAGTGATCCTTACAAATACGCACGCGATCAATGCGCCCGCGGATTCAAGCAGCAGGAACTCGCCGGACTGCATCATCTCCGACAAGCCAGCGGCATCGATACGTTCGCCAGTCTTGAAAAACTTCTCGACGGCGAACGCACGGTTGATAAGCTCGACGATAGCCGGAATATCTGCAGCAACGGCTTTCCTCAGGGCGAACTCTTCCGACGGCATCACCTACAGCACCGCCGTCTCGTGCAGGAGCTCGCCCTTCGCAAACCGCGCCGGACTCAACACCTCGACGTTGTCGATGACGCTCGTTTTTCCTGTAGTGATCAGGTCAGCAAGAATTTTTCCCGTCGCAGGAGCGTGCATCACGCCGTGACCGCTGAATCCGTTGGCGCAGAAGAAGCCTTCGACTTCTGGTACCGGCCCGAGGATGCTGTGATGGTCGGGCGACATTTCATACAGTCCCGCCCAGGCGCGCTTGGGATTGATCGCCAGATTCTCGAAGCAAGGCACGCGGTCTGCCGCGCGCTCTAGGATCTTTTCAATGAACGACGGCACGAAATCGGTTTTGAAGCCCGTCGTCTCCTCCGGATCGTTCCATGCCAGGAGAAATCCCAGGCTCTCAGGACGGAAGTGGAAGCCATTCGTCATGTCGATGACCATCGGGATCGCGTGCGAGACGCCGTCATACGGTTCCGTCGGTACCAGCATGCGCCGTAGCGGCTCGACCGGCAGATCGACGCCCATCATCGCCGCGACGTCGTGCGCCCAGGCGCCGGCGGCATTCACGACGGTCCGCGTACTGACTGGCCCGTAGGAAGTCTCCAACTCAAAGCCGCCTGACGCATCGCGCCGCATGGCCGTCACCTCGGCATGCCGCCACAGCTTCGCGCCACGTTCGCAAGCCACGGTCGTAAACCCGACCATCACGCTGTAAGGATCGACGAAGCCATCAGTCGCGCAAAAACTGCCGCCCAGGATGTCGTCGCCCCGCAACTGAGGCACGCGCTCGACGATCTCATCGCGCGTTACCATACCTACCTTCGTCAGCCCCAGCGACTTCTGCAATGCCTGGTTTGTCCGCAGGTATTCCAGATGCGCCGGCCTAGTTGCAACGAACATATATCCCTGCGGCCGGTACTCCGAGGGCTGGCCCAGCCGCTCCTCGAACGCAGCATAGAAGGGAATGGAATACAGCGACATCTGGATGTTGGGCCGAGTCGCGAACTGCGCCCGCACGCCACCCATGCTTTTGCCGGTCGATCCTTTGCCCTGGTGCGATTCACGTTCCACAATCAGGACGTTGTTGCATCCTGCTTCCGTCAAGTGCCACGCAATACTTGCGCCTACAATTCCGCCGCCGATAATGACTACGTCTGCCGTTTGCATAAGAAGTTCGTCCCGGGCAGCATTGTAACGATTCGAAGGGGTGCCGGCAGTGATTTAGGGACGAAGTTGCTCAAACCCTGGTTCGTAAACAGAACACGATTGTTAACATCCCCATCAGTGAATCGTCTGGAGTGTTCTAATGCCGACCTCATCCGTGGTTCAGATTCTTACCGCCTCGATTGCTCCGGTCATCGTCATCTCCGGAGTTGGCCTGGTGCTGCTGAGCATCACCAACCGTTATGGTCGCGCCATCGACCGGGCCCGCGCCTTAATGGGAGAGCTGGAACGTAGCGACCCCAACAGCGCCCGCGTCAAGCATCTTGAGGAGCAACTGCGGCACACGCATCAGCGGGCCCGGCTGCTGCGCGCGTCCATGACCTTTGCTTCGGCAAGCATCTTCTTTGTCTCGCTGATGGTGGTTTCGCTCTTCTTCGAACAGGTATTCACGGCGCAGCGCGACTATGTCGCCCTGCCACTCTTTGCTCTATGCCTGGTGTGCCTGGTGGCGTCGATGTATTACTCCATTCGCGACATCACCGTCTCGCTGGGCGCGCTTGAGCTGCAGATCGAAAGTGCCGAGCGGCTGCGCGGAGTGTGGCCTCTGCAATAGGATTCACAGCGTTTCCCGGCGCTGCACGATGGTTACCCATCACACCTGCCCTGTGACTGACCTCACTGCGCGTGTGGTTATCCGCTCTTAACCTTAATAGTCCCGTAACTTGGACTGTGTGCGCAGGCTTGCCGCGAACCATGAACTGTCCCCAGCCAAGATCTCGCACCATGCGGCCCTTCAACTGCTTGCCCGGAAAGGAACTCACGATATGCCCATACTGAACGCCTTCTCCAAAGCCGTGATTCGCGACTTCAGCATCCAGGAGCTGGAAGATGCCGCTCGCCTGATGCGCGGATACGATCTGGTCGCGCTATGCGCCGCCGGCTCCGGCCACTCTGGCGGAACGCTCTCCATGATGGACATCGCCGCCGCCCTCTACTTAAAGGTCGCGACTCACGATCCCAACATGCCCGACTGGCCGGACCGCGACCGCATCATCTGGTCCGGCGGACACAAGGCCCCAGCGCTGTATCTCGGGCTCGGCTTCTCCGGATACTTCCCGCTTGAGGATGTGGTCACCCTCCGCAAGCTCTATTCGCCGTTCCAGGGGCATCCGCATCGGCTGAAGCTGCCGGGCGTGGAAGTATCCAGCGGCTCGCTCGGCCAGGGACTAAGCATCGCGGTCGGCATCGCGCTGGCCAACAAGCTCGATGGCCGCAAGAACGCCGTGTTCTGCATCATGGGCGACGGCGAGCAGCAGGAAGGTAACGTCTGGGAAGCGGTGATGGAAGGCTCGCACTACAAGCTCGACAACCTGGTCGCCATCATCGATCGCAACCGCCTGCAGATCGACGGCTGGGTGAAAGACGTGATGAATGTCGAGCCGCTCGAAGAGCGCTACAAGAGCTTCGGGTGGGAAGTCATCGTGTGCGACGGGCATAACATGCCGCAGGTGGTCGACGCCCTGCGAATCGCAAAGAAGATCCCCGTCTTCGGCAGGCCGACGGTCGTCATCTGCAACACCGTCAAAGGCAAAGGCGTCAGCTTCATGGAGAGCGCGGCCGGCTGGCATGGCAAAGCCCCGAGCTATGACGAGATGGTGAAGGCGCTCGACGAGCTTGGGCTGAAAGAAACCATCGCCTACGACGCGCTGCTCAAGAAGGCCGCCGAGTATCAGAAGACGGTCGAGGTCACGCTTGATGACAAGATGCCGAAGTTCAGCAACGACTATTGGTGGAACAGCGGCAGCACCATGAAGGTCGCGATGGAGCCGACCCGCAAAGGCTTCGGCAAATCGCTGCAGACCAACGGTAGTGACGACCGCGTGGTGTGCCTCGGGCTCGACATCTCCGGCTCGATCACCATTAGCGACTTCTACACGGCGAACCCGGAGCGCAAGGACCGCTGGATCAGCATGGGTATCTCCGAGCAATCAGCGACTGCCGCTGCTGCAGGTCTGGCGCGCGAGGGCAAGCTGCCGGTCCTCGGGACCTATGGAACATTTGCTGCCGCGCGCAACCTCGATCAGATTCGCGTTTCCGTCTGCTATGGCAATTTCAACGTGCTGATTGCCGGCGCGCACGGCGGCGTTTCCGTCGGCCCCGATGGTGCAACCCACCAGGCGCTGGAAGACCTGTTCGCCATGTGTGGGCTGCCTAATATGGTGGTCGAAGTTCCATGTGACTCCATCGAAACCCGCAAGGCGACCGACTACCTCCTGCTCGAACACGAAGGGCCCAAGTACATTCGCTTCGCGCGCGAGGCCACGCCGATCGTTACCAAAGAGGACACGCCGTTCGTCTTCGGCAAAGCGAATGTCATTCGCCTGCGCCGCGAGGCCGACAAGATGATCGACGCCTTCGATACAGTGCTCGCGTCGCGGTATATGGACGAAGGCGAAGACCTCAGCATCATCGCCTGCGGTCCCATGGTGCCCGAGGCGATGCGCGCTGCGTACATCCTTAAAAAAGAATTCGGCTACGAGACACGCGTGCTCAACATCCACACCATGAAGCCGATCGACGCCGCGGCCATCCTTCGCGCCGCAAAAGAGACCGGCGTGGTGGTCACCGCCGAAGAGCACCAGATCGGAGCGCTGGCGTGGCGCGTGAGCAGCGTCCTCACCGAAAGCCCCGAGCTGTACGGCACGCCCGTCATCACCGGCGCCATTGGCGTGAAGGACCGCTTTGGCGATTCCGGCGCGCCATGGGAGCTGATCAAGGAGTTCGAGGTCAGCGCCGAGCACATCGCGCACAAAGCCGCGGAGCTGGTCACCATCGCGAGAGCGAAGAAGGAAGAAGCGGAGTTGGTGGGGGCAAGATAGCGGCGCTGCCAACTTTGCTGAGCCATGTCGGGCCGGAATGAGCTTAGGTTCCTCCGGCCCGATTTCTTGATTTGTGATCCCGAGCGTAGCGAGGGACCCGCCCTTCGCTGGAAGCGCGAAGCCTCTTCAGTTCTGGTGCTGAACTCTGCTTACGACGCTTAAAGCCCGCAGGGCATGTAATGACAGCCCAGCACGGAGCATAGCGGAGTGCTGGGTAACCTGTTGTGTTAAGAGACTCCAGAGTCCCGTAGGGACAGCAGGGTTTTTGCGATCTCGTCGTAGGTGCGCGGTGATAATTCGAGCCAACATTAGATGATCAAGTCAGAGGATCCTTGTCGCCCGTGAAGGGGCTCGGGATTTTCAAAACAACTTTTCCCGGGGGTTCCGCTCCGCTTCACCCTAGGCCATCATTACAGGCCCTTCGGGCTCTGAGCGTTGCGACAGTACGTCGCCGCATAACTGGCCGCCGCTTTCCCTACAGCCACCCCTTCGCCCGCGCCAGGCGCGCGGCCTCCACGCGATTGGCGGCGCCCATCTTGCTGATCGCCTCGGAAAGATAATTCCTCACCGTTCCCTCCGACAGGTTCAACTCGGTCGCGATATCGGAACTCGCCATGCCTTCTCCGGCAAGACGCAGAACCTGGCGCTCGCGCTCGGTCAACGGATCGGGCTCTTCCGTCCACGCCTCGGCCGCGAGTTGCGGATCGATCACCCGCAACCCGCGATGCACGCGGCGAACCGCATCAGCGAGTTGCTCCGCCGGCATGTCTTTCAGCAGATAGCCTGACGCACCCGCGTCCAGCGCACGCCGCAAGTATCCTGCGCGGGCGAAGGTCGTAAGGATGATCACGCGCACCGGCAGTCCCATGCGCTTCAAATCGGCCGCGACTTCCAGGCCGGTCCTGGTAGGCATTTCGATGTCGGTGATGAAGACCGATGGCCGATGCTGCTGAATGAGCTTCAGCGCTTCGTCGCCGGAACGCGCGCGGGCAACGACTTCGATGTCGTCCTCCATCTCCAGCAACGCAGCCAGCGCGCCGAGCACCATGGTCTGGTCTTCGGCGAGCAACACTCGTATCTTGTCGCGCTTGGTAGCGGGCACGGGATAGTGTAGCAATTAGCAGTTAGCACTTAGCAATTAACAACCAATCTATTGTTGATGTGATGCTTTGTACCAGGGCACGACTTCAGGCGTGCCAAGTAGCTACGCTCTGGATTCGGGCTTTAGCCCCTGCAAACAAATAGCCAGCGGCTAAAGCCGGGCTCACCACCGCACCTTTTCTGCAACGGCTGAAGTCGTGCCCTGATACAGAACGAACTGATCGACGATCGTTAACGGCTAATTGCTAACAGCTAACGGCTAATTGCCAACGGCAACTCAATCACCAGCCGCGTACCCTGCCCGGTCATGCGCTCCAGCGAGCCTCCAATGGACTGCAAACGCTCGCGCATACCACGCAGGCCGTTGCCCTCCGGAGCATTGCAGCCGCAACCATCGTCCGCGATTTCCAGCCGGCACAGCGCGTCCTGCTGCATCAGGCGTACCTCGCAGCGTTGCGCCTCGGCGTGCCGGACGACGTTGGTCACCGCCTCACGCAGCACCATGGCCAGCACCGACTCCTGCGCCGGACTCAACTCCAGCGGCGCAGTGTCGCACTTCAGCGTGACTCCGGCTGTCTCCAGCGCAGCCCGCGCGCGCGAGAGTTCGGCAAAGAAGCCGTCGCTGCGATATCCGCGAATCGCCTCGCGCACGTCGGCCAGCGCGGCGCGCGAAGTGTTCTCCACATCCTGCATTTCGAGCTTGGCGCGTTCGGGATCGCGGTCCACCAGCTTGCGCGCCAGTTCCGACTTGAGCGTGATCAGCGACAGCGTGTGTCCCAGCACATCGTGCAAATCGCGCGCGATACGCTCGCGCTCGGCGACCTTTGCCAGGTGCTCGATCTCACTATTGGCCAGTCGGAGCTCCTCCTTCTGGCAATGCGAGACAGCCGCGAAGTGGTTGGCCAGTCCGACCAGGACAATCAACAGCACCATGGACGCCCAGAAGGCAACATCCATGTGCAGGCGGTAGTTGAAGAACACCAGCGTCGCAAGTTCCACCAGCATGAAGCCCACCACGCGCCATCGGTTCGTGGTGAAGCTGCCGGCGGCGGCGCAATAGATGAGCAGGGTAGGGCTGCCTGGGTTAAACGGTGCGGTCGCGATCGCAATCGCCAGCATGGCGAGGGTGCAGATCAGGCGAACCCGCCCCCCGCGCGCGAAGGCCTGCAGATACAACGCAACAAAAACCAGGCCGACGATGGTGTTGATGACCCAGTAGAGTGGCCCGGCGTGCTTCCACAGCGGAGAGGCGAAGAACCAGAACATGAAGGGAAGCCAGATCAGCGGCATCCACCAATGCTCTTTGTCAGGGTTGGGATAGAACCACCACCAGATTTGCTTCAGCCGGTTCATCGCCTCTCTATTGTCGCCTCGAATGATACGCGGGAACCAGTGTGTACCACAGCACGCCGGTGATCACCAGCGCGACGCCCAGGTCGGTCCAGCGGCCGCTCAGCGCGAGGGCTGAGAAGACGGCCATCGTCGCGAGCCAGATTGTCCATTGAAGATTGCATGTATTCATAACTCACCGCTTTTCTGGCTGGCATTTAGTACTCAGCATTTAGCCGTTAGCTCTTAGCTAATTGCTAATTGCCAAGTGCCAATGGCTGCCTTATCCGTACGTCTCGCCTTCATCGCGCCAGTACCCGTACGCTGCGAGTCCCAAGAACAACAGCGTCACTCCAATTAGCGCCTCAACATGCCCTCCAACCGGATTGGGATACGGACCCATGTGAATCGCATTGAGCGCCAACTGCGCGACGTGATACGGCGGCAGGACCTGGGCCACGTTCTGCAGTACCTTGGGCAGGATGAAGATCGGGATCCACAAGCCCGAGCAGAACGACATTGGCAGATAGACGAGGTTCACCATCGCGGGCGCCGAGTTCGGCTTGGCGAAGTATCCCAGTGCCAGGCCCATCGCGCTGAACGGAATCGACCCCAGCACCAGCACCGAGATCAACTTCAACGCCATCAGCGGAGCCATGCGCACTCCGCCGAAGGCGACTGCGACGGCGAACAGCAGCAGCGAGATTGCAACCGCGAACACCATCGCGTTCACGATCTTCGCCAGGAAATACGCCGGCAGCGGCATAGGCGAGGCGCGCTTCACCTGCAGCCATCCCTGGCCGCGCTCCATCGCGATGCCTA
>Ga0335083_10010699_pt1 | contig 11054 bp, 7 predicted proteins | sample Lox_Sample_42_FD_206716 | JGI IMG/M metagenome (GOLD analysis project Ga0335083, IMG submission 206716) | Soil microbial communities from Loxahatchee National Wildlife Refuge, Florida, United States - Lox_Sample_4.2 | ecosystem: Environmental > Terrestrial > Soil > Wetlands | place: USA: Florida... | reverse complement strand
AGCAACAAATCCGCAAAAGGGTTGCCGGTGGAGAAATTCCCCGGATCGTTGGAAGCATCGAAGGTGAGATAGCCGGGAATCGAACCCGCCGCCAGTTCGCCTCCGAGTTCATTCTTCTGGCCGAAAACGAAGTAGGCGCCGAACTGCAGATTGTGCTTGCCCAGGATCTTGCTCACGTTGTCGCGGTACGTGTAGGTGGGATTCGAATTGTAAGGCCCGTTCGGAATGTATCCGGGGTCCTGGCCAAAGCCGCCGCCGTAAGCATCGCCCACCAATTGGAATCCGGGTATGATCCCGTCTCCGTTGCCTCCGAACAGGTCACCGATGGTCATGCTCGACGGCCGTTGCCAGTTGCCGGTGTCATTGAGCACGATGTGATCCGTGGTGTAGCTGAACACGAACTCGTTCAGCAAAGTCGGCGAGAAGGTTGAATTCGCGCGTGCCACGATGCTGACGCCCGGCCCTTTGAAATCCGTTCCAATCGTCGGAAAACTTCCCTGGTTCGTCCACAATGGGGTAGTTTCGGTGGTTTGCCAGGTGTCGTGGATATAGCGGAAAGTGAGCCGGTTTTTGTCGTTCAGGTTGTGATCCACGCGAATCAGTTCCTCGCGCCAGTTGGTGGGCTGCGACACCGTGGTCTGGAAGAATGAGGCCGCGCCGCTGCCGGTCGTGGGCTGCGGGATCAGCGTGAGCAAGGCCTGAACGTTCGGATCACTAGCATCAAAGCCTGGAACGGTGTTGAGGTTCGGCGTAACCACTCCGTCCACGACGGGGCAGAAGTCCCCTGGACACTGGTCGGTGAAGTCTCCTGACCTCTCCGCCGCCGACGGCACCTGCTGGTTGAAGTCATTGGGCACGCGGTCGCGGCGCCATTCCTGCGACCAGAAGAAAAATGTTTTGTTCTTCCAGATAGGCCCGCCGATGGTGTAGCCGAAGTCGTTCTTCTTGTAGGGCGGGACGTCGCTTTCAAAATAATTCCGAGCATTGAAGGCATCGTTGCGCACGAACTCGTAGACGTTGCCGTGAAACTGGTTGGTGCCTGACTTGGTTTCCACTTCGACCGTGCCCGAGCCGTTGCGTCCATACTGCGCGCCGTAATTCGAAGTCAGTACCTTGAACTCCGCGATCGATTCCAGGCTGGGATAAACGTTCAGCGTGTCGTTGCTGCCGTTATCCATGTTGTCGCCGCCATCCAGCTCCCAGTTGTTGTATTCCACGCGGCCGCCGTTCACGCTGAAGCTCACGTTGCCACCGATGCCGACCTGGCCTTCATCCTGACCGGTCTGGTTGCTCACGCCGGGAACCAGCGTCACCAGTTGCGTGAAGTTTCGCCCATTGAGCTGCAGTTGCGTGATCTCCTTGCCGGTCACCGTGCCGGAAAGGTCCGATTGCTGCGTCTCCACCTGGGCCACGTTGGTGCCTTCGACGGTCACTTCTTCCTGTTGCGCGCCCACCTGCAAAGTCACATCCACGCGCGCCTTCTGCGCCACCGCCAGGATCACGCCCTTGGCCTGAAATTTCTTGAAGCCGCTCGCCGCCACCGATACGTCCACCGGGCCGGCCGGCAGCCCGCCGACAAGAAAATCGCCGCTCTCATTGGTCGGGGTGGTGTGAACGATGCCCCGCTCCGGAACGCTCACTGTCACTTGCGCATTGGGCACCGCCGCGCCGGTCGCATCCGTAACCGTACCGGTGACCGACGACGTTTCCTGCGCGAACCCGGCCGACGCGCAAAGACCGGCCATCGCCAACAGAACCACCATCCAGCGGAGAGAAGAACTCATGGTGCACCTCAATTTCAGACGTTGGGATACCGGGCATTCCGCAGCGCTGGCACGCCGCCCTTCTGATCCGAGAGCAAGTTTATTAAATGCATTTAATAAACTCGACAATATTGCGCTGACTCAATGTTAACCGTCAAGCAAAAAATCTCGATGATCTGTTTCAGGATTTCCGCAGGCTACGCAAAACAGTAAAGCCCACTATGAAACACGGGAGGTCGATTCCCGCACCACCAGCTCCGGCGCCACTTTCCGGTGCACGGCGGGAACTTTGCGCTTTTCCAGGACAGCCGCGATTCCATCCACTACAATCCCCGCCGCCATCGCCCCCATACTTTCCATAGGCTGGCGCACGGTAGTGAGCGCCGGGGTGTAGAGCCCCGAAGCCGCTACGTCGTCAAATCCGATCACCGAGCACTGCTCGGGCACGCGGATTCCCGCGCGGGTCAGCGCCCGGATGGCCCCGAACGCCGTCATGTCGTCAAAGGCCATCAGCGCCGTGAACGGCCGCCGGTTGCGGATCAGCTCTTCCGTCAGCCTGCATCCGGCCTCAAAACTGGAAAACGGATCGCGCGACTCCGGCAGGTCCATAATCAGCCGCGAGTCCAGTTCCAGCCCCATCTTTCGCGCGCAAGTGCGAACCCCCGCCCAGCGCGGCCCGGCGTCAGCCAGGGTCTTCGGCCCGCGGATAAAAGCGATCTTGCGGTGCCCCAGGGCGTGCAGATGTTCCAGCGCGGTGTAGCCGCCCAGCTCGTTGTCCACGATCACCGAGCTGATCGAATCGGTCCGCAGTTCGCGTTCGATCATCGCCGTCGGAATGCTGCTCTTTTCCAGGTCGCCCAGAATGTCGATATCGAGGAACACCCAGTTGGCCACCACGATCAGAGCTTCCACCCGCCGGTCGAGCAGCATCTCCAGGTAGCGCTCGAAGCGGCTGCGCTCGTTGTGCACATCGGTGAGAATCGGCAGGAAGGACGACTGGTACAGCGAATTCTCGATCCCCCGCAGCACCAGTGTGCAGTAGGGATCGGTCATATCGAACACGATCACGCCCACGGTGTGGCTGCGCTTGCTGCGCAGCGAGCGCGCGAAGAGATTCGGCCGGTAGCCCAGGCTCTTGGCCGCTTTCTCGATGCGCTTCTTGGTGACCGCCGGAATATAACGTGACAGCGGCGCGTTGTTGAGCACAATGGAAACGGTAGTCGAGGAAAAGCCGCTTTCCTTGGCCACGTCTCGAATCGTCACCATTTTTTCTCTGCCTGCCACATCGCGCACTCTGGCCGACAACTACAGCAGAGAGTAAATCCAGTGTCAAGGGTAGAAGATTCCGTTGGAGGGTTTTCTTTGCGCACTCTGCGAGCTTTGCGGTCAAGAATTTTTCACCGCTAAGAGCGCCAAGAATGCGAAGAAACCCAACTCTGGCGCCACAAACTGAGAACCGTGAACTGAGAACCGGGAACTGAGAACCGGGAACTGAGAACCGGGAACTGAGAACCGGGAACTGAGAACCGGGAACTGAGAACCGGGAACTGGTTTTCACCCAATCAGCAGTTCCCCGAACCAAGCGAAGCCTCAGTGCCTCCGCAGCCGCATTTTTTGATAAACTGACCGCGATCCTTCTCCTGCCTGCGTTGCGCCGACCAGCAAGGTCTCTGAAGGGAGGCAATCATCCCATGAAACGCGTGCTCAAAATCGTCGCGATCGTTATCGGTGTCCTTTTGGTGATCGCGCTCGTGCTGCCCTTCGTCATCAACGTCAACAGCTTCCGTCCCCGCCTGGAATCCGAACTGACCACGGCTCTGGGACGCCAGGTGAGCGTGGGCAATCTTAGCCTTTCGATTCTCAGCGGCAGCATCTCCGCCCACGACATTTCCATCGCCGACGATCCCGCTTTCGGCGCCAAGCCGTTCATCACGGCCAAAGCTCTCAATGTAGGCGTCGAGTTGATGCCCCTGGTTTTCTCCAGGCAGTTGCGCGTCACGGAACTCACTCTCGACCACCCCGAAGTCCTGCTGCTGCGCTCCAAGTCCGGCACCTGGAACTTCTCGACGCTGGGCGGAAAATCCAGCGCGCAGCCCGCCGCCAAGTCCACGCCCACCTCGAACCCCGACCTTTCCGTAGCCAAGCTAAACGTGAAGGATGGCCGCGTCTCCGTGGGCAATGCCGCCTCCGGCAAACTGCACGTCTATGACAACGTCAACGTCACGGTAAAGAATTTCTCCTTCACTTCGCAGTTCCCGTTCACCCTCTCGGCCGATCTGCCCGGCAAGGGCAGCGTCAGCCTCGATGGCCAGGCCGGCCCCATCAATCCTAACGACGCTTCCGCCACGCCGGTCGAGGCGAAACTAAAGGTAAAGCACTTCGACCTTACTGCCTCGGGCTTCGTCGATCCTTCCTCGGGCCTCGCCGGCGTCGCTGACTTCGACGGCACGCTGAGTTCCGACGGCGCTACCCTGCGCAGCAACGGCACAGTGAATGCCGACAAACTGCAACTGGCTCCCAAGTCCTCGCCCGCCACCCGCCAGGTGCAGGTGAAGTACGCCATCAATCACGATCTGCAGAAGCAATCTGGCGAGATCACCCAGGGACTGGTCACCATCGGCAAAGCCACGGCGCAACTCACAGGCACCTATCACATACAGGGCGACTCCACTCTGCTCAACTTAAAGCTCATCGGACAGAGCATGCCGGTAGAAGAACTGGAAGCCATGCTGCCCGCGCTGGGCGTGACTTTGCCCTCGGGCTCGTCGCTCAAGGGCGGCACGCTCAACACCACGCTCGCCATCACGGGCACCTCGGAAAAGCCGGTCGTCTCCGGCCCCGTCCGCCTTGCCGATACCAAGCTCGCGGGCTTCGACCTGGGCTCGAAAATGTCAACCATCTCCAAGCTGAGCGGCATCGGGAAGAATGCGGACACGACGATCCAGAATCTGAGCACTGACCTGCACTATGACCCCAGCGGCATCCAGACGCAGAACCTCAACCTCACCGTGCCTTCGGTCGGCGTGCTCACCGGCAACGGCAACATCAGCCCCGGCGGCAACCTCGACTACACCATGCGCGCCAGCCTCAGCGGCGGCGCGGTGGCCGGCATCGCGCAGATCGCAGGCCTGGGCGGCAAGGGCAGCAATGCGGGCGTCCCGTTCTTCATTCGCGGGACTACCTCGAACCCCTCGTTCGTGCCCGACGTGAAGGGTATGGTTGGCAGCAGCCTTAAACAAACTCTGGAAGGCCAGCAGGTAAAAGGTTCGGTGCTCAACAACCTGACGGGATTACTAGGCAAGAAGAAGCAGAAGCAATAACCAACCTTGCGGCGAGCAATGACCGGGTAGGGACGGGGCTTGCCCCGTCCCCCGAGAGTGTGTGACTTTTTGTGGTCGAAGACAATTATGCCCTGTCATCCTGAGCGAAGCGAAGGACCCCATGTCTGCGTAGAAGCAGCACCAGCGCTGTAAGGCATTCTCTCCACCGCACGGCGGCAGCGCCGAGAGAATGCCCGCCAGGGCCGTTGCCTCCCGCCGCAGGCAAGGGCTCCTTAGCTTCGCCCAGGATGGGAGAAAGAGTCACGGCCTCCGAGGGAAGCGAGGGCAGCTTGAGATGTTTTCTTTGCGTCCTTTGCGATCTTTGCGGTAAACCTTCTTTGAATTCGGCGAATCTATAGCTAAATGATATACCATTAAATATGACCGCCGCCCCCAACCTCCTCGTTCTGACCAAGCCCGCCGACTCCAGGCGCTTTGGCCTGGCCCACTGGATGCGCGAAGTGCTCGAGCAGTGCGACAAAGTCCGCGGCGACTTTGCTCCCGACCCCGTCCACGATCTGCGTGTGGCCCTGCGCCGCTGCCGCTCTCTGGCCGATGGTTTTATCGTCCTCGACTCACGTCCCGCCTGGAAACAAATGAAGCGCGCCGGCAAGCAGCTCTTCAGCCAACTCGGAGCCCTGCGCGATCTCCACGTGATGCAGGAGTGGATCCAGCACCTCGCCCCCGCCGACGATCCCGTAGCCCGCTTCCTGCTCGACCTCCACGCCACAAAAGAGCCGGCGCTCAAGCAGGCCGCCCTCGCCGCTCTTGAGAACTTCGACCGCGATCGCTGGCAAAACTGGGCCGACGTCCTGCCCAGGCGGGCCGAGCAGGTTCCCGCCGGCAGCCTGGTCTTTCGCCACCTCGCTCTGGAGCGATGGAATGCGGCTTATGATTTGCATCACCGCGCTCTGCGCAACCGCTCCAAAACCGGTTATCACCAGTTGCGCATCGGGCTGAAGAAATTCCGCTACACGGTGGAAAACTTCCTGCCGGAGTTGCACGAAGCCTGGGGCGACGACCTGAAAAGACTTCAGGATTGGCTGGGCGAGGTACACGACCTCGACGTCCTCTGGGCCACCGCTCTTCAAGCCAAAGCATTCCCCGGAAGCGCGGAAACTCCTGTCGGCGAACACTCGGAGGGCCCCGCAACCGCGGCCCACGAGCCGAGTGCCAGATCCAACGAGGAGGACGAGCGCCGCTTCTGGCATTCGCACATCGAGTCCGAGCGCGAGCAACGCCTGCAAAAATATCGCGACAAAATGATCGGCCCGCATTCACCCTGGCAGGTGTGGCGAGCGGAGCTACCGCAAGGGGCGGAAATAGAATCCGGAGCCATGGAACGCCTGCGAGTCTGGGCCGGCTTCCTCGATCCCGATGTCTCGCACTCCGAAGCCATCACCGCGATCGCGCTCAAACTTTTCGACGGACTGGCGGAATCCGGCTTCCACCATCGCAACCCTCGTTCGCGCGACATCCTGGAGATTGCCGCTTTGGCGCACGAGGTTGGCCGCGCCAAGCGCGACCGCAAGCACCAGAAGATTTCCGCCCGCTACATTCGCGAATTCGACCCGCCCCTGGGCTGGCGAGCGCAGGACTTGCAGCTGGCGGCGCTGGTGGCACGCTACCATCGCGGCGCGCTGCCTGCTCCCACCCAGGCCCGCTTCGGCCGCCTTTCCGAGACACAAAAAGATCTTGTGCGCTTTCTCGCCGGCATTCTGCGCCTGGCGGAGTCGCTGCACGGGGGCAAAGCAGCTGCGCGCGCCGTGACCGTGGAGAAGACAGGAGATTTTCTAACGGTGTGGCTTCAGGGAATTCTGCAAGGAGCGCGGCAACCGGAGAAAGTCGCTGCCGCGAGATACCTGCTGGAAGCGGCTTGCGGCTGCCCTATTCTGGTGCGCCAGGCCGCCCGCCGCAAGTAAAGATGTAGCGCCGGCGTCCCGCCGGCACCATTGGGTGCGGCTGAACCGCCGAGTGCAGAACGACCGCGGAGTGCCGGCGGGGACGCCGGCGCTACCGATCCTGCTTGTGCCGCTGCAACTCATGCCGCAGACTGCGGCCTTCCACCAGGTGGAACACTTCCTCCGCCAAATTCTTGGCGTGGTCGCCGGCGCGCTCGAACGCCTGCGCCATCAATAATAGATTCGTACTGTATTCCCGCGGACGCTTCCTCGAACTCTCGAGGTGGCGGCTGAATAGCGCCTTGCATGCTTCGTCCATGCGCGCATCGCTCTGCATCACCCAGCTCGCGGCTGCCGTGTCGCGGTGCACAAAGCCGGTATAGATGCGCTCCATCATCTCCTCCAGGGTTTTGGCCATGGCCTCCATGTCGCGCGTATCTTCCGGCAGCATCTTCGAGCCTAACGTGTGCAGGCGCTTGGTCACCGACCACGTAAGATCGCCGATGCGCTCCAGATCGATGATGAACTTCAGGCAGGCCAGCAGTTCCCGCGCCTCCGGCTCGGTAACTTCGGTGATCGCGCTGGCCAGGCGTTCATCGATCTTGCGCTCGATGCGGTCGAGTTCCTTCTCGCAATCCTTTACCGCCAGGAAAGCCATCTTCGACGACTTGTCGATGAACTCCCCCGCATTGGCAGCCGCATCCTTGGCCACCAGGCAAGCTTGGCGGATCAGGTCCGACATCTCCTTGGTGGACTCGGTCTCCAGCGGAATTTCTGTTTTGGTCCTGCTGCGGCGGGCGATCAAGCGACCTGATCCTCCTCCGGTCACGTTCTGCGGCGGCAAGTCTCGCTCATTGGGCGCGGCAAGGGAACCCGCGCCCATCTGGAACTCAGCAACTGTGTATCACAATTCGCGCCAACAAAGACTCGCGCCCCACAAATTCACAGATTTTTAACTTCGGTAGCGCCGGCGTCCCGCCGGCAACCCCTCAAATCGAGCGGCGGCCGGCAACCCGCCGTCAACTGCCCAAGAAATCGCCAATTGCAATCGCCAATCAGCAATCAGCAATCAAAAATCAGCAATTCACCAATCAGGCCTCCCAATCCAACACCACCTTCCCCGCCTCGCCCGAGCGCATCGCCTCAAACCCCTTCTCATAATCCCGCCACGAAAACCGGTGAGTGATCACCGGCGAAATATCCAGCCCGCTCTCCAGCATGACGGTCATCTTGTACCAGGTCTCATACATTTCGCGCCCATAAATGCCCTTGATGGTCAGCATGTTGAAGATCACCTGGTGCCAGTCAATTGCCATCTCGCCCGCTGGGATTCCCAGCATAGCGATCTTTGCGCCATGGCTCATATTGCCCAGCATCTCGCGAAACGCCGCCGCCGAACCCGACATCTCCAGGCCCACGTCAAACCCTTCCAGCATTCCCAGTTCTTTCTGCACTTCTTTCAAGGGCGCCTGCCGCGAATCCACCGCCCGCGTAACTCCGATCTTTTTCGCCAACGCCAGCCGGCTTGGATTCACATCGGTAATGACTACGTGCCGCGCCCCAGCGTGCAGCACCACTGCTGCGGCCATGATCCCGATCGGCCCCGCGCCCGTAATGAGCACATCTTCCCCCAGCACGGGGAATGACAAAGCTGTATGTACAGCATTGCCGAAGGGATCGAAAATCGCCGCAATTTCCCGCCGGATCTTGGGATCGTGCCGCCAGATATTGCTCATGGGCAGCACGATGTACTCGGCGAACGCCCCTGCCCGGTTCACCCCCACTCCCTGGGTGTGCGCGCAAAGGTGCCGCCGCCCCGCCAGGCAATTCCGGCAGCGCCCGCAGATCACGTGCCCTTCGCCGCTGACCAATTCCCCCGGCCGGAAATCGGCCACGTTCGAGCCCACTTCCACCACTTCCCCTACGAATTCATGCCCGATCACCAGCGGTACCGGAATCGTCGCCCGCGCCCACTCATCCCATTCGTAAATGTGCAGGTCGGTGCCGCAAATCCCGGTCATCAGTACCCGCACCTTCACGTCATTGATGCCGATCCCGGGCTCCGGCACCTCTTCCAGCCACAACCCGCGCTCACTCCGGCTTTTCACCAGTGCTTTCACAAATCTCCTCGCGCTTCCCGAAACGCCTTATCGAACTTCCGGCTCAACCGCCACGAACCTTCCCAGTGCCACATCTTTCTTGACCGCGTCCGCGGGGAAAGCCTGCCCGTGCATCACGATATACACTCCCGGCGCCAAAACCCGCGCCGCGAACAGGCTCTCGGTCAGGTTCTGCAAGGCATCGCTATCTTCGAATCCCAGCGGCGCCATCGCTCCTGTAAGTACAATCGGCACCCTCACCGCGGGAAGCGCTCCCTTCAAAAACGTTCCCGTGCGCACCATGGTGTCGGTGCCGTGGGTGATGATGACCGGCGTTCTTTCCTCCAGCAGTTTTTTCACCGTTGCCAGAATCAGCTCGCGGTCGGCGTCGGTCATCTCCAGGCTGTCTTTATTGAGAAGCGGCCGCACCCGGACTTCCGTATCCGGCAGCCGCAAACGCTGCAGGTAGCGATGGATCTTGCTCTCCAGATTAGCCACCGACCCAGCCTGCTCGGAATACACCTTATCGATGGTCCCGCCGGTGGTTACCACATAGATCACTTTCATAGCAGAGCAAGTCCAATGTACACCAGCCCAGAATCAACCAGCGTGAACAGGCCGACCGGCCAAATACCGAACTTCAACAACTGAGAACTGAGAACCGGCAACTGGCAACTGGTGTTTCCCCAAAACCGGCCAGAACTGAGTGCCTGCAAGCCGCGAACCGCCCGAGCCTGCGAGCTGGTCAACGCTTATCCGCACCGCCGCAACGCCCCGTACCTACCGCGCCTGCCGACGCAACTCATCAATCTGCACCTGCAGATCGGCAACTTTCCGCTCAACCTCTTCCACCGACGCCGTTTTCACCGTCCGCTCGCGAGTGTAGCCCACATACCCGAGCCATCCTTCCGACCGCGCCTCGCGCTGCTGCTTTACCAGCGCATATAAAGGATCAGCCTCGATCCGCGCCACTTCCTCGTCCAGTTCGCCCGCAGGCGCCGCCACGCCCATCGCCTGCAGAATGGTTCGCGCCATCAGCAGGTGTCCGCTGAGATCAGGATGAATTCCATCCCGCGTAAACGAAAACTCCGGCTCCGTCTTCCGCCTTTGCGCGATGTAGGCCGCCACCGGCCCATGCAGATCGATCACCCGCGCCGCGTGGTGATTGAGCTTCATCTCCCAGCGCGCATAGTCGCCGAGCACCGAGTCATAGTCTTCGTAGGGCTGCAGATAACTGAAGTCCGCGGCGTCGCGCTTCTGCAGGTGCTTCACCGGCAACCGATCAAACGGCGGCGGCGTGAGAATTACAACCTCAGCCCCGGCCGCTTTGGCCTGCGCGATCAGCTTCTCGATTCCGCGCTGAAACGCCTTCATGCGCTCCCGGCTCTGCGGATGATAAATGCCGTCGTTCATCCCATAGCAGGCCACCACAACATCCGGCTTCACCAGCGCCAGCGCCCGCTGCAAGCGCTCCTGCACGCAAGGCCGCGGAAACGGATGCGCCTTCTCCGAAAGGCACGAAGCCGTTTCGCTCGCCAGCCCGATGCTGATGAAGTCGAACTTCGCCGCCGGAAACATTTTGTCCAGGTAGTATTCCGTGAAGGTGACGTACTCGCCCTGCTGCGTAATGCTGTCCCCCAGCCACAGCACCCGCTTTCCGGCGAACCAGTCCGGGCCCGGCTTCGCGTTGTAGGCAAGCGCCGATCCGCTGCCGCAAAGCGCGATCAAGGCAAGCGTGAGTGCCGGCAAAACAATTCTTTGGATTCGCGTGTTCATCGGATTCGTGTATTTATGACAGCGGCTCCCTTTGCGTCCTTTGCGATCTTTGCGGTGAAGAACAAATGTGGCCAGCGCCCCAGGTTCCGCGCTCGTTCGCGACCTCACCCGAAAATCTGTCAATAGGCAAGAATTACACGATCAAGCCTAACTCGCTCACACATCGGGAAATATATTTTCCCCAGGTGTGTCCAG
>Ga0335083_10010698_pt1 | contig 11055 bp, 10 predicted proteins | sample Lox_Sample_42_FD_206716 | JGI IMG/M metagenome (GOLD analysis project Ga0335083, IMG submission 206716) | Soil microbial communities from Loxahatchee National Wildlife Refuge, Florida, United States - Lox_Sample_4.2 | ecosystem: Environmental > Terrestrial > Soil > Wetlands | place: USA... | reverse complement strand
AGGCACAGTGGGTCGCCCGCGAGCGGAACCTGGCCCGGTTCGTCACCGAGCAGCCCCCGTACTCCATCCTGGTCCGCGGCATCGAGGAAGACGTGCTCCCGGCAATCCAGCGTCACGGCATGGGAGCCCTCGTCTACAGCCCGCTGTCCGGCGGATGGCTGACCGGCCGGTGGCGCAAGAGCGCCCCCGGCACCCCCACGTCGGCCGCGCGCCCGGGGGCCCGCTTCGACATGAGCACGCCGGCGAACCAGCGCAAGCTGGACGTCGTCGACGAGCTCGCGCAGCTCGCCGAGAAATCGGGCCTGACGATGATCGAGCTCGCACTGGCCTGGGCGATCAACCACCCGGGCGTCACCTCGGCGATCATCGGCCCGCGGACCATGGAACAACTCGAGTCACAGCTCCCAGCGCTGGGCGTCACGCTCGACACCGAGATCCTGGACCGCATCGATCAGCTCGTAGCGCCGGGTGTCACGCTGAACCCGGACGACAACAGCTACGGAGCGGCCGAACTGACGCCGCAGGCCCGCCGGCGGCAGACCCGTTCTGCTTGACGCCGCCGACACGCGTAACCGAGACCACAACGCGGCGCTGACCCACCGCGGGCCACAGCAAGCATCCGAAGGATCATCACGATGGCATACGAAGTACCAGTTATCGCCCTGAACAACGGCGTCGAGATGCCCTCGATCGGCCTCGGCGTCTTCCAGACACCACCGGAGGAGACGCGCAGCGCGGTCGCGGCCGCGCTCGAGACCGGCTACCGCCACATCGACACGGCCGCCGCCTACGGCAACGAGCGCGAGGTCGGCGAAGCGGTGCACGCGTCGAAGGGCGGTCGTGCGGCGGTCTTCCTGGAGACCAAGATCTGGATCAGCGACTACGGATACGACCAGACGCTGCACGCCTTCGACAAGAGCGCTGGCAAACTCGGCGTCGACCAGATCGACCTGCTGATCCTGCACCAGGCGCTGCCGTCCGACTTCGGCAAGACGCGGGCGGCTTACCGGGCGCTTGAGACCCTGCTCAAGGACGGCAAGGCCGGTGCCATCGGGGTCAGCAACTTCATGGTCGAGCACCTCACAAACCTGCTCGACGCGGCCGAGATCGTCCCGGCCGTCAACCAGATCGAGCTGCACCCCTACTTCCAGCAGCCCGAGGTGCAGGCGTTCAACGCCGAGCAGGGCATCGTGACCCAAGCCTGGTCACCGATCGGCGGCATCACCTTCTACCGCGAGAGCGGGCACACCAGCACCCTGGAAGACCCGGTCATCGTCAAGATCGCCGAATCCCACTCCAAGAGTCCCGCGCAGGTCATGCTGCGCTGGCACCTGCAGCAGGGGCGCTCGGTCATTCCGAAGTCAACCAAGCCCCGCCGCATCGCCGAGAACTTCGACGTGTTCGGCTTCGAGCTCACCACAGACGAAGTCGCCGCCATCGACGGGCTCGATACCGGCAAGCGCGGCGGCCCCGAGCCGGACGCCATCACCCTCGAAATCTTCAGCCGCGAGATCCCGGAGCCCTGATCCCGATGACCAGCAACAGCACACCGGACATGGTCGCCGTCGTCACCGGCGCATCGTCCGGCATCGGCGCGGCCACCGCCCGCGCCCTGACCGCCGACGGCTACCGCGTCGCCCTGCTGGCCCGCCGGCTCGACCGCCTCACCACGCTCGCAGGCGAACTGGGCAACGGGTCCATCGCCATCGAAGCGGACGTCACTGACCGCGACAGCATCGTCAGCGCCGCCGACCGCGTCCGCCGGGAGCTGGGTACCGCCGGTGTCCTGATCAACAACGCCGGCGTCATGCTGCTCGGTCCGTTCGGCTCCGGTCAGCGGGCCGATTACCGGCAGATGATCGAGGTCAACCTGCTCGGTGCGATCACGGCCACCGAGGTGTTCCTCGGCCAGCTCAAAGACGGCGGCGGCGACATCATCAACATCTCGTCGGTCGCCGGGCGGACCGCCCGGTCCGGTAACGGCGTCTACGCCGCGACCAAGTGGGGCATCAACGGCTGGTCCGAGTCACTGCGGCAGGAACTGCTGCCCGACGTCCGCGTGACGCTCGTCGAGCCCGGTGTGGTGGCCACCGAGCTGCCGGGCCACATCACCCACGCCGGCACCAGGCAAGGCGTCCAGCAGCTCTACGACAAGGCCGAGGTCACCGCCGAAGACGTCGCCGAGGTCATCGCCTTCATCCTCAGCCGCCCGCGCCGCCTGGCCATCAACGAGATCCTGCTGCGGCCAGCCGGGCAACAGTGACGCGCCGCAGCTTGCTGACGGGCCGAGCGCATCCTCAAATGCCAGTTCAGAGGAAGGAGCCGGACGGGCGGTCGGCGTAGCCGCTCCCACCGGTCCCGTCCGTGGCTCTTCTCGCCCCCGTCCGTGGTACCAAGACCTGTGCGGACGCATAGCGGACGGGCGTCCGTGCTGCAGGGACGGTCGGGTGACACCGTCGGCTGTTCGACGGACGGCCACGGACGGGCCGCGCTGACGGCGTTTCCCGGGCTTGAGGTGAACAGCGGAGCCGGGCGTGCATCCCCTTGGGCGGCCACCCGGCGGTCCGTGCAATTTTCCAGGCACGGCAGCCGGACAGGACCGGTTGACTGGCGGCGGGGCTTCCGCGGGGCAACCCCCAGGGCCGGCTGCCAACTTCCTGGATCAGGAGGACATCCGGCCGTCGGCGTGCCAGACGCCATCACCCGAGCGGCCACCGGCGCCCAGACCCCTTCCGCGCAGCTATCGCGGAACGTGACTGGCACTCAGGCTCAGCGGTACCGAATCCTCCCTGCCGAATCGGTACGGGACGACGATCATCTATCCATCAACTGGGGCGCGTACAGATCGTCCGGGTTGGCGCATCGCGATGGTCGGCTGGCTCTTCGGGCAGCTTGGCCGCCCAGGTCATAGGACCACGTAAGGGAGTGGATAGCGAAACCGCTCACCTGATGCCAAGGATTGGGCGTGAGGCCGCATGTCTCCGCTGCTGAATCCGCCAAGGGACCAAGCGGCTGCGCTCCAGACCACTATGTCCGCTGACAAGCTTAGGTAGCGGCCTCGATCGACTTTGGCAGTTCTCCGCTCAGGGACCCCTTCTGCTTCCATGAGAGAACAACGGACTGGCCCTCTATGAAGACTCCTCCGATCCGCCTTATGCCATCTACTGCCAGGTCAGTCCCCATCCCTTCCAAGATCGGACTCACTCCGTGACCAGGATGGACGATCGAAAAATACAGATCAGCCAGTGCGCTACCGCAGAGCTGAATGCCAACCTGCAGAGTAGGCCCGACTGTAACATAGGCCATGAATCCGATTGGGCCGAAATAAGTTACAGCGCTGGTTATCTTTGTATAACGTGCGCCAGAAGGTACCTTAAAAAGCGGAGCTCGGCTTTCATCATGAATCATAGTCAAACGGCCTTCGTCTCCATGGACCACCTTCAGGACTCCAGCATCCATGAGGTTCGCATACAGGGAAAGTTCCTGGCAGACGATAATGCAAGAAACAAACTCTGCCTTGAAACCTTGAACACAGGATTCGGGGACGAAGGCGTTTATCTCGAGGGGAAGCGGCTTGGGGCTGCGGTTTTCGCGATGCTCGGTCCATTCACATGTCATTTTGACCACGGTCTTTTCGTCATCTGCCCAGTCAAACGACAGCATGAAATTAAAGGCATGGGCGAAATCGGTTTTAGCCGCCAGCTCCTTGATCGCTTCCCTGTAGGCATCAGGCGCTCGCGAGTAGAACGAAGCCCAGAAGGTCTGTGAAGACAGCTCTTCTCCGAAATAACGTAGCAAACGCGGCTCGACGACGAGAGATACGACTACCGCTACTATCAGTGCCTCACCGACGGCTTGGGTGATGCTGTGCAACTGGGATGGCATTGATATTACGGCGTCCACTGTGAAAAGAGCGGATCCGACGAACCCGAACGCAAGCAAGATGAACCAATAATTACGGCCTGCACGAACCGGAGTCTGCATCATCTGGTTGTTGCCACGAGCCATCTGAGGCCTTTCTCGCCGCCGGATCGAGAACAGTAATTTGAGCTAACCTGGTGATCGTACCTTGCAGCTCTTCGATTGCCTTGACGTTGCGGATTCCAGCAAGGCCAGAACTTCCCACCTGTCGAAGCCTCCCTGCGGTGGCCTCCACTGACAACCCTGAAGTGTCCGCGCCTAGCGAAAGACCACCAGAATTTCCGAGTTCGGCGGGCCCGCACCTGCTGTTGAATTTTGGGTGAAATCCAACCGATGATGTATCTCGGGAAACAGAGCCCAGCGACAACGCTAGGTCTGATGCGCTCGGCATAGGTAAAAGCATGACAGGCTCCTACCTGCTCCGCAAGGTTCTGTCCCGCCCGAGAATTCAGTAACTTGAGCGAACGTCAGCCATGTACGTTAATGATTTGCCTTTCGGCTGGACCTGGCAGTGGCGCCAATCATCTCGGGGACCGCCTCGGCACGCTGCGATTCCTGATCCACGATCGCGATCCGCTGTTCACTGCCCCGTTCGGCGAGGTGTTCAAGTCCGAGGGACTGCGGATCATCACCACCTTGCCGAGGATGCCTCGGATGAACGCCATCTGCGAGCGCGTCATCGGGACCCACCGCCGCGAGTTGCTAGACCGCACCCTGATCCTCGGCGAGCGCTACCTGGACCTGGTGCTCCACGAGTACCTGATCCAGTTACAACCAGCACAGACCGCACCAGTCCGACAGCAGCCCCCCGGACATCGAGACGCAACCCGACCGGGACGTGACCGGCCTGCAATCCGTCCGCCGAAGACCCGTGATCACGGGACTAATCAACGAATATCATCATGCCGCGTAACCCCAGCTCAGGCCCCGTAACTCAATATCCGAGCGGCATACCATAGGCATACACTAGAGCACTTTCCGATAAGGGCGAAGACTCATAACTGCGAGCCGGGCCGATGCCGGAGACCTGGCTCGGGGCGAGGCGGGTGGCTGAGCTGCCACCGCATAGGGCGGCCCCGAAGATGGCGTGTAGTCTCCGGCATCGGTTCGGCGCAGCGGCGGTCCTTGCCATGCGGAGATCGTGAGTTTCCAGCTCGCCGAGGCTCTGTTTGCGGTCAGTTCTTCCTGGCCACGCCGGCGAGCAGTGTCATGACGTCGCTGCTGGCCACGACTGGGTCGCCGTCCGGGCGCCACGACCAGGCTTCGGTCAGGCCCGGCTCGACGAGTGTCATGTCGCCGAAGAACGCGGCGATCTCCTGCGGGCCCCGGGAGGCCGCCTGCGACATTCCCTTGCGTGCTTCTCCTAGTTCGCGTGCGGTCTCGCTCAGCTGGCCGCCGGCCACGTGGGAGGGTGCCATCGCGACGTGGGAGATCACTAGGTAGCTGCCAGGAGCCATGACGTCCCGCAGCGTCGCCACGTGTCCGGGCGCACCCGCCTCATCCGGGACGAAGTGCAGGACGGCGACGAGCAGGACGGCGACGGGCCTGGCGAAATCGATCAGGCGGCGGACGTCCGCGGCGCCGAGGATCTCCTCGGGCCGGGTCAGGTCCCCGTGAACGGCCGCGGTCCGCGGCGAGGCGAGCAGGGCCTGCCCGTGGCTGACGACTACCGGGTCGTTGTCCGCGTATACCACATGCGGGTTCGCCGTGACCCGCCCGGCGACTTCGTGCACGTTGTCCATCGTGGGCAGGCCGGAGCCGATGTCGAGGAATTGCGTGATCCCGGCGTTCGCGCAGAATCGCACGGCACGTCCCAGGAACCCGCGGTTCTGGCGCGCTAGCCACGGCAACTGCGGGACCGCGAGCGCCGACCGGTCCGCAGCTTCCCGGTCAGCCGTGAAATTGTCCTTGCCGCCAAGCCAGTAGTCATACATGCGTGCGGCATTCGGAACCGACGTATTAACGGATGCCGGATCTTTCTGGTCAGCCACGGCTACTGAGCCTACCGGGAGTTACCGGCAGGAATAAGGCGACGGATATCAGCGCACGGTCAGGTTAGCGGCAAGGGCTGGGCTGGCCTGGTCGCTGCCTGAGGCTCAGCCGCTGCACCGGACGAAACGTCCTGCTACGGCCCGGGCACCGTAGTCCGTCCAAGCCGCTCGTCCTGGGGCTGCCGCTAGCGCACCGCCGGATGGCAGGTCGGAGAGGTCGACTCCCACGCCGAGCAGGGTGCGGGTCACCGCCTGGGCGGCGTCGAGCAAATCATCTAGCGCACGGCCAGCTGCGCCCCGGTGACATCAGGCTCGCAGGATGCCGACCTCGTATTGCTGGCAGTACGGGTCCCTGGTCACCAGGATGAGATCTTCGCAGCGGGCCTGCGCGACCAGCATCCGGTCGAACGGGTCCCGGTGGATCAGCGGAAGCCGCCCGGCGGCAATCGCGTGGGTGAAATCGATCGGAAGCTCCCGGAATCCGCTATCTCGGACCCGGCTGGGAAGGTCTACAGGCGCACTGATCTTACCGAGAGCCTGCTTGATCGCGATCTCCCAGATCGTCGCGGCGCTGACACGCACATCCGGTTCGTGATCTAGCCGGTCCTTGATCTCCTCCGGAAGGCCCGGGTCGTCGGCTAGCCACCACAGCACGACGTGCGTGTCCAGCAGCAAGCTCATGAAGTCATGCCGAAGTCGGCGGCGATGGAGTCATTGACCGCATCCGAGTCCCAGTCCGGGGCCAGCGTCAGCTGGCCGCGCAACGACCCGCGCCCGCGCCGCCGCACACTGCCCGCCAGCGGGATCACCTTTGCGACCGGGTGACCAGCGCGGCTGATGATGATTTCCTCCCCACGCTCGACCCGCTCGATGATCTGGGACAGGTGGGTCTTGGCATCGTGGATGTTGAACTGCGCGGCAGCATCGCCTGGCACGGGAAACCTCCTTAGCTAATAGCTTAGTCCACCGCCTGCGCGAGGGTGAAGCATGAAAAGAATCGTCCGTCTCTCATGCCCCCTCGACTGTCCCGGACGTCCATATCTGGAAGGCGGTGCCTTGATGAGGCTGCAATCCGGTATCCGGCCAGAACGGTGCCTGCGCGCGCGATATCTCGCGATCTCGTCGATCACTCATCGCGTCCAGTCTGGCCAGGATGTTCCTCAGCGTGGGCTAGCCGGATCCCGACGCGCCCACCATGGCGGTCAGCGCTCAGGGCGCGGCCATCAGGTCCAGGCCATGCAACGCCTGAACCTCGATGTCCTACGCGCTGCAGATCCGCACCAGCCGGCGCCGTCCGGGCCCGCGGGAGCCGCCGGGGTCAGGCTCGCCGGTACCGGATGACCGCGAGGGTGACCGCGCCGAGCAGCAGGGCGGCCAGAACGGTGCCGCCTCCCAGCAGGACCTGGAAGATCCAGTACCGCCCCCCGGGCTGGTAGGTGACCCAGAACGTGTCGTGCAGCCGGGACAGCCACGCCGGACCGGTGCCCGCATGCTTGTCGAGGAGCTGGTTCACGGCGCCGTTGCTGAGTCGGTGCCCGCTGGCGGTGGCGTACCAGCCCTCGTCCAGCCAGGCTCCGGCGGGTCCCGGATTGGCGGGCCCGGTCGGCTCGTGGATGTAAATCGGGCCGCTGAGCGGGATTCCGACATTCGGGCTGGCGCCGAGGGCCTGGTCACGGGTCAGCCGGAGGCCTTGTCCCAGCAGCCAGTAGTGCACCCGGTTGTAGGTGAGGTCGGCGACGGTGATGGCGCAGGCGGCGGTGACGGCCATCGCGGGTACCACCCGCCTGATCAGCGCGCCGGCCAGCACGCCGATCGCGAACGCCAGCAGGGCCGCGCTGGCCGCGGTCAGCGCGGTGCTGTCGAAGAACTCGGGATGCCAGCGGTTGGTGAACCCGGGCGTCTGCGCGGCGACCGGCTGCACGGACCACTGGGTGAGCAGGGCGAGCAGGCAGGCCACGGCGGACGCGGCCGCGCCGAGCAACCCCAGGGTCGCCACGGTCCAGCGGGTCCGGCCGATGCCCTGGGTCCAGGCGAAGCGGACGGTACCGGCGGTGTACTCCCGGGCCAGCAGCGGCGCCCCGAGGAACACGCCGATGATCACCGGGACCGTCCGCACGAGCAGCATGACCTCCAGCATGTAGGTCTGCGGCCAGCCGAAGAGGACCCGGTTCTGCAGCGGCCGGCACGTCGCCGACCAGGCCGACGAGCCCAGGCAGCCATGCCGGATCTCGGTGGCGTAGAGCAGGTGCACCGCTATCCCCGCGACGAGGACGGCCGTGCCGAACGCGACAAGCAGGGCCCCGAGCCAGGCCAGGGCCGTGCGGTGCTGTCTCCAGACGGCCCAGCCCATCGAGGCAGGCGGCGGTGGCCGCCACCTTCCGGTCGGCCGTGCGCCAGATGCGACCGCGGTCATGATGTCACCCCGGTGGCGGCGCTGGTGGCCAGGGGCTCCGGGCCGGGCAGCGCGGATGCCCCCGGTTCGCGCAGGTAGGCGAGCATGAGCTCCTCCAGCGTCACCGGGTGGGCCTGCCAGCCTTCCGGCGTCCTCGCGGCGGCGGTACGCCGGCGGACGAGCAGATGGGCCTGGGCCAGTCCCTTCTGGGCGTGTACCACATCGAACTGGGCTCCGACCGCCCCGGTGCCAGCGGCGGGGCCGGTCAGGACCTGGTGGCTGGCCACCAGGTCCGCTACGTCCCCGGCGACCTGCACCCGGCCGGCGGCCAGCACGATCAGGTAGTCGGCGACCCGTTCGAGCTCGGCGACCACGTGCGAGGAGAACAGGACGGAGGTACCATCCTCGGCCGCCGTCTCCATCACCGAGGCGAGAAACTCGTGCCGGGCCAGCGGGTCGAGCGGCGCGAGCGGCTCGTCGAGGACGAGAAACTCCGGCCGCCGCGCGAGCGCGATCGTGAGCGCGACCTGAGCCTGCTGGCCCCCGGAGAGCCTGCCGACCTTGCGCCGGAGCGGGATGTCCAGGGCGGCGAGCCGCCGGTCGGCCCGCGCCTGGTCCCAGCGGCGGCCGTTCAGGGCCCCGGCCACGCGCACCATATCCCGGACCGGCAGGTGCTTGTACAGCGGCACGTCCTGGGCGACGAACGCCACCCGGCTCAGCGCCTCCGGTGACCCGGCCGGCTGCCCGCCGAGCACCGTCACCCTGCCCTCGGTGGGAGCAGTCAGGCCAACGGCCAGGTGCATCAGCGTGGTCTTGCCCGCTCCGTTCGGCCCGGCGAGGGCGGCCACACGACCCGCCGGGATCGCCAGCGTGCAGTCGCGCAGCGCCCAGGTAGTCCAGTACCGCTTACCGAGCCGGGCCGCCTCGATGATGTTCATGCCGTCCGGCCCGCCTTGCCGGGCGGTTCCCACTGGGCGCCGCGCGGCGCCGGAGGTAGGTCGGCACCCCCGACGCCGGGTCCAGCCGGAACGTGATCTGCGACGCCGCCTCCGCACCGCCCTCCGCCCGATCATCCCCTTTATCTATATACATAGTTAAAGGGTTAACGTGCCGGCTCCGGGACGGCAAGGCGAAACCGCAGGCTGTCTCGATCCAGCAGGCGACGTCTTCGCCATCTGCCGATGAGTTTCCTGCCCTGAGGGTGTCTAGCTCTCCGATGACAGGAGGACACGATGATCAAGGTTGAGATCCGGATGGGTGAGCGGGGGGCGCTGTGAGCAGCACCAGGGTGCTGGTGGCGGGGGCAAGCATCGCGGGGCCGGCCCTGGCTCACTGGCTGGGCCGGCGGGGCGCCGAGGTAACCGTGGTGGAGCGGGCACCTGAGCTGCGTCCCGGTGGGCAGGCGGTGGACGCGCGCGGGGTGACCAAAGAGGTCATCAGGCGGATGGGGCTGGACGCGGCCGTGCGCACGGCCCGCACCGAGACCGCTGGCGCGTACACCGTGGACGCGGACGGGAAGGTGCTGGAGACCTACCGCGCGGACGACGACGGCGGCGACGGGTACATCGCGGAGATCGAGATCCTGCGCGGGGATCTGTCCCTGGTGCTCTACGACGACACCCGGGATAGTGCCGAGTACATCTTCGGTGACCGGATCGCCGAGCTCACCCAGGACGCGGACGGCGTCGACGTTACCTTCGCGGGCGGCGCCCGGCGGCGCTTCGACCTGGTGGTCGGGGCGGACGGGCTGCACTCGGCGCTGCGGGCGATGGTCTTCGGGCCGCACGAGCGGTTCATCCGCCACCTCGGGCTCGTGATGTCGTTCTACACGGTGCCCAACGAGTTCGGGCTTGACCGCTGGCTGATCGACTACCAGGACTCGGTGTCCGGGCGCTCCGCGGGCCTGCGGCCCATCCAGGACGCCACCCGGGCGATGGCCATGTTCTCCTTCCCCGCGGCCGGCCTCGACGTCGACTACCGCGACGTCGAGGCCCAGAAGCGCCTGCTGCGCGAGCGGATGGCCGGCCTAGGCTGGCTGACCCCGCGCATCCTCGCGCACCTGGACCACACCCCGGACTTCTACCTGGACCAGGTCGCCCAGGTGGTAATGGACCGCTGGTCGAGCGGACGGATCGGGCTGCTCGGGGACGCGGCGTTCAGCTCGTCGCCGCTGTCCGGGCAGGGCACCGGGCTGGCCCTGGTCGGCGCCTACCTGCTGGCCGGCGAACTGGCCGCCGCCGGGTGGGACCCGGCGGCCGGGTTCGCCGGCTACGAGCGGCGGATGCGCTCGTTCGTCGAGGCCAACCAGGAGATCGGCCGGCTGCACGCGCATAGCCGCGACGCCTCCGGCTCGGACACCGAGCCAGGCCCGGATTTCAGCGGCGAGTGGTTCACCGACCTGATCGAGCGCGCGCTCAACGGCGCCGAGCTGCCCGACTACGGGGCCCCGGCCGGACCGCCGGTCACCTCACGGGCCATGTCGTAGGCCACCGCCCCGGGGCGCGGCGGGCCAGGATTCGCGTAGTTCACTGCCGCAGGTCCCGATGGCTCCGAGCGCGGCCAGCTCCTCCTGGAGCGAGAAGGGGCTGGCGCTGCGCGTGCCGGCCGAGTCCTCTTCCGCGTCGCTAAAGGCCGTGACCGTCCGCCCGGCGACCAACGGCTTCCCGTCAGGGCCGACCACGCCGATCAGGCCAGCCGGCCATGGCAGACAGCGGATACCACGATGAACCCCGCGTCCCGGAAGGCCTTCAG
>Ga0335083_10010697_pt1 | contig 11056 bp, 13 predicted proteins | sample Lox_Sample_42_FD_206716 | JGI IMG/M metagenome (GOLD analysis project Ga0335083, IMG submission 206716) | Soil microbial communities from Loxahatchee National Wildlife Refuge, Florida, United States - Lox_Sample_4.2 | ecosystem: Environmental > Terrestrial > Soil > Wetlands | place: USA... | reverse complement strand
CGACGGACCAGAGCCGGAAGATACTTCTCACGCTTCTCAGTCTAACTTGGGGCGAGGCATTCGGAGGAGGAGCGAAACACTACAAAAGCGTCGGTGTTGAATAGGCGGAGCGCTAATCGAACTCTCTTTGGAGCAACGACTAATAGCGGCTCGGTCGCAGCTGCAAGACCGGCATGCAACACTAAAGACGTTACTGCCATCGAAGCTTCGCAGGAGACATCATGAGGTACGCCCTTACCATGCTTGCGTCTGCAGTGTTGGCTCTGCTCCTGGCCTGTGGAGGCAGTTCTGACACGATCGTGAGCGTTCAAGTTAGTCCCCCACAGGCCCAGGGCAACGCCCCCAACGGCGCCGTTAATTTCACCGCGACCGGCAGTTTCAAGAACAGTCAGTCCCGACTGCTGACCTCGCAGGATGGACTCATGTGGAGCAGTTCCAACACTGCGGTCGCCACCATCAATCCCTTGACCGGACAAGCAACCTGCCTGAGCGACGGGACCGTGACTATTACCGCAGCAGTTCCCTCTGATCTCACGTACCAGGGAGGGGGGCACACGTCTTCAACGAATGTAGACGGGACAGCGAGCCTGCAATGCAGTTTTCCGCCGTAGGAATACGCTAGCACTGCCCGCAAACCGATCACAGACAACCGCTCTCAAAACGGGATGTCTTCGTCCGTAACCTCCGTCGGGTGCGCGGCGGGAGCGTTGTCATGGTCGAGACCGCTCTGGTCGACGCCGCTCGACTTCGAGCCCCCACGCGAGCCGCCATAGCCGCCTCCCTCGCCCTCACGTCCGCCGCCGCCGAGCAGGACGAGATCGTTCACGATGATCTCGGTGCGGTACTTCTTCTGGCCGCTCTCCTTGTCGTCCCAGGACGAGGTCTGCAACCGGCCTTCGACGTAGCACGAACGGCCCTTCTTCAGATATTCGCCGACGATTTCCGCCGTGCGCTGGAAGGCAAGCAGGTTGTGCCACTCGGTCTTGTCCTGCCAGTTCCCCTCTTTGTCCTTGTAACGCTCGTTAGTGGCGAGAGTGAAGCGTGCGACAGCCATGCCGGTGGGGGTGTACTTGACTTCGGGATCTTTGCCCAGATTGCCGATCAAAATGACCTTATTGACGCTCTTCGCCATGAGTGCCGCTCCTGAGTTGCGAGGTTGTAACGAAGGGAAAGGATAACAGAACGGCCGCTATTGGCTATTCGCCATTCGCTTTTCGCCGGGACAGGACATCTGGTCATTACCCCGGCCTTCTCCAGGTAGAAGCTCTTCTGAGAACTCTGACAAACGTCTTGAGCGCGTGCGCCGAAGCCCCCTCAGATTACGTCTGTGGCGAATGGCGAAGAGCGAATGGCGAAAAGCGTCTTTACCGCACAAACACCATATACAACATCACGTAAATCACCACGCCCGTCACCGAGACGTACATCCAGATGGCCCACGTATACGGCGCAATGGCTTTGTGGCGGGCGAAGCGGCCCTTCAGCGCGCGATAGAGCGTGATCAGGATGAACGGCACAACTACCGCTGCCAGGAATGTGTGCGAGATGAGAATGCTGAAGTAGATGGGCCGCGAAATCCCTTGCCCCCGAAAGTGAGTTACTCCGACGCGCAACACCAGGTGGTAGTAGAGGTATGAAATCAGGAAGAGGGTCGAGGTAATAAACGCGGCGATCATCAGCCGCTTATGCGCTTCGATGTGCCGCCTGCGAATGCAGTACAGCCCCGAGCCGATGAGAACGCCACTAGTCCCGTTAAGAAAGGCGTTCAAGGTGGGGAAGAATGTGGGCTCGATCTGCATGCAACTTGTACAGCCGATCCGGAAAAATCGGATTCACCACAGAGACACAGAGGTCACGGAGAAGATAGAAATGTCTTGAACCTGATTTACTCGGTGTTCTCCGTGTCTCCGTGGTGAACTTCTTGTCCGGACAGCACCTACGCTGCCGGTTTCGTGCTCCTGCGGTTCGCCACCAGGAACGAGAACGCAAACATGATCAGCGTGAATCCCACGAGCACCGCCATGTTCGTCGCCAACGAGAAGCCGTCGTTTGTTCCGGGGTACAGCAGTTCGCGCAGGGCTTCGGTCCCATACGTGAGCGGGTTAATCAGCATTACCATTCGAATCCAGAAAGGCGCGCCCGACAGCGGGAACAGCGATCCCGACAGCAGCCACAGCGGAATCAGGAACAGGTTGATGATGGCGTGAAAGGCCGAGGTTGAATCCATCGGCCAGGCGATGATGAAACCCAGCGCCGTGAGCGAGAAAGCCACCAGGAAGATGACCAGCACCGTCATAGCGAAGCTGGCGAGCGTGAAATGAATGCCTAGCGCCGGCGCGAAGACGAGGAAGATGAGGCCTTGTAGCGTCGCAAGCGTCGCCCCGCCCAGTACTTTGCCCAGCACGATCACCGAGCGGCTTACTGGCGCCACCAGCACCGAGAGCAGAAAGCCTTCCTTGCGATCTTCGATCACCGACATCATGGTGAAGATCGCCGTGAACAGCACGATCATGATCAGCGCGCCGGGGAAGAAGTAGTCGAGATAGTGCTGCCCGCCGCCGGACTTGAACGACGTACCGAAGCCGGAGCCAATCACAAGCCAGAACAGCAACGGCGAGGCAATAACGCCGACCACGCGCGCGCGCTGGCGATAAAAGCGGACCACCTCGCGCCACCAGAGCGCCGCCGCGGGAATGAACGTACCCGCGCTCTTGGGCAGTGCGATGGTTGCGGGTAAAGCTTGAGTCTGTGTGGCCATAATGCTTCTCTTCGCCTCGTATCAGGGCCTGACTTCAGTCAGGCCGACAAAGCGTCTTATCTAAATGGGCTTTGCGCCCCTGCAACAGCGGCCAAAGGCGAATCTCTTACGTCCTCATACGGCACGCCTGAAGGCGTGCCCTGATACAAAGCTCTTCTACTCCTGAGCTTTTTCCTCTTTGCCGTCCCCCTCCGTCCAGAACCGGTGCCCCGTCCTGCGAATAAACACGTCCTCAAGGCTCGGCTTGTGCACCGAAACGCCCTGAATCTCGCCTGGAAAGGCCTCGACCACGTCAGGGACAAAGCGGTACGCGTTCTCGATTTCGATGCGCACACGATTGTCGAGCACCTTGGGATGCAATCCGAAGCGCTGCTCAATGCGCGGCGCGATCGACTCGGGCTCTTCGGCCTCGAGCAGCAGGATGTCGCCGCCAATTTCGCTCTTCAACTCCGCGGGCGTGCCCAGCGCAACCACGTTCCCCTCGGCGTAAATTGCCAACCGGTCGCAATGCTCGGCCTCTTCCATCAGGTGCGTGGTAACGAGCACAGTGATGTGTTCTTCGTCGCGCAACACCTGCAAGTATTGCCACAAGTCGCGGCGCGCACCGGGATCGAGTCCCGTCGTCGGCTCATCGAGTAGCAGCACCGACGGATGATGCAGCAGTCCCTTCGCCAGTTCCAGCCGCCGCTGCATTCCGCCGGAAAACGTCTCGGCCTTCTCCTTCGCGCGATCAGCCAATCCCACGCGCGCCAGCATCTCCCCAACGCGCTTTTTCAGCGGCGCTCCACGCAGTCCGTAGATATTGCCCACCACCGTCAGGTTCTCTTCCGCCGTCAGCTTCTCATCGATGCTTTGTGCCTGAAACACCACGCCGATGTTCCGCCGTACGTCGGCGGGCTCGCGCGCAACATCGTGCCCCAGAATCTCCGCGCTGCCGCCGCTGGGAATCATCAGCGTGGAAAGAATGCGAAACGTCGTGGTCTTGCCGCTGCCGTTGGGCCCGAGCAGTCCAAAGATCTCCGCCGGGCGCACATCAAACGACACGCCAGCCAGGGCCGTGCGGTCGCCGTACTGATGGCGAAGGTTCTGCAGCTTGATAACCGCAATCGTGTCCCGAGGAGAGCTTGCGGCCAACTCGGGATGGATGATTCCAGCTGTCGTCATGTGAGGCAAACTTCAATTCTATATGCCGCGGTTGGAGAGGTCATTGCAGAAGGGTTCGGCATTCTTCAAAAAACAGCTGTAAGGCGGCACTCGTGCGCGACTGGCTCCACGATCCTGACTCGCCCGTGTCCGGGATTCACCTGTTGCCGGGTGCGCACCACGCCGGCTCGCTCCAGCTTCAGCACGTCGCGCCGTACCGACTTGGGATCGCGCTTCAGGGCGGCCGCCAGTGCGCTGATCGAAGCAGACTTTCTTCTGACCCTGTTGACCAGCCTTAGCCGCTCTGCCGTAAGCACCTCAACCATGGCCAGAGGATCCTCGAAGACGATATGGACCTCCGGCTTGACGAGCTCTCCATGATCGAGCTTGCGCGCACGCTTGAGGGCGCGTTTCTCGTAACCAGCCAAGCCGTCACTGTTTACAACCAATCTCATATAGGTCCCTCGCGTTCGCGAAGTTCCCTGACTTCCGTCAGGAAGTGGGCGATCAGCCTTTCGTAGCTGGTGAATCGATACGCCTGCTCTGAGCCAGCGTAGTGCCGATGATGGCGGCCATGCCGGTTGTCATATCCCAAAACGCGACCGTTGTCTTTGCGACAGAGCCAGGGGTTGATGAAAGCGAGGTTATACCGGACTACTTGCCGGTCGAATCCTGCCAAACCTCTTCCCGAACAAGACCCTTGCCGAGACGGCAGCGCACGTGGACGGTCTCATCAACCACCTTCCGCAAGGTCACTGGTTGCAGATTATCACAGTTAAGGCATGCTGTGCCCTAGCTGCTAAAGAGTTGGCTAAGCCGCGCGATTGATCATCATCAGCGCAAACAGCAGCGGTAAATAGATAACTGTCGCCTGTAGCAGATGGCGGGCGCGTAATTTCGATTGGGGGACAACCGGCGAGAGCTTCATCGTCCACATCCGCAGGCTGAACCATAACAGGCCGCTGCCCAGCAACAATGCGCCGAAGAAATACGCCCAGCCGGACATTCCCAACAGCGTCGGGACCAACGTCACCGGCACCAGTGCCAGAGCGTAGAAGACAATGGCGAACACCGTAGAGCGCCCGTCGCTCTGTACAACCGGCAGCATGCGCACGCCGGCGCGCTCGTAGTCCTCGCGATAGAGCCACGCGATGGAATGAAAGTGCGGGAACTGCCACAGAAACATGATGGCGAAGAGCACGAATGCTTCCGCGTCGAGATGCCCGCGAATCGCCGTCCAGCCCAGCATCGGAGGCATCGCGCCGGGAAACGCGCCAAGGAAGGTACACATGGGGTGCACCATTTTCATCGGCGTGTAGACCATCAGGTACGACGCGGACGTCAGCGCCGTCAGCAGTGCCGTCTGCCAGTTGGTTGTGAACCACAGGTACAGCACGCCGCCGGCGGTCATGCCCCACGCGACGACGGAAGCGTGCAACAAGCTGAGCGATCCCGTCACCAGCGGCCGCATGGCTGTACGCCGCATGCGGGCATCAATGTCGCGCTCCATCACTTCGTTGAGCGCAGCGGTGCCACCACTGACCAGGCTGATACCGAGCAGTGCGTTGAACGCAGTCCACGACAGAGCCGGCACGCCTGACTTCGCGGCCGCAAAATAAGCGCCACACCAGGCGGTCATCACGATGAGCGTCGTAACGCGAGCCTTGGTCAGCTCGGCGTAATCGCGCGCGACGGCGGCGAAGCCCGCGCGAGGAACGGCAAGCGGCTGCGAGGCAGAGCTCATGCTGCGGCTTTCCTGGGAGCAGAATTCATGGCAAATTGCGAGGAAGTTGAGGGTATCATGCGGCGCGTCTGTATGGCGAGAACTACGCTTGTGGCCAGCACCAGTGCGCCGCCGGCTACGTGCGAAACCGTGCTCAGCACCATACTGGCCGTCGGCTGCACGGCGTCGCGCCCCCACTGCACGCGGGTGATATAGGCGAAGAATCCCAGCCCGAGTTGCACCATCAGCAACGCCAGCAGCAGCTCAGCCGGGCGGCGAAGTTGCGGATACCTGCTGTATTGCGTGAGCACGCGAACCACAGTCCAGCAGATAAGGGCAGCAACCACGCATGCGCCGATCAGATGCGGCAGCAACTTGATGCCTGAATGGCGAAACGCGGCTCCCAGGATGAGCTGAATCCAGACACACGCAGCGGTGACTGTTGTTAGCGTGGCGGTGCTTGGCGCGAGTCCGCTCTCAAAAATCGGATCCGAATCCTGCAGCCAGCTCTTGCTGGTGAAGAGCGCCATCGCCACAACCGCGCAAAAGACGGTCTGCGCCAGCGTAGCGTGCGCCGTTGAGACGGCCCACGGCAGATAAAGCAGCACAGTCAGCCCGCCGAGCACGCCTTGTCCCACGACGGCGGCCAGCGCGATCCATCCCAGGGCCTTCATCCATTTACGCTGCTCAACGCGCTGCGTCCAGATGGCCATCACTATGATCAGCAGGCCGACGAGCTCGGCGAACATGCGATGCCCGTGCTCCCACTTCACCCCGCCGACCATGGGAGGAATCCTGTAGAGCGAGCCAAAAGAAGTCGGCCAGTCAGGCACAGACAACCCAGCATCGTTGCTGGTGACCAGAGCGCCCGCGACGATGAGCAGCAGCGTGGCGAAGGCCAGGAAAACTGCGAAGCGATGATGCGCCTTGTGATACGGAAGAGTGCGCGACGTCAGGACCAACTCCTATGAAACGTTGCGGCCGAACGAAATTCGGGGCCTGGCTGTGCTTAACGGGATACGAATGCGGTTCTTGCTGAAAAATCGCCAACCTACGTGCGATCAGGCATTCCTGGTATTGTAGCAAAGCGATTGCCCGCGAATGGTGCTAGCTGCTCTTCCTCGCCAGCGCGCGGCGCATCGTCTCATCCAGCGCTGCCTTCGCCTTGGTGTATTCTTCGGCATCGATCTTCCCCTGCTGGCGATCAATCTCTAACTGAAACAGCTCTTCTTTCATGGCTTCCAGCAGGATCGTCGAGCGATCACCCGTCACCGGAGCATCGATGCGCGGGCCCTCCGCGACAGCAGGCTGTGGACGCTGGTTCGTCTTCGAAATCACGTAGAAGCCGCCCATCACCAGCACCACGGCGAAAGCGCCCAGAATGATCGCGCGGTAGTTGTACAGAGGATCGGGAGCATCGATCGGCGCGCCGAGTCCGCCGCCAGGGCGATTGTCGTTGGCAGCCGCTTGTCCCCCGCCCATCGCGCCGCCGCCGTTATCCCCACCGCCAGCGTCCTCTTGTCCTTCCGGCTGGAACACGCCCGAGCCGGCGATTCGATACGCCAGCTCCTGCCCGGCTTTGACGTTGGTGGCCACCATGATGGTCGAGCCCGATTTGTCAGGCATGGACTGGAACAGTTGCGCGTTCTTCGGCGTGAAGCTCATGCCTTTGGGGAGCATGACGACAAAGTGCTGCACATCGGACAGCGGCTTGGGCGCGAGGCTGGCCTCGCCGCTATAAGGCATGTGATACGAAATCTGGAACTGCGTTTCGCCGGGCTTCAGCGGGAAGCTGAAGGCATACGTATTCTTCTGACCCGTCTCCGTCGCCGGGCTGGAGATGGGTTGCCCGCCGGGCCCCTTGGCGTCGCTCGAATCCAGTTGTGCACCCGCCGGCAGTACGAAGGAAAAAGTGTGATCGGAGTCCATGGTGCGCGCCGGACTCGACGCATTCTGAATGGCGAACAGCGCGATCACCTGCAACTGCTTGCCGTCTTCGCTTTGGTAGCGGTCGACCTCGACGGTCTGGTTCAGCGGTTCAACCTTCTTGGCTGACTCGTACACCGTGACCTTGGTGGTGGTCACGCCCGGCATCAGCGGCCCGCCCTGCGGAAAGTAGTTCACGCCGTCAACCGTCACGCGCACCATGTGCGGCGCGCGGTTCGAGGGGGCCGGGAACGAAAACTTGCCCTGCGCGTCGGTCTTGGTCGAGCCAATTTCCTGCATTCCCTGCGAGAGCGACAGCAGCGTGACGTCGGCGCCTACGGCAGACTTGCCGGTGGTGCCGTTGGTGACGGTGCCGGTGATGGATTGGGCGAGGGCGAAGGTGCTGAAGATGAGAATGAACACAAGCAGGAGCGGGTGGAGCACGCCTTCAGGCGTGCATAGTGCTCGCCCTTTTTTGAAGGGGCACGGCTTCAGCCGTGCCGGGCGGGTTGCAATGTGTCTGAGGGCTTTAGCCGCTGCGGGAACTCCCTTCCGACTACAGCAAAAAGCAGATCCCTCGCTTCGCTCGTGATGACAATTGTGGAAGGCACTTGCCAACTCATGCACCGCTGAAGCGGTGCTCCACCCGCCGCCCTTCATGCCTTCCCCCTGCTCGTCCTGTGCCGCGCCTCGATGGCTTCCATCTCCGCCAGGATCGCTGCCGCTTCGTCTTCCAACGCGGCGCGCTGCATGGCGTAATCTTCTTCGCCCAGCTTGCCGGCTTTGTACTCGAAGTTCAGATCACGCAGGTTTTCGTAGGTCGCTTCCTTGCGCTCGGCCAGATAGCTGAGGCGCGTCTTGGCCTCGCCGGTCTCAATGTGGTCCAGCCCGTAAAAGACATACACAAAAAGGGCCGCCGCGAAGAGCATGCACCCGAACATTACGAACGCCGTCTGCGTCCCCGCAGCAGCTGCGAATATTGCGAACATCAGAATTCCGTCTCCTGCCGCGCCTTCTGGCGCAGCGCATCAAGGTGTTCCGCCGGCAAATTGGGATGAGCCACCGGCTCTGCCGCAGCGCGCGACTTCCAAAGCCGTACCAGCCAAATTGCCAGTCCAGTGGCCGCGACAAACACCGCGAACGGCATGATCCAGGCCACCATGTTGAAGCCCTTCTCCGTCGGTGCTGCCAACACCGTGTTACCGTACTTCTGCACAAAGCTTTGCAGGATGAGCGAATCGCTGTCGCCGCGTTCGATGCCAGCCATCAGCTCGTTGCGCATGCGGTCTGAATACTGGCAGCCGACGTGGTTGCACTCCAGCAGCACCTGATTGCAGCCGCACACACACATCAGCTCATGTCCCAGCTTGTTGAACCGGGCGTCACTGTCAGTGCCAAGAAAGAGCATGGCGACAATGGCCACCAGCGCAAGCTGCGCAATGTGCTTAATCAGCTTCGAGTTTCGAGTTGTGAGTCTCACGTTGTCCAAATTCAGTCGTAAACCTCTCGACGGTGCGCAATTCGGGTCACGTCAACCGCCTTGGTCTTGTCATCAATCTCATAAACGATGCGGTAATTGCCAACCCGAATACGCCACTGCCTATCGCCCGTTCTGAGCTCTTGCATCCGGGCGGTCGCGGATGAATGGCAGGCCGCTCGATTCGAGGCCATATTCGCGCCACAATCTGTGCAGGCAGACCTCTTAGTTCCCGCTCGGCACTCGAACTCAGGGCAACGCGGTAGTTATTCACGCGCAAGCTTTCCGCTCTTAATCAAGTTCGCCTTCACTCTTTCAAGCGGAATGCGCTTCTCGTGCCGGCGCGAGCGGGAGACAAGCACATCCTCGATCTCTTCCCAAAGCTCGCGATGTTTCTTCAAATCGATCTGGACAGCAACCTTGCGGCCCTTTTCATCCGTTACGTATTGAATGCCATTCATAGCTTCACCCACGACTTCGTGAGGGCGCCTGTCACTCACGCCACACTCTGCATCTGCGGAACCTTTACCTCCAGCCACTCCACGATGCACGACAGCACGCCATGCTCCGGATCTTCCTGCGCAAAATCCACGCTTGTGATCTGAGGTTCGGGAATTGAATCGCTATCGACGGACATTCCTTCAAGATGAAACTCAACAGCCTCGCGCATGTTGGCCCGCATATCTTCGAGGGTTGCGCCGGTCGAAATCACACCGGGGATGTCAGGAACGAATCCGCTCAAGTTGTTGACACTCACCTCATAAACCGTTAGGTATCGTTTCGTCATATGCCGCCCCTGAAGGGGCTCTGCTTTCATTAGCGCGACCCTTCCCTAGCGCTCCCGCGCTGGGCTCGAACTGTTTCAAACTTCTGAAACAATTTGAAACTTGAAATTCGAAACTGGCCACCAGCCACCAGCCACTAGCCACCAACAACCGCCGCCTCCGCCGCCTCTCTTTCCTTCTTCGTAATCAGCGCTTTCTTCGGCTTGGCATTCGGCAGCAGCGCAATGATCGTCCCAATCAGCACCACGTGCACGCCGATCCAGATCCACATCACCAGCGGATTCACGTGCGCCTTGATGATTGGCTTGCCGGTGTCGGGATTCTTGCCCGTGTACACCAGGTACAAATCTTCGTTCAGCCGCGATCGGTTGGCCACGATAGTCGAGGTCTGCTGGCTCGCCTTGTAAAACCGCCGCTCCGGATACATGGTGGCGATCTTCTTGCCGTGCTTGTAGACATCGATGACCGCCCACTCGCTGCCGTAGTTGGGGTTATCGTCCTGGGTATACGACTGGCAGACCAGCGTGTAGTGGCCAATCTGCATCTTGTCGCCAAAGCCCATCTCCTGCTCTTTGTCCACGTTGAACGGCAGACCAGCGAAGCCGATGATGATCAGCACCACGCCGAAGTGCACCAGGTATCCGCCGTACCGGCGTGTGTTGCGTCGCGTGATCTGCACCATGCCGTCGACGACGTTGGTGTGCTGCTGGCGCGCGATGACGCGTCCGCCGCGCCAGAACTCACCCGCAACCGTCGCCGCAACGAATACGGACAGCGCAATCGCCATCAGCGAATAGAAGTAGCCGCTGTCGACCCACGGCTTCATGCCGCCGGCAATCAGCGCCACCACGGTCAGCACGCCCAGCACCGCTGGCCATAGGAAGTTTCTGCGCAAGCTGTCGAGCGAGGTCTTGCGCCATGCCAGCAGCGGACCAATGCCGGTTAGGAATACCAGGAAGATTCCAATCGGCACGTTGACGCGATTGAAGAACGGCGGCCCCACGGTGACCTTGCTGCCTGTGACCCATTCCGATAAGACCGGGAACAGCGTACCCCACAGCACCGCGAAGCACGACACCAAGAGCACCAGGTTGTTGAACAGGAAGCTCGACTCGCGCGAGACCAGCGATTCCAGCTTGTGCTCGCTGCGCAACGTCTCGCGGTTGCGCACGAAGAAGTACACACATGTTGCGAAGCTGATCGCCAGAAACCAGACGAACCAGATGCCGATGCCCGACTGTGCG
>Ga0335083_10010696_pt1 | contig 11057 bp, 5 predicted proteins | sample Lox_Sample_42_FD_206716 | JGI IMG/M metagenome (GOLD analysis project Ga0335083, IMG submission 206716) | Soil microbial communities from Loxahatchee National Wildlife Refuge, Florida, United States - Lox_Sample_4.2 | ecosystem: Environmental > Terrestrial > Soil > Wetlands | place: USA: Florida... | reverse complement strand
AAATTGAGGTGACGGCTGCTGTACCTCTGCTGAACATGGGCAGCGCTACTGTAGGACGCACCGTGGACAACGTAGAGATCGACAATCTCCCTCTGGTAGGCCGCGATGCGTATCAGTTGCTTAGCTTGACCCCGGGCGTTCAGAGAAACACAAATACAAACAGTCTGGGTTTTCCCGAGCAGCACGTTTACATTAATGGTTCGACGGACGACTTTACCGGCCAGGTTTCTTTCTACCTCGATGGTGGCCCCAACATGACCGGTCTGCGCAACAGTGGAAACGCGATCCCCAATCCTGATGCGGTCAGCCAGTTCGACGTGCAAACGAACAACTTCAATGCAACGCTCGGACGTTATGCAGCCGCCGTAGCGAGTGTTGTGACGAAGGATGGAACCAATAAATTTCACGGCTCTGCCTTCGAGTTTTATCGCACGAAGAACTTCACCGCGGTCACCCACAACCAGCAGGTCAAGCAGCCTTATGCCCGGAACGAGTTCGGCGCGACTTTGGGTGGCCCGATTCGGCGCAACAAAGACTTCTTCTTCGGCAGCTTCGGCGGTCTGCGCGACACGACTTCTCCGGCATTCAGCGGCAACGTTCCCAGCGCCGCTCAGATTGCGGGTGACTTTTCTGAGAATCTGCCAACGGACATCACTTCCTGCTCGCAGAGTCCCACCTCATCTGACAACGCAAACTTCAAGTTTCTCGTCTGTAATCCGAAGACGAATAAGCCATACCCGAACAACGTCATCACCGATCCGCTCGACCCGACGGCGGTCGCCATCGCGAACTATCTCTACTCCAAAGGTGTCAAACCGGGCGTGGGTGCAACGGCTTTCGGAGACACGCGCTACACGTACAGGGAGTACGATCCTACACCGGAGTCGTACAACCAGTATCTGATCAAGACAGACCATCAACTGACGCCGGCTCATCGCCTCACACTGAGCTACTTTCTTTATGACTACAGCATCCGGTCGAATCCCGGCGGTCTGACGCCATCGCAATGGAGTTATTCGAATTATGCAACCAAGCAACAAAACGCGAATGTGAGCGATACCTGGACAATCAGTGCGCGGACCATCAACCAGGCGTGGGCTAGCTATACAAGGCAGGCGGGGGGGCGCATTCCGGTTCCGGGCAACAGCACGTTCGCTGACTTTGGATCTGACTTTGGCATCTCCGGATCGCCATCACGCGGTCAAGTCAGCATCCCTAGTTGGTTCACGCTTTCCCAAGCCATCACCGGTCCCAAGGCGGGGACCAACCAATACGTCTTCCGCGATGTGTTGAGCACGACGCGAGGCAAGCATACGCTCTCTCTCGGTGCTGAAGCCGGTCTCGAGAAGGATTTCCAGCTCACATCGCTTGATAATTACGGCGTATTCGCCTACGCAACGACCAAAGGCACCCGCACCTCGAATGCTTTGTCCGATTACATGCTTGGTCTCCCGAACACGTTTGAACAGGACACAGGAGAATATGCGGAAGCCAACTACTGGAATTACGCACTCTTCGCACAGGATGACTGGCGTATCCTTCCGAATCTGACGCTTAATCTTGGCCTGCGCTACGACTGGCAGCAGGCTCCCACGGACACGCAGAACCGGCAGACCAACTTCGTTCCCGGGCAACAGTCGCATGCATTTCAGAACGTAAGCATTTCTGGCAAAACCGGCAATCAACTGGCTCCGATCGGCATGCTCTTCCCTGGCGACCCCGGCGTGCCTTCCAGCGGCGCATACACGCCCAGTGATCACATCTCTCCTCGTCTCGGTTTCTCCTATGATCCTTTAGGCAATGGCAAGACTGTTTTCCACGCTGCCGCCGGCCTCTTCTATGGCGGAATTTCCGGCAACCTCTGGGAACTTCCTTCAAATTTCGCTCCTTACGCCGTCCGGCCGACATTCAGCAAGGTGGTTTCGATGGCACATCCTTATTCGAACGATCCGACCGAGTTTCCTGGCGGGGTCAACCCATTCCCGAGCCTGACATTTGTTGGTGGCAGCGGAAACGCCAGCTTCCTGGCGATCAACCAGGTCTCGTCGTTCGATTCACACTTCGAGTGGCCGGTGACGTATCAGATCAATGCCGGCTTCCAACAGGAGTTTGGCAGCAGTTTCGCATTGACTGTGAATTATGTCGGTTCGCTCAATCGCAAATTGCCGATTTACCACGACCTCAATCCACCACAGTTCAACATCACTGCTTCCGGCACATCCGGTGCAAGCTGCACAGACAAAACGCAGGCTTGCGCTTATGCAAACACGAGCAGCACAGTTAATAATCGTCGCCCTCTCAACTCTCAATTCGGGTTGTCGGCAGCAAGCCCGACCTATTCGAATGTCTATAACCTCCAATCAACCCAGAATTCCAACTACAACGGGATGCAGGTGACAATAGAGAAGCGACTCTCCCACAACTTCAGTGCGCGCGCGTTCTACACCTTCAGCAAGACGCTGGCCAGCAACGCGCTGGATGGCACGAATCTCGCCAGCAATTTTGTCGATCCGAACTTCCCCCAACTGGAAGCGCATCAACGTTCGGACCAGGACAGGCGCAACATGGTGACAGCTAACTTCGTATGGAATTCTGATTACTTCAGCAGTTCCAACCGGTTTATTCGAACAGCATTTAACGGCTGGACTGTGAGCGGCATTATCACAATGAACAGCGGTCAGCCATTTACCGTTACAACGGGAACCGATGTCAACGGCGATGGACAGAACAACGATCGTCCGAGCGTTGCACCAGGAAAGATACCGCGCATCCTGGGTGGCAATCGCTCGCGTGTTGCGGGAGAAGCAGAGTGGTTTGACACGTCTGCTTACTGCGTACCGGGTACCACTGACTGCCCCGGAGTTGGTCCGCTGAATCTCCTTGGAAACACGCGTCCGGCACAGCTGGATGACCCGGGTTACCGAGATGTGGATGCTTCTCTCTTCCGTACGTTTGGTATTTTCGAAAATTTGAGGTTCCAGGTTCGTGGGGAGGTCACCAACGTCTTTAACCTGACCAACCTCGGCACACCAACGACTGCGATGAACAGTTCCAATTTTGGCAAAGTTACCGGCAGCGGAGGCAGCAACCGCATCATCCAGGTAGGAGGGCGAATTCTGTTCTAACGTCTTGATGCCGGTTTAGTCCTTGCGGTCAAGTTCCGCTCGAACATGCCGCAGGAAATCTGAGAGCATCTGCCCGGCCTTGGGGATGAAGACTTCACCGAGGCTGTCCAGGTGCTCCATTCGGTCTACGCGAAAGCTGCGAAAGTCATTGCGCAGCTCACACCACGCCGCCAGCGTCCATGCGCCACCCCAGAAGTAAAGCGCCAGCGGATGCACACGTCGCACGCTCTGCTGGCCGTCTTCCCGGGCATAAGCGATGAGGACAATACGCCGCTCCTGCGCGGCCGCATGCAATGCATCAAGCCTGGAGCGCACCTCTGCTGAGACTCGAAGGCCAGGGGCGTAGAGCAGGACGTCGTCGATGCGTTCGCGCAGATCGGTGGGCAACACGGCTTCAATCTTGCGCAGTGCGCGATTGGCAGCCTCGGTGAGTTGCATGCCGCCCCAGGCTTGCACCATGCGCGCTCCCAGGACGAGCGCGGCAATCTCTTCGCGGTCAAACATCAGCGGCGGAATATCGAAATCGCGGCGGAGCGTGTAGCCAACCCCGGCTTCGCCGGTTATGGGCACCCCGGAAAGCTGCAGGTCCTGCACATCGCGGTAGATCGTGCGGTGCGAGACCTGCAGCTTCTCGGCCAGATGGCGTGCGGTTTGCAAGCGCCCGGAGCGGAGCAGTTGGACGATTCGAAAGAGCCTGTCGGCACGACGCATACGGCATTATCTTAGAGCTTTCGCGCCGGCTCTGGCCCTTAAGCGGCGGCATGCAGGCCAATGCGGTTGCCTTCGCTGTCGCGGACCTGCGCCACCCAACCCACGCCGGGCAAGTGAGTCTTGGGTTCGACAATGGCTCCTCCGGCGTCTTCAACGCGACTGAGAACCGCATCGAACTTGCCGTCGCAATTGAGATAGATGACGACGCCGTCGCCGGAAGGCCTGAACCCTTCTCCATATCCGACGGCTCCCGAGACGCCGGGCTTCTGATAAGGAAAGATAGCAAGATTCGGCCATGCGGCCTGATGAATCAAGGGCGTGCCTAGAATCGTTTCATAGAACTGAATAGCGCGGGGAAAGTCGGTTGCCGGGATTTCAAACCAGACAACGGTGGATGTGACGGTTTCCTGTGCGGTTGGCATAGCTTCCTCTCTGACGGCATTGAATCGACTACAAAAGCAGCGTACGAGAGGGCTACTGACAGCATTGTGTCAGCAGGGAAGGAGTGCAGGTTAAGATTCCATTTCGAGCTATTTTGAGCCGAATCGGCAGGGTCGGAAGTCTATAATTAATGGATATGCCAAAGTATTCCATCGTCGTTCCTTTCCACAATGAAGAAGAGAACGTAACCGCTCTTTATGACCGCCTGAAGGCTGTTATGGAGCAGGTAGGTGACAGATTTGAGCTGGTCTTTGTGGATGATGGGTCGAACGACCGCACTTATAAGCTTTTGGAGGAGATTGCCGCCGTCGACAGCCGCGTGCTGGTGGTGAAGCTGCGCCGCAATTTCGGCCAGACGTCGGCTCTCGCTGCAGGATTTGACCATGCGCAGGGCGAGTTCATCCTGGCCATGGACGGGGATCTGCAACACGATCCTAATGAGATTCCGAACTTCCTCGCCAAGCTCGAGGAGGGCTATGACGTTGTCAGCGGCTGGCGCAAGGAGCGCATCGACAACTTCATTATGCGGCGGATTCCGTCTCGGTGCGCCAACTGGTTGATGGCCAAGCTCTCGGGCGTGGAGATTCACGACTTCGGGACGACATTCAAGGCGTATCGCCGCGAAGTGATCCACAACATACCGCTTTACGGCGAGATGCACAGGTTTATTCCGGCGCTTGCTTCCTGGTATGGAGCGAGCATCTGCGAGATTCCCATCAAGAATGTGAACCGCGAACGAGGGAAATCGCACTACGGGATCGGCCGGACCTTCCGCGTCTTTTTTGATCTGCTGACGATTCGTTTCCTGCTCAAATACATGACGCGACCGCTGCACTTCTTCGGCAGCTTCGGCGCGCTGAGTGTGTTGGGCGGCGGCGCGATCTCGTTCCTCCTGCTCCTGTTAAAGCTGTTCACGCACCAGCATGTGATGGACGAGCACGGACCACTCTTTGTGATTGCGGGGGTGCTGATCCTGGCAGGCATTCAAATGCTGGCCATCGGACTGCTCGGCGAGCTTCAGGTGCGCCACTATCACACGGCGACGCAGCGTGCTCCGTATACCATTGACCGCCTCGTACGTCTGCGCTCTCCTGAAGAACCGAGTCTGTTGCAGGAAAATTAACCCACCCGCGCCGCCAATCTCCTGGCGGCGCACTCACATTCCCATATCTCTTGTTGCGTTCAAGACATGAGCCTTTTCGACCTCATGGCGTATATTGTTCTCGCACACGCGGTGACTAAAATCCCGCAGATGGTAACGAATTTGCACGAATAGGCATCTCCTGTAGAGGAGGAATCCTGCCGTCCGCGGGCTTTAGGGAAGTTGTGTGCCTAATCCAGCAAGAACGGTTTGATCATGACAAAGCCCGTAGATGGAAGAAAACGAGTAGTGATAGAGGGCGTTGATCCCGAGATCGACGCAGGCCGTTTTCCAATCAAGCGTATTGTTGGCGACACTGTCCAGGTAAAGGCAGACGTCTTTGGCGATGGGCACGATCGAGTGGTTTGTTATCTCTTGTTCCGGCGCGAGGGTGAAACTCAGCCGCATCGCGTGAAGATGGAGACGCTGGGGAATGATCGATGGCAGGCTTCATTTCAAGTCACCCGGCAAGGGAATTATTTTTACACCATCGCCGGCAGCGTGGATCACTTTGGAACGTGGCGCAGCGACCTGATCAAGCGGGTTGAGGCTGGGCAGGACGTCGCTTTGGAACTGCAGACCGGCGGGATGCTGGTGGAGCAAGCGGCCAAGCGCGCCGCAAGCGACGACGCGATCAAGCTGACGGAGTGGGCTCGCACGCTGCGAACCCGGAGTGGAGATGAAGACACCAGGGTTTTAGCGCTCGACGCCGAACTCGCGGCGACGATGGAGCGTTATCCGGAAATTGCCCTTGAAGCGAGATACGAGCAGGAACTGCGCGTTGTTGTCGATCGCCAGAAAGCGCGGTTCTCAAGTTGGTACGAGATATTTCCGCGATCCTGCGCGCCCGTTCCGGGAAAGCACGGCACTTTTCGGGATGTGGAAGCGCGCCTGGAATACATTGCTGGCATGGGCTTCGACGTTCTTTATCTGCCGCCGATTCATCCCATTGGACTGAGTTTTCGCAAAGGCAAGAACAATTCTGTCACTGCGGAACCGGGCGATGTTGGAAGCCCCTGGGCAATCGGCGCCGATACAGGTGGTCACACCGCGGTCCATCCGGAGCTTGGGACAGTTGAAGACTTCAAGCGTCTTGAAGCGAAGGCGAAGAGCTTTGGATTGGAACTGGCGCTGGATATTGCCTTTCAATGCTCGCCCGATCATCCGTGGGTGAAAGAACACCCATCGTGGTTTAAGCATCGCGCGGACGGGTCGATTCAGTACGCGGAAAACCCTCCGAAGAAGTATCAGGATATTTATCCTCTGGATTTTGAGAGCGAAGACTGGGCCGGGCTGTGGGATGCGCTGAAGGAAGTGTTCGTATTCTGGATTGAGCAGGGTGTCCGTATCTTCCGCGTCGACAATCCGCACACAAAGGCGTTTCCGTTCTGGGAGTGGGCGATCGGCGAGATCAAGCGCGATCACGGAGATGCGATTTTTCTTGCCGAGGCGTTTACGCGGCCCCGCGTGATGGAGCGCCTTGCCAAGCTTGGGTTCTCGCAGTCCTACACCTATTTCACATGGCGAAATACAAAACCCGAGATAACGGAATATCTCGATCAGCTGATGCGCACCGAGATCAGGGAATACTTCCGTCCGAATTTCTGGCCGAATACGCCTGACATTTTGCCGGAGCAGTTGCAGATAGGCGGCAGGCCCGCGTTTATGGCGCGGCTGGTGCTGGCAGCTACGTTGGGGACGAACTATGGAATTTACGGGCCGGCTTTCGAATTACTGGAGAATGTTCCTGCCAAGCCCGGGAGCGAAGAGTATTTGAACTCAGAGAAATATGAGTTGAAACACTGGGACATCAAGGACCAGAGAAGCCTGTCGCCGTTGATTCGATCAGTAAATCGCGCGCGGCGTGAAAATGCAGCGCTGCAAACGAATCACGAGTTGTTTTTTCACCCGACGGATAACCCTTACCTGATCTGTTACAGCAAGAGAAGCGCCGATGGCGATAACACAGTGCTTGTAGTCGTGAATCTCGATCCAGTCCACATTCAAGCCGGGTGGGTTGATTTGGATCTCGGCAAGCTGGGTCTGAATGCGCGAGAGCCATTCCAGGTGCATGACCAGCTGGCAGATAATCGCTATCTATGGCAGGGTTCGCGGAACTATGTAGAGCTGTCGCCGTTTGAAATACCTGCGCATGTGATGCGCGTGCTGCGGCGAGTTCGAACTGAAAAAGATTTTGACTATTACCTGTAATAGCAGGAACGACAAATGGGCACGCACATAACGCCACTGAGAAAAGGAAAGAGCGCCGGCAGCGCGAGCGATCCTCTCTGGTACAAGGATGCGGTCATCTACGAATTGCATGTGCGTGCCTTTAACGACAGCAATAATGACGGCATCGGCGATTTTCCCGGCTTGATACAGAAGCTGGACTATTTGCAGGACCTGGGAGTGACTTGCCTGTGGCTTCTGCCTTTTTTTCCATCGCCGCTGCGCGACGATGGCTACGATATCGCCGACTATCTGACGGTCCACCCCAGCTACGGAACGCTCGACGACTTTAAGGCATTTCTTGACGCGGCCCACCAGCGCGGCTTGCAGGTGATGATTGAGCTGGTAATCAATCACTCGTCCGATCAGCATCCTTGGTTTCAGCGCGCGCGCCACGCGCCGCCCGGTTCACCCGAGCGCGACTTTTATGTGTGGAGCGATACAGACCAGAAATATAAAGACGCCCGCATTATCTTTACCGACACTGAGAAATCAAACTGGACGTGGGATCCGGTTGCGCAGGCATATTTCTGGCATCGATTTTTTTCGCATCAGCCGGATTTAAATTATGACAGTCCGCTGGCACTTGAGGAAGTGCTCAAGATCCTGCGTTACTGGCTCGATATGGGGGTCGATGCGCTTCGGCTGGATGCCATCCCGTACATCGTGGAACGCGATGGCACCAATTGCGAGAACCTTCCGGAAACGCATGTCGTGATCAAGAAGATTCGCGCTGCGATGGATGAAGGCTACAGCAACAGGCTTATCCTTGCGGAAGCCAACCAGTGGCCAACGGATGTGCGGCCATACTTTGGCGATGGCGATGAATGCCACATGGCTTTTCACTTTCCCCTGATGCCGCGAATCTACATGGCGCTTCGTCAGGAAGACCGTCTGCCGATCACGGAAATCATGGCGCAGACGCCGGAAATTCCGGAGAACTGCCAGTGGGGTCTGTTCCTCCGGAACCATGATGAGCTGACGCTTGAAATGGTGACCGATGACGAGCGCGACTACATGTACCTGGCGTACAGTGCGGACCCGCGCATGCGCATCAATATTGGCATACGCCGCAGGCTGGCTCCGCTTGTCGATAACAACCGTCGTCGTATCGAGTTGCTGAACAGCATTCTGTTTTCTTTTCCCGGAACTCCGATCCTCTACTACGGCGACGAGATTGGGATGGGAGACAACATTTTCCTTGGCGATCGCAATGGCGTTCGCACTCCCATGCAGTGGACGGCGGACCGTAACGCAGGATTTTCGCGGGCCAACCCCGCGCAGCTTTATAGCCCGGTAGTCATGGATCCGGTGTGGGGTTATCAGGCCATCAATGTTGAAGCGCAGCAGAGCGACCCATCGTCGCTTCTGAACTGGATGCGCAACATGATTGCGTTGCGCAAACTGTTTCAGGTCTTCGGACGAGGAACGCTCAAGTTTCTGCCGTCCGCAAACAGAAAAGTGCTGGCGTATGTGCGGCAATACGGGAACGAGCAGGTACTCTGTCTGGCAAATCTGTCACGCTTTGCTCAGCCCGTGCAACTCGATCTGTCGGAGTTCGAGGGAATGACTCCAGTCGAAATGCTGGGCTACGTCGAGTTTCCTGTCATCACAAAGCAGCCATATCCCCTGACGATTGGCCCTTACGGATTTCTCTGGCTTGAGATCCAACCTGCGCAGGCGAACTGGAATGATTCGATCACGGAAGGGCCGAAAATGGTGCTTGAGGCTGCGAGCGACGGCGACTGGAATGCGTTGTTTACTGGCGGCAATGGCGATCTGCTGAGGACGAATATTCTGCCGGAATATTTGCCGCGCCAACGCTGGTTTGGGTCAAAGTCAAGACAGATTATTTCTGTGACAGTTACAGATTGGTGCTCGTTCGACGAGGGTCATTCGGCGCTGGCGATGGTAAACGTTGAGTTTGATCAGGGAGCACCGGAGAGTTATTTCCTGCCTTTGACCATTCTTTCCGATGATGCTGCGCAACTGGCGAAGGAAGGGAGTCCGAACTCAGTTATTGCGGCTGTTCATAAGTCTGGCGGCGATCGACTGCTATGCGACGCCCCGATTCGAGACAGCACATGTCTGTCTCTTCTTTCATTGATTTCGCGCCAAGAGTCGCTTGAGAGCCGGTATGGAACCATCCGAGGATTCCCAAGCAGCCTGTCCGCCGCCTTGGTGGATGATGCAAAAGGCGGTTTGACTGTGCGGCGAGGTTCTGCCGAGCAGAGCAACACGTCAATTCTGTACGGCGACCAACTCATTCTGAAGTGCTTTCGCAGGCAACAATTTGGTCCGAATCCTGACACCGAAATCGCGCGATTCTTTACGGAGCACACGGATTTCAAGCAAATTGCGCCATTTGGTGGATCGATTGAATACGTTAGAGACAAGGAGCCTTCGGCAACGCTGGCCATGCTCCAAGGCCTCGTCGCGAATGAGGGTGATGGCTGGCAATGGACGCTCGAAGAACTGGATCGTTACTTTGAGAGCTGTGCGCGAACTGTTCTATCGGATGAGGACCTCAAAAAGTCTCCGACGGAAATCGTGCATCCGCATGCAGGCATCTATCTTGAGGCGGCGGGCACTCTTGGGCGCAGAACGGCTGAGATGCATCTGGCGCTTGCTTCGTCTGACGAGATCGAAGACTTTCGGCCGGAAGTGTTGTCCTCCAGCGAACTGCAACAAATCCGTGAAGACTTGACTGATCACGCCATAGGTAGCATGGGATTTCTGAGAACAAATCTATCCCGCCTCGCCGACGAAGTTGTCGAGATGGGTGCTCTCGTGATGAGCAAGAGGCGAGATATCATCCACCGCTTCGATAAATTGACTGAGGTGCGGACCAACCTGGTGCGGATAAGGGTGCACGGCGATTATCATCTCGGGCAGGTGTTGAGAGCGAAAGCCGACTTCGTGATTCTGGATTTCGAAGGCGAGCCGGCGCGTACTCTTGCTGAGCGAAGGCAAAAGCAATTGCCTCTGAAAGATGTGGCAGGAATGCTTCGTTCATTTCATTACGCTGCGTTTTCGGCATTGGCCAAACATACGACGCGGCGCCCGGAAGAGCCGCAGCAGATGGAGCCGTGGGCGAAGTTGTGGACTTCAGCAATAGCGCAGGAATTTCTGCGCGCCTATCGGGAAACTGCGGCTGGATTTCCAATTGTTCCTCGCAGCGACGAGGATTTTCAGTTGGTTTTGGACGCGTACGTGCTGGATAAAGCTCTTTATGAGCTTGGCTATGAGCTTAACAATCGGCCAGACTGGGTGCGCATTCCGCTGGCCGGAATATTGTCACTGCTGTCGTAAGGAATCGTTGGAGCCAAGATGCCGAAGAGCGACCTGTCAGACGAGACCAAAGCCGAGATGCAATCGACAGGTCCCGTGCATCTGCTCATCGGCATATC
>Ga0335083_10010695_pt1 | contig 11057 bp, 13 predicted proteins | sample Lox_Sample_42_FD_206716 | JGI IMG/M metagenome (GOLD analysis project Ga0335083, IMG submission 206716) | Soil microbial communities from Loxahatchee National Wildlife Refuge, Florida, United States - Lox_Sample_4.2 | ecosystem: Environmental > Terrestrial > Soil > Wetlands | place: USA... | reverse complement strand
TGCTTGGAAGGAGGTTTCGCCTGATGCTTACAATAACGAGACAAGCAGTTGCAGTACTGAAGGCCACCAGGACCGCGGAGGGAGCGACAGACTATGCGGACGTTCGGATTCGAACTGGCGCCGAGCCCAATGGATCCCGCATCGCGGTGGGTTTCGCGGTTCCGCGAGGAGCCCGATCCAGGCGACATGGAACTCGAGCAGCACGGGCTCCGCATTTTCGTGCAAGATGTCCTGGTCGAACCCCTTGATGGCCGGGTTCTGGATGTTCGCGAGGCCGCTGAGGGAATGGAACTTGTTTTCCGCTAGTTGCCTTGAGCGCTAGTCAACGAAGGAGGAGGCTAGACATGAGCTTTTCAGCCAATGTGGGAGCCGCAGTAGCGGGCTTCATCGTGACATTCCTGATTTTGCCGGGTCTGTCCTTGGGCCAGGATGGAAACCCAGATCACAACCCGGCGCCTTCCGTTGCCGGAGTCTCCGCCAACCCCGGCACTATCAATGACGCGACTCTGAAACGGACCGCAAAGGCATACGTAAAAGTGAGGCAGATAGTGGACCAGGCGAACAACGACCTCGGCAAAACAACTGACAGAGCGCAGCAGCAACACATCGCGACTGCGGCGGAGGCGAAAAAGATGGCGGCCGTGAAATCTGAGGGTTTGCAGCCGCTGCAATACAACCAAATATTGCAGCTCGCACGAGCCGACAAGACGTTTGCTCAGAAGTTTCTACCCTACGTCAATGACGTAAAGCGCTCATCAAGCTGAGCACCGCTCAGTTCGATGAAGAACGGGGAATGCGATCGTATAGCCAATACACGGCAGGGCTCGATGGTCACCCTCCCCGGCCATCGAGCGTAAGCCGGTTCGAGCAGCCCAGGAGGTCATGTCCTATGAAAACGTGGGCTATAATAGTGGTCGTTCTAATCGCGTTGTCCGGCCTAAGTTATCTAGTCCGTCATCCCAAGAGCGTTGAACAAACGTACGCGAAGGTCTTTCCACACAACGGCGAATAAGCGCGGTCGCTGTCTTGAGCGATGAATCTGCTCAAGTGGCTCAGTGCTTGCCATGTCTAAGGCCGTTTCTTGACGCCTCAATAAAAGGCCGCAAGCCTGAGCCACTGAGCAACGGCAGATGCCTGGCCGTTGGGATTTTGGCCCATGCGACTCAGATTCGTTCCGCCCGATACTAACCCTTTCCTCCGGGCCAGATCTTATTGCTCAGATGGAAGAAGAACCCGCTGCTGGTATTTGTGAGATAGCTAACAGCGCCGCCGTCATACCAATCGCCGAAGTAGTGAGTGGCGAGACAGCCCAGCGCGAGATATTGCAGATTGGTCTCGTTAGTGAGCAGGTTGGTCGGGTCGGTCTGTCCGGACGGCACGAGGCCGGCAGGATTGGATTTCGCGCGAGACACCGCGTCGGTATAGTCGGAAAGCCCCTGGAACCACGCCAGGTTTCCATTCACGCAGGATCTCCACTTGGCCCACCTGTAGTCCTCGCTCCATGCGGTGGATATGGCGGCCATCGGCCACGTGAACCACTCGTAATTGCCGACCTTGTTCTGGATAATTCCGTAGCTCGCCCATTGGTTCGGCCCGCAGGTTTTACCCCAAGCGTCGTTGGCTCCGATCATCTCGGCGCCGATAAACTGCGCGCTGCTATTGGTCACCTGCCAGGACTGGCCGCCGGCGCCGAAGCTTAGATTCGCGGATTCGCCGCCCGAATCTGTATCGGGATTGCCGCAATCTCCGCCCGAATCACAGGTAGTGCCGCCGTGTATCTACGCGCAGGCGTTGGTCCAGCTTCCGGTTTCCTCGGCGGTTTCGGCGTAGGCCCAATCCTCGTCGACGCCCCACTTGCAGGCGGCCCAGCGAATAATACCTGAGTGGAATCGGAATAGTTGCCGTCAACCCTGCTGAAGTCCGCCGAAGGCTCGTAATTCCCTTCTGCGCCGGCGTTCGAATAGAAGTACGCGGGCGTGCGCCAAATCTGGTTGTTGGCATTCCAGCCGGTGCCGTCGTTTACATTCTCCCCGGTGGTCTCTGGAAAATTGGCCTGATTAGCCAGCGTAGCGCAGGTCGAGTCTGATGGCAGGCTCGCACCCGGGGTGAGGTTTGCGAGGTGGCTCGACGGTGTCGGAGTCGCAGCGGGCGTCGGAGTCGGACTGGCTGTGTTTCGGTTTTGGATATTGAGCGGTTCGATAGCGCTACCAAGCTCGACCGAACCGGGATTTACGCCCTGGCTGGCTATCTCAACCGAATGGCTACCGTTCGTGAACGAAACACTGTTGAGCACGACCGCACCGGGTTCGTAGTCGCCGATGTGCACCCCATCAACGTAGAGGCTCTCGAACCACACGCCGGAACAGACGTCGTGAGTGCTGATTGGCACGCTCGAACCGCCGACCGTCGCATTCGCAGCGGGTGCGGTGATGCTTATGCACACGGCAGGCGTGGGCGTTCCGGTCGGCGTCGGCGTACGCGGGATGGGCGTGGAAGTCGGAGCCGGAGTCGGCGTGGCGGACGCCACGTCGATCGTGATCGAGGCGCGACCGAGCATCACCGAACCAGGATTCTCGCTCTGTGAGGCAACCTCGATCACGTGATTTACGGGTGCATAGCTCAGGCTGTTGAACATGACCTGGCCGGGCGCAAAGTCGCTCACGAAAACGCTGTCAACGTAGAGACCTTCAAACCAGACGCCGCTGCACAGGTCATGCGTATAAATCGCGACGCTGCCGCTCACCACGGCGCGATTTGCGGGCGACGTAATCGTTATGCATGGCGCCGGTGTCGGGGTCGCGGTCGGCTTCGGAGTCGCTTTAGATGGAATGGGAGTTCGGTTCGGCTTCATCTGCGGCAAGACCGTCCGGCCCAGCGCAGCGCGCTGCAGGTCGGCGGCTCGAGCAGCCGGCAGTACCGTGAAAACGAATGCGAAAAACGAGGTTACAAGGCGCAAATCTCTCCCGAGGCTTGGATAGCCTTTCATAGCCCCCCAAACAGGCGATCGCCGAGACAGTTCCCTGCCTCTTCACTGCGTCGGCCCGCGGGCCTCCGCCGTGAAACGAGCGAGCAACTGTCGCCTTTAACGAGGGGTTATCGGATCAGAGGTGGCGGATTGGATTAGCGGGTTCAGCGCTGGAGTTTCTGGCGTGAGCGCGTCCGAAGTCATCCTCCCGCTCGATAGTGTACGCATGATACAACGCTCCATCAAGCGTTATTAAAATGTAATCATAGATTTGAATCTATTCTGCACTATATTTAGCATGAATACAATTTACATTATGCTATTTCAAGCAGACACCGCCATTTGATGGCGGAATACCCGTCTCCTCTATCATAATCAAACCTGGCCCGACGCATCGGACGGCGACACCTTCAACTCGGCTGGTGCTCGCGTTACGCGTGCAGTTCAAATCACGGGTGAGGTCGAGACTTCGAATCTAAACTACTACGTCAGCAGCCCTTGAAGCTGAGCCGTCGGTTGCCCGCTCTGACTGTACATACATCGATCGGTAGATATTGGTGTGACTATACCGATTGTCCCGCTGCGGCGTGGCGCAATCCTCATCATCAGGGCAGAGACCGTGCTCCGCTGGCATCGTCGAGAGTTCCGCGGGACGCTGGTCTTGGCGCCGTGCCAGCACACGCACTAGCGATGATAGCGAACTGCGAGCCTTAATCCGGCTCGCGTGCCGGTAGCATCTTACCTGAGATCAGGCCATTGACGTGGAAGCCGACACCCCCACCGCAACGCCAGACTATCATTTTGCGGTTGTGCCCATGTAGGCTCAGAGAGGAGGCCTAACCCGGTCCTGTAATATGAATATTCGGTGTTAGCCAGCGCCTCTTCGCTATGTTCGCTCTGATATCATTGATATACTCGACCGCCGCACGATCGTACCATTCTCCCGACATGTGACTTCCGACGCATCCCCACACGACCGTCTTCAGATTCGCGGAGGTGGGGTCTTTGGCGTAATTTGCCTGATCAACTGCATACGTATTATGGCCGGGCCATGCCTGCCGGGCTCGAGAAAAAAGTAGCCCAGTCGCCGTTCACGCATGAGCGAGTCGTTGCATAATGAAAGTCGGCCGCAAATGAGGTCGAATCCTTGATCATCGGCCACGTCATCCATTCGTAACGGACTTTCGTTTGCCAAGCCGACCACGAGGTCCAGCAGCATTTGGGACAGTCGACTTTTGCTCCGTCGACCAGCGAGACCGTAGTATCCCACAGCGCCACGAAATTCCCTTGAACACATTGCGCCCGGGATTCGCGCCGATCGCCCGTCCGCCACTGCTGCCACCAGCTCTCTTGCCACGCCTGACCGCGCACGATGTTCTCGTCTATTCCGTATTTACAAGCGGCCCACCGAATGATCATATCTGTAGAGCCGGTATAGTCTCCTCTTATACGTGAGAATTGCGCCTTACTTAATAATCTCTCGAAGGTATAGCCGTTTCTGGCGAATTCCGCGAGTTGAGCAGCAGTCGCCATGGTACGATTAAAAGGTATATTTCCCGATACGGTCTCCGGCGTCGCAGAAATGTCCTCCGCGCACTGGCTACCGGTCGGGAGTGGAGCGCCCGGAGGGAGCGAACCGAAATATGCCTGCGATGGATGACCGACCGCGGCTAAAGGTCGAAACTCCGATGGCGCAGCCGATCGAGCCGATATCACCGATATCGCTCCCAACACAACGGCGGCATATAATGCGCGTGACAGGACAACTACCATGTTCCTCCCTCACCCGCGGCCAGATTGCTTCTCATGAATGCGCCAGCCTTTGGAGTTCAGCGGCGGCCGACGAACGAACCTCACGACCGGCGTCCCGTTGTTCCGGAGCGGATGGCCCCGTTTGTTGACTAACGATCTGATAGCGCTCCGCTATGGTCCAGCTCACATAGAGGAGCAAACCGCGGACCGAACGTGGCTCGCTTAATCCTGATTCGTCCAGAGCCAGCAGTAAAGCGGGGAGGATCACGAGCAGCACCAGCGGCTTGAGCTTCCACGGATCTTCTCGGCCACGAATCAAAAGCCACCAGGGCCCGAGGAAGATCGATAGCCAGAAGATCGTGGCCGGGATGCCTGTGCCGATAATCAACGTCATGTAACCGTTGTGAAGAGGTGTATATGCGCCACGGTCCCAGATGTTCTGCCAATTATTGAAATGACGGTCGCGTAGAATTTCGCCCTCGGATTGATAGCCATAGCCAAAGAAAGGGTTCGCTTCGGCCTTGGCGATCTCGAAATCCCAGGCTCCAGTGCGGCCGGTCATCGTGTCGAGACCTCGATTCAGGTACGGCTGGATTTCCGGCTTCAACGCGTAAAAGCAGCCACACGCAACGACTATAAACAGCGCTACAGTGACGAAAGCCTTCAATCGGTACCGCCAGATCGCATAGCTCGTGCAACCGATGATCGCCACGAAAGTCTCTGAGCGAGAGTCCGCCGCGATCGCGAAAAACACCCCCGCGACCATAGTCGAGGCCAGCAACACCTTTCGCCACCCGGTGCGCACGGCGGTCCAGTGCGCAACGCCGGCGCCAACCGTGGCCAACATTAACGACCCCACGGCATTAGGTTCATTAAACACACCGCAAAAGCGCGCCAGTCCGCGCTCATCGACCATCCAGGTAGCACGCAGCGTCTCCCCCGTTCCGCCCAGAACCTCCGGCAGAAACAGGTAGGCAACTGCCGTCAACGATTGCAGAAGACCGCAAGCCAACACGAAGCGCCCCAATACCTGTTGAACGTCTTCCGCGCTCTTGATGTTCGACCCCACGTAGCACAAGGTGGAGAACAACAGAAAATCCGGCACCAGCCGGCCCATTGATGCGCCTGGATCCAGCGAGTACGTAACCGTCACCGCTGACCAGACAAAATACATCACCATGAGTCCGAAACGACCCTGAAATAGAATGCCTGTCTTGATCGTTGACCAGAGCGCCGGCAATGCCAGTGGAAACAGGAGCGGATACCGAAGAAACCATCGACTATCGGGACTGACCGGAATAACGTTGAAATACGGTACCGTCTCTTCGATCATTAGCGCGCAGATATACCATCTTGGTTCCCGAAACGCATAACGTATCACCTGATATAGGGCTATAATTGACAGGACACCGAGCACGCCGATTTGCAGCTCCTGATCGCGCGAATTCAGCAAGAATAGCAATACAACTACCGCAGGAACGATAAACACTATGATTAGTCGGTAACTGCAGGGCCTATGGCTAGTCCGCAATGGCCACCCCATTCCTTCATCAGTCGGTCCAGGCTGTGTTTTGCGAGACAGCTTTGTGAACATGGTGTCGTGGTCTCGCTCTCCGGATCTTGATTGCTCTTTCACGTTCACCTCGCTCACAGGGGGCCTATATGTTAGACGGCCCGCAAGCGCACATACGCGACGTGCCGCCCCGATCCCGGTACATCCATTCGTTATTCGCGCACGCCGCGTTCGAGTGGTGATGATGCGTTACAGCGACGCGGTTACGCCTTCCGTCGACATCATTTCCCAAACTTGAGAGGAAAAGCCCAGCGTGGCCGAAGACCACTCGCATTCACTACTCAGCGTTGAGCATTCAACGGCCGCCTGTCAAGCGATCTAATGGCGAGGCTTCTATGTAGAAGCATCGAAGCACGCTTCGACCAAAAAGAACGAGCTTGATACAGAGGTTGTCAGAAATGGTGCGCGACGACGATCTTCACCACATATCCGCACGCTCTCAGGTCACAAGCCTCCCTAAAAGCGGCAATTATTCACATACGGTCCGCAAGACGACTCTCGTCTGTCCAGCCAGCTCATTGTGCGACGAGGTGAGCCGAGGCTGCGCGCCATGCGGCCCCGTTGCACACGGCGCCGACTCGCGCGTCTTGCACCGCAACCGCAATCCGACCATTTCATTTCGGCTTAACCGCGTCACCTGCGCGAGGTGGCGGAATGGAGCAAAGTTGGCACGCGATTTCCGAAGGCTCTTCGCCGCGGCAGGGAGTCGATAATCGCAAGTATGCCGTCTAAATGAACCGCTGGCCCCGCACAAGTTTCTGGCTGTGGCGAGCCTGCTTTGTAATTGTCGCCCCACTCGGCCAACATTTCCCAACTCAAGTCTCAGGAAGACAATGTCTCTCGAAGAGGGGTGTCTGTTTCGACAATCAATAAAAGGCATTTCGTACTTGGCATGGCGCGTGCGACCCCCAAAGATGGGCGGCCCCTCGGTTACCTCTCGAATGTTCGAGGTCAATCCTGACCTACCCCCCTTCGAGAGAAGCATAACTCCAAGGGCCGCCCTCTTTTTTATCGCCGCGCCGAACAAGGGGCATGCTCTATCACGAGGTTAGCAAGCTCTATCACGAGGTTAGTAGGAGAGCGGGCCTCGGCGATGGGCCCGCCCTTCCCATCTTGGGCCTGCGAATGACTAAGGCCTGTAAAGATCGGTCGTGGCGTTCAATCCAGTGCCATTCGTGCCGCCAGCGATGAGCACTCGACCGTTGGGCAAGAGTGTCGCGGACGCGAGTCCCCGCGGATCGTTCATGTCCGGACCTGGCGTGATGGTTTTCGTTGCGGGATGGTACAGGTCCGTGGTGCTGACAACGTTGGTCCCGCTGTTATCGGTATAACCTCCCGCGATGAGAACCCTTCCGTTAGATAGAAGAATCTGGCTGTGAAACTTCCGCGGACCGCTCATGTCAGGGCCCATCGTGAACTTGCGCGTCGTCCGGTGGTACATTTCCGTCGTGGCGACAACACCAGCGTTGTCCGAGCCGCCCGTGACAAGCACTAGTCCGCTGGGCAAATTCGTAGCGCGGGCGCCACCCCGCGCGTCGTTCATTGTGGGGGTTTTCGAGGCTGCGGCGAAAGTGTTGGTTGCGGGATCATATATCTCGGTGCTGTCCAAGGGCTGGCTCTGCGTGACCGCGCCAAAGCCTCCGATGATCATCAGCCTGCCATTCGGCAGTGTCGCTATCGCACAGTCATAGCGCGCCACATTCATCGCGGGGCCCGGGGTAATGGTGTTTTTCCTCGGATGATACAGATCCGTGCTCACGAGAGTGCCGGCGCTGTTCCGTCCGCCTGCTATCAGGACCAGGCCGTTGGGCAAAAGTGCCGCGATTGCGCCTTCTCGCTGATCGCTCATGTCAGGCCCCGGCGTGATGGTTTTTGTTGCCGGATCATAAATATCGGTTGTGTTGGTCCAGGTACTGTCGTCCACAGCCCCTCCAGCAATCAGCACTTTGCCGTTGAGCAGGAGCGTCGCTGTCTCGTTCGCGCGCAGGCTACTCATCCCTGGAAGTGCGGAATCGGGAATAAAGGTGTTGAGCTTCCAACGATAAATTTCGAGGGTATCCAGGAATGCGTTTGTACCCCCTCCGCCGGCGAGCAGTAAATTCCCGTTGGGCAAGCTGGTCGAGGCCGCGTCGTAACGCGCGGTGTTCATCGAGGCAGGTACAGAAGGTGGAGCGAAAGAGTTGTGGACGGCAGATGCGGACTGTGCAGACGCTCCAGTGATCGCTGCCAGGCATACTATTAGGGCCGAAGCCGACGCGGTGATGTACTTGTAGCTCAAGATTTATCTCCCTTCGCCTTTTTTGGACGGCTGCTCTAGCGCGACTATATGCGAGGTGAAATCAATTCCTGGCTTTCCTTCTCCTCTAAAACTCGGAATTCGCCTGTAAAACCAGGTATTCCCAATTACTGTTCGTTTGTTGATCGCAATTGCAGCGACTTCTTGTCGCGGCATGCCGCTTTGTCGGAGAGCCAGATTCGTGCCAGCGAAAACAACGAGAAATAGGGATCGGGCAGGCCAACGATCTGTTCGTGATTGTAAATTCGTCAGGCTAGGAGGCCCCGGCTGGGTAGCCTTTACTTAGTGGCGTGGCGGGAACAGGGTCTAATCCCATGGATTCGCCGGGGGATCGTCTAGGCGGCGCACGACACAAGACTCCCTCGCGAGCGCGGGATTCTTGCGCCGGCTTTTGGGTGCGCTAAAGTGGAAATCACCACTTCGTCAGCGGCACCGCCGTCATTGAAACAGGCGCTGCCTCGAAGGCAGGTGCCTCCTCATTCTCATCGCGCACGTCAGTTTCAAGGGCTTGACGGGCGATCTCGAGACGCAGGCTCTCGGATACCGGAATGCGAAGTACGAGCTCCCGGCAGACCTCCTCTTCGGAACGGGCTAACTGGATGTCCCGCAATTGGAGCAGGGATTCGGCGGAGTTGATCAGAATATCCTGCGGAGTGAGCGCTGGGAGAACGTTCACATCGTAGCGGCTGCCGTCAAAGTCAATCAGATGCTCACCGTCGTGCGTCGACACGATGCGGCCTTTTACGCCCACCTGCCACGCCGATATCAGCGCCAGATAATAAGCCTCGTAGTGCACGACTTCTCCATACACTACGGCGTCGGCTCCAAGCCATGAGCCCAGCTTCTGCGGCGTTACCCGTTGGAGTTTCTCCTCATCGGTGATGCCGTGGGAACGCAAGACCGCATCTATCCCGATCGGATTGAGCACATAGAACTCGCGCCCCGAAAGATAACCGACCAGCGAGCGGCGCAAGCGCTGGGCGTCAGTCCACGCCCAGATCGCCCGCTCTTGCCGATCGCGAAAGGTAAGCGGAATTTTGTCGACCACGAAGTTTGCGCTCCCGCGATCGCTAAACGGCAGCACCGCGATTCTGAGCGGCGCGTCGCTTTCGTAGTTGGCTGCGACCTTGACGTGCAAACCGCCCGGGTCAAGTTCGACCACCCGGTCGAAAAGGGTCTTGCGCCCGTGGCTGCCGAGCTCGTATTCGGGTTGAAAGAACGGCCGGCGCTCCGCCGTCCTCTGGTTGACACTGGAGCATCCGGCGAGCGCGAGAGCGGCCGACAACATGAGCTGATAAAAGAAGCTGCGCGTCACGACCACGTCCCTCCTCTCCCCCGCCTACGCTTGGACTGCGTCGCATCTATGCCTGAGCAAAAGGTATGCTAGCGGCGTCGGCGCTTTTTGGGCCCGCTATCGTGCGTTAATCATCACTTCGATTCCTGGATTGTCTGTAATAAATGTACAAGAGCGCGGCAGGCGCGCCGACAGCGGGCTCAGCAATAGTAAGATTCCTTAGAATTGATTCGCTCGCGCCCCCGCACGAGCGTTCCGGAAGCCTAGTTCCGCGCATTCGATTGCGAGATCGTGATGCGAGACCCTCTGGCTACACAAATGCGTACGTCCGGGTCCAGGCAGGACAAATGCGGAAGACAAATGCGCGAAGCGTGATAGCGTCTCGGCGAAGGGCTTACTCTCCCGGGCGCGGCGGGATAGCTTCGAAATTACCAGGGTTCTCTGTCATCGCTTGTTTGACGTCAGGATGTTGTTGAAAGAATTCACCAAGATCCGGATTCTTTCTCAAATAACCAGCGTCATTCATCAAAGATGGTTTATAGCCCAGGGCGTGCGCGATCCTCGGATGCGCATTAGCGAACTCCCCCCAACTCCGAAGGCTCGCACTGTCAATGTCACGGCTGTCTGCGGGTGCGAAAACTATTGTGGTATTGCCGCTCTTGACTACACCTGTGATCTCCGGCTGGGCAGCCGCTGATGAGCTTTCCTGTGCGGATAACTTGTCCTGTCCAGCCAGCGCCAGTACGACAACTAAAGTGCCGCTCATCGCAATGAGAGCCCCAAAGCGCATGTTGTTTCTCCGGAGCACAGCTTTCATCGTCATTCGTGTCGATTCACTTTCGACTGACATTCCTCTCCCGCAGAAGACAATCGTCTATATTGTGTGTGCGTTTCCTTCGCTCGTCAGTTCATCCAGTCGTTCATTAATGGCATCAATCGCCCTTTTGAAGGTGGCGATCTCCTGATCGCTTGACGGTCCGCCCCATAAAGCGTCACCCCGGGCAAATGACAGTTCGTTGCGCAGTCTCGTACGCTCCTGGTGACAGCGGCTCCATGACATTGTAGCTATTTCTTCAATTGCTGGAACAATAATATCGCTCATGACGTTTGCTCCTGCTCGGTTCTGCAGCTTTTCTTCATATTGCGACATTGTCGGATGTTGCAAGGATTTAGTTGT
>Ga0335083_10010694_pt1 | contig 11057 bp, 7 predicted proteins | sample Lox_Sample_42_FD_206716 | JGI IMG/M metagenome (GOLD analysis project Ga0335083, IMG submission 206716) | Soil microbial communities from Loxahatchee National Wildlife Refuge, Florida, United States - Lox_Sample_4.2 | ecosystem: Environmental > Terrestrial > Soil > Wetlands | place: USA: Florida... | reverse complement strand
TCGGCGAATTGCTTGGCTCCAGCCGGTTCGTGCCGTCGCTCGGCCCCCATCTGCTTTCAGGGGCGCTGAGCGGCTACGTGCAGCGCGCCTACCCGCGCGGCCCGCATTGTTGGGAATGGACCCGCTACGCGCCCACAGTGGCGCCCGACACGCCCAATGCGCGCGCCGCGCGGGCCTTCATGCTCACGGCCGTACAGGAATGGGCGCTGAGCCGAGGCGTTACCCATTTGCTGGGGATTTCCGACGATTCCAACCTCGCCTTCGCTTCGCGCATGGGTTGGAAGAGCACCCCGCTCGGCCTGCCGCAATCCTACTCCGACACGGACACCAAGGCCGCAACAGCGGTGATGTTCGAGACCACGCTGGAAAGCCTCGCCAGCACGCGCGAGTTCTGGAACATGACCCAGCCCGTCACCTATCAGGCGCCACCGCCCATGAGCGATCAGCCGATCACCCGGGAAGAGATCGGCATCTTGGACGCCATGATGGGGCTTTGCGAAGAAGAGCGGCCCGGCGTGTTGAATGTGCTGTCGCATCTCGACGAGGTCGAAGAATTGCATACGCCGCCCCATTGAGGGCTTACGGCGCGCGCGCTGGGCTCGCGAAAATCTCCTCGCGGAGCAACTTGGCCAGCGTGCGCGCCTCGTCGGCGCGCGGGCTGCCTTCACGCCAAGCCACGCCGATCGAGCGGCCGTACACGGGTTCCGCGAACGGCCTTATGCTTACGTGCGCGCCGGCAGCCGCGCCGGCCTCGGCGGCAATCTTCGGCAGCAAGGTCACGCCAAGGCCGCCGGCCACCATCTGCACCAAGGTGTGCAGGCTGGTGGCGCTCACCTCGGACGAGCGCCGGCCCGGCGTCGCGCCACACACACTCAGCGTATGCTCACGCAGGCAGTGGCCGTCTTCCAGTAGCAGCACGTCTTCGCTTTTCAGATGTTCGGGCGCGAGATCATTGCGCTCCGCCAGCTTGTGCCCCGTTGGGCACAGAAACAGGAACTCGTCCTCTGCGACCGGCGCGGTCTCAATGCCCGGCGCAGCGTAAGGCAAGGCGATGACAGCAGCGTCCAAAGTACGCGCACGCAGGCCCTCGACCAGCCGGCTGGTCAAATCCTCGCGCAATTGCAGCTTGATGCTCGGGAAGCGCTGCTTCAGCAGCGGCAGCGCCCGCGGCAACAGGAACGGCGCAATCGTCGGTATTGCGCCCAGCCGAAAATTTCCGGCGAACGGCTTGCCCGCGGCTTTCACCGTCCGCACCAACTCCTCGACTTCGCTAAGCGCCTGCGCTGCCCGCACCGCGGCTTCTTCGCCTGCGGACGTAAGCGTCGCGCCGGCCCGCCCGCGTTCTACCAGGATCACGCCGAGCGCCGCCTCCAACTCCTTGATGCCGGCCGACAGCGTCGGCTGCGTCACGCCCACGGCGTCAGCAGCAGCAACGAAGCTGCCTTCTGACCGAAGCGCCGTCAGAAACTGAAGCTGCCGCAGCGTCGGCAGCGAAGACGCGGGAAGCCGAGGCTCATCCATAGACGCACTCTATTCCTTTGCTTCTTCATATTGTTTTTATCGAAGCAAAAGCAAGCGGGCTTAGGCCGCTTGGGTCGTCGACTTAGCCGGGGCGCCCTCTTCGGCGCGGTGCGGCAGCGTCAGCGTGAAGGTCGAGCCCTGGCCGACTGCGCTCTCCACGACGACGTCCCCACCCATCAGGCGCACGAGTTCGCGCGTGATCGAGAGCCCAAGACCGGTGCCGCCGAACCGGCGCGTCACGCTCACGTCCGCCTGGACGAACGGCTTGAACAATTTATCGAGCATTTCCGGCTCGATGCCGATGCCGGTGTCGCGCACGCGAATGGCGATCCAGCGGCCCCTTTCGTTGGCCAAGGGTTCAGCCGCGATCGACACCAGCCCATTGCGGGTGAATTTGCAGGCGTTCGACGCCAAATTCAAAATGCACTGGTGCAGCCGCAAGCTGTCGGCCCAAACCGGACCGATATCCTGCGTGGCTTTGATGTCGATGATGTTGCCACGTTCTTCCGCGGCGAGACGTAGCGCATCGGCAATGTCGCGCAGCATGCGCGAGAGGTCGGTGTATTCGTAATCAAGCTCGAGCCGGCGCGCCTCGATCTTGGAGATATCGAGCACGTCGTTCACCAGCTTCAGCAGGTGCCGGCCCGAATTGCGGATTCGCTGCGCGTCCGCGCGCAAGCCTTCTTCGCCGTTGGCTTCGAGATCCTCATCCAGCATTTCCGCGTAGCCAATGACGGCGTTCAGCGGGGTGCGCAGCTCGTGACTCATATTGGCGAGAAACTGCGATTTGGCGATGTTGGCGGCTTCGGCCCGCGCGCATGCCGCTTCAAGCTCAGCGGTGCGTTCCCGCACCGCCTGCTCCAGCACGTCGCCTCTATCAGAGAGCCGCCCGCGCGCTTCCCACATCCGCGCATAGTTCAGGTGGCAGGCAACGGCGGCGCCGGCCAGCACCAACGTACTGGCGATCAGCACCACGCCGAACATGATGGTCGGCGCGCCGGCGGGCATCGCGCTCGCCGTGATCAGCCCGCACAACAGGTAAGCCAGCATCGGCGGCGCAATCACGGCGCCCAACAGGCGCGCCGAATGGTGCGAGAACGCCAGCGTGTAAATCGCCATCACCATGAACGCGGTTACCGCCGCGCTTTGCGCTTCGAGGCCGCCCTGCAGCCAGATCAAGCCGCCAAAACCGGTCCAGGCGAGCGAGTCAATCACGGAGCTTGCGAAAAACCAGGTCTTGGCGCGGTCCTCGCCGCGCGCGGCGCGCACGCACGCAAAGCGATTCAACGCCTCGGCCGCGAGCGCAACCACGAGCCATGTCAGCGCTGTCATTACAGGCAAAATTGTAGCGAGGCCGATGGCGCACGGAATGGACAGCAGAGCGCGCAGCCAGCCCATGCGAGCCTCGCTCTGCGCGTTGGCCACGATGTCGTCGCGACGTTCCAACTCACCGCCGCTCAGCAGATCTAGCGTCCGCTTGAACATAATACTTCCACCCTATTTGCTTCTATGCCGCCGCGCCCAACCGGGCCGCTTCGTCGAGCCGTTTTGTAACTTCGTCTTCGTCCAAGGAGATTCCAGCTTCAAACCGCATCGGAATTCTGAGCGTGAAGGTCGAGCCTGCGCCCGGTTCACTCACAGCGGCGACCTCGCCGCCCAACAGCCGCGCCGTGCGCGCCGTGATTGACAGGCCCAGTCCCATGCCGCCTTTGGCGCGCGTCTTCGAGCCGTCGATTTGCGTGAACGGCTGAAACGCCTTCGCGATCTCTTCCGTCGTCATGCCGACGCCAGTGTCGGACACCGCGATCCGCAGCCAGTCTCGCGCTTCATAGACTTCGCGTTCCGCCGAGATGGCGACGAGGCCGTTGGAGGTGAATTTAGCGGCGTTGGAGAGAAGATTGGCGATGCACAGACCGAGCTTCTCGGCGTCCGTGTAAGCGTCGTTCACGTCCGGTCCGATCCGCGTCGCCAGGCGATTGTTGTTCACCCGCGCGACCTCGGCGACGGATGCGACCGCTGTGTCGATCAGCTTGCGGACATCGACTTCGTCCAGCTCCACCGCGGATTTTCCCGCGTCAATTTGAGTGAGCTGCAGAATTTGATCGATCAGCCCCAGCAAGTGCCGCGCCGCGCCGGTGATCCGCGACGCGTCCTTTGCCAGATCGGAGAAACCTTCGGCCTCCATGTCTTCGCCGATAATTTCGGAATAGCCGATGACGGCGTTGAGCGGTGTGCGGAGCTCGTGCGTCATGGTCGTCAAGAACTCGGACTTGACCCGATTAGCCTCTTCCGCCTCAGCCTGCTTGGCTTCCGCCATGGCTTGGCGCTGCTGCGAGTCCACACGCGCATTGCGCAGGCCGGACATCAGCTTGCCGTTGTTCATGATGGCGCGACCGGCGCAGGCGAAGAACCCGCTCGTGGCCATCAGCGTGGCGATCGCGGCCGGCACGGGCCCGATGGTCGCGCCCGAAATTGGAATGAATGGCGCGGCGGCCAGCCACAGCCCCGAAGGCGCGAGCGTGATCACCATGAAGGCCCGCGCGCTCATCAGGTACATGACTGCGCTGATGATCGAACTGGTGGCGATCATCAGGCTCACGACGCGGCCCACAGGGCCCGCGAACAGCCCAACACCGATGGTGAGACTGACGAAGACGATCTGAGTGAAGGCGCAGGTGACGACGAACAGCACGCCGCGAAATTCGCGCTGGCTTTTGGTCGTCGCGGCAAGGTAGCGATTGGCGAGGTACGCGTCGAAGCACGCCGTGGCGCACAACGCGACGAACCACAGCAGGGGCATCCACGGCGACTGGAACGCGAACGCGGACGCAATCGAATAGATGACGCCCAGCATCGTGCGCCACCACACATTGGCGACACGGCCTTTCGCCGCCGCAATCATCAAGCGGTCGTGCAGCTGGAGCGCCTGGATGAACATTTCCGCCCTTATCCTTTAGGGTTTTTTACACGGGCGCGATTGCGTACTGATTAACCGCTTCGACTTTCCGAGGCGGGCGCGGCGCATTTTTTATGTACGAATTCTTAACGGCGGCCGATGAGCACTGCTGATTTCGACGCCGCCATCGTCGGCGCGGGCGCTGTTGGGCTGGCCTGCGGGTATGCCTTGGCGCGGCGCGGGCTCAGCGTTGTTGTGCTCGAACGCGCGGGCCGCATCGGCGCCGGCGTGTCGTCGCGGAACTCCGAGGTCATCCATGCTGGCCTGCACTATCCCACCGGTTCGCTGAAGGCGCGGCTCTGCGTCGATGGCCGGCGCGCGCTCTATCCGTTTCTCGAAACCCACAGCGTCGCGTTCGATAAATGCGGCAAGCTGATCGTGGCGACACAAGAGTCGGAGATTCCAGCGATTGAGCATTTGTACGCGCAAGGCGAGGTCAACGGTGTCGAGGGCGTCACGCAGATCACCGGCGAAGCGGCGCGCGCGCTTGAGCCGGGCCTCCGAGCCGTCGCCGCGCTATCCTCAGTCGAAAGCGGCATCCTTGACACGCACGGCTATATGCTGGCGCTCCAGGGCGAGATCGAAACGCACGGCGGCAGCGTCGTTCTCAACACTCCGTTTCTCGGCGCCACCCCCCGCACCGGCGCTTTCGATCTTCGCACCGGCGGCGAAGCGCCGAGCACCTTCAGCGCAACCCGCCTCATCATCGCCGCTGGTCTTGGCGCGCAAAGCTGCGCCGCGCTGATCGAAGGTTTTCCTCCTGCGCGCATCCCCGCGCTGCACCTCGGCAAGGGCAATTATTTCTCGCTGACAGGCGTGCGCGCGCCGTTTCAACGCTTGATCTATCCACCGCCAATCCCCGGCGCGCTCGGCATCCATTATCGGCGCGACCTCGGCGGCGTCGCCCGCTTCGGACCGGATCTCCAATTCGTCGATCACGAAGATTACCGCGTCGATCCCGCGCGCGCCGCCAGCTTCTACGCTTACGTGCGCCGCTTCTGGCCCGGCCTGCCTGACGGCGCCCTTGCGCCGGACTATGCCGGCATCCGCCCCAAGCTGCACGGCCCCGACGATCCGCAACGCGATTTCGTCATCGACGATGCGAGCGCGCACGGACTTGAGAATCTCGTCTGCCTGTTCGGCATCGAAAGCCCGGGGCTGACATCATCTCTCGCCATCGGCGACGAGGCGGCGCGACGGCTTTCAGTGCGTTGAGTTCACGCTCTGGGTCGTCGGCCCCAGGTTCTGAGCCAGGAAAGCTTCCGTCTCACGATAGACCGTCAGCCGATCCTCTGCGCTCCACTCGTCCCAAATGTGATCTTCGTTCGGCAACCGGATGAGCCGCGTAGGGTTGCCTGCGGCGCGCAAGGCGTCCGCCATATGCTCGGACTGATGGATGGAAACTGTGTGGTCGCTGTCTCCATGGATCAGCAAAATCGGAATGTGGATATTGGCCGCGAGACGTTGCGGCGAAATCGCATCGTCACCGACCGAACGCACCCAGTAGCTGTGAAGCGTCGACGTGTTTCCCACCGCCAATGCGGCGTGAACCAGTTCGCCGGGATCGGAGACGCCGGAAATGGAGACGGCGCAGCGATAAAGGTTGGGCGTCGTCGCCGCGCCGGCGAGCGCAACATAGCCGCCGTACGATGCGCCCACGACGCAAATGCGATGTGGGTCGGCGACGCCGGCGTCGATCATATGCTGGACGGCGTCGGTGACGTCGTTCTGCATCAGCTTGCCCCACTGTCCGTAGCCAGCTTCGGCGAAAGCGCGGCCGAAGCCTTCGCCGCCGCGAAAATTCGGCTGCAGCACGACGTAGCCGCGCGACGCCAGGAATTGCGCGTAGCCGTCGAAGCCATAGAAATCGCGCGCTTCGGGGCCGCCGTGCGGCCACACCACCATCGGACGCGGGCCGCTTTGCCCGGCCTGCGCGGTGACATAAGCCCACAATTGCGCGCCGTCGCGCGCGCGGTACGGCACAATCTCGATGGGCGAAAGCGCGGCGCGGTCCATGTGCGGGTAAACCAGCACCAGTGGGTCGATGTGCGCCTGTGAGCGCTGATAAATGTAGTACTCGCCGGGATCGAGCGGGCCATCGACATAAAGCAGCCATTTGTCGCCGTCCGCCGACGTCGTCACCAGCGTCACTTCCGCCTGGTGCTGAAAGAACGCGTCGATCGCCTGCAAATGATGGGCGATGGCGGGATCACGCGCGGTGCAGGCGAGACGCTGCACCAGTTCGCACGTCGCCATCACTTCATGCGTGATGGAATTGATCCAGGGATCGGCGGCGTCGGCGCCGCTGGTTTCGGCAATCGGAGCGCCGTAATCGCCGGTAGCGGTGTTGAACAAATAAAGCGCCGAGGTGTCGCGCCCGTTCGGGCGCGCAATCACATAAACTTGGCTGTCGCCCGGCCCCGCGCCGATGACGTCGAAGCCGCTCGCCTGCGCCGCCGCCTCCGCACGCCGCGCATCGAGCACGAAGGTCCAATCCTGGGCGCCGTGGGCGCGGCGGTAGATGCGGTAGCCGTCCTCAACATGCTGGCTGTCGATGCGGATAACCGGATAGCCAGAGCCATCGAGCGCAAAGCCCTCGGTGAACCCGTCGCCGCGTTGAACCAGTTCGGCCTCGCCGGTGCCGACATCGGCGCGCCAGATGCTGGCGCCAGTCTCGTCGGCCCCTTGGATCAAGATATGGGTCGGATCCGTCGGCAGCGTGTTGAGGATCGAGGTGTCGCCCTCACCCAGCTTGTAAAGATTGCCGTGAAACATTTCGGTCAGGTGACCGCCGTCGCGGTCCATGGCGAAGATACGCTGCACCGAAATCGCGCGAGGATCCGAACGCCGACGCTCGCGCCGAACGTTGACGTAGGTGTCGACGATCAAGCGATCGTCGCCTTTCCACGAGATCCAGCTGATATAGCCGCCGCCTGGCTCGAACAATTCGATCGGCCGCCAGGTGTTGTTGGCGAGATCGACGACGACCACCTGCTGCCCATCGGGGCGATCGCTGCTCGGGGTCCGGATCGCGTAAGCGACATAATTTCCGCTCGGAGAAAGTTTCGCGCTCCAGGACGAAACCGGATCGACAAAACGCTCCGCCGGCGCCGGATCAGCCGCTGCGGATGCTGCCGTCAGCGCCGCCAGACAGAAGGCCAGAACCAGCGTCCGCATGCGTTCCCCCACGAAAATCCGCTCAACCGCTAGCAGCAAGCCGCGGCTCGGTCACCTTCTACGCGCCGTTTGACCGTGCAGCCCGTTCGCCGTAAAAGCCCGCCCACGCGCCATCGCAAGTGATGGCTTTGACCGGCACAGAGCCCACATGGAGGGCTTGGAGGCCGGCGAGGCGCCCCGCCCGACGTGATCGTCCGGCGGGGTTTCTGTGCTTTTGCGCGTAGGAGAACCGATGTTTGAGGCCCTAACCGAGCGTTTGAGCGGCGTACTCGACCGGCTGACCGGGCGCGGCGCGCTGTCGGAAGCCGACGTCGAAGCCGCGCTGCGCGAGGTCCGGGTGGCGCTGCTTGAGGCCGACGTGGCGCTGCCCGTGGTCAAGGACTTCATCGCCAAGGTGAAGATCGAGGCGGTCGGCGAGGCCGTGATCAAATCGATCACGCCCGGCCAGATGGTCGTGAAGATCGTCTACGACCAGCTGGTCAATATGCTGGGCGGGGACGAACCACCTGTCCCGCTCCGCATCGAGGGCGAGCCGCCCAACGTCATCATGATGGCGGGTCTGCAGGGCTCGGGCAAAACCACCACCACCGCCAAGATCGCGCTCCGCCTTACCAAGACCGATAAGCGCCGCGTGCTAATGGCCTCACTCGACGTGCGCCGCCCCGCGGCCATGGAGCAGCTCAATACGCTGGGCAAAACCATCGGCGTCGACGTGCTGCCTATCGTGCAGGGTCAGCTGCCGCCGGACATCGCCAAGCGCGCGCTCAGCGCGGCGAAGCTGGGCGGCCACGACGTCGTCATCCTGGACACCGCTGGCCGCACGTCGATCGACGAAGACATGATGGCGGAAGCCGCGGAAATCGCGCGCGTCGCCAAGCCGGGCGAAATCCTGCTGGTCGCAGACAGCCTCACCGGCCAGGACGCGGTCGAAACCGCGCGGCGCTTCCACGAGCGGCTGCCGCTGACCGGTCTGGTGCTCACCCGCGCCGACGGCGACGGGCGCGGCGGCGCTGCGCTCTCGATGCGCGCCGTCACTGGCCTGCCGATCAAGTTCCTCGGCGTCAGCGAACGCCCGGACGGCCTCGAAGTGTTTGACGCCCGCCGCGTCGCCGGCCGCATCCTTGGCCAAGGCGACATTGTCGGCCTCGTTGAGAAAGCCGCCGAGCAGGTCAATCGCGACGACGCCGAGAAGCTCGCGAAGAAACTGGCCAAGGGTCAGCTCGACTTCGACGACCTGGCCAAGCAGCTCGAACAGGTCATGCAGATCGGCGGCATGAAGGGCATCATGGGCATGCTGCCCGGGGTCCAGAAGCTGAAGGGCCAGCTCAACGAAGCCGCGCTCGACGATAAGCAGCTCCGCCGCCAAGTCGGCATCATCAAGTCCATGACGGTAGCCGAGCGCCGCAAACCCGACCTGATCAACGGCTCCCGTCGGCGCCGCATCGCGACCGGCGCGGGCGTCGAGGTCGCCGAGGTCAACCGGCTGATCAAGATGCACCGTCAGATGGCCGATATGGCCAAGGCCATGGGCAAGGGCAAGCTGCCCGGCATGGGCGGCATGGGGGGCGGGCGCATGCCCAGCCCGGAACAATTGAGACAGCTTGGCGGTGGCAAGTTACCGCAGGGGGCGCTGCCAGGCCTGCCCGGCCAAACGCAGCCTCCGACCCTTCCGGGCCTTCCCGGAACCACAAAAAAAGGCTAAGAGATCAAAGGAGAAGCCACGTAATGTCACTTAAGATTCGTTTATCACGCGGCGGCGCGAAAAAGCGTCCGTTCTATTCGATTGTTGTCGCCGACAGCCGCTACCCGCGCGATGGGAGATTCATCGAGAAAGTCGGAACCTATAATCCTATATTGAAGACCGACGACCCCAACCGGGTCGCGCTGAAGCTCGACCGGATTCAGGACTGGATGAAGAAAGGCGCGCAGCCCACCGACCGCGTGGCGCGGTTCCTCGACCAGGCCGGCGTGATGAAGCGCGAGGCTCGCAGCAACCCCAATAAAGCTCAGCCGGGCAAGAAGATGCAGGAACGCACCGCGTCGCGTTCGGGCTCCGCCGGCGGTTCCGCGGAGGCGTAAGTTTCCTTGTCCGATAAGAAAAATGCCAAAGGCGCGACCAAGCCGGCCCCCGCGGCCAGCTTGAAAGCCAAAGCGGCGAAGACCGCACACGCGCCAACTCCTGCAAAGAAGGCGGCGCCCGCTCCGCGGCCGGCCCCGAAGCCTGTCGTGGCCGCCAAGGCTGCGCCAAAGGCGCCCGCCAAGGCGCCTGCTTCGGTCAAGCCGAAAGCAGCAGCGCCACAGCCCGCCCCGGTCGCGGCCAAGAAGGCGGCGGCGCCGGTCAAGGCCGCAGCCCCGCCGCCGGCGGCCAAGCCGGTCAGGCCCGCGCCCGCGAAGCCGGTCACGGCGGAGCCGGTCAAAGCCGCGACCAAAGCGCCGGCGGCAAAGCCCCAGGCGAAGCCCGCCAAGGAGGCTCCGGCCAAGGAAGCCGCCAGCAAGCCAGCGCCGGCGGCCGCCAAACCGGCGCCCAAGCCCCCCGTAAAGGCGGCCCCGCCGCCGAAATTTGTCGACCCGCCTAAGGCAAAAGCAGCCAAGCCACAGCCCGAACCGGCGCCGGCGAAGGCTGCGCCAGCGCCTGCCGGCGCCGCGGCAAAGGCAGCGCCCGCTGCAAAGCCGGCGAAGCCGGCCGAACCGCACTCCGCGGCGAAGAAGCCGGGGACGGCGGAGAAACATGCAGCCAAGCCGAGCGCGCCGGCCAAGGCGCCTGCGCCAGCGGCAAAGCCAGTATCGCAGAACGTAAAGGCGGCGGCGGCGCAGTTCCAAGCCGCGCTTGCCGCGAAAGCTGCGAACAAGGCGCCTATTGGCAAGCCCGTCGCCGCTTCCGCAGCCGTGGTGCGCGCGGTGACGCCGTTGAAGACGGCGCCCAAGCCGGCGCCCGCACCGGTCGCCGCGCCCAAGCCCGTTCCGGTCCCCGAGCAAGTCGGCGAGAGCAAGCCTGTGCCAGTGTTCAAGGCCGCATCCGGCGCGCCAAAGAATCTCGTTCTGGTCGGCGCCGTGGGCGGCGCCTTTGGCGTCAAGGGCGAGGTGCGCTTGCGCGCTTTCACCGCGATGAAGGACGGCGTCATCGCCTACGGCCCGCTTTACGACGAAGACGGCAAAATTCTGCTGCGCCCGAAATCCTGGCGTGAGTTAAAGGACGGCGTGGCCGTGGTCGCGCCTGAGGTGAAGACGCGCGAAGAGGCCGAAGCCATGCGTGGCAAGCGTCTCTTCATCCCGCGCGCCAACCTGCCGGAAACCGCGGAGGATGAATTCTACATCGTCGATCTGCTTGGCTGCCGCGCAGAAGCGCTGGACGGCGCCAATCTTGGCGAAGTCGTCGCCGTGTGGAATTTCGGCGCCGGCGACA
>Ga0335083_10010692_pt1 | contig 11058 bp, 6 predicted proteins | sample Lox_Sample_42_FD_206716 | JGI IMG/M metagenome (GOLD analysis project Ga0335083, IMG submission 206716) | Soil microbial communities from Loxahatchee National Wildlife Refuge, Florida, United States - Lox_Sample_4.2 | ecosystem: Environmental > Terrestrial > Soil > Wetlands | place: USA: Florida... | reverse complement strand
GCGCGCTTTCTCTCCGCCGTCGACTTCGTGCAAGCCGATCGCCTGCGTCGCAAAGTTGCGGAAGAAATGGCTCGCCTGTTCTCGGTGGTCGATCTGCTCCTCGTTCCCTCGGTCCGCGACGAAATGCTGACCATCACCAACTTCACCGGGCATCCGGCGCTCGTGCTGCGCGCCGGATTCGTCGAAGTCGCAAAAGCGCGCAGCGATTGGGCCCCCGATCCCGCTCATCCCTTGCCAACATTCAATCCCCCGCGCCGCGTTCCCCATGGCGTGACGCTGATCGGCCCCCTGTTCGAAGAAGGGACGATGGTGAATGCGGGACTAGCCCTGGAACGCGCGTTCGGCGTGGTAGGCGAGCGTCCACCGGGGTTTTAGGTTGAGCGGGATGCGAAGGCGCCGGTGCAAAATCGCAAGCGCTACATGGGTTCTCACCGTCGTTCCTTCTTCTCAGCCGGCCTTGAGATTCCTTAACGGTAAGACATTCGCAGAATGGATTCCGGAAAGCGCTCGCCCTGAATTTTGTGCGGGAAACCTTGTTCCCGCACGGCCCATCTCTTCACAAACTCCACGAGCGCCAAATTTCGTCGCAGATTCTCTCTCGATGTTTGTGGCTAATTCTTATTGCTATTCATTTTGACCGGCCTGAGCAGATGCGAGAACGTGAGTTGGGCGAGCTTCCACTTGCCGTTTTCCTTGATATAAACCTCAGTCACCATAAAAGGATTGGTGACTTCGTGCTCACCGACTGCTGCCTGCAAATCAATGTCCTCTAGCAGGATGGCTGTGTTACCAAATATGCGAGCGTCAACCGCGTAAACTACAGCTTTCTTGTACCAGATGCCGCCGCTCTTAATGGTAGCTAGTTCCTGGGTTTTTCCCCAGGTTCCTCCCATGTGAGTGAACATGGCTTTGTCATCAAATAGTGTCTCTAGGGAATCGACCTTCTTGTCTGCCATCCAATCCCATTTCATGTTTGACAGGTTGATGACTTCTTCTTGCTCGGGTGTATGACTTGCGGCAGTTTTGATCGTTTCCGTTGGCGGCTGTGGCGACTGCTGCGCGTAGGACGACGGCGCAATCATCGCGAATAGAAACAGACCCATAATTAGGGTTAAGGTTTTCATGGCTCTCTCCAGGGGCGCGCGTCTTCATGTGTTTCACTTGCATCCTCGAATTTATGGGGAAAGGGCCGTCAACTGGTAGCCCGATCCTGCCTTCTTATTGCCTATTCCTCTCGTCAGGCCAAAAACCAATAGCTTTGCTGGAGACACGCGGCTATTCTTTTATAGGAACGGTAAAGATCGTTAACATGAAAAACACCAGAGAAAAGGCCAGTAAGATAACGAACCAAGCCCGCGGGTCGCAGGCAGAACTCGCGCAGAAAATTGCCTCCTTCTTGGGCAAGGAAGAGAATCGGACAACAGACATCCCCGGAGTTAGCCTCCACCAGCGGACTGCACCTACCCCGCCGTGCCGGATGACTTACCATCCGGGAGTCATCGTCGTCGCCCAGGGCAGCAAGCAGGTGAACCTTGGCCGGACCAGCCTTATCTACGACGAGTCGCGCTTCGTCGTGACTGCGGTCGATTTGCCGATCGTAAGCTGGGTTGCCCAGGCGACGGTGGAGATTCCCTGTCTCGCACTGTCAATCAAGTTCGATATGTCTATGGTGCGGGAGTTGCTCAGCCGCGAGGAAATTCATGTCGCAGAAGCTCCATCGGACAGTCCCGCTATATCAATCGGCGAGACCACTCCGGAATTCCTGAACGCATGCTGTCGCCTGGTGGATCTGTTAGATCATCCGCAGGACATTCCTTTTCTGAGCGGCCTGATTCAGCGCGAGATCATCTATCGCATTCTGCGGGGGCCGGCGGGAACTCGCTTGCGTGCAGTAGCAACACTCGGAGATCAAAGCCACCGCACGGCAAAAGCGATTGCGTGGATGACGGCGAACTATGCCAAGCCGTTCCTCGTGGAAGAACTCGCGAAGCTCGCCAACATGGGCGTATCCACGCTGCACCATCATTTCCGGACGCTGACCGCGATGAGTCCGCTGCAGTATCAAAAACAACTGCGGCTTCAATCAGCGCGGAGCCTGATGCTGAACAATGGATATGACGCCACCAGCGCGGCTCTTGAGGTCGGCTACGAGAGCGCTACGCAATTCAATCGCGAATACAGCCGCTTCTTCGGCCAACCTCCGATGCGAGACGTTCGAGCGCTTCTTTCTCCGGGCGCTCCGAAACCCGAATTGATCGGTAGTATCTGAATCGAGTTATTCCGCGGACGTGCTGTGTTCTTCGCGAGTGGCCGTCAAACGAGAAGTCATGGGCGTCCACTATGATTCAATGACCCTCAACTAGCGCTGATGGGGAGTCTTCCCTGGGTTATAATCTCGCCCACACATGCCTCTTACCTCTGGCACGAAGCTAGGCCCCTACGAAATTCAATCGCCAATCGGCGCTGGCGGAATGGGCGAGGTGTACCGCGCCCGCGACGGACGCCTTCATCGCGACGTCGCCATCAAAATTCTCCCCGCATCCTTTTCCGCCGATCCCGAGCGCCTACAGCGTTTCGCCCAGGAATCCCGCGCCGCGGCCGCGCTGAACCATCCCAACATTCTTTCCATCTTCGACATCGGCGACGACGGGAGCGCGCCTTATGTCGTCTCCGAGCTTCTCGAAGGCGAAACTCTTCGCGACCGTCTGCGCAACGGCGCGCTGTCATCTCGTAAAGCCATCGACTACGCCCAGCAGATTGCCAGCGGCCTCGCTGCCGCGCACGAGAAGGGGATCGTCCACCGTGACCTGAAGCCCGAAAATATTTTTCTGACCAGCGACGGACGCGTGAAGATTCTCGACTTCGGCTTGGCCAAACTCACTCGCCCCGAAGCCGATCTCTCCGGCGACGCGCCCACGCAACAAGTCGGCACCGAAGCCGGCACGGTCATGGGCACCGCCGGCTACATGTCTCCCGAGCAAGTTCGCGGCAAGCCCACGGACTCCCGTTCCGACATCTTCTCCTTCGGCGCTGTCCTCTACGAGATGCTTTCAGGCAAGCGGGCCTTCCACGGAGACTCGTCGGTCGACACAATGAGCGCCATCCTGAAAGAAGAGCCACCCGACCTCGGGGAAACCAACCGCAACGTTTCACCCGCGCTGGAACGTATCGTCCGTCACTGCCTCGAAAAAAATCCCGCCGAGCGTTTTCAGTCCGCTCGTGACGTGGCCTTCAATCTCGAGGCCCTCACCGACATCTCCAGTTCCAGCCGCGGTGGCATACGTGTTCTGCCGGAAGAAAAAACCGCGCGTCGCTGGCTGCTCCCGTTAGTCGGTGCTTTGCTCTTGCTCGCCTCCTGGGCGGGCATCTACCGCTTCGCGCATCGCGGCGTCGTAGCCTCCAATCCAACCTTCCACGAGGTCACCTTCCGCAACGGCATTATTTGGGACGCACGCTTTGCCCCCGATGGTCAGACCATCATCTATGGCGCGGCCTGGGACGGCGCACCGCAGGAAATTTTCTCCACGCGCTATGACAGCTCCGACTCCAGGTCCGTCGACCTGCCGCCCGCGCAAATTCTGGCGATCTCCTCCAAAGGCGAGATGGCCATCTCCCTGCATCCGGTCAATTCGAATCCCTTTACGCAAGCAGGCACTCTGGCGCGCGTTCCTCTCGCCGGCGGCGCCCCGCGCGAAGTGATCGAAAACGTTATGTGGGCGGATTGGACGCCCGACGGCCAGTCTCTCGCCGTCATCCGTCCCGCCAACTCTGGCACCGCTCATCTGGAATCCCCTCCGGGCACTGTGCTCTACGAGCCCAAGGGATGGGTCAGCCATGTCCGCTTCTCTCCGAACGGGAATTACATCGCTGTCGGCGATCACGTTGCTGGAGGTGACGACGGCCGCGTCGTTATCTTGGACTCCCATGGCAATCGCAAAGTCAGCTCGTCTTTCTATTCAAGCGTCGAGGGCGTTGCCTGGGCCCCATCGGGCAGCGAGGTTTGGTTCTCCGCCGTGCCGGCCGGCTCGGCGCGCTCCATCTACGCTTTGGATCTTTCCGGCAAAGAACGCCTGATCTACCGTTCCCCCGGTGGCCTCACGATCCACGACATCAGCCGTACCGGCCTCGTCCTTCTGACGGCCGACAAGGCTCGCCTCGGTATCTCCGCCCTTCCTCCGGGCGAGACTCGCGAGCGCAGCCTCTCCTGGTTTGACTGGTCTCTGCTCGCCGACATGTCACCCGACGGCAAGACCATCGTCTTCTCCGAGACCGGAGAAGCCGCCGCCGGGAACTACAGCATTTTTCTCCGCAAGACGGATGGCTCTCCCGCGGTCCGTCTCGGCGACGGCGGCTTCGGCTCTCTTTCTCCCGACGGGAAGTGGGTTCTCGCATCAGTGGGTTCACCCGCCAAACTGGTTCTGCTTCCCACTGGGGTCGGCGAGCCGAGGCAACTCACCGACAACAAAGTCGACCACGTCAACCTTAACTGGATGCCCGACAGCAAATCGATCCTCTATACTGCTGCCGAATCCGGCCACGCCCCGCGCACCTACCTTCTCGACACCCAAGGTGGTACTCCGCGCGCCCTTACCCCTGAGAATACCTTCGGGGGCCTCATCTCCCCGGACGGCAAGTTTCTGCTTGCCATAGACGGCGACCGGCAACGCTGGCTCTACCCGATCAGCGGCGGCGATCCTCAAAAACTCAGCGTTGTCTTCAACCCCAACGAACGCACCATGGGATTTTCCGCCGACGGCAAGAGTCTGCTTCTTCGCACCACGATGATTCCGGTGCAGATCAGCCGCGTTGACCTTGCGACCGGCAAACGCGAATCTTGGAAAGAAATTGTGCCCGCCGATCCCGCTGGCGTCCAGTCGATCCCTGTCATCCGCTTCAGCGCCGATGGCAAGTCCTACGCCTACTCCGTCGGCCGCATCCTCTCCGACCTCTACGTCGTCGACGGCTTGAAGTGATTCGCGGCCGTCAGTAGTTTTCCTTCGTGAACCTTCCTGCCCTTAGTGGTAAAGATTTTCCGGCAGATCGCTCCTTACTCGTCCGCGCCGGCCCTTTCCCGATGGCGTCATCCTGACAGAGCCGTTCTTCAGGCGGAGGAAGGATCTCGCGCGGACTGCTCGGCACCCGCCGGGTGGCCCATTCAAGCCCGGTTTTGGCTTGAGTGGGTCAGTCCGGTTAAGGGAAATCAAGGCCGACGGCGCCAGAAGACTACCGCAGGAATCCCCACAGGTTCACCTTCTCCGATTGTGGAGTATAGTTCGGGTCGTTACGAATCGAGCTCTGCGCACGAATGAGCGAAGGCGTACAACAAGCCAGCCCAGATCTGACTGACGATTGCGGCGAAGGTTCCCCGGCAAAGCTGCGCCGCCGTCTCTCTGGCGATGTCGACAACATCGTTCTGATGGCTCTCCGCAAGGAGCCGAACCGGCGTTACGCCTCCGTCGAGCGATTGGCCGAGGATATCAACCGCCATCTGAATGGCCTGCCCGTGTTGGCCGTAAAAGGCTCGGCCGCTTACCGCGCTGGCAAATTCATCCGGAGACATCGGGCCAGTTTGGCAGCGAGCGCTCTGGTCGCCATTGCTCTGGGAGTAGGGGTGGTGGCCACGATTCGCGGCGCTCGCATCGCGCGCCGCCAAGCTGAGATAGCAACCGCTGAACGAGCAAAAGCCGAAAAGCGATTCAATGACGTCCGTGAGTTGGCGAACTCGCTCATCTTTGAAATCCACGACTCGATTCAAGCACTTCCGGGGGCCACTCCTTCGCGCAAGCTGCTGCTCGATCGTGCCGTACAGTATCTCGACAAACTGTCGCAGGATGCGACCGGCGACTTGGCCCTCCAGCGTGAGCTCGGGTGGGCGTACCAGCGATTGGCTACGGTGCAGGGCGACACGACGCAATCCAATCTCGGTCAGGTGAGTGCAGCCGAGATCAGCAACCGTAAGGCAACGGCGCTGTTTGAGGCAGTGGCGAAGGCAAACCCTGACAACCTCACCGACCAGCTCAATCTCGCCATGGTCTATCGCTGGCGCGCTTTTTTCGATGTCTACGAAACGACTGGCCGCGCCGAAATTGACCGGGCTCTCGCCGTCACCGAACCCCTGGTGCGCGCGAATTCCAGTAGCGTCGATCTCAAGAACGAGCGCGCACAAGAGTACCTGATACTGGCTAGCATTCAAGACGCGGTCGGAGACCGCTTGCAGGCGATCGATTCCTTCCGCAAGGTCCTTGACCTGCGCCAGGAAATTCTGCAGGTGAATCCCGCCTATCCTGGTATTCGTCAGGGAATTGCCAAAGCCACTGTCCTCCTCGCGCATCAAATGGGGCGCTTCGGACCCAGAGACGAAGCTCTTCGCCTGATGAACACCGGGATCTCCGAGTTTGAGGACCTGGTAAAGGCCACAGCAGGAGACCCCGGGACGATACGCGAACTGAGTGCCGCCGAGGGCCGGCGTGGAGACGTGGAGTTAATGCAAGGGGATATTGTCCGCGCCCGTGCCGATTTCAACAGCTCACGACGGAGGATCCAGCGCATCGCCAAGCTCGATCCCGAAAACAAAATGCTGCAGTCCGATCTTTGGGTCATTCAGTTCCTGGATGGCCGAGCGCTGGCCGTTGCCGGTCGCCATGCCGAGGCCCTGCCGATTCTCGAAGGGGCATTTGACGGCTACAAGTCTCTGCGCCTGGAAGCCGATGTCGGCCCGGGCCCACCGGCCATGCAGGCATGGATTGCAGAAGCACAGATCGGAACTCATAAATTCTCCGCGGCGTTGAAGAACTATCAAGCAGCGATCGCCGGCCTGGCAGAGGACCAGGCAAACTTCGACGATGCGCGATGTGATCTGGCCATGGTTGAGGCGAAGATGGGCAACGCTCTGCTCAAAATGGATAAAACTCAGGAAGCTGCGGCGCACTATACGAAAGCGCTCGAGACCGCCAACCTATCCGTCTCGGTCGAGCACAACGATGTTCCAGCCCTGTACGCGGCGGCGGAGGCCTATGCGGGAGCCGGTGACGTCGCTGCATTACAGGCACGAAAAACAGCGAACGAGACAACTCGATCCCAACTCTTGCACGATGCCTGCGTATCTTATGAAAAGAGTCTCGGCGTCTGGAAGCAGATTTCGAACCCTTCCCGCCTGAGCGGCAATGGGTATCTGGCGAGCGATCCAAAGGCGATAGAGCAGCGATTGGCAGACTGCAGAGCACAACTCTCTCGCCCCTAGCGCGGATCTCCTTTTGTTGATCTTTGCGCCCACTCCTTTTAGGCGAAGGAAGGAATCCTCCCGTCAGTCCTCGTCCTTGGCCTCCCCGAAATATGTCTTGTTGACGTCGGTCGTGAACGGTCGCTGGATCGCCTGCATTGCGTTCTGCATCTGTTGCCGCCGCAGGACAATGATTATCTCCTGCTTCACGCGATCCAAGGGTGCGACCTCCTTGGCGTCCACCTTGTAGATATAGTGTCCCGTGGCATCGCTGATCACGGCCGATACCTGGCCAGGCTTGAGATCGAACACGGAAGCGTGCGTCAGCGGTAAACCCCGGCGCCGCATCTTGTCCATCTTCGGATTGGGCTCGCTATCTCCGCTCGCTCCCGCAAAATCGTAGGCGTCTTTTTGCAATTTAGTAAAACTTTCGCCCTGAACGGCCCGCGTGTGAAGAAGCTCGGCTTCTGTGGTCATCGCGTCTTCGGCGGGCTTGCCTCCGGCCTCTGCGTTGGGCAGATCTTTTTGTGGCCGGTTCGGAATCACGATCCGCTCCACGGTTACTTCCTCAAATTCGCCCGAGTTCTCCCGGTAGTAATCCGCGATATCTTTTTCCGACACGCGTGCCGTCTCTTCCCTGAGCTCACGAGTCAGTTCCTGCGACAGAATCTGTACGCGCGCGAATCGAAGTCTCTCCTGGAATCGCGCCTCCTTGTCCACGCCGCGCCGTTCCGCTTCGTGCGCCAATACCAGAAGTTGCGGATATGCGGTCGCGAGTTGGAGCCTGGTCTGCGAATCCTTCTCTGCGTGCAGCACCTCGACCAGCTTTTCGAATTGGTCGCGGGTAATGATGGTCTCGCATCCAGGGTTCGAGGAGCGAGTGGCGGCATTCGAGGCGTCGGTGCACAGCCCCTTGATGGTAAGAACGGCAGCATCCGGCGCAATGTTGGCAGCCGGAGACGTTCCTTGCCCACCCTTCTCGGCCTGACCCGGTGCAGGCGCAACATTCGACGCGGCCGCTGGCGTAGCCGACTTCACTTGTGTCCATGCTACTGCGGCGATCAACACACCGACCAGCCAGAAACCACGCATCGTGAGCTCCTTGAAATTTGTTTTTGGAAGGGGAGTGATCAAAATCCTAGCACACGCTCTAAACCCCTTGTCATCCTGAAGCAAGCGCTCTTTGCCCGCCGTTTGGCCTCTACACGATTGTGTCATCCTGAACGAAGCCGTTTTTCAGGCGTAGCGAAGGATCTCCCGCTTCACGGGCCTAATGCGTAAGCCAACCTGCACTGCCCGGATTCTCGCAATCTTGACAGGCCCGTGGAGGCGGGTCACAATCTTCATTCAGAATCCCCCAAAGGCCACACCATTCTTGTCCGGATCATTCTTGTGAAAATCAAGTCGTTTGTATGGATCTCGGGACTGCTCTCTGCGCTTATTCTGAGCCTCCTCGCACTTGCCTCCGCCGCCGACTCATCCGCACCCACATTCAATAAAGAGGTGGCGCCGATTCTGTTCAAGCACTGCGCCAGTTGTCACCGCCCCGGTGAGATCGCTGCCTCCGTGTCGCTTCTCTCATACGACGCTGCCAGGCCTTGGGCTGACTCGATCAAAGAAAAGGTTGTGCGCCGCGAGATGCCCCCGTGGCCGGCAGATTCCGCGAAGAGCATGAAGTTCCGCAACGATCCGCGTCTCAACCAACAGGAAATCGATACGCTCGTGGCTTGGGTCAACGCGGGCGCTCCTAAGGGCAATGACGCCGATCTGCCCCCATTGCCTGTGTTTCCCCAAGGCTGGTTGCATCCCCAGGGACTCGCTCCCGATCTCGTCATCCCGTTGCCCGAGTTTCATGTGCCCGCTCAGGGCGAGATCCCCTATGTCAGCCAGTTGGTAAAGGTCCCGTTCCCCGACGATAAGTGGGTTGTCGCCATGCAGGTGCGCCCCGGCAATCGCGCCATCGTCCACCACATGGCAATCACGGAGGTTGCTTTAGATGAGGGCGTCACTCCCGCGAACCTCGACCAACTCTCCCGCATCGCCCGTCAATTCGGACTGACTAACGGTACGCTTCCGACTCGACCCGCCGTCGTCGATCCAGCCCATCCCTCAGAGTTCGACATGCTCGGGGTGTACACGCCCGGCACTACTTTCGAGAGCTATGGGGATGGCAGCGCCAAGGTGCTGAAGGGCGGAAAGAACATGTATCTCAAGTTCAATATCCACTACCAGACGACCGGCAAGCCCGAAACGGACCAGTCCAAGCTTGCCTTCTGGTTTCGCCCGGAACCGCCTTACCATCAGCTTTTCCGCGTGCCGGCCGCAGGGGAGACCATCATCGCCGGCGGCAAAGAATTAATGACCGATGCTCCCGGCCAGAAGGCCGAGGGAACCCTGGTCGCGATTCCCCCGATCCCGCCAAACGCCGGGAATTACGAGCTGATTGGGATCACCGCCTACCCGGAGGCGGTTACTATCTATCAACTCCAACCGCATGCGCACTTGCGCGGGAAAGACTTCAAGTACGCGGTTGTCTATCCCGATGGAAGAGAGGAAACCATTCTTACTGTCCCGAAATATGACTTCCACTGGCAGCTGGCTTATGAGTTGGACAAGCCGCTCAAGCTTCCCGCCGGCAGCAAGCTGGTCGTGACCGCCCACTACGACAACTCCCCCAAGAATGAGAATCTGATGCACCACCACCATGATTCGTCCGATGCCTCCCATGGCTTCGGGACTGATAAGGAAGTCCACTTCCGCGAAGCGAATCAAAGCTGGGATGAAATGTTTACGCCATTCATCCAGTATTCCATCGATCAGCAGGGTCAGGTCACGGGACTGCCACAAGCAAACGTCCTCGGCGTTGCTCAGGTCGTCGGCTGTTTGGGCCAAATCTCTTCTTTGGAATGGGTGCTCAGCAAGGGCAGTGAGCCTGTCGTCTCCCAGAGCCAGGCGACATCGTACGCGGAGTTAAAAGCAGCCGCCACCGAGCCGCTCGGAGATCGGTCCTTTCAACTCCTCGGCGTAAGTTCGTTCAGCCCGACAGGCGATAAAGGCAAAAAAGTAGCCGTCAAAGGCGTGCTAATAAAGGACCGCAAACAAAGCCGTCTGAACGTTACGTCGCTCCAGGCAGTCGCTTCAACTTGCCCTGAAGCTCCCGGCAATTGATAACTTTCTTCCTTGCTCAGTTCCTTTATTTCCCTGGCGCTAGCCGGATTTTTTCCCACAGAGTGCATGTTCTTGCATCTTGACATGCCCCTCCACAACGGCAATAATTTGCATCGTACCGCTAGCCATTTCCCCCTTCCAGTTCGTCACGATAACCGCACGGTGAGGTTTGTTCTATGCGCAGAGCCCGTCTTAGCTACCCCGTCGCCATCCTTGTTCTCGCCATCACCTATCTGCCATCCGCGATGGGACAAAGCAAGTTGGGCGTGTTCACGCAGCAGTACAACAATGCCCGGACGGGCAGCAACACTACTGAAAAATTCCTGACTCCGGCGAACGTCAACTCGACCCAGTTCGGCAAGCTGTTTTCCTTCACTGTTGACGGCCAGATCTACACTCAGCCGCTCTGGGTTCAGGGCGTGTCGATTCCCGGCAAGGGCGTCCATGCCGTTGTCTATGTGGCCACGGAATTGGATAGCGTGTACGCGTTTGACGCCAATAATGGCGCCCCGTTGTGGCAGGACAATTTCACCGATCCTTTGAATGGCATTGGCCCGGTTCCCTGCGGCACGGACGGCAACACCCAGATCAGCTGCGGAGTTTATCCCTACTACGGAATCACCGGCACTCCCGTCATCGATCCCGCAACGGGAACCATGTATTTGATTGCT
>Ga0335083_10010691_pt1 | contig 11059 bp, 9 predicted proteins | sample Lox_Sample_42_FD_206716 | JGI IMG/M metagenome (GOLD analysis project Ga0335083, IMG submission 206716) | Soil microbial communities from Loxahatchee National Wildlife Refuge, Florida, United States - Lox_Sample_4.2 | ecosystem: Environmental > Terrestrial > Soil > Wetlands | place: USA: Florida... | reverse complement strand
AGATAGATCTCGACGAGGCCGCCAGGCAGCCGGCCAAGAAGAGCAGCGAGTCTTTGTTGTGTCATCGCACCTGACCACGCCAGTCCGAACACAGCGTCTGCGGTTATCAGTCCGGCGCGTTGGACGCGCCCGCGCAGCCAGGCGGCCCACGGCGCGACGATGCGGCCGGCCTGACGTTGCGTCTTTGGATCGATGCCAGCGACGACGCGCCAGGGTTCGATCGGGACGCGCAGCGCTTTCATGCCGTAACGCTTTCCGATGCTGACAATTGCGGCGGCAACGACGGGGTGCAGGTGGAAGTGCCGGTGGGTGTTGACGTGATCGAGCGGCAGCCCCGTGGCGCGGTAGGCATCGAACTGCGCGGCGATTTCCATTCCGATTTGGCGCCGGAGCGAAGGACGAAAGGCAATCTGCGCCCCGTACGCGGCAAGGTCGTTGCGCAACCATCCGCCGTCGCCGACAAGATCCGGGATATGTGCGGGATCGATCGTCGGCTTGCCATCGACCAAAACGACGTGCAGCCCGACGCGCAAGCCGGGCAGGCTTCGCGCTCGCTTGATTGCGTCGGCCGCGGCCGGGCCGCCGACCATCAGGCTCGCAGCGCTGAGTATGCCGCGGCTGTGCGCTTCCTCAATGGCGGCGTTGACGGGCTCACTCAGCCCGAAATCGTCCGCCGTGATGATCAGGCGATTCAGTGCGCCGGCTCCAATTGTCGGTTTTGCCGTCAACTCTGCCGAACGGCGAAGCCGGCCGGCGCAGACGTCGCATCATGATCCGCGCAGGTCTTGTCCTTCGACCAGCGTACCATCCGATGTCACGCGGTAGTCGGCGCCGCGCCAATAGACCGTCGCTCCGAAGAAGCTCGTCACATAGATAACGAACGCGATGAGATCATGCACTGGAACCAGCCAATAATTCTGTCGCGGCAAATTAAACCGCCATTCGACGCAGCCGCAGAGCAGGATACGGGAAAGCAGCACGGCGATTACCACCATGAACGCGGCCGAGCTTCCCGACAGCAAGGCGAGCAGCGAAAGCGGCCAGGGATGCGTCACGATGGTGCCGGCATAGGCCAGCGGATAGATGCTCTTGATCGTACGGGCGACCCTGATCTGATGCCGAACGAGCTGAAGCAGGCTTCCCTCAAAACAACGATGCCCGACCAGATGCGGTGCCGTAATGACATCGTAGCCGGCAGAGCGGACCGCAAGGCCGATAGCATGATCGTCGGCCAGCACGTCGGAGAGCGCGCCGAAGCCGCCGATCCGATCGAGCATCGACCGGCGCATTGCGATGGTGGCGCCACAACACGGTTTAGCGAGCCCGAGACTGACTGCAGCGATCGCCTGCGGCAGGAATTGCACGTTGATGGCGAGGGCGGACAGCCGCGTCCACAGCTCTTCGCCGCCAATGCCGTAATAGAGGCAGGTTACGGCGCCGACCCCCGGCGACCCCAGGAGCGCCGTGAGTGTCCGCAAATAGCGCGGCCCAACGACGATGTCGCTATCGGAGAGGACAAGGGTTTCGTGCCGGGCCTTGGGCATCATGTTGATCAGATTCGAGACCTTGCGATTGACGCCATGACTTCGGGGCTCGACCACAAGTTCAATGCCGTTGTCGGGGGAACCGGCCTTCACTGTTCGCACCACGGCAGCGGCGGAAGAATCGTGACGATGCGTGCCGCATAAGACCTGGATCGGTCCGCGGTAGTCCTGCCGATGGAATGCGGCGAGACGTGACGGCAGGCCCGGCTCTGCATCATGCAAGGGCTTGAGCACGGTCACCGGCGGTTGGGTGGTGGCACTTTCCGTATCCTCATCGGGAAAGCTGAGCACGCACGCCGCAGCAGCCAGCGTGAACAGGCAACCGACGATGGCGACGGCCAGAAAGCAAATGCCTAACGAGTGCGCGAACGATGTTGCAACGGGAATAGTTTCGGCCATCGTCATGACTTTGACTTAAGCTCCAAATACGGCTTCATCCATTCAGCCAAATTTTCTTTCCAGGCTCCGGCGCGACATGTGGATCGGGACCCGCACGCGATTGAGCGTATCGAAGTGCAGCGCGCCCGGATTGTGCACAAGGAGGATCATCGAAATCAGGATGTTTTCGCCGAGGCGGTGCAATCGCTCGCCGACCGACAAATGTTCGGGCTCGACAATTGCCTCAAAACCATAGTGCGCCATGATCCGCGCTACCTGCTCGCTCTGCGCTCTGGTGCCCGAGGGAACCTCGCCGCACACCACGGCGACATCGGCGAGGTCCGGCCGCGACGCGAGAAAGCTTGCCAGTTCGCGGAGCGAGACGACGATAGCGCGTTGCAGCTGGCGCGCCCAGGCGATGGTTGCCCCGTTCTTCGGTATGGCGGGCACCTGCTCGTTCCAGAAATGCAGGCGGGCAACGCGCTGACCCGCTTGCACCTGCGTTCCATCGCGAAGAACAATTGCTTTGATCGCGTGGCCGATGTCGAGGCGAAACACACACGCCGGATGCCGGGTATATTCAAACACTGCCTGCTCGCGACGCAGTCGCCTATCAAGCAAGCCAACAGCATCCGCCAGCCAGCGTCGGCTGGGCCGCCACCGCCTCGTCCGTTCTGCGGAATCCAACACCGCCATTTAGCGGGTCTCCGCCTTCCTCAACCTTGCCTACAACCTCATGCCCCGGAGAAAGTTGCCGGCTTCCGACGCACTATAACCGGGTTTCCGGCGAACGCGCGAGGCCCAAAGAGCGGCATCGGCCCGACCCGGCCGTCTAATCGGTCGCATCGCCATAGATCGTCGCCAGCGTGCTCTTGACTACCAGAGCGACCGGCACCGCAAGAATGACACCCGGAATTCCAAGTATGACGCCGCCGGCCAGGAAACAAAAGATAATCAGGACGGGGTGCACATGCGCCGCGCGGCCGAGCACCACCGGGCCGACGATCTGATCGATCGAAAGACGCAAAGCAGTTGCATAAGCCGCATATTCGACAATGTTGATGATCCCGTTCGCAGTGCGCAACGAGACCAGGCCGGCGAGGATTGCCGCCGCGGTCGGACCGATTACCGGGACTGTTTCCAGAATGCCGGTCAGGAGTGCCAACAGCACGGCGTGCTGGATGCCGAGGATCACGCCAAGACCGATATAGGCTGCAACGGTGGCATAGATCACGACGCCGATCACGCCGATGAAATAGTGCATCAGCACCGGATCAAGCCGCTTCCAGATCCGCGCCGCCAAGGGACGCCGGTGCGGCGGCACGATCCAGAACAGGCCGCGCGCGACCTGTCTCCCGCTCACCAAAAAATAGAACAGCAGCACGATCGTCAGAAACGCGCCCATGCTGGCGGCGAGGCTGTAGCCGGTGAGGATCGAGATCAGATCGGTTTGCCCGACCCACTGACGCACCCGCGCGAGCACCACCTGGGCAACCTCGTGTGCGTTCATGGTGTATCCGAACAGCGAAATGGGATGTTCGCCCATGGCCTGCCGGGTGAAATTCTCCAACAATCCTTGCAAATCCGCGGCCGTCGCCTGCGCTTCATCCACCAAGCGTTCGGCTGCCAGCACGACGACGAAAGTCGAGATGGCGCAGAGCAGAAGGAATAGTGCGACAGAGAACACCAGACGCGGCCATCGCGTCCGCTGCTCGGCCCAATCCAAAATCGGCGTGCAGATATATGCGACGATCCCGGCGAGCACGAACGGCAACAAAATCAGCTTGATGAAATAAAGAAAGATCGCAAGGACGACGGCCCCGATCATAATTGCGCGCGTCTCACCGGAGTCGAGCGGTCCAGCGACGCGGGCGCGATCGGATAGTCGCGCCTCCTCGGTCTTCCTTCGCACAGCCTTCATGAATAGATCCGGCCCTTCCAGGCCACCCGCCCGGTGCGGCGGCGGCGTACGCTGTCGAGAGCCATCGCGGCGCCCGCAGTGTAGCCCAGCGGAAAGATCAGACCGTACCAGAATGGAATGCGAAAATAGAACGTGGCGGCAACATGCAAGCCGGTCGCCGCGGCCGAGGCTGCAAGTGCGAGGGGCAAAGCAAAAGTCGCGTCATTGACGTGCTGCCACCAGCCAGCCAAGTCGATCAGCGGGACGACCCATGCCGCCCACGCCAAAGTCACGCCGACGAAAGCGAGTGCTAATGTCGCAGTCTGCCCGCCCAGCGTATCGACGAGATTCTTGGCTAGCCCCGGCCACAGCGTCCGCCAGCCAGTGTACATGCGCGTTGACAAAAGCTGTTCGCCGCCCATCAGCAGGACCGATCGGCCGGATTGCTTGAGCCGCCGAGCGAACTCCAGATCCTCACAGATCGCGCGACACACGGCGGCATGCCCGCCGACCGCTTCGTAAGCATCGCGCCGGACCATCATGAACTGTCCGGTGGCGGTGACATCATCGCCCGATCGGGCCTGTACTTGCCGTAGATCCTGAAGAAACGACAGTAATATAAGGCCGCACGGCAGAATAAGCCGTTCTGCAAAGCTTTGCAGTTCCTGGCGCGGCGCCAGCGATAGAAGATCGAGATGCTGGGTCACCGCCGCGTGCACGGCACTCGACAATGCGCCGGCTTTGACTCTCACGTCGGCGTCGATGAAGCAAAGCCATTGCGTTTGCGGCACGGCGGAGCGCACGCCGATCCAGCAGGCGTGCGATTTGCCGGTCCAGCGCGGCGGCAAGGCTGGAGTTTGAAGCAACGAAATCTGCGAATGGCGCGCGGCCAATTCGCGAACAATTGTCGCAGTGGCGTCGGCCGAATGGTCGTCGACCACCAGAATACCAAGCCGGTTCTGTGGATAGTCCTGCGCAAGCAACGACCGCAAGCACGGCCCGATATTGGCTTGCTCGTCTCGCGCTGGAACGATCACAGTGACGAACGGCGCGCGCAGGGCCGACGGAGGCGACGCGGCGAGCAGGCGGGGCAGAAGCCCGCGTTGCTTAAAGGCCCGGCCGATCAGCCACGCACTGATCGCGAGCCATGCAAAGGATAATAGAAGCTCCACAGCCTTAACGACAAATGGATCCCAGCCAAAACAAGCTGTTGAATCAACCGTCGGAGGCGGATTTAAGTTCCGCCCTGTTCACTTCCGTGCAGAGCATAACCTTATTTCGCCGGAACCACCAACGAATAGCGCTCGTCGGCAGCCAGGCATTGGGCCTCGGGGAAGCCCAATTCCTTGCGCACCATGTTGGTGCCGAGCACAAGCGAAACCATCTTGTAATAAGCGTGGCGGCGGCTCATGCCCTCGCGGCCCATGCCGCAATCGGACGAGATCACCAGCCGCTCCGGCGGAATGAATTTGAGCGCGGCACGGATTTGTGCTGCCACTTCGTCGGGGCTCTCGACCTGAAGCGTGTGGTGGTCGATCACGCCGATGGCGATCTTTTTTCCAGTGATGGTCTTGCCGATTGCCTCCAGGTCCATGCCACCGGAACTTGAAGACTCGAATGTGATTACATCAGCATCGACGTGGTTGTAGGTCTCGAGTGACGGCTTATAGCTCTGCACCTTCGCGAACATGCGCTGCTGAGAAGGGTTGCCCCAGCAGGAATGCGCCCACACTTCGGTCTTGGCGCGCAGGCCCTTCACAGTGCGGTTGAATACCTCGACCATCAATTCCGGTGTAATGACCTTGTCCTGGATGCCGCGCGCGGCTGCGAGATGGATTTGCGGCTCCTCGATCTGGATCACCGGACAGCCGGCGTCGGCAAGTTCGTTGTATTCTTCATTGAAGGCGTCGGCGATCGCGAGCATACGCTCGGGTACGCTCTTGTAATGGCGGTCCTGCGAAGCGAAAGCGACGATCTCCGCCGACACCGCGCCGAACTTGACCGGCCGCGTGGTGAGCCGCTGCGCGGTTTTCCATAGTGTGGTGTATTGCAGGTCACCGCGCCCCACCGGGCCAATGATGACCGGCATCACCCGCGATTCCAGATAATCGTGCAGGATGTGGCCGCGCGGAAACCACAAGCCACCGCGCCCAGCCGGAGTAGGCCGCGGATCCCCTCGCTCGTAGCCACTCATGTGGTGCGGCGGATAGCTGGTCCAGCTTTGGCCGCCAACGTCATCGTCGAAACGGCAGTCGCCGTCGGTTACGATATCGAGGCCGGCAAGTTCCTGTTCGCGCAGATAGCAGGTCAGCGCGTCGACATACTGCTCGCGGTAGCGGCGGCTCACCATCGCATCGAGGAACATGCGGGTGCCGAGATTTTCCGTATACCAGCTTGGCCGCGGCAGCGAGCCGGTGATTGTCGTCGGCAACATGATGTCCTTAGTGGCCCGATACATCTTCAACGCCTCCAGGAACGAGCCTCTTCGGCCGTTCGATGATAGTTCACAGCGGCCTTGTCTAAGCAGCAAAAAACCGTCGCTGCAACAGTCGCGCAAAACCCTTCGGAACGACGCTGGCGAGAGATTGGGCCATCGCCCCGTTGGGGCTGTCGTCGCGCGCCGTCTCTAAAAGTGCTCAAGACAGAAGGATCTCGATATCATGCGCTCAGTTGTGCAAGAGCGATGGGCGGAAGCCCTTTGACTCGCTGCCACACCCATCCATAGACTGTGGCCTCAATCCGCGCCCGACAAGCGGATCGTGGGAGGGACCATGTTCGGCGCACGCAAGCTTCTCTCGGCACTCGCGACGAGCCTCTCATTTGCGATGCTGGCGGCGATTCCGGCTGCCGCCGAGCAGGGCGTCACCGCCGATTCAATCACCATCGGCGCGTTCGGACCGATCACCGGGCCGGCGGCCTATATCGGCCTCGCTGGACGCGACGGCGCCACCATGGCTATCAAGGAGATCAACGCAGCCGGCGGCATCAATGGCCGCAAGCTCAACATGATCTTCGAAGACGACGGTCACTCACCCGCCAAAGCGCTCGCAGCCGTCAAGAAACTCATCGACGAAGACAAAGTATTCATGCTGTTCAATGTCGCCGGCAGCAACGGCACAATCGGCACCATCGATTACGTCAAGGAGAAGGGCCTTGTCATGTTCGTCTCCTTCGCCTCGGCGCCGGGCGTAACGTGGCCGTTCGCCAAAAATCTGTTCCGTGGCGGCACCACCGAGGTGCCGCGTTATGGCGAACTCTACGCCGAATACATTGTCGACGGACTGAAAGCGCAGAAAATCGCCATTCTCAGCGGCCGCGAGGAATATCCGAAGAACGAAGGCGACGCGCTCACCAAGCAGTTGCAGAAATGGTACAAGATCACACCGGTGAAACGGGCCGAGTTCAACATCGGCGACAAGGACTTCACCCCACAGCTCCTGGATCTGCAGCAGGCTGACCCACAGGTGATTGCGTTCTTTGGTAATCCCGCTGAAGCGGCGATTGCCCTTCGTCAAGCCAAGGAGCTTGGACTTAATCAGCAGTTCTTCGTTGGCACGACGATGGTCGATCAGGGGTTTTTGACTGCGGCCGGCCCCGCCGCAGAGGGCGCCAGCGGTTTTGCGCTCATCCCGCTGTTGCCGGGTTCAAGCAATCCGGCGATGAAGGCGTGGCGAGCCAAATGGAGCGCCGAATATCCAAATCTGCCGGCGAACCGGCCCAACATTTTCGACGTGCTGGCCTACGCCGACATGTACGTCGTGGCAGAAGCGATGCGCAACGCGGGCAAGGACTTGACCACGGATCGGCTGATCGACGCACTGGAGAACCTGCACGATTACCGCGTTGGTCCGATCGCAAGCCCGCGAAGCTTCGCCAAGACTCACCACATCGGCAATCTGCGGCTGCAGCCGATGCAGGTGAAGAACGGCGAATGGGTACAGGTCCTGTGGGAAAGCAAGCGGCCGAGCGATATCTTGCAGCGCTATCATTGATTGGGGCATCGCCACCGCGAAAATGAAGCGCCGGCGGCCGCGCCGCATCATTCATGAGCAGTATCGCTAATGACTTGGCGCATCGCGTTGCAGCTTGCCCTGTCCGGGCTCAGCGTCGGTAGCATCTACGCAATCGTCGCGCTGTCGCTGGCGATCCCGTTCAAAGCGAGCCGCGTATTGAACTTCGCGCAGGGCGAACTGGTGACGCTTGGCGCCTACATCGCGCTGGTGCTGAGCTCCTACGGCCTGCCCTATCCGGTCATGGTGCCGGCGACGCTTGTCATCGCCGCCGGATTCGGCATTTTGATCGAGCGGCTGTTCATTCGTCCGATCGTTGGCGCCCCGGAATTTACGCTGGTCATCGCGACGTTCGCCATCGGTCTGATCATCCGCGCACTCATTCGCATTCACTGGCAGGACAATGTCTTCTTCCTGCCCGCGCCCTATAGCGGGCCGGCCCTTGCTGTCGGACCGCTTCGTGTTAATCCGAGTTATCTGGTCATCATCGGCAGCACCGCTGCCCTGGTGACCTTATTGGTCTTGTTCTTTCAACAGACCCGGCTCGGCAAGGCGATGCGGGCGGTTGCCTACAATCAAACCGCAGCGCGGCTGATGGGCATCAGCGTCGGCAAAGTATTCGGCTCGGCCTGGGCGCTGTCAGCAGCGATCGGCGCGGCTGCCGGATTGCTGCTCGCGCCGGTGGCCGGCATCAATCCCGAACTCGGGCATCTTATCGTCAAGGCGCTGGTCGCAGCCGTGATCGGCGGTTTCGGCAGTCTGGGCGGCGCCGTGTTCGGCGGACTGCTGCTCGGGGTACTGGAAACCTACGCCGGCGCCCTGTTTGGCGCCGCGCTGAAAGAGGTCATTCCGTTCGCCATTCTGATCGCTTTTTTGCTGGTGCGGCCGAATGGCTTGTGGGGCACGACGCAGGTTCGCGTCTAGTGCGATGCGTTTAGCCCACGCCGCCATCGCCATCGCCGCAGTTTTTTCGGTAGCACTGCCGCTGTTCGGCAGCGAGTATCAGATCTATCTGGCCGAACTGATTTTGATCAACATCGTCGCCGCCATCGGCCTCAACCTGCTCACCGGCAATTGCGGACAAATTTCGCTTTGCCACGCCTCGCTGATGGCGATCGGCGCCTATACCACGGCGCTATTGACGACGCGGCTTGCCGTAACCTACGTCCTCGCGCTTCCCGCCGGCGTGGTCGTAACCACATTGCTCGGCGCCAGCCTCGGTTATCCGGCGCGCCGGCTTTCCGGTCTCTATCTCGCCCTGGTGACGCTCGGCTTTCTCGAAGTGGTGTCGATCGCAATCGAGGAATTCCCCGATCTGACCGGCGGCGTGCGGGGTCTCAAACTGGCAAAGCCGGAACTTGTCGGCCTGTTGTTGAAAGATAACGCGCTCTACTTTTTCGTCCTCGGCATGACGGCTCTCGCGATCTGCGCCGGCTGGAATATCCAACGCTCGCGCTACGGCCGCGCTTTCGATGCCGTTCGCCAAAGCGTCATCGTGGCCCAGGCACTTGCCATCCCGCCAGGGCGCACAAAACTCCTCGCCTTTTCGATCGCCGCCGCGTTCGCAGGCCTCGCCGGCGGATTGTTCACCGCCGTTGTCGGTTTCATCGATCCGACCGAATTCGATATCTCGGCCTCCTTGCGCGACATCACCTTCATCGTTGTCGGCGGCCTGGGCTCGGTCGCTGGCTCCGTCGTCGGCGCCGTGGTGTTGACGCTCCTGCCCGAGACGCTGCGCGGCGCCAAGGAATACGGCGACGTCGTCTACGGCGTTATCCTGCTCGGCGCGCTCGTTCTGGCGCCGAAAGGCATTGTCGGCTCGCTTGCGTTTTTGGCCAGGCGGCGCGACTCCAAGGGCGGTCTGACATGAGCCTGCTCAGATTGGATTCCGTATCGGTCAGCTTTGGCGGCGTTGCTGCGGTGCGCGGCGTCAGCATGAACGTGGAGCAGGGCGAAATTCACGGCCTGATCGGCCCAAACGGCGCAGGCAAGACCTCCCTCATCAACGCGATCACCGGCATCGTCCGGCCAAACGCCGGCGCGATCGTCTTCGCTGATGAACAGATAACAGCACTTCCTGCCGAAATTATTTCCGCGCGCGGCATAGGGCGGACGTTCCAGCACGTCGAGCTGTTTCGTGAAAGCACGGTGCTCGACAACGTCCTCACCGGTCTCTACCGCCATCATGTTTACGGCATCGGCGCGGCGCTTATTGGTCTTGGCCGCGCCCGACGCGTCGAGCACGACGCACGGGGCGAAGCGCTGGCGCTGCTGCAAGCGTTCGAACTTGGCGCACTCGCCGCAGCACCGGTTCGCGACCTGCCATTCGGCATCCAGAAGCGCGTTGACCTCGCGCGTGCGCTTGCGGTGCGGCCGCGCCTTGTCCTGCTCGACGAGCCGATATCAGGCATGAGCGAAGCCGAGGCGGACACGGCGGTCGCTACCATTCGCAGCCTGGCGCGCGAGCGCGGCATCACTCTCTTTGTCGTCGAACACAATATGCGCGTCATGATGCGTCTTGCCGAGCGCATCACCGTGATGCACCAGGGCGAAGTCCTCGCCGATGGCACACCCGCCGAAATTCGCGATCATCCCGAAGTCATCGACGCCTACCTCGGCGCTGCGGACGAACATGCTTGAAACGCGCGACATCGATGCCGGCTATGGCCGCGTGCGCGTGCTGCGCGGGGTGTCGATCGCAGTGCCGGCGGGCAAAATCGTGGCGCTGCTCGGCGCTAACGGCGCCGGCAAGACTACGCTGTTGCGGGCGATCTGCGGCCTCGCTTCGATTCAAGCCGGGACCATCACGTTTGCCGGCGCGACAGCAACGGGCCGCGCGCCCGAAGCCCTGGTGCGGGACGGATTGGTGCTGGTCCCGCAGGGGCGCCTCTTGTTCGGCGATATGACGGTCCGCGAAAATCTGGAGATGGGCGCCTTTACGGTCAGCAGCCACGAACCCTGGGACACGCAATTGTCGCGCGTCGAGGCGCTATTTCCGATTTTGCGAGAGCGCGCGCGGCAACCGGCCGGGCTTCTGTCTGGCGGCGAGCAGCAAATGCTGGCGGTCGCCCGCGCGCTGATGTCGTCGCCGCGTTGTCTGTTACTCGACGAGCCCTCGCTTGGACTTTCGCCGAAAGCGTTCGGCACGATCATCGAAGCGATCCGCCGCATCAACGCCGAGGGCATTCCAGTGCTGATCGCCGAACAGAACGTCCGCCGTATTCTCC
>Ga0335083_10010690_pt1 | contig 11059 bp, 11 predicted proteins | sample Lox_Sample_42_FD_206716 | JGI IMG/M metagenome (GOLD analysis project Ga0335083, IMG submission 206716) | Soil microbial communities from Loxahatchee National Wildlife Refuge, Florida, United States - Lox_Sample_4.2 | ecosystem: Environmental > Terrestrial > Soil > Wetlands | place: USA... | reverse complement strand
TGGCCGCGGTCCAGGTGCCGCCGGAATCGGTCAGCAGCAGGCCCGCGGTCTCGGGGGCGTCGCTGATGCCCGAGTAGTAGCCCACGGCGACGCAGGAGGACACCGAGGCACAGGACACGCCGGTCATCGTGACGGCTGACGTGCCGGCGGCCTCGGCAGGCAGCGGCGCCTGGGCCGCCGTCCAGGTTCCGCCCGAGTAGGTCAGCAGCAGCCCCAGGACCTGCCCGGACGACGACGCGCCGGAGCCTGCGGCCGAGTACTCGCCGACTGCGACGCACCAGGACACGGTGGGGCAGGACACCCCGCCGAGGTTGATCACCGGTTCCGGCAGCACGGCGTTGCCCGGGACCGGGGCCTGGGCCGCGGTCCAGGATCCCTGCGAGCCGGTCAGCAGCAGGCCCCCGCCTTGCTCGTTGCCCGCGGTGCCGTAGGTGTACACGCCGACGGCGAAGCACTCCGACGCCGACGGGCACGACACGCCCGTGACGTTGCCGCTGAGGCCGCCGGCCGGGAGCGGGGCCTGCGCCGCGGTCCACGGACCGGTGCTGCCGGAGGACGGGCTCACCGAGGGCGACGGGCTGGCCGGCGGCGACGGCTGGGTCCCCAGGCCGTCGAGGACGAGGTTCCGGGCAACCCGGCGGCCCGCGGTCCTGGCTTCATCGCCGGTGTAGTGGTCGCTGTGGACCTGCTTGCCCGTCTTCCACTCCTGCTTGAAGTCGTTCACTTCCTGCTTGAGCTCGCCGAGGTTCGCCGGTATCGGCGGCGCGCCGTGGGAGTTGAGCTTGAACAGGCCGCTGGTGTCGCAGACGAGATCACCGCTGTCGCAGATCTGGTAGTCCACCGAGGAGAACTGGCTGGCCACATCCGTCGTCTTATCGGGCGCCACGCACGATGGCCGGGTCCCCCCGGCGAGCGTGGTGACGCCTGCCAGCACCAGGTCGACGGCGTGGCACAGGCCGTAGTCCCCCAGAGGCGCGGTGCCGAAATTCGCCACGTCGGAATTGGGCATGCGCTCCGGGTCGGCGATGAGGACCGCCCCCTTGATCAGCGCGCTGAGGCTGGCGTCGTGACCGCCCGCGAGGGTGTTCAGCACGTTGTGGACGACCATCGCGCCCTGCGAGTAGCCGGCCAGCACCACCATGGGCTGCCGCCCGGCCGCGTGGCAGTTGTCGTAGACCTGCGTCAGGTACGTGTAGAGCTCGGATTCCCCCTGCAGCTCCCCGGCGATGTAGTTCACCAGGTTGGTGTTCACCACCCGGTTCCAGTCCGCCTTGAGCACCTGCTCGTCGCGGGCCAGCGCGGTCACGCCGGACCCCCCGGACGGCATGGTGACCCCGGATTGGAGCATGTCGATCGACGGCGCGGCGTACGGGAGCTGGTAGAAGGTGGGGGCCGTGGTGATGCCCTGGTCGTTCAGCTGCTGCGTCATGTCCCGGTAGACCGCGTCGGTCTGCGGCGAGAGCGCCTCGGCAGCCGGGCCCGTCGTCGGTATGTCGCTGGTCTTGGCGTACTTGCTGGCCTGGCCGGAGCCCATGGCGCTGACGAAGTACACGGCCGAGCACGACCCCGCCGCCGCACCACCCGACGAGGCCGAGGCGGCCGGGGTAGCCGACGTCCCGGCCAGCGCGGCCTGACCCGCGGCCGCCGTCCGGCCGCCCGCCGCGCTCGAGCTCGCCAGCAGCCGGCCGGTGGCGGACACCGCCGGGATGCTCAGGCCCGCTGCCGCCAGGCAGCAGGCCGCCAGGATCAGCAGCCGGAAACGGCCACCGGGCCGGTGCCTCATGGTTCCCCCTCATCGTGTCCTGACCGGCCAGGTGACGGCGGTCGCGATGGTGGGAAGCTACCGGTCAGCCCGGGCGCCAGGCAGCCGCCCGGTAATGCCCGGACAGGATCGGACAGGGCCGTGGCGGTTCAGTTCGTCGGCATGCCGTGCGTCCCGGCGGCTATCGCCAGGACGATGACGAGGACGAGAATGCCCAGGATCACCGCGGCCCAGCCGAGTACCAGGCCCGCGAGCGCCAGGCCGGCTCCCTGTTCTCCGGTGCGCCTGATCTGGGACCGGGCCATGTGGCCGAGCACGATCGCCGGGATGGTCGCGAGCAGCCCGAACGCGAACTGCGCGATCCCGCAGGCCAGGCTGGCTATCGCGAGCCCGTTGGTGCTGGTCACGAGCGGCCTGGCCGGTCCGGGCCGGAGAGTCCCCGGCGCGGCGGGCAGGTCGGTCACGAGCTGGTCCAGGTCGGCGTAGGTGCGCGCGGACAAGGCGCGGTCCAGGCGGGCGTCGTGCTCGTCCCTGGAGAGACGGCCTTCGCTGTAGGCCGTGCCGAGCCATCCCGCCACGCGGTCACGGTCCGCGTCGGCGGCCCGCATCTGCCCCCGCTGGCCACCGGCCGCTGGATAGCCATTCCCCGCCACCATCGGTGCCTCCAACCCCCAGAGCTACCTCGATGCTACTTGCCAGCATAGGCCGCCCGGACCAGGAAGCTCGCCCCGTCGCGCCCGGCCCGGACACGCCCGGGCCCGGCGGGGGCGGCAGGTACGCACACCGTTCGGGATGAATGATCTTCCGTCTACCGGGAGCCCTGTCCTGGCTGCTACCGTCGGCTTCAATTACCGGATTCACCCGGGATGGCCAGTCCGGGCTGGCCAGTACTGACCTCAGCGGCGAGGAGGACGTCCGTGGCGGACATTCATGGCGTGTGTGACGGGCGGTTCGAGGCGGTGCGCGGCGCGCTGGCCCGGAACCTGGACTCGGGCGAGGAGCTGGGCGCGTCGATCGTCCTGGACATCGACGGGGACATCGTCGTCGACATGTGGGGCGGCTTCCGCGACGAGGCCAGGACCGTCCCGTGGGACGAACACACCATCACCAACGTCTGGTCCTCGACCAAGACGGTGACCAGCCTGGCCGCGCTGATGCTGGTCGACCGGGGCCAGCTGGACGTGGACGCCCCGATCGCGAAGTACTGGCCGGAGTTCGCGGCCGGCGGCAAGCAGGACGTCCTGGTCCGGCACATGCTGTCGCACGCCACCGGGGTCTCCGGGCTCGACCAGCCGGCCGTCGTCGAGGACCTCTACGACTGGGAGCAGGCCACCTCCCGGATGGCCGCCCAGGCGCCCTGGTGGGAGCCGGGCACCGCCTCGGGCTACCACGCGCTCAACTTCGGGCACCTGATCGGCGAGGTGGTCCGCCGGGTCAGCGGCCAGAGCCTCAAGCAGTTCGTGGCCCAGGAGATCGCCGGGCCGCTCGGCGCGGACTTCCAGATCGGCGCGGCGGAAAGCGACTGGGGCCGGATCGCCGACGTGGTGCCGCCGCCGCCGCTGCCGTTCGACTTCGAGGCGATCGGCCTGGACAGCCCCACGGTCAAGACGCTGACCGGGCCGCCCGTGGTGGCCGAGAGCGCCAACACGCCCGGCTGGCGACGGGCGGACATCGGCGCGGCCAACGGGCACGGCAACGCCCGTTCGGTGGCCAGGGTCATGTCGGTGGTCGCCCGCGGCGGCGAGGTCGACGGGGTCCGCCTGCTCGGCCCGGACGCCATCGACCTGATCTTCCGCGAGCAGCAGAAGGGCGTCGACGTGGTGCTGGGCGTGCCGCTGCGCTTCGGCATCGGCTACGGGCTGCCCCTGCCGGAGATCCTGCCCTACATCCCGGACGAGAAGATCTGCTTCTGGGGCGGCTGGGGCGGCTCCATGATCATCATCGACGTCGGCCGCCGGATGACGATCTCCTACATGATGAACAAGATGGGCCCTGGCATCGTCGGCTCCGACCGCAGCGCCGAGTACTGCCAGGCCATCTACGACGCCGTCACGGCCTGAGGCCAAGCGGTTCGCCGGCTAGCCGTCAGCGCCGGGACCCTCCACGGCCGGGCCGCCCGAGCCGACGTCGATGACCGGCACGCCCGGGGCCACGGCCGCGGCGTAGGCGGTCAGCTGCTCGCGGTCCAGGCGCCACGCGACGGTCTGCCGGATGGCCCCCTCGGCCAGGCCCGGCACCGGGCAGCGGGTGGCGGGCTCGTTGCCGCTGGGCAGCGGCGGGGCGCCCGGACGGCGCTGGATCCCGACGCAGAGGCGGCCCGTGGTGCCCTGTTTCGGTCCCTGGTAGAAGACGATCCGCTCCACCTCGGTCCAGGGGATGAAGACGGCGCCGCCGCCGAGACCGGGCCAGCTCATCGGGCTGGCGCCGAGCGTGATGCCCATCGGGTCGGCGCGGAAGGCGACCCGGCGGCTGATCACCGTGGCCAGGGTGGGCAGGGCGACGACGGCGAAGGTCAGCAGCGACAGGACCAGCCAGAACTTGCCGTGCGTGCCGTGCAGGGAAAGCGCCAGCAGGCCCAGGGCGACGGCCACGCTCAGGACCGCCTGCCCGGTCAGCCGGTACCGCTCTTCGTAGAAGGCCTGATCTGGCCGCACGCTCCGATTGTCCCCCCTGGCCCGTCGCTCAGGCGTCCGGGCGCAGCAGTTCGCGCAGCGCGGCCAGCACGTCCTGCGCGGCGCTGGCCGGGGTGATGCCCGGGTCGGCCAGCGACAGCGGGATGCCCAGGCCGTCGGTGGCCGCGATGGCCAGCACGGCGACCTTGTCCGGGTGGTAGCGGCCGCTGAACGTGCCGAGCTCGACGCCGCGCCGGACCACGCCGGCCACCAGCCGCCGCCAGGCGGTGTTGTCGCGCAGCGCGTCGGCGCGCATCTCCGCGTCACGGATGCCGAAGTGCCAGGACTCGATCCACAGCCGCCCGCCCTCCGGGGCATCCGGCTGGTATCCGGACAGCGACCTGGTGATGATCCGCTCGAGCTGCTCCCAGGGATCGCCGATGGCGGCGACCTCCTCCTCGAGCGCGGCGATCTCCGCGCTCGAGGCGTGCTGGAACGCCGCCACCAGCAGGTCCTCGCGCGAGCCGAAGTAGTACTGCAGCGTGCTGATCGGCACGCCGCTCTCGGCCGCCACGTCGGCGAAGCGGGTGGCGTCCGCCCCCCGCTCCGCGATGACCCGGCCGGCCGCCTCGAGCACCGCGATCTTGCGGCGCCCGGCCCGGCGGCCAGGCCCGCGACCCCGTGAGGGGCCGCGGACCGGCTCGCTGCGGACCGGGACCGGCTCGCTAATCGACATGACGGTCCGCGATCCCGTGCGCGAAGTAGTTCCGCTGGAACCTGGCGCTGATGAGCATGATGACCACTCCGATGACGAGGGAACCGGCCCCGATCAGGAAGATACCGCCCACGCCACCGAAGCTGGAGTAGCTGCTCGCGGCCGGCCAGTACGACTTGATCGACAGGACGAACGCGCCCAGCAGGGTCAGCCCGCCGACCAGCGGCAAGATCCCCTTGACCAGCAGCGCATGCGCGCTGGTCAGCAGCTGGCGGCGGAAGAACCAGACGCAGGCGAACCCGGTCAGCCCGTAGTAGAAGGCGATCAGCAGCCCGACCGAGGCGGCCGAGTCGGCCAGCACGTTCTTGGACACCGCGGTCAGCAGCACGTAGAACAGGGCCGAGACCCCGCCCATGACCAGGGTGGCGACGGTGGGCGTGCGGAACCGCGGGTGCATCCGGGCGAACCAGGACGGGATCGCGCCGTGCGCCGACATGGCCAGCACGGCGCGCGCGGTCGGCATGATCGTGGTCTGGCACGACGCGGCCGTGGAGGTCAGCACGCACAGCACCAGCAGCTTGCCGGGCACGCTGCCCAGCACCGAGGTGGCCATGGCGCCCAGCACGTCGGTGTTGTGCGCGGCCAGGAACGCGGGCCCGGCGTAGGCCAGCGCGGCGATGCTGATCACCGCGAAGATCGCCACCAGCATCAGCGTGGCCATGACCGCGGCGCGGCCCGGGGTGCGCGCGGAGTCCTTGGTCTCCTCGTTCACGCTCAGGCAGCAGTCCCAGCCCCAGTAGATGAACACGGCCAGCAGGAACGAGTCCGACAGCTTGCCGAACGAACCGGTCCACGGGTTCAGCCACGCCGCCGAGGGGCGCGCCGCGCCGGGCAGCGCGTGCCCGGTACCCGCCTTGACCAGCGCGACCACCGCGAAGACCGCCAGCGCGCCCACCTCGATGACCAGCAGCACCTGCTGCAGCCGGGCCGACACCTCGATCCCGCGGTAGCAGACCCCGGTGAGCAGGGCGATGAACGCCACGCCGACCACCGTCACCCAGACGGTCCCGGCCGAGCCCGCGCCCACCAGCTCGAGGAAGTACCGCCCGGCGATCTGGGACAGGCTGGCCATCACGATCACGTCGGCCGCGATGATCCCCCAGCCGCCCATCCAGCCGGCCCGCGGCCCGAACGCGCGCGCCGTCCAGGTGAACGTGGTGCCGCAGTCCGGGTCGACCTTGTTCAGCTCGCGGAACGCGTAGGCGATGCAGAGCATCGGCAGGAACGAGACGATGAGCGTCCCCGGGCTGTGCACGCCGACCACGGCGACGATCAGGCCGAGGGTCGCGGCCATGCTGTACGCGGGCGCGGTCGAGGAGACCGCGATCACCACGCTGGACAGCAGCCCGAGCGCCCCGGCCCGCAGTCCCTTGTCCTGTCCGGTCGCCGTCCCTGGGGCCGGCCCCGTGGCCAGCCCCGCGGCCGGCCCCCTGCTCGGCGGAGCCGTCGGCTCCGCGATAGCCATCGTGGTCATTGCTCCTGTACCGCCTTCCGCCCGGCGCGGGGTGCCCGGGTATGACGATACTGTATCTCAATACCATATTACTGTACAGGTTTCAGATACAAAAATTTCCGAACGAACTCCCTTCGCGCATAACCGCAGCGTGCGTGCCTATACCAGGCCGGCCCCAGCCCCGCCGGCCACCCCAGGTCAGCCCAGGGGATGCCGCTTGCCGTTGGCCGGGCGTCCGCCCGTCTCGCCATGACCTCGTGCCACCGCGATCACGCCGAGCAGCGCGGCCAGCGGCACGGCCAGGGCGATGAAGTCGGAGGAGGTGAAGTTGCCCAGCGCGTCCAGCGCCCCGGCGAACCCGACGATCAGCACCGCCACCACGACCAGCCCCCACCCGTGCAGGAACAGGCGCAGCGCGAACGGCGGCGCGGGATCCGGCACCTCCGGCACGGCGGTGACGGCCTTGGTCGCGCGTCGCTCGGTCAGGCCCTCGCGCACCCGGGCGATGATGGTCAGGTCGCCCGGCCGCTCGGCGATCAGCAGCAGGTCGCCGGGATGACCCGGGTCGGGCGCGTGCGAGACCGCCCCGCCGCCGACCGCCCACGTCACCACCTGGTGCGGCCCCGCGGACGGGATCCGGAACCTGGCCTGCTCGCCGGCCACCACCTCGTCCGGCCCGTCGATGACCTCCGGCGGCACCTTCCTGGCCCGCGGCGCGCCCTGTTTCACCCGGACGTCGCCCTCGATCTCGCCCGGTCCTCCCTGGCCCGGTCCTCCCTGGCCCGGTCCTCCCTGGCCCGTGCCACCCCGCTCTGGGCCACCCCGGTCTGTACTGACCCCGTCCGGCCCGCCCTTGCCGGTGCCGTTCTGCACCGCACCGCGCCCCGGCCCGCTGGTGATCACGAGCTGGCGCCGGGCCAGCTGCTCCGCCAGCCGGATCTGGCGCGTGTTCACGTTCCAGGCCATCGCCACCACCACCGCGGCCAGCCCCGCGGTGCCCAGGGCCAGCCAGGCGGCCACGGCCGGGTGACTGGCCCCTTCCGCTAGGGCTGCGTACATGTCACCTCCCGGTCCCGGCCGATCGCGGCCACGCCACTATTAAAACATACAATCGAACACAATGGGAAGCTTGTTCGAGTCGTTCGAACCATCGGGGCGCGCACCCGGCGCCCCAGCCTGGCGCCGTGTTCGAAGAAGATTGTGAAATCATGCCTGCGTGGCGGGTCCGGTACCCCTGGTAATGACACTTAGCTAATGGGTCGCGGCCGGATGCCGGGTTGCTCGCACACCGGACTCAGGTCGCCGGGCTGCGCCTGCACCTGGGCGCGCCTGCACCTGGGCGCGCCGGCGGCCCTGGCTAGCCGCGATTCTTCGGGCTGACCGAGCTCAGCGCGTCGTCCAGCATCGCGGGGAACGTGTCCGGGTACTTGGCCAGCAGGTAGGTCATGACCGTGAGCATGTCCTGGTCGCTGAGCGCCTTGACGCGGGAGATGCGCAGTTCGGCTTCGGGCCGGCGGGTATCGGAATCAGTCATGCGTCCCCGCTACCCTGCTCGGCGGCCGTCATGCCCCTCGGTGACTGCGCCCGCGGGTGGGTGCCCGCGGGTTCACTGGGGGAGCGGCCCCCCGGCCAGCCCGATGAGCAGCCCGGTCGCGGCCGCGGCCAGCAGGGCCAGCACCACCCCGCGGCGCAGCGGCAGCAGCAGCACCGCCGCGCCGGCCAGCACCGCGTACTGCCACGCCTCGGTCAGCGCCCCGGCCAGCAGGACGGCCGAGCCGAGGATCGCCCCGATCGCCGCCGGGCCCGAGCCGTCCAGGAACGCCTGCGCGCGCCGGCTGGCCCGCAGCGAGCTGAAGTACCTGGCGCCGCCGAGGATGAACGCGAACGACGGCGAGAACGCCACCAGCGCCGCGAGCAGGCCGCCGGCCAGGCCCGCGGCCGCGTAGCCGACGGCGGAGACGGTCTGCACCACCGGGCCCGGGGTGATCTGGCCCAGCGCTACCGCGTTCAGGAACTGGGCGCTGGTCATCCAGCCCCGCCCCACCGCGTCCGCCCGCATCAGCGGGATGATCACGAAGCCGCCGCCGAACGACAGCGCCCCCACCTTGAACGCCACCCACGCCACCGCGCCCAGCACCCCGCTGCCCGCGGCCGCCCCGGCCAGCACCGGCAGCGCCACGATCGACCGCGCCTTCTCGCCCGCCGGGACCTGTTTCGAGGGGTCGTCCCGGGCCTGCGTGACGACCAGTTCGACGATCCCGCAGCCGAGCAGGACCAGCACCAGCCACGGGCCGATGGTGGCGGAGGCGGCCCCGCCGGCCAGCAGGTACGCCGCCCAGCGGAACCGGCGCCCCCGGCCGCTCGCGCGGGCGCGCGTCCAGCTGGGGACCAGCAGCGACCAGCCGGCCTGCACCGCGACCGCGGCGACCGCGCTGCCCGCCCCGGCCCCGGCGGCCTCGACCCACCACGGCGGCGTGCCCTCCAGGAACAGCGCGGACAACGCGAGGATGCAGACCAGGCCGGGCACGATGAAGGCCAGGCCGCCGGCCAGCGCGCCCGGCCGGCCGCGGACCCGCCAGGCGCAGAAGATCGCCAGCTCGGTGGAGGCCGGCCCGGGCAGCAGGTTGCAGGCGCTGATGGCGTCCTCGAACTCCTGCGCGTCCAGCCACCGCCTGCGGTCCACGCACAGCTGGCGCAGCAGGGCGATGTGCGCCGGCGGCCCGCCGAACCCGATGCAGCCGATCCGCCCCCACTCCCGCAGGACGGTGGCCAGGCTGGCCTGGTGCGGCACGGCTACCCTCCGGCGATGCGGGCGAGCAGGAAGCCGACCCTGGCCCGCAGTTCGGCGGCCACCCGGCCGAACGCCGGGTACCCGTCCGGTTCGCCGGACGGGTCGGCGATGCTCCAGTGGATCGCCTGCGGGTGGCCGGGGAACTCCGGGCAGACCTCGCGGACCCGGTCGCACAGGCTGATCACGTAGCCGAACCGCTGCCCGGCCAGCGTGTCCAGGTGCTTGGGCCGCTGGCCGCTGATGTCGATGCCGTGCTCGCGCATGACCCGCACCGCGTCCGGGTGCAGCGGCTTGGGGTGGCTGCCCGCGCTGGCCGCCTCGATCGCGTCCCCGGCCAGCTGCCGGAGCAGCGCCTCGGCCATCTGCGAGCGGGCGCTGTTCCCGGTGCACAGGAACAGCACGCGGGTGCGCGCCCGGACCCGGGCCGCGGGCGCCGGGATCAGGGCCAGCCCCGGGTGAAGGGCCTGGCCTGCCTCGGTCAGCAGCTCGCCGCAGCGGGCCAGATCGATGCGGTAATAGGCGTCCCGGCGGTCGGCCGAACTGCGCCGGGCGGACACCAGGCCGCCCGCCCTGAGCTGGCCGAGGTGGTAGGAGACCAGGCTCTGCGGCTGCTCGAGCAGCCCGGTGAGCTCGCGGACCTGCCGGTCGCTGCGGGCCAGCTCGGTGAGCAGCCGCCAGCGCAGCGGATGCCCCGCCAGCCGCAGGAACCCGGGCGGGGCGTGCTGCTCCCTGACGGTCACCCGCCCACACTACATCAACTCAGATTGATCAATCAATCTGAGTTGATGCAATGGCGGGGCCCAGCGAATCCGGTACCCGGCCGAACGTTCCGCCTGATCCCGGCAATATCAGGTTAGGAAGCGCGACGGGAAGGCCGTGAGGTGGAGACGGACGGCACGCTGATCGAGCGGTCCTGCCGGGGCCGCCCGGACGCGTTCGTCGAGGTCGTCCGGCGGCACGAGACCGCGGTGCACGCCTTCCTGGCCCGCCGGGCCGGCCCCCAGGCCGCGGCCGACCTGCTCGGCGAGGTATGGGTCCGGGCGTTCGCCGGGCGTGGCGGCTACGACCCGGCTCACCCGGACGCCCGGCCGTGGCTGTACGGGATTGCCAGGAACGTGCTGCGGGCGCACTGGCGGGCCCGCCCCGCCCCCGCCCCCGTCACGGGGAATGCCGACCCCTGGGACGACGTCGTCGACCGCCTGGACGCGGCCGCCCGGGCCGGGGCGCTAGCCGCCGCGCTCCGCGCCCTGCCCCCGGACGAACGCGAGGTGCTGCTGCTGGTTGCCTGGGAGCAGCTGACCCCCACCGAGGCCGCCGCGGTCCTCGGCGTGCCGCCGGGCACCGCCCGCAGCCGCCTGCACCGGGCCCGCGCCGCGCTCCGCCTGGCCCTGCAGGAGGCGACATGACCCAGGAAAACCCCGGCGAGATCGCCCGGGAACTCGCCCGGCTCGGCCAGGTCGCCGCGCCGGAGCCCGCCGTCCTCGACGCCGCCCGCGAGATCTTGTGGGCCGCGGTAGCCGCCGAGATGCTCTCCGCCAGCCCCCCCGGCCCGGCCCGCCGGGCCCCCGGCCCGGCCCGCCGGGCCGCGCCACGCGAGGCGGGCCCGCCGGGCCCCGAGCAGGACGGGTGACCGCGCCCCGGGGCGAGCTGCGGCAGCGCGGCGGGC
>Ga0335083_10010688_pt1 | contig 11060 bp, 7 predicted proteins | sample Lox_Sample_42_FD_206716 | JGI IMG/M metagenome (GOLD analysis project Ga0335083, IMG submission 206716) | Soil microbial communities from Loxahatchee National Wildlife Refuge, Florida, United States - Lox_Sample_4.2 | ecosystem: Environmental > Terrestrial > Soil > Wetlands | place: USA: Florida... | reverse complement strand
GGCCGTACCGCCAGCAGCCAATCGGTTGCGCGGTTCGACACTATGCAGTCCACCCGGTCCATCCCGGTGCGGGCGGAGGCCACCTACGGCAACTTGCCGGTGCACCACATCGAGGCTTGGCGCCGGGAGTCCCACGAGGCGATTCCATGAATTCGGCAACTCAAAATGTTACGAACAAAGCCGCTAGACGTCTGATCGAAGCGGGATCTGAACGAATAGAGCAAGTTTTTGAAATCGGAGCGCACAATCACCCCTCCCGGTTAAGCTGGTTAAGGGAGGGGAAGCCCGGTGGGCGGGGGTGGCTCGGCGTGGGCGGTTTGGGGTCGCCAGGGTTCGTGAAAAGGTACCCCCCCCGGGGGTCCCCTGTGCCCGCAAACGAAACCAAACTTGTATCATATTGTTGCAGCGTATGTTAACGGCAATTCAGGGCCTATTTGACCAGACGAGTCAAAAAAACGAACCCAAAACACTTAACCCGCAAATTCAAGGATGGATAACGGTCAAAAAGGGGCCAAATTGGCGTTCGAAAACGAACCTAAACGAACCCAACTTTCGGGGTAGTAAACGCGCAAAATTGGCAAACGAACCCAACGAACCCAAGAAACGAACCCGAGGGTGGTCTTTGGGGCGTGGGATCGTTGGTTTGAGGTCGAAAACTTCGCTAGGTTATTGAAAAAAAAGGACAGAGTTTTTGAAAGCCAATAGGTGTATGAAAGCAAAGCAGTTATTTTTGTAAAGCCAAGAGGTTGTTGAAAATTAAGGTGGTTATTCACGTTTCGAAGGAGCGATGCTCGGGCTTTGTTACAAATCGACAACGGGTAGTCCATAGTGACTCGGTTTGAGGCAGTAGTGGCGGGTTTACCCCGCACTTTTAACGGCGGCTTGAAGTCGCGTCTACCTCAAACTGCGTCACTACCCGCACTACCCGGCGGGACACAGGACTGATTCCGACGTTAAGTTATAATCGTAATGACTTCCTGTGGAGGCTGGATGCCGAAGACGCTGGACCTGAAGAGTACCGTCAATCTGCCCAAAACCGCTTTCTCCATGAAGGCGAACCTTCCCCAGAATGAGCCGCGCTGGCTCGCCAAGTGGGAGGAGGGGGACCTCTACGGGTCGATGCGGCGCGCGCGGCAGAACGCTCCTATCTTCACGCTCCATGACGGTCCACCTTATGCCAACGGCCGCATTCATCTGGGCACCGCGCTCAATAAGATTCTTAAGGACTTAATCGTCAAATCCAAGAACATGGCAGGATTTAACGCGCCCTATTTGCCGGGCTGGGACTGTCACGGCCTGCCCGTTGAACATAACGTGGATAAGGAGCTTGGGCCGCGCAAGGCGCAAATGTCCACGGTGGAAGTTCGTCAGGCGTGCCGGCGGTACGCGGACAAGTACCTCAACCTTCAGCGCCAGGACTTCAAGCGCCTCGGCATTTTCGGTGAGTGGGAGCATCCCTACTCCACGATGTCGCCGGAGTACGAGGCGTTTACAGCCGAGGCCTTCCTGAAGTTCCTCGACCACGGGTATGTGTACCGAGGCCTCAAACCAGTCTACTGGTGCATCCGCGATCGCACGGCGCTGGCCGAGGCGGAGGTAGAGTATGAGAATCACCGCAGCCCTTCCATTTACGTTCGCTACCGGATGACGAGCGATCCCGCCGAGATTGACGCTGCGCTCGCCGGCCGCACGGTGTACGTGATGATCTGGACGACGACGCCCTGGACGCTGCCCGCCAGCATGGCGGTGGCGTTTCATCCCGATTTCGAGTACGTCGCTGTGGAGAGCTCGAACGGGACCGAGGTCTACATCCTTGAAGCGCGCCGGCTTGAGCCAACGCTGGCGGACACCGGCCTCGAGACGCGCGGCGTGCTGGCGCGTTTTCCGGGCCGGAAGCTCGAACGCACGGAGTTTCAGCATCCGTTTCTCGATCGCACGGTTGTGGGTGTACTCGCGGACTACGTCACGGCTGAAGACGGAACGGGCGCCGTTCACACAGCACCCGGCCACGGCCGCGAAGACTTCGAAACCGGAATGCGTTACGGCATCGAGACCTTCAACCCGGTGGGCGAGCGCGGGGAGTTTACCGAAGGCCTGCCGGAGTACCGCGGAAAGACGGTGTTTGAGGCCAACGAAGCCATCATTGAGCTGGTGAGAGCGCGGGGGGCGTTGGTGGGGCCGCCGCACGCTCTCGATCACTCGTATCCGCATTGCTGGCGCTGCCATCAGCCCGTCATCTTCCGCACCAGCAATCAGTGGTTCATTCGCATGGATCACAGCGAGCTGCGCCAGCGGACGCTGGAGGAAGTCAAGAAGGTTCAATGGTCGCCGGAGTGGGGTGAGGGACGAATCAGCAACATGGTGGCGTCGCGGCCGGACTGGTGTGTGTCGCGGCAGCGCGCCTGGGGCGTGCCCATCACGGTCTTTTACTGCGAGCCCTGCGGCCATCCGCTCATGGATCCGAAGGCCGCGGCACCGGCGATCGAGCTCTTCCGCAAGGAGGGCGCCGACGCATGGTTCTCGCATCCCGTTGAGGATTTGATTGCGCCCGGCACCAAGTGCCCGTCGTGCGGCGGCACGCAGTTTCGCAAGGAGACGGACATTCTTGACGTCTGGTTCGATTCCGGGTCGAGCCACTACGCGGTTCTGGGCCGCCGGCCCGATCTTCCCTGGCCGGCCGACGTCTACATCGAAGGCGGCGATCAGCACCGCGGCTGGTTCCAGAGCTCGCTGCTGATCGGCATGATCACACACGGCGCTGCGCCTTTCCATGAGGTGCTGACGGTGGGGTGGACGCTCGATCCGCAGGGCCGCGCCATGTCAAAGTCGCTCGGAAACGGTATTGATCCCAACGACGTGATTCGCACGCACGGCGCCGAGATCTTGCGCCTGTGGGTCGCTTCGGTGGACTTCCGCGAGGATGTGGTGCTCTCGGAGCAGATTCTGCAGCGCCTCTCGGAAGCCTATCGCAAGCTTCGCAACACCTTCCGCTACTGCCTGGGAAACCTGTATGACTTTGACCCGGCGCGTGACGTGGTGCCCTCGGACTCGCTCGAGGAAATTGACGCCTGGGCGCTGCAGCGTACCGCGGACATACTGACCGAGGTGGAGGCGGCGTACAAGGACTACGCCTTTCACCGGGTCTATCGCACCCTCTACGACTTTGCCACGGTTGACTTGAGCGCCTTCTACTTTGACATCTTGAAAGACCGCCTCTACACGGCTCCTGCGGCTTCGGCGCGCCGGCGGGCCGCGCAGTGGACGCTTTACCATATCGCTGATGCGCTGGCGCGCGCGCTGGCTCCGATTCTGACCTTCACTGCAGACGAGGTCTGGTCGCACCTGCCGGGCAACTCAGGCCGCGAGTGGAGCGTGCATTGCTCCAGTTTTTTCCCTGCTGATGAAGTACGGCGAAACGTCCCGGACCAGTATGCCGGGAGGCTATCGAATTGGCCAAGGCTTATCGCGATTCGTGACGAAGTACTGAAGGCTCTAGAGGCCGCAAGACAGGAAAAGCTGATCGGCGGCGGGCTTGAAGCGCGGATACTGCTGCGGGCGGACGCTGCCACTACTCGGCTGCTGGAACAGTATCGGAGCTTCCTGCCTTTCCTGTTCATCGTGTCTCAGGTGGTTCTCGCGAGCGCCCCCGACGCCCCTTCCGACGGTGCATCCCGCGACCCAGCGGCATCTCCGGACGCGGGATCAGCGACGAGCGTCACTGTTGCGGTGGAGAAGGCTAGCGGCGCGAAGTGCGCTCGCTGCTGGAACTATTCCGAGCATGTTGGCGAAGACACTGACTACCCTGAGGTGTGCGAACGGTGCTCCGAGGCGTTGCATGAGATTGAGGCCGGTCGTGAGTGAGTCGCGCGCACCCAGGCCAGAAACTGCCTCCGCTCCCGCGCTGACCGTCCACCGTCTCGCCTACGCGCTGATCGCAGCAGGCATCTTCGTAGCCGACCAAGTGACGAAGGGTTTGGTGGAGAGCCGCATTCCTCCTTTCGCGATTGTCACGGTCATCCCGCACTTTTTCAACCTGACCAACACCAAGAATCCAGGGGCGGCGTTTGGCTTGTTCGCGGACTCACCGGCGCCGTGGAAGACCGCATTTCTAGTGGTGGTCTCGGCGCTGCTGATTGCTACCGTGGTGAGCGTCGTGTGGCGAAGCCGGCGGCTCGACTGGCAGGCAGGCCTGGGACTTTCGCTGATCCTGGGCGGCGCCCTCAGCAATCTGACAGACCGCATCCGCTTCGGACGCGTGGTCGACTTCCTCGACCTTTACTTCCGCAACTACCACTGGTACACGTTCAACGTGGCCGATAGCGCCATCGTGGTGGGCGCGTGTTTCCTGATCGTGCGGGTGATGTTTGCCAAGTGATGGGAGAAGCCAGAAGTAAGAAGCCAGAAGTCAGAAGTTAGAAGTAAGAAGTCGGCACGAAAGAAGTGAGCCGCTTGCTGAACTCCTATTGTAGAGCCATCCGAAACTCCGGGCGGGTGAAGGTCTGACTTCTTGCTTCTTTGCTTCTTGCTTCTTTGCTTCTGGCTTCTTGCTTCTGTTTTTCCATGTCCGAGACCCGCACCTTCGTCGCGTCACTGCCAGATGCTGGCGCGCGTCTTGACGTCTTTCTCACGCGCAACATGCCGGACTGGAGCCGCAGCCAAGTGCAGCAGCAGATTCGCTCCGGCTCAGTGTGTGTCGGCCCTCGAACGGTCTACAAGGCGGGCGAAGCGATAGCGGCCGGGGACCACGTTACGATCCGGGCCGCGCGTCACGAGCTGCGCGCCAGGCCGGAGGAATTGCCGCTCGAGATCGTTTACGAGGACGATGACTTGCTGGTGGTGAACAAGCCTGCCGGCATGGTAGTGCACGTGGGCGCGGGAGTACGCTCGGGAACGTTGGTCAACGCTCTTCTCTACCACATCGGCACCCTGGCGCCAGCGGCTGGCGAGCTAAGACCCGGAATCGTCCACCGGCTCGACCGCATGACGTCGGGGCTTGTGGTGGTCGCCAAGAACGACGAAGCCCACCGGGACCTCTCGCACCAATTCAAGAGCCGTGAAGTTCACAAAACGTACCTGGCGCTGGTTCATGGACGCGTGGTGGCCGACCACGGTGAGATCGGCGAGCCCGTGGGGCGCGATCCACGCCGGCGAATCCGCATGCGAACTGCAGGTCTCGGCGCGCGCGAAGCGCAGACTCGCTACCAGGTAAAGCGGCGCTTCCCGCATTTCACACTGCTTGAAGTCCATCCGCTCACCGGCCGCACGCATCAGATTCGCGTCCACCTTGCATCCATCGGCCACCCCGTCGTGGGTGACACGCTGTACGGGGCGCCCTCAAAGCTGAGAATCGACGGCTCTGAGGAAAAAGCGCTCGAGCGAAACTTCCTGCACGCCGCGGCCATCAGTTTTCGCCACCCTCGCAGCGGCGAGATTCTGAAATTTGAGGCTACTCTGCCGGGCGAGCTGGAGCATTTCCTTAGGAGGATTGAAGGGGCGCGCGCTAGCGCAGTTTCTCGAGAGGCGATGCCCGCGTCTCATTGCTGATGAGCCCGCGATGGACGTGAAAGAGCGCGACCAGATCTATGGGTGACAAACGAAACATCGAGAAGTGCGTCGGGGGACCATTCACTCGGCTAATGTCGATAGACTTCCCATCCCTTATAGTTCCCCAGGGCCTCGGCCACGGCCTTGCCGAAGTGGCTGCGGTTCACTGCCACGTGATGCTCAAAGCCATTCTTGCAAATATACTGCAGTAGGGATTGCAGATGCGGGATGCGCGCCACGCCGTAGCCACCGAAGCTTTGCGGCCGGTCTGCCGTGATCTCGCCTTCGCCGCAATAGGCGCGCATGCGGCCGTGCAGATCATCGGTGGAGACGCGGCAATAGGTGAGCGGCCCGCTCTTCAGTTTGCCCACAACCGTTCCGAAGGTGTTATCCTTACCTACCGAACCGGCGATGATCTCCTGAAAGTCCATTTTGAAGTCTTCAAAAAAGTGCTTGGGCAGGTTCGAACAGTGAAAGATCACGCACTTATCAGGGTCTTCCCCATAGTTGTTGTTCCAGTCGACTATGGCGCTGGGCTCGCCCGCTGCCAGTTGAAGAACGTACATGCCGATCATCCCGATCATGTCGGTTTCGCAAGCGCTGGGCAGCAGATGATTCGACATCATGCTCATCAGCGTGCAAGGCACTACGCCGAAGTATTCCTCCATGGCCGTCCAGCACTGAATCGACGTGCCTGCCAGCGCGTTATCTGCCATCCAGCCGTCCACCACGGCGCCAAACTTGGCCATCTTTATTAGCGATGCGGGTGGAATGCCTCGGGTGTCCACATAGCCGTGGATGCCGGAAAGCTTGGCCGTCACCTTTTCATCGTCATCCTTCAGCCGGCCCACGCGGCCCATCACTTCCGAAAGGTCGAGCGTCTCCACCGTGATGCCGTGGTTCTCCATCAGCTTTTCGCTGAAGCGCACCGTGTTGAAAGCCGCGGGGCGCGCGCCGATCGCGCCCACCCGCACGTTCTTGAGGCCTTTCACCACCCGGCAAGTGGCGGCGAAGGCGCTGAGGTCCGACTTGAAGGCATCGGAAGAGGGCGCAACGGTGTGGTTGGCGGTGAGCGAGAACTTGATGCCGTACTGCCACAGGTTGTTACACACCGACATCTTGCCGCAGAAACTGTCGCGGCGCGCGCCCATCAGCATCTTGTCTGTCGCGTCGGGAAAGGCTTGGACCAGCACCGGCACGTCGAGACCGGCAAACCGGAGGGTGTTGGCGACGCCGCGCTCATCGCCAAAATTCGGCAGCGTTACGAGGATGCCGTCGATCTGGTCGCGGTGTTGCTTGAACAAGTCGGCGCACTTGCGCGCGTCGCTCAAGGTTTCCACGGAGCCGAACTTGGTGTCGTCCGGTGTGAGACAGATGGCCTGGTATCCTTGTGCGGCCAGAACATTCAGTACCTCCTGGCGGCCGTCGCGCGCCAGTACGTCCGGGAAGAATCCACGGTTTCCTACAATCACCCCAAAGGTTGCGCCACTCACTGTGCGTCTCCCTTCAAATGTCAGATTTCTAGCGAACGTGTCGCATGGCGGCCACAATGACCCCGACGCCGATTCCGCCGGCAACACAGTCCCGTACGGTCGTCTTTTCAACGAATTCGCGCGGGCAACAAAGTATACCTTATAGCATACTTTTCCCGCAGCGTGAGATATAGCACTGTATTCGGAGTGCGCATCAACAAGCTGTCTGCCGTGGGTGCCGCCAGCAGGCTGAAGAGGCCTTCACGGGTGTATGCTGGACTTGATGTTCGGGGAAATGCATCCAGCTCTCCAATCACGGCAACGAGAGGCCCGAGCCCTTTCCGCGCCCATCTGCGGGGCTATCTTGGCGCTGCTCTTGGCGGGTTGCGGATTCGCGATTCAAGGGGGGCATCAACCTTCCGGACCTTCCACGGCCCAGGCCAGCGCCGCCCACGAATCCTCGGGGACCCAAGCTGACGTCGAGGCCCAGGGCCCCGGTGCCGCAGCTCTCACCAAGCAAGGGATCGAACTGCTGCGCGCCGGCCATCCGGATCAGGCGGCCGAGAACTTTCGCAAAGCGCTGGCCCTCCGCCCGCAAGATGCCAACATCCACTACGACTTGGCCAACGCCTATGGGGCGCTCAATCAGATTGACGATGCCGTTCGCGAATACCGTGAGGCGCTGCGTCTCAAACCGGATTTTCCCGGTGTGCACGCGAACATCGCCGCGATTCTCGAGTCCGAGGGTAGGGTTTCCGAAGCGGTTGACGAGTACCGCGTGGAAGTCAAGCTGCGGCCCTCGAGTGCACCCGCGCACGCCGGGCTGGCCGGAGCGCTTGCGCTGAATCGCCAGTCCGCCGAGGCGGCCGCCGAGTACCAGCAGGCCATCAAGCTCGCCCCCCAAGATGCGTCGCTGCGCGCGTCATTTGCCAGTGCGGAGGAGCAGGCCGGAGACGTGGCAGGGTCCATTGAGCGCTGGCGCGAGGCTCTCGCCCTGGCGCCACAGAACCCGGACTTTCACGCTGGGTTGGCCTTGGCGCTTACCGAAACCGGGGACCAACCCGCCGAAGCGCTCGCCGAGTACCGGACGGCGGTGCGCTTGCGCCCCAACGATCCCGAGCTCCACCTTAGTCTCGCCAACGCTCTCGATGCAAACGACGACGTGATTCACGCTATCGAAGAGTATCGTCTAGCGGTGGCATTGCGACCACAACAAGTGGACTATCGCTTTAACCTGGCGCTGGCGTTGCGCAAGGCCGGCGATTATGGGGGCGCCGTTCAGGAGTTTCAGCGTCTTATCCGGCTGCGACCCGGGGACCCGACGCTACACGCGGAACTCGCGGCCACCTATCTTGCAATGACCAACGACGCCGCGGCCGTTAGCGAATACCACGAGGCGTTACGCCTGCGGCCGGCTGACCCAGCGCTTCACGAGGCCCTGGGCCTGGTGCTCCGAAAGACGGGCGATCTTCAGGAAGCCGTTCCGGAGCTGAAGAAAGCTACTGAGCTGGTTCCCGATTCGGCCGACTACCACCGCAATCTTGGCGAGGCGCTGGGCGCAGCCGGCGACTTGCCCGGGTTCATCGCTGAATACGAAGAAGAAGTTCAGCTCAGGCCTGACGACGCTGACGCGCACATGAATCTCGCCAATGCCTTCGCGTCCGCCGGAAAGTTTGATCGTGCCATCGTTGAGTATCAGCAGGCCGAGAAGCTCCGGCTGAAGAGCCCCGACATTCACTATCGATTGGGCACCGCGCTGCGCACCGTAGGGCGAGAAGACGAGGCCATTGCCCAGCTTCAGGAAGCGTTGAACGAACGGGCCGACATGCCGGAAGCGCAAGTGGAGTTAGCTGATCTCCTGGCGGCAAAACATCAATGGAGCGACGCGATTTCAAACTACCGCGAGGTGATGCACCTGCGCCCAGACGACGCCTCGTTGCACGAGCACTTGGCGGCCGCTCTCGAAGCGAGCGGCGACGTTACCGGCGCCGCAGCAGAGAGCGGCGAGGCCGCTCGACTGGCCACCAATGATCCGGCATACCAACTGCAACTCGCCCAGACGTTGGCGGGCAAAGGCGACTTCAAAGGAGCCGCGAACGCCTACCGAGTCACGCTGAAGCTCCGCCCGAACGATGTCAATGCTCAGGCAGGACTGGGAGAGGCGCTGCTTCGGCTCGGAGACGCAGCGGGCGCCGCCTCGGTTTTGCGTGACGCCGTCCGGCTGGCTCCGCAAGCTCCGATAGCTCACGCCAACCTGGCACTTGCTCTGCTCAGCCAGGGCAATTCGCAGGAAGCTTTGAGCGAAGCGCAGGCGGCCGCGAAACTCGCCCCCTATAGCCCAACCACGAACTACTCACTAGGCGCTGTCTTGCTGGCTCTCGGGAAGCTGCCAGACGCGGTGTTCCACTTTGAAGAAGCCTTGCGCGGCAAGACTAACTATCCGGAAGCTCGCCTGGCCCTGGCCCAAGCTTTTGTGCAGCAAAACAACCTCGCAGACGCCGTCACGAACTACCGGGAGTATCTCCGGCTGCTACCGGAAGACGCTGAAGCTCATCTGGCGCTGGCCAGCGTCTTGAACCGGAACAACGATCACAACGGCGCCATCGCAGAATGCGGGCAGGCCCTCAGCTTGCGTCCCAATTGGAGCGCGGCTGATCAAACCTGCGCTCAACTGAAGAGCAGCGACAAAACGGTGAAACGATGACCGGCGTTAAGCAACACCCAGAATCAGCTTGGCGATGGTCTGGAGTTGCATGAACGAAGTGCCTTCATAAATCTTGCCGATTTTGGCGTCGCGCAGATATTTCTCCACCGGATAATCACGAGTAAAGCCGTACCCCCCGTAGATCTCGATAGCCTCGCTGGCCACGCGTTCCGCCACTTGCGAACAATAGTATTTGGCCATCGCCGCTTCCTTTAGATAAGGGTGCCCCGCGTCCTTGAGACGCGCCGCGTTGTAAGTCATCAGGCGCGCCGCCTCGATCTCGGTCGCAAGACGGGCGAGTTGAAACTGAATGCCCTGAAAATCCGCGATCAGTTTGCCGAACTGCCGCCGCTCCTTTGCATAGCTCAAGGCATGCTCCAGAGCGCCGCGCGCCACACCCAGCATCTGGGCGCCGATGCCGATGCGGCCTTCGTTCAGCGTCTCGATAGCCACCTTGTAGCCTTTTCCAACCTCGCCCAGCACATTCGACCTGGGAACGCGGCAGTCCTCTAGAATCAGCTCGCAGGTGGAGGAAGCGCGAATACCGAGCTTGTCTTCCTTCTTGCCGACGCTGAAGCCGGGCATGTCTCGCTCCAAGAGGAACGCCGTAATGCCGCGGTAGCCAAGATCACGGTCAATCGTCGCAAAGAGAATGAACAGCCCTGCTTCCTTGGCGTTTGTGATCCAGAGCTTGCGTCCATTCAGAACGTAAAAGTCGAGGTCCTGGCGGGCGCGAGTCTCGAGCGCAAAAGCGTCGCTGCCGGAATTAGGTTCCGAGAGCGCGTACGCGCCCACCGTGTCCGTGGCCAGACGCGGCAGGCAGCCGCTCTTCTGGGCTGCCGTGCCCCAACGGGCAATAGCGTTGGCCACCAGCGTATTCTGAACGTCAATCACGACTCCCGCGGAAGCGTCCACACGCGAGAACTCTTCAATGGCGAGCACAGCCATGAAGAAGGAGCCGCCACTGCCGCCATAAGCCTCGGGGATATGCAGGCCCATGTAACCTTGGGCGAAAAACTTGTCAATGAGATCGCGGCGGAACACCCCTTCGCGGTCCATCTCAGCGACGTGGGGTTTGATCTCCTGTTCAGCGAACTCGCGCGCCGCCGCTTGGAACATTCGTTCCTCTTCGCTAAGCACTGTCAGAGGAGACGCTGCACTCATCATAGCCGTAGCGGCTTCAGCCATACTGTTCCTCCCCGCAAAACTCCACCGCGCCAAGCTAGCCTGCATTTCTCACCGGGATTCGAAAAGGGCGGGGCTTCAGCCCCGCCGAATCCTGCGAAATCGTGGCCTTTGTGTTCCGCTCTCGGCGCAGCTTGCTAACGGCAAGCTGCGCC
>Ga0335083_10010687_pt1 | contig 11061 bp, 10 predicted proteins | sample Lox_Sample_42_FD_206716 | JGI IMG/M metagenome (GOLD analysis project Ga0335083, IMG submission 206716) | Soil microbial communities from Loxahatchee National Wildlife Refuge, Florida, United States - Lox_Sample_4.2 | ecosystem: Environmental > Terrestrial > Soil > Wetlands | place: USA... | reverse complement strand
AGGGAGGGTTGATCACACATCCACATCGGCTGCGGCGAACTGGGCGTTTTCCTGGATGAACTGGAAGCGCAGTTCGGGCTTCTTGCCCATCAGGCGTTCGACCAGCTTGTCGGTGTCCTTCTTCGCATCGTCCGGGACTTCGACCTGGATGAGCGTCCGCGCGCCGGGCTTCATGGTCGTTTCCTTGAGCTGCGACGGCAGCATTTCGCCGAGACCCTTGAAGCGTGAAATCTCCACCTTGGCGTTGCCCTTGAAGGCCGTTTTCAGCAGCTGGTCGCGATGCCGCTCGTCGCGGGCGTATTCCGTCTTGCCGCCATGTGAGAGGCGATAGAGCGGCGGCATGGCGAGGAACAGGTGTCCGCCTTCGATCAATGCCGGCATTTCGCGATAGAAGAAGGTAAGCAGCAGCGAGGCGATGTGCGCGCCGTCGACATCGGCGTCGGTCATCACGATCACGCGCTCATAGCGCAGATCGTCCTCGCGATAACGGGTGCCGGTGCCCACGCCAAGCGCCTGCACGAGGCTCGCCAGTTCCGCGTTCTGCTCGAGCTTTCCGGCGGCCGCGCTGGCCACGTTGAGGATCTTTCCGCGCAAGGGAAGCACGGCCTGCGTCGCCCGATCGCGCGCCTGCTTCGCCGACCCGCCGGCGCTGTCGCCTTCGACGAGGAAAATCTCCGTGCCGCCGGGCGCATCGCGCGTGCAATCGGCGAGCTTGCCTGGCAGGCGCAGCTTGCGCGTCGCAGCCTTGCGCGAGACTTCGCGCTCCTGCTTGCGCTTGAGCCGCTCATCTGCCTGATCGATGACGAACTCGAGCAGTTTGCCCGCTTCCTGCGGGTTCTGTGCCAGCCAGTGATCGAAATGATCGCGCATGCTGTTCTCGACCAGTCGCTGCGCATCGGGTGTCGACAGCTTCTCCTTCGTCTGCCCCTGGAATTCCGGCTCGCGGATGAAGACGGAGAGGACGCCGCATGCAGCAGCCATCACATCGTCCGGCGTGATGTTCGCAGTCTTGCGGTTGTTCACGCGTTCGCCGTGCGCTCGCAGAGCCTTCGTCAGGGCGTTGCGCAAGCCCTGCTCGTGCGTGCCGCCGGCCGTCGTGGGGATGGTGTTGCAGTAGGAATGCACGAACGGATCGGCCATCGGCACCCACGCCATGGCCCATTCCACCTGCGGCCGTTTCCCCTTCGACTCCGCTTCCGGCGGCCCGAAGAATTCGCGCGTCACCATCTCCTTGCCGGAGATTTCGCTCTTGAGGAAATCGAGCAGGCCGCCCGGGAAGTGCAGCTTGTCTTCCGCCGGGGTTGCGCTGTTCGCCTTGAGCAGCGACGGATCGCACGACCAGCGGATTTCCACACCGCGGTAGAGATAGGCCTTCGAGCGCGCCATGCGGTAGAGCTGCGCCGGCGAGAAATGCGCATCGCCAAATATCTGCGTGTCCGGCTTGAACGTAACGGTCGTCCCGCGGCGATTGACGGCGCCGAGATCTTTCAGTTTTCCCACTGCCTTGCCGCGCGCGAACTTCATCACATGGCCGCGGCGGTCGCGCGCAACGTCCACTTCCATCCATTCCGACAGTGCGTTCACCACGCTGGCGCCGACGCCGTGCAATCCACCGGATGTGTCATAGACCGTGCCGCCGAACTTCCCGCCGGCATGCAGCGTGGTCATGATCACTTCCAGCGCCGATTTGTTCTTGAACTTGGGATGCGGATCGATGGGAATGCCGCGGCCATTGTCGCGGATCGTCAGCACATCGTCCGGTTGCAGGTCGATCTCGATGCGGGTGGCGAATCCGGCGACCGCTTCGTCCATCGAGTTGTCCAGGATTTCGGCCGCAAGGTGATGCAGGGCGTGTGCGTCCGTGCCGCCGATATACATGCCGGGCCGGCGCCGGACCGGCTCCAGGCCTTCCAGCACTTCGATGTCCTTGGCAGTGTAGCCCTTGGAAGACGAGGCGGCGGCTCCGTCGAACAGGTCGGTCGTGTCTTTGGTCTTGCGGGCCATGGGCGCGTTTCGCGATTCGGAAGTAAACGAAGCTTAACCAAACGTGCCCTGCTGCATATGGGTACGCGTGGCCGGGAAATCATTTGTCTGCGGCGGGATTGCCGTCGCGCAGCGAGGCAAATGCCTAAGCAATTCTTAGGATACGGCCCGTAAAAATGCTGTGGGAAGTTGGCAGGCGGGTTGTCACAGGTGGGTTACGGTCAGCGCCTCAAGATCCAGAGAAGCGCGGACGTTCGCGTACTGAAATCGCAGCTCGATCTCATCGCGGCCGTGGTGCATTCGTCGCGCTTGATCAGCCCGGCCTGGGCGATGATCGTGTCGTTGGTGGGATCGGACCTGTTCGGCTATTTCGGCCACCGCTCCGTGTACATCACGGGGCTGGGCGCGGCGCTGATCACTGGCGTGATGTTTGCCGGCGACCGTGTGGTTGCCACCTACGAGCAGGACACCGCCACCAACCCGACCGCCGACCGGTTGCAGGCATGGTTCGGAAAGTTCGCCGTGCTCCAGATCGCGATCAGTGCCGCGTGGGGCATCCTTCCCTGGGTGGTGTGGGATCCCGCCAACCAGCTCAATCACGTCCTGCTTGCAGCAACGGTGGTGTGCGTGTTCTCCGGCTTCGTCGTGACCCGCGCCAGCCACATGGACATGTTCATCGCCACGCTCATCCCGATCGTCGCCCTGACATCGATGCGCCTGCTGTTCGGCGGCTCGTGGCTCGACATCGCACTGGCCGTCATGATGCCGATCTATGCGTTCCAGCTGTTCTTCGACGGACGCCGCATGACCTACCGGATGGACGAGGACTCCCGGCTGCGCTTCGAAGTCGAAGACCTTGCCCGCGAGCTTGAAGACGCGCGTGACGAAGCGTTGCGCAAGCGCTTCGAGGCGGAAACGGCCAATGCCTCCAAGACCGCGTTCCTCGCCAATATGAGCCATGAGCTGCGCACGCCGCTGAACGCCATCCTCGGATTTTCGGAAATCATCGCCAAGGAATGCTTCGGCGCCGTCGGCTCGCCCCGCTACAAGGAATATGCCGGCGACATCCATGCCTCCGGCTCGCACCTGCTGAGCCTGATCAACGACCTGCTCGACGTGGCGAAGATCGAAGCCGGCCGCATGGAGATCGAGCCAGAGCCGCTCGATGCGCGAAAGATTTTCGACACGACACTCAAGATCATCGGCGCCAAGGCGCGCGAACGCAACCAGCAGCTCGTCATCGAGGTCGATCCTTCGACGCCGCAGCTGTGGGCGGACGAGCGGGCGCTAAAGCAGATTCTCATCAACCTGGTCTCCAATGCCGTGAAGTTCACGCCGGAAGGCGGCCGCATCGACGTTGTCGCCGGCCGCGCCCGCGGCGGCGGATTCCAGATCATGGTCCAGGACAACGGGCCCGGAATTCCGCGCGACAAGCTCGACCGGATCTTCAAGCCGTTCAGCCAGGTGGACAATCGTTACGATCGGCAAGGTGGTGGGACGGGGCTGGGGCTTGCTCTCGTGCGTGGCCTTGCCGAATTGCACGGCGGCCGCGCCTGGATCGAAAGCGAACAGGGCAATGGCTGTCGCGCCTATGTCGTGCTGCCGGTGCCGGTGTCCGGTGCTGCTGCCGCGGGCGATCGCGAGCCGGTTGCGGCCTAGGCGCGCGCCGGGGCTTTCGCGAACAATGCAAGGCCGGTAACGGCCAGCCACAGGAACCACGCCCCGAACAGCGCGCGCTGGGCGATGCCGATCACCGGATGCACGGTGTGCCAGAGCGATCCGCTTGAATCGAGCGAACTCAGGTTCAGTCCAATAGCAATCCAGACGGCCACGAACATGATCCACGAAAACGCAACCAGAGACCTTGCGCGCGGATCGCGCCGCCACGTCAGCGCGAAGGCGAGCGGCGCCTGATAGCCGACGATCTCGGAAATCCCGAACACATTGTGCAGCGGGTGCGGGAACGAAAAGATGCCGACGCCCGCCAGCGAAATCGCCATGCAGCCCGTCACGTAGGCGGCGAGGGCGGAGTGGCCGGCCGCGACCGATGCACCGCGCAAGGCGATTGCGAAGACGAGAATGCAAACCGCCACCGCGACTGCCATGATCGTGAACGGCATCTGCACCGGCGAGCCCACTTCGCCGATCTCGCTCATCGTCTGGTGCACGTGACTGTAGCCAGGGACCATCGTGGCCAGCACTGCGACTCCCAGCACGAAAAGGACCGTCGCCAGCGGTCCGAACAGCAGGCCAAATCGAGTCATGAGGTCCCCGCAAAGAAAAAGGCCGGTCTTGTGGACCGGCCTTTCGATTCCATCACCGCGCCGGCATCACACCGAATAATACATCTTGAACTCGATCGGATGCGGCGTGTGCTCGAAGGCGTGCACTTCGCCCATCTTGAGCTCGATGTAGCTGTCGATGAAGTCGTCGTTGAACACGCCGCCCTTCTTCAGGAATGTGCGGTCGCGATCGAGGCTTTCCAGCGCCTGGCGCAAGCTGCCGCACACGGTCGGCACGTCCTTCAATTCCTCCGGCGGCAGGGCATAGAGATCCTTGTCCATGGGATCGCCGGGATGGATCTTGTTCTCGATGCCATCGAGACCCGCCATCAGCATCGAAGCATAGGCGAGATAGGGATTGGCGCCCGGATCGGGGAAGCGCACTTCCACGCGCTTGCCGTTCGGCGATGACGCGAACGGAATGCGGCACGAGGCCGAACGGTTGCGTGACGAATAGGCAAGCAGCACCGGCGCCTCGAAACCCGGAATCAGTCGCTTGTAGGAATTCGTCAGCGGATTGGTGAAGGCGTTGAGCGCCTTGGCGTGCCGGATGATGCCGCCGATGTAGTAGAGGCAGGTGTCCGAGAGATCGGCATAGCCCGATCCGGCGAACAGCGGCTTGCCGCCCTTCCAGATCGACTGATGCACATGCATGCCGGATCCGTTGTCGCCGTAGATAGGCTTCGGCATGAACGTGGCCGTCTTGCCGTAGGCCGCCGCAACCTGGTGGATCACATATTTGTAGATCTGCATGTTGTCGCCGCATTTCGTCAGCGTGTTGAACTTGAAGCCAAGTTCGTGCTGCGAGCTGGCGACTTCGTGGTGATGCTTCTCCGGCTGGATTCCCATCTCGCCCATCACGGCGAGCATCTCGCTGCGGATGTCCTGCGCGGAATCCACCGGCGGGACCGGGAAGTAGCCGCCTTTCACGCCGGGGCGATGGCCGAGATTGCCGCCTTCCATCTCCTTGCCGGTGTTGTAGGAGCCTTCGCCGGAATCGACGTAGTAGAAGCCTTTGTTCATCTCGGTGCCGAAGCGCACGTCGTCGAAGATGAAGAATTCCGCTTCCGGACCGAAGAAGGCTGCGTCGCCTATACCGGTCGACGCCAGGTATTTCTCCGCCGCCTTCGCCATCGAGCGCGGGCAGCGGCCGTAGCGTTGTCCGGTCGTCGGCTCGATCACGTCGCAGGTGAGCGAAAGCGTCGTCTGGGCGAAAAACGGATCGATCACCGCCGTTTCGCAATCCGGCACCAGCGTCATGTCGCTTTCGTTGATCGCCTTCCAGCCGGCGATTGACGAGCCGTCGAACATGGTGCCTTCGGTGAGGAAATCCTCGTCCACCAGCGACAGATCGAACGTCACGTGCTGCCACTTGCCGCGCGGATCGGTGAAGCGGAGATCGACGAACTTGATCTCCTTTTCCTTGATGAGTTTCAGAATAGTGCCTGCGTTGGCCATGGGTCTTCCCTTTGTGTCTTAGCGGTTGGCGTCAGATCGCATCGCTGCCGGTTTCTCCCGTTCGGATGCGGATGGCTTCCTGGACGTCCAGCACGAAAATCTTTCCGTCGCCGATGCGGCCCGTGCGCGCCGCTTTTTGTATGGCTTCAACGGCGGCCTCCAGGCGATCGGCCGGAACAACCACTTCCACCTTCACCTTCGGCAGGAAATCCACGACGTACTCGGCGCCGCGGTAGAGTTCTGTGTGCCCCTTTTGGCGGCCGAAGCCCTTGGCTTCCGTGACAGTGATCCCCTGGATGCCCACTTCCTGCAGGGCTTCCTTCACCTCATCCAGCTTGAACGGCTTGATGATGGCTTCGATCTTCTTCACGCGGGCGCTTCCTTCACGCGAGGGCCGCGTCCTTTGTCTTACACAGAGTCGTTGGTCCCATATAGCGGCGCAAGGGCGCATCCACAGGGGAAAACAAGCTAACCCGCCGAACCGCTTACACGCAATTTAGTTTCGGGCCGGTTGTTCCCAATTGATAGTGTTCGCTATGCTCTGAGCGTGGAAATCATTCCACAGGGTGTGAAGGGGGAAACCATGAAGAGGGTTCTGACGCTGGCTGTCGCCGGCATGCTGATGTCTGCGGGCAGCGCAACAGCCAAGACGGCCGTGATAAGCCTTGGCAGCCCGTTCTGCGTCACTGCGAACGTGACGATCAAGGGTCAGGCGCTCACCGCAAACGAGAGCGATGGTTGTCAGACCTTCATAGGAGCAGGCTTTGTCGGCAAGGTGAAGAAGATCGGTACGCAGGCCATCATCGGCGGCACCTCGACCCAGTTTCCCGGCAACGAGATGGTCATTTCGCTCGACTATCCGTTCGTCACGGGCGGCAATTTCACCGTCTATCGCACCTCCGATGGCGTGGCGCTGAAGACCGTCGGCAGCGGGACCTATACGGTCGAGGCTGCAGCGAAGCACTGAACACGTCGACGATGGCGGCGCGGTCTCGTGCCGCCCTTTTCTTTTGTTGGATTCAGGCTGGCGCTTTGCCAGTGTGGCGTATGTCCGTTCAGCCGAATCCCGTCTTCGCCAATCTGCCCACGACCATCTTCACGGTGATGAGCGCGCTCGCCACCGAGCACGGTGCCGTCAATCTCGGGCAGGGTTTCCCGGATGAAGATGGCCCGGTCTCCATTCGCGAGGTTGCCGCCAAGGCCCTGATCGAAGGGCCCAACCAGTACCCGCCGATGAAGGGCCGCATCGAGCTGCGGCGCGCGATCTGTGCGCATGCGCGCCGGTTCTACGGCCTCGACTTCGATTCCGACGCGAATGTCGTAGTGACCTCCGGCGGCACCGAGGCGCTGACGGCCTCGATCATGGGGCTCGCCGGGCAGGGCGGCGAGGTGTTGCTGATCGAGCCCGCCTACGATTCCTACGGGCCGATTGCCGAAGCCGTCGGCGCGCGGGTGAAGACGGTGAAGCTGTCGCCGCCCCATTGGCGGCTGGATGCCGATGCCGTGGCCGCCGCCATCACGCCGCAAACGCGCGTGGTGATGCTGAATTCGCCCCTCAATCCCATCGGCCGCGCCTTCGTGCGCGAAGAGCTTCAAGGACTGGCGCGCGTGCTGGCGCGCTCCAACGCCGTGGCGATCTGTGATGAAGTTTACGAGCATCTCATCTTCGACGGTCGCGAGCATGTGCCGCTGATCACCCTGCCAGGCATGGCGGAGCGGGTGGTGCGCGTGGGGTCGGCCGGCAAGATGTTCTCGCTCACCGGATGGAAAGTCGGCTGGGTGACCGGGCCGAAGGCGCTGATCGACGTCGTCGCCAAGGCGCACCAGTTCATCACCTTCACCACGCCCCCCTCGTTGCAGCTCGGCATCGCCTATGCGCTGGAGCACGAGATCGATTTCACGCTGAACCTGACGAAGACCTTGCAGGCGAACCGCGACCTGCTGGCGCAAGCCTTGCCGCGCCTCGGTTTCGATGTGCTACCCTGCGAAGGCTCGTACTTCCTCACCGCGGGCATTCGTTCGCTGACCAATGAATCCGACCGTGCCTTCTGCGAGCGCCTGACGCGCGAAGCCGGCGTGGCGCTCATTCCGCTGTCCGTGTTCTTCAGCGGCGGCACGCCGGATCATCTGGTCCGCTTCGCCTTCTGCAAGAAGCGCGCGGTGCTGGAAGAGGCGTTGAAACGGCTGGAGGAGTATTTTCACGCGGAGCCGCGGAGGCGCGGAGGATGAGTGTCTCTTGTCACGGCTCCGTCAGGTTCAAGAGATTCTCTGGCGCGCTTTGCGCGCCGATTCTTCCATCGATCACGCCGCCAGTCTTCTCCGCGTCTCCGCGTCTCCGCGTGACATTCCATGGCTGAGTTGCATCCTCGCACGCCAATACTGGTGGGGGGCGGGCAATTCACGCAGCGCACGGCGCGCGAGAAGAAATTCGCGGAGAGCCTGTCGCCGGTCGCCATGCTGGCAAAGGCCGCAAGATTGGCGATGGCCGACGCAGGTCAGAGTCGGGCGTTGGTCGATGCCATCGACACGGTCGCCGTGGTGCAGTTCACGGCGGACTCGCCCGATGTTCACGGCCGCGTGCCGAAGCGGTTGTTCCGCAATCCGCCGGGGTCGCTGGCGAAACACATCGGCGCCAATCCGCGCCGCGCGCTCTACACCTCGACCGGCGGCAACACGCCGCAATGGCTGGTCAACCGCACGGCCGAGGAGATCGCCAACGGCACGTGCGAGGTCGCGCTTTTGGCCGGCGGCGAATATCTCGCCACGTTTCTGGGCGCGCTGAAGGCCGGTGTCGCGCTGGACTGGAGCGCGGATGCCGATCCGGGCCACGATCCGGAAGATATCGGCGATGCGCGTCATGGCACGAGCGAATATGAGCGCCGCTACGGCCTGCATTTCCCGGTCAACACCTATCCGCTGTTCGAGAACGCCATTCGCGGGGCAAAGAAGCGTTCGCCAGAAGCGCACCTCAAATGGCTGGGAGAATTCTTCTCGCCATTCTCGAAGGTAGCGTCGGAAAATCCGCACGCCTGGTTTCGCCAGTTCCGCACACCGGAGGAGATCTCGACACCAAGCGAGCACAACCGCTTCGTCGGCTATCCGTACACGAAGTACCTCTGCGCGGTCATCGAAGTGGACATGGCCGCTTCCGTGGTGATGACGAGCGTGGACAAGGCGCGCGAGCTCGGCATACCGGAGTCGAAATGGGTGTTCCTGCATGGCTGCGCCGATGCGAACGACCTGTGGCACGTCACGGAACGGGTGAACTATCACTCGTCGCCGGCCATTCGCACGATGGGGCAGAAGGCCTTCGCGATGGCCGGCATCGGCGTGAGCGATCTGGCTTACATCGATCTCTATTCGTGTTTTCCGAGCGCGGTGGAAATCGCGTGTGCGGAACTGGGCATCGCCGAGAGCGATCCGCGCGGGCTCACCATTACTGGCGGGCTGCCGTATTTTGGGGGACCAGGAAACAATTACACCATGCATTCCATCGTCACGATGATGGAGCGCTTGCGCGCCAAGCCCGGTGCGTACGGGCTCTGCACCGGCAATGGCTGGTATGTGACGAAGCATTCTGCCGGGATTTATTCGACCAGGTCGGCCCAAGGGCCGTGGCAACGCGAGAATCCGAAATCGTACCAGCGCGAGCTCGATGCCATGCCGCATCCGGCGTTCATCGAGCAACCGGGCGGACGCGGGACAGTCGAGACCTACACGGTCGTCACCGACCGCAAGGGCAAGCGTTTCGGCATCGTCATCGGCCGCGACGACAAGAACCGCCGCTTCCTCGCCAACACACCGGACGACGACGCAACGCTCGACTGGATGATGCGCGAAGACATCCTCGGCCGTCGGGGAGAGGTCAGGCCTGCTGAGCACAATTTGTTCGAATTCGAATAGCGGAATAGAGCATGTTCGAGTTTTTGAAAGAGTCGTTCCTGTCAATTTTCGTTGTTGGCTACCGCTTGCACCACGGAGCGTGGCCGCCATCGTTCAACGCAGATGCACACAAGGCTGTTGCCGTCGTCACCATTTTTGAGACGGTGATGGCTCTTACAGTCTTTACGTGGGTCCAAATTCTGTTCGACTCACGTGTTGCGCCTTCCCACATCGTGCTCTGGCTTGTGGCTGTCGCTCTCTACGGAGTGAACTATCACTTTCTTCTTACGAAGAAAGTGGGAAGCGATTTTGAGAAACGATTTAATCATTTTCCGAAAGTCAGGAGGGTATCGCTACGAATTGTCGCGCTTGTGATTTTCTTCGGGACGTTTGCGCTCGCTCTGATTTCAGTCCCTTACTATCAGCACGCGTTTCATATTGTGCCGAAAGCGTAGAGGCTTAGGCCTATGGGCGCGAATCGCATGATGCGGGTTTGATGTCCGCATTGATTAGAAGACCGCCGGCACGAGGAAGTTCAGGAGATTGACGGCGTTGTGCGTCAGGATCGGCAACACCAAGCTTTGCGTGCGCGCGCGAATCCATACGAGGACAAATCCGGTCACGCCCGCGAAAACGCCCTCCAGCACTTCGAAATGCACGCTCAGCGATTTGTCGAACAGGATCGCGTGGCCCAGGCCGAATGCAATGGAGACGGCGATCGCGCCGTATCCCATCTTGGCGCCGAGAAAGTTCCCTTTGGCAGGAAACATCCGGTCGAACACGGCGAGCAGGAGCCCGCGGAAGAAGAATTCCTCGTCGAGGCCGGGAAGGCTCGCCTGATAGCCCAGCGTCTCGGCATCCGGCCAGGTGCCGTGCGAACTCATTTTCCACACCAGCAGGCCGATCAGGATCAGGAACGGCACGATGGCGAACACAATCGCTTTGCCTGTCCCCGGCGCCTGGCGCAGCGTCAGTCCGAAATCGGCAACACGGAATCCCGCAAAGGCCAAAAGCAGGAGGGCCATTACGGTCGTGGCCGCGATGCTGACCAGCTTGCCGCTCCAGTTCCATTGATGGCCAAGCGCCGGCAACAGATGCGGGAAGGTCACGGGGATGAAAATCGCCACGGAATAGACGAAGGCGATCAGCGCCGATGCCAGGATCCATCCGCGCATTTTTCCGGCTAGCGCCGGCAGCGCCAAGACAAGCACCGTCCCCGCCAGCACCGAGGATTGCAGCAGCATCCGGATCACGGCGTCCCCTCCCTTACATCCCCGCAGAAATGGTATTCGCGTCTGCGCCGGTCCACCATTCGCGCGTCCATGATATGCCATGCAGTCGGATGGCAGCTTCAAACTAGGTTGATATGGCGCGGTTGTATCTGGTTCGGCATGGGCGGGCGGCGGCAGGCTTCGGCGAGTCGCACGATCCCAAATTGGACGAGATTGGGCTGGGA
>Ga0335083_10010685_pt1 | contig 11061 bp, 9 predicted proteins | sample Lox_Sample_42_FD_206716 | JGI IMG/M metagenome (GOLD analysis project Ga0335083, IMG submission 206716) | Soil microbial communities from Loxahatchee National Wildlife Refuge, Florida, United States - Lox_Sample_4.2 | ecosystem: Environmental > Terrestrial > Soil > Wetlands | place: USA: Florida... | reverse complement strand
GGTCCGGCGCCCAAGACCGGACAGTACGGCGTCCCCGCCGAAGCAAAGTAGTCCCCCGTCGCAAGATGAAACTTGCGACATGGAACGTCAATTCCCTCAAGGTGCGCCTGCCGCAGCTGACGGATTGGCTCGCGCAAGCGAAACCGGATGTCGTGTGCCTGCAAGAACTCAAGCTCGAAGATCCCAAGTTTCCCCGCGCCGAACTCGAGGCCGCCGGCTACCAGGCGGCGTTTTCCGGGCAGAAAACCTATAACGGCGTCGCGATCGTTTCGCGCTCTCCGCTGGCGGACGTCTGCGCCGGAATACCCGGCTTTGCTGACGAACAAAAGCGCGTCATCGCCGCCACGACCGCGGGGCTGCGAATGATCTGCGTCTACTGCCCCAACGGGCAGGCGGTGGGCTCGGAGAAGTACGACTACAAGCTGCGCTGGTTCGCGGCATTGAAGGATTACCTGGCGGAGGAACTGAAGCGCCATTCGCGGATTGCGGTCGCGGGCGACTTCAATGTCGCGCCGGAAGATCGCGACGTGCACGACCCGAAGGCCTGGGAGGGGCAGGTGCACGTGTCCGAACCCGAGCGCGCAGCCTGGCGGGCGCTGCTCGGACTCGGGCTCAAGGATACCTTCCGGCTGTTCGAACAGCCGGAGAAAATTTACTCCTGGTGGGACTACCGGATGCTGGGCTTTCGCCGCAACGCCGGCCTGCGGATAGACCAGATCCTGGTTTCCCCGGCGCTGGAGAAGGCCTGCGTCGCCTGCGTCATCGACAAAGCGCCGCGCAAGCTGGAACGCCCCTCCGATCACGCGCCGGTGATCGCGGAGTTTACCTAGTCGATCTGCTGGTACGCCGGCAGGGTGAGGAATTCGACGTAATCGCCGGCGGTAATTTTCTCGAACAGTTTCGCGCCGTCTTCGTATTTGCCCGCGCGCCACGCTTCTTCGCCCAGATAGGCGCGCACCTTCGGCAGTTCTTCCTTCAGCAACTGGTGGAACAAGTCCACCGTCACCTTGCGGCCGTCGTCGAGCACGCCCTTGGGCGAGCGGATCCACTGCCAGATCTGCGAGCGCGAAATTTCCGCCGTGGCGGCATCCTCCATCAGGTTGAACACCGGCACGCAGCCGTTGCCCGCAAGCCAGGCACCGAGGTACTGGATGCCGACCGAGATGTTGTTGCGCACGCCGGCTTCGCTGATCGGCGCCGACGGCTTGAAGTCGAGCAGGTCCTTCGCCGCCACGCTCACGTCGGGCCGCTGCTTGCCGTACTGGTTCGCTTGCGGCATGTGCTTGTCGAAGATTTCCTTCGCAATCGGCACCAGCGCCGGATGCGCCACCCAGGTGCCGTCGCAGCCGTCGGTCACCTCGCGCAGCTTGTCCTGGCGCACCTTCTCCATCGCCGCTTCGTTCGCGGCGGGATCATTCTTGATCGGGATCTGCGCGGCCATGCCGCCCATCGCCGGTGCGCCGCGCTTGTGGCAGGTTTTCACCAGCAGCAGCGCGTAGCTGCGCATGAACGGCGAGGTCATGGTGACCTGGGAACGGTCGGCCAGGCAGAAGTCCTTGTTGGCGCGGAATTTCTTGATGCAGGAAAAGATGTAGTCCCAGCGGCCGATGTTCAGCCCCGCCGAGTGGTCCTTGAGCTCCCAGAGGAACTCCTCCATTTCGAACGCAGCGACCACGGTTTCGATGAGGCAGGTCCCCTTGATGGTGCCGTGCGGGATGCCCAGTTCCCTCTGCGCCAGCGTGAAGATGTCGTTCCACAGCCTCACTTCCAGGTGCGATTCCATCTTCGGCAGGTAGAAATACGGCCCGCTGCCGCGCGCCATCAGTTCCTTCGCGTTGTGGAAGAAGAAGAGCGCGAAATCGAAGATGCCGCCGGACACCACCTTGCCGTCGACGGTGACGTGCTTCTCGTCCAGGTGCCAGCCGCGCGGGCGCGGCAGCAGCACCGCCGTCTTGTCGTTCAGCTTGTAGCGCTTGCCGCCCTGTTCCAGCGTGATCGTGCGGCGCGCGGCATCGCGCAGGTTGATCTGCCCGTCGATCATGTTGAACCAGGTCGGGCAGTTGGCGTCCTCGAAATCCGCCATGAAGGTGGACGCGCCGCAATTGAGCGCGTTGATCACCATCTTGCGGTCGGTCGGGCCGGTGATCTCGACGCGCCGGTCGAGCAGGTCCTTCGGCTGCGGCGCGATCTGCCATTCGGCGTCGCGGATTGCCTTCGTCTCCGGCAGGAAATCCGGCAGCTTGCCGGCGTCGAATTCCTTCTGCCTGGCAGTGCGCCTTACGAGAAGCTCTTGGCGGCGCGCCTCGAAATGCCGGTGCAGTTTCGCGACGAATGCGAGCGCTTCGGGCGTCAGGATCGAAGCGAACTCGGACGTGAGGGGCGCGGAGATCTGCACGCCGTCAGGGAGCGGATTGGATCGATTCACGGCGGGAAAACTCTCTTGACGAAGGAAGCGGAATTTTACGGTCCGGGATGACGCACCGCAACATGAAATCTTGGCGCGGCGTGCTGCGGTGCCCGATTGCAGTGAAAAATCGACGGGAGTAGTCTCGCCTCCCGTCTTGCGGGTTTGGATTTCACAATATGAAAAAGCCTCTCAACATCCTGATCTTCGGCGCTTCCTATGGATCCCTGCTCGCCACCAAGCTGGTGCTCGCCGGCCACAACGCAAAAATGGTCTGCACGCCGGCGGAGGCCGAACTGTTCAACGAGGCAGGCGCGATCGTGCGCATGCCGATCAAAGGCCGCGAAGGGCTGGTCGAAGTCCACTCGCGCAAGCTGCCGGGCAAGCTGAGCGCCTGCACGCCTGCGGAGGCAAGCCCTGCGGGCCATGACCTGGTGGTGCTCGGCATGCAGGAGCCGCAGTACCGCTCGCCCGGCGTGCGCGAGCTGCTCGATGCAGTGGCGAAGGCAAAGCTGCCCTGCATGTCGATCATGAACATTCCGCCGCTGCCGTATCTCGCCCGCCTGCCCGGTGTCGATCCGAGTTCCTGCAGGGTGTGCTACGCCGACGCCGCGCTGTGGGACGGCTTCGATCCGAAACTGATGACGCTATGCAGCCCGGATCCGCAGGCGTTCCGGCCCCCGGAGGAAAAGGTGAACGTGCTGCAGGTGCGGCTGCCGACCAATTTCAAGTCGGCGCGCTTCGTCTCGGACGCACACACCGCGATCCTGCGCCGGCTGGAGGCGGACATCGAGGCGGCGCGCTTTGACGGCGTCGAACTGCCGGTCAAACTCAAGGTGTACGACTCGGTGTTCGTACCACTCGCGAAATGGGCGATGCTGCTCACCGGCAACTATCGCTGCATCCAGAAGGACGGCGTCAGGCCGATCAAGGAAGCGGTGCACGCCGACCTGGAAACTTCGCGCCTGATTTACGACTGGGTGGCGAAGTTGTGCGTCGCCATCGGCGCGGACGAAAAGGACCTGGTCTCTTTCGAAAAATACGCGGCGGCAGCGCAGTCGCTGGTCACACCCTCTTCCGCTGCGCGGGCGGTCGCCGCCGGGGCGCTCTACATAGAGCGGACTGACCGGCTGGTGAAGGCGATCGGCGAGCAGAAAGGCATGCGTTCGCCGAGGGTGGATGAAATCGTCGCGATCGTGGACGCGCGGCTGGAAGCCAACTGGCGGGCCTCCAGGAAATAACTCAGTCGTCGGCCTCGCCGATGCCGAGTTCCTGGATTTTCCGGGTGATGGTGTTGCGGCCCATGCCGAGCAGGCTGGCCGCTTCGATCCTGCGGCCGCCGGTGCGAGCCAGGGCCTTCGAGATCAGCGACCGCTCGAACTGGCGCGACAACTGATCCAGCACGCCGGTTTCGCCGCGCGCCAGGCGCCGCTCCACTTCCTGTTCCAGCGCGGCGACCCAGTCGGCGGCAGGCGCCTGGCTGGCGCCCGCGGGTTCACTGCGAAACTCGGCCGGCAGGTCCGCCACGCCGACCGCCTGGCCCGGCGCCATGACCGTCAGCCAATGGCAGAGATTCTCCAGCTGGCGCACGTTGCCGGGGAAATCCATGCGCGAGATGTGAGCAAGCGCTTCGTCCGACAGGCGCTTGGGTTCTACGCTCAACTCCTTGCCGCTGCGCGCGAGAAAATGCCGCGCCAGCAGCGGAATGTCCTCGCGCCGCTCGCGCAGCGACGGGATGCGCACGCGAATCACGTTCAGGCGGTGGTAGAGGTCTTCGCGGAACGTGCCCTCGCGCACGCGGATATCGAGGTCCTGGTGCGTGGCCGCGATCACGCGCACATTCGCCTTCAGCTGCTGGTGGCCGCCGACGCGGTAGAAGGTGCCGTCCGACAATACTCGCAACAGGCGGGTCTGCAACTCGGCGGGCATATCGCCGATTTCGTCCAGGAACAGCGTGCCGCCCTCGGCCTGCTCGAAACGCCCGCGCCGCAATGCCTGGGCGCCGGTGAACGCGCCGCGCTCGTGGCCGAACAACTCCGATTCAAGCAGGTCCTTGGGCATCGCCGCGGTGTTGATCGCGACGAAAGGTCTGGCCGCGCGCGTGCTGTGCCGGTGCAACGCGCGCGCCACCAGTTCCTTGCCGGTGCCCGATTCGCCGGTGATCAGCACGGTGGCACTCGACTGCGACAGCCGTCCAATGGCACGGAAGACTTCCTGCATCGCCGGCGCCTGGCCGAGGATTTCCGGCACTTCGCCCACCGGCTCGAGCGCTGCCTGCTCGCGCTGGCTCTCATCCAGCGCGCGGCGGATCAGTTCGACCGCCTGGTCGACGTCGAACGGCTTGGGCAGGTATTCATAGGCGCCGCCCTGAAAAGCGGCGACGGCGGATTCGAGGTCGGAATACGCGGTCATCACGATAACGGGAACCGCAGGGTGCTTTTCCTTTACCTCCTGCAGCAGCTCGATGCCGGACTGGCCGGGCATGCGAATGTCGGAAATCAGTACCTGCGGCGCGCCGCCCGGCAGGGCATCGAGCGCCTCGCGCGCGGAAGAAAAGGAGTTGTAGGCAATCCCTTCCCGGCTCAGGGCCTTCTCGAATACCCAGCGGATGGAGCGGTCGTCGTCGACGATCCAGACCGGTTTCATGCCAATGGCAGCAATAGTGTGAATATGGTTCTTCCCGGGCGGCTGTCGAATTCGACCACGCCGCCGTGGTTTTGCACGTAGGTCTGCACAAGCGCGAGGCCGATGCCGCTGCCACCCTCCCTCCCCGAAACGAGGGGGTTGAAGACGCGGTCGCGGATATCCTCGGGCACGCCAGGCCCGTCATCGATCACTTGCAATTCCAATGCCAGCTTGTGGCGCTGTCGGGCGATGGTGACCTGGCGGGTAGTCCGGGTCCGCAGCACGATGGTCCCGCCCAGCCCCCCGTGCGCCCCGGATAGGAGCGCCTGGGCCGCGTTGCGGACGACATTCAGGACCGCCTGGATCAGCTGCTCTCGATCGCCGACCAGGTCCGGCACGCTGGGGTCATAATTCCGTAACACGGAAATGCCCTTCGGGAACTCAGCCTGCACCAGGCTGCGCACCCGCTCCAGCACCTCGTGGATGTTCACCTGTCCGAGTTGCACCGCGCGCCGCGGCGTCAACAGTCGGTCGAGCAGTACCTGCAGCCGGTCGGCCTCCTTGATGATGACCTGCGTGTATTCCCTGAGGTCGGGGCGCTCCAGTTCCCGTTCCAGCAACTGCGCGGAGCCGCGCAGGCCCCCCAGCGGGTTCTTGATCTCGTGCGCGAGGTTCCTCAGCAGCTCGCGCGTCGCCTCCTGCTGGTCGAGCAGGCGTTCCTCGCGCTCCAGGCGCAGCTGCTCCTGGATCGGCCTCAGCTCGACGAGCAGCGGCGTCCCGGGCGCGTCGATCGGCGCCACCAGGCACGACAGCGGCAGCGGCTCGCGCCCCGGCCGCTCGTAGCTCACCGTTTGTGCGCGGTAGCTCCAGTGCACCGCGAGCGCGTCCGCGAGCAGGCCCTCCAGCGTCTGGCTGTCAGTGAACAGGTCTGGAAACCGGTGCCCGGTCAGCGACCGGACGCCCGCGCCAAGCAGGTTTTCGGCCGCCTGGTTGGCGTAGCGCACCACGTAGGCGGTATCAAGCACCACGACGGCAGTGGCGAGCAGATCCAGCCCGGCATAGGCGGCCGCAAGAGGTAATTTCGGAGCCGCCATGATTGGGTCCGAGGAGTCGTCCGGCCCGGTCTCAGCGCGAAAGATTGGCGATCTCGCGCTTCAGCGCTTCGACATTCTTTTCGTGGACCTCGACCGTATCCTTGTAAGGCTGGATCCGCTCGAGCGCCTTGGCATAATTCCTCTCGTCGCCGGTACGGATCGCCTCCTGCTCGGAAAGTTTCTTCCGGGCATCCGCAAGCATCGCTTCTTCCTGGGTGAGTTCCTTCTCGATCGTTTCCTTCTGCTTGACCTTCGAGGAAGCGCGATCTGCCGCCGTTTCGCGCGGGAAATTGGCGGGTGATTTCGTCTTGGCCGCGGGTACCACGCTCACGCGCTCCTCGGAAACCACGCGGCATTCCTTGCCGGCCGTGTCTGACTTCTGATCGGTCAGCGTCGTCTTGCCGCTCGTGTCCTTGCAGTTCCAGAGCGTCTTGACCTGGGCGCACGCCGGGCCCGCGGCTGTCAGGCCGAGCGCCAGAACAAGCACTGCACCGATCCGCGGCATGGGTCAGAAATGGCCTGAATGGGACTCGCTAAGTCTATGCCACAAATAGGGTTTTTTCAATCTCGCGCCAATTGAAAAAGGACGGGCCGCAGCCCGTCCTTCCCTGGCGCATGCCTGCAGTACCGGCCTACGAGCTGTAGTACATGTCGAACTCGACCGGATGGGTGGTCATGCGGAAGCGCGTGACCTCGTCCATCTTGAGAGCGATGTACGACTCGATGAAATCCTCGTCGAACACGCCGCCCTTGGTAAGGAAGGCATGGTCTTTCTGGAGCGCCGCGCAGGCCTCGTCCAGCGACGAGCAGACCTGCGGCACCTTGGCAGCCTCTTCCGGCGGCAGGTGGTACAGATCCTTGTCGATCGGATCGCCCGGATGGATCTTGTTCGCCACGCCGTCCAGGCCCGCCATCAGCATCGCGGAGAACGCGAGGTAGGCGTTGGCGGTGGGATCCGGGAAGCGGACTTCCACGCGCCGCGCCTTGGGGCTCGACACGAACGGGATGCGGCAGGATGCCGACCGGTTCTTCGCCGAGTACGCGAGGTTGATCGGCGCCTCGAAGCCGGGCACCAGGCGCTTGTAGGAGTTGGTGCCGGGGTTGGTGATGGCGTTCAGCGCCTTGGCATGCTTGATGATGCCGCCGATGTAGTAGAGCGCGAAGTCCGACAGGCCCGCGTACTTGTCGCCCGCGAACAGGTTCTGGCCGCCCTTCCACACCGACTGGTGCACGTGCATGCCCGAGCCGTTGTCGCCGACGACGGGCTTCGGCATGAAGGTCGCGGTCTTGCCGTACGAAGCCGCAACGTTCCAGACCGTGTACTTGAGGATCTGCAGCCAGTCGGCGCGCTGCACCAGCGGCGCGAACTTGGTGCCGATCTCGCACTGACCGGGCGCGGCCACTTCGTGGTGGTGCACCTCGACTTCCACCCCCTGCTGCTCAAGCGCGAGGCACATCGCGTTGCGGATGTCCTGCAGCGTATCGGCAGGCGGCACCGGGAAGTAGCCGCCCTTGACCGGCGCGCGGTGTCCCATGTTGCCGGCTTCGTATTCGATCCCCGACGACCAGGGCGCTTCCTCGGACTTGATCTTCACCGAGGAGCCGGACATGTCCACGCTCCAGGTGACGCCGTCGAAAATGAAGAATTCGGGCTCGGGACCGAAGTAGGCGACGTCGCCGACCCCCGAGGACTTCAGGTAGGCCTCGGCGCGCTTGGCGATGCCGCGCGGGCAGCGGCTGTAGGGCTTGCCGTCGGCCGGCTCGACCACGTCGCAGCTGATGTTGAGCACCGCCTCGTCCGTGAACGGATCCATGCGCGCGGTGACCGGGTCCGGGAACAACAGCATGTCGGAGGCCTGGATGCCCTTCCAGCCGGCGATCGACGAGCCGTCGAACGCATGGCCGTCGGTGAATTTATCCTTGGTGAAGACTTTCGCTGGCACGGAGACGTGCTGTTCCTTGCCGCGCGTGTCGGTGAAGCGGATGTCGACGAACTTCACCTCCTTGTCCTTGATCATCTTCAATACGTCATCGGGCGTCATCGCCATTGCAAGTCTCCTGAACGGGTGAGTAGGTAGGACTGGCTGGACGCTCCAGCCGGACCCGCCACTTAGAGCAGAATCCATGCCAAACGCCCCTACCAAGGCCAGCCCCTCTCCTAGCCAAGGTGGTGCGATTCTAGCGGTTGAAAATGCACTTATCTAGTGCGGAGAGCGATCGCGATGCCCCTAAATGGGGCGAAAGCATCCGGAACCTATAATCCATGGCGTGGATGACATCAAACAGAGGGCCAGGGAGCGGGGCCAGGCAATGAAGCTTCCCTATGCGGGCGCCCTGCTGCCCGCCGAAGCGCACGCCCTCATGCGGAAGGGAGCGAAGCTGATAGATGTGCGCACCGACGCGGAACTCCATTACGTCGGTTCCGTGCCGGGCAGCGAAGCCATCGAATGGAATTCGATCGATGGCCAGCGCAATTCGAGCTTCCTGCGGCAGCTCGAGCAGGTCGCGGGCAAGGAAGAACCGGTGATGTTCCTGTGCCGCTCGGGGGCGCGTTCGCACGCCGCGGCCATCGCGGCCACGCAAGCAGGCTGGCAAGAGGCTTACAACGTCCTTGAGGGCTTCGAGGGCGACAAGGATTCGGAGGACCACCGCAGCACGGTTGGCGGCTGGCGCTATGCGCGCCTGCCCTGGGTCCAGAGCTAGCTCTCAGTCTTTCCAGTCCGCCCAGCCGAAGTACGCGGTCAGCAGCACGACCGCGCCGAACGCGATGCGGTACCAGGCGAACGGCTTGAAGTCGTGCGTCGCGACGTACCTGATCAGCCAGCGGATCACGACGAAAGCGGAAGCGAACGACACCGCGAGGCCGACGCCGAACATGCCAAGATCGTTCGCGGAGAACAGCTCGCGATGCTTCCAAAGGTCGTAGGCGCCCGCGGCGCACAGCGTCGGCACGGCGAGGAAGAACGAGAACTCCGTCGCCGCCTTGCGCGAAAGCCCGAACAGCATCCCGCCGATGATGGTCGCGCCCGAGCGCGAGGTCCCCGGGATCAGCGCGAAGCATTGCGCGACACCGACCTTCAGCGCGTCCAGCCAGGACATTTCTTTTGCTGTTTCTATTCTCGAAGTCCTTTCCTTTCGATCGACGAGAAGGATCACGACCCCCCCGGTGATGAACGCAAGCGCAACCGGCACCGCGTGAAACAGATAAGACTTGATGAGCTTCGAGAACAGCAGTCCCAGCACCGCGGCCGGGATGAAAGCGACGACCAGGTTCCTGTAGAGCGTCGGATCGATCCTGAAGAAGCGCGCGCGGTATTCCCAGACCACCGCGAGCATCGCGCCGGTCTGGATGGCGACGAAGAACACGCCTGCGCGCTCGTCGTTGAAGCCGAGCAGGCTGCCGGCCAGGATCAGGTGGCCGGTGCTCGAGACCGGCAGGAACTCGGTGACGCCCTCGACCAGGCCGAGGATCAGGGCGTGCAGCAGGGATGCGTCCAAATCAGGTCTTGTGGTAGAGCTCGGCGCCCTTCTTCACGAACTCGACCGACTTCTCGTGCATGCCGCTCTCGACGTAGTCGCGCACGTCCTGCGTGATCTTCATCGAGCAGAAGTGCGGCCCGCACATGGAGCAGAAGTGGGCGACCTTCATCGAGTCCTTGGGCAGCGTCTCGTCGTGGAAATCCTTGGCGGTATCCGGATCGAGCCCCAGGTTGAACTGGTCGTCCCAGCGGAACTCGAAGCGCGCCTTGGAGATCGCGTTGTCGCGGATCTGCGCACCCGGATGTCCCTTGGCGAGGTCGGCCGCGTGCGCGGCGATCTTGTACGCCATGATGCCGTCCTTCACATCCTTCTTGTTCGGCAGGCCGAGGTGCTCCTTCGGCGTCACATAGCAGAGCATCGCCGTGCCATACCAGCCGATCTGCGCCGCACCGATGGCGCTGGTGATGTGGTCGTAGCCCGGCGCGATGTCGGTGGTCAGCGGCCCGAGCGTATAGAAGGGCGCCTCGTGGCATTCCTTCAGCTGGATGTCCATGTTCTCCTTGATGAGCTGCATGGGCACGTGGCCGGGGCCCTCGATCATGACTTGAACGTCGTGCTGCCAGGCTATTTTGGTCAACTCTCCCAGAGTCTTCAATTCGGAAAGTTGCGCCTCGTCGTTGGCGTCGTAGCCCGAACCGGGCCTGAGGCCGTCGCCGAGCGAGAAGCTCACGTCGTAGGCCTTCATGATGTCGCAGATGTCCTCGAAGTGCGTGTAGAGGAAGCTCTCCTTGTGGTGCGCGAGGCACCACTTGGCCATGATCGAGCCGCCGCGCGAGACGATGCCGGTCATGCGCTTGGCGGTCATCGGCACGTAGCGCAGCAGCACGCCGGCGTGGATGGTGAAGTAGTCCACGCCCTGCTCGGCCTGTTCGATCAGCGTATCGCGGTAGATGTCCCAGGTCAGGTCCTCGGCCTTGCCGTCGACCTTCTCGAGCGCCTGGTAGATCGGCACCGTGCCGATCGGCACCGGCGAATTGCGGATGATCCACTCGCGCGTCTCGTGGATGTGCCTGCCGGTGGAGAGGTCCATCACCGTGTCGCCGCCCCAGCGGATCGACCAGGTCATTTTCTCCACTTCCTCGCCGATGCCCGAGGACACCGCCGAGTTGCCGATGTTGGCGTTGATCTTCACCAGGAAATTGCGCCCGATGATCATCGGCTCGGATTCCGGGTGGTTGATGTTGGCCGGGATGATGGCGCGGCCGCGCGCGACTTCGGAGCGCACGAACTCGGGAGTAATGAGGTCCGGGATCGCCGCGCCGAAGCTCTCGCCGCGATGCTGCTTCAGGAGCAGCTCGAGCATTTTTTCGCCGGTCTTGCCGGTGGCCTTCAGGCTCTCGATGTACTGCTCGCGCTGGAGATTTTCGCGGATGGATATGAACTCCATTTCGGGCGTGA
>Ga0335083_10010681_pt1 | contig 11063 bp, 13 predicted proteins | sample Lox_Sample_42_FD_206716 | JGI IMG/M metagenome (GOLD analysis project Ga0335083, IMG submission 206716) | Soil microbial communities from Loxahatchee National Wildlife Refuge, Florida, United States - Lox_Sample_4.2 | ecosystem: Environmental > Terrestrial > Soil > Wetlands | place: USA... | reverse complement strand
CGCGAGCTGTTCAGCGAGAGTGCATAGCTTGCAGAAGGTAGTAACTATATACTTTACTAGTTTTGGGTACTGATCTACATTCCTGGGTACATTAGGCACCTAGGAGATTCGTTATGGCCGAGCTCGGTAAGGAACAGCGCGCGGAAATGCAAAAGCTCGTCTCCGGCCTGAATGTGAAAGCCGAGAAAATCCGCACGCTCGATCGCGCGGGGTATGAACGGAGCGCTATCGCCAAGTTTTTGAACATTCGCTATCAGCACGTGCGAAATGTGCTGGTGGCAGCGCATCGCAAGAGCCTGGGCTTTCATGAGAGCGCTGACCACGCTCCGCGCCAAGAGTGGGCACCGGTCGGTTTTGACGGGCGCGTCGTCATTCCCGCAGCATATCGCAAGCTGCTGGGGATCGAAGCGGGCGGCTACGTGCTGATGCTCATGGAAGATGGCGAAGTACGGCTCGTAGGTCGAGAAGCTGCCTTGCGCCGCGCTCAGGACTTAGTCGCGCGCTATGTTCCCAGAGGGACAAATTTGGCGGACGAACTGATCCGAGACCGGCGAGCCGAGGTTGTTCGTGACGCTGATCGTACTTGATGCATCGGCAGTTTTGGCGGCTCTGGCCGGCGAGCCGGGAGCGGACGCTGTGAACGCCGTTCTGCCGAACGCCGTGATCTCTGCTGTCAATCTCACGGAGGTTGGGGCGAAGTTGGCCGAGCGCGGCATGGGCGAAGATGAAATTCGGACAACCATTGGCATGCTGGGACTGAGCGTCGTGGTCTTCGACGAAGATGATGCTTACGCGGCAGCCATGTTGCGGATGCGCACGCGCGGGCATGGCCTGTCGCTGGGCGACCGCGTGTGCCTCGCACTGGGGATCGCAAAGGGTGCCGCGATAATGACCGCGGATCGCAGTTGGGCGCGATTGGACATTGGCGCGGACGTCCGACTAATCCGCGGCACCGCATGAACCGCAGAGGATATGACGTATGCCCACCGTCCTGATCACCGGTGCCGGCCGCGGCCTCGGGTTCGAATTCGCCAAACAGTACGCGGCCGACGGCTGGAAGGTCATCGCGACCGTGCGCGAGCCCGCGGCCGGGGCCAAGCTCTCGGCGCTCGGCAAGACCGTCGAGGTGCATCTTGCTGATGTGACCGACCGCGCCGCCAACGCGCGGCTCGCCAAGGATCTCAAGGGCGCCGCGATCGACGTCCTGATCTGCAACGCCGGCATCTACGGGCCCAAGGGCCAGCCGTTCGGGCAGACCGATTACGCGGCCTGGGAGCAGGTCATGCGCGTCAATGCCATGGCGCCGATGGCCGTGGTCGAGGCGCTGGTCGACAACGTGGCCGCGAGCGCGCAGAAGCGCATCGTCATGATGTCGAGCGGCCTCGGCTCGATCGCCCGCAACGACGGCGGCGATCCGATCTACCGCTCGAGCAAGGCGGCCCTCAACCAAGTGATGAGGACGCTTTCGGCGGAGCTCAAGGACCGCGGGATCACCGTCGTGTCGGTGAGCCCCGGCTGGGTCAAGACCGACATGGGCGGCTCTGCCGCACCTTTGACGGCCGACGTCTCGATCAAGGGCCTGCGCAAGGTGATCGCCGGCCTGTCGGTGAAGGACACCGGCCGCTATCTCCACTACGACGGCACCGAGAACCCCTGGTAGGGCCATGCAGCTCAGCGAAACCCAGCTGATGATCCGGGATGCCGCGCGCAGCTTCGCGCGCGAGCAGCTGCTGCCGAACGCAGCCGAATGGGACCGGACCTCGACGTTCCCCGCAGCAGCACTCGCCGAGATGGGCAAGCTCGGCTTCATGGGCATGCAGGTGCCCGAGGAGTGGGGCGGGGCCGGGGCCGACCACGTGGCCTATGCGCTGGCGGTCGAGGAGATCGCGGCCGGCGACGGCTCGTGCTCGACCATCATGAGCGTGCACAATTCCGTCGTCTGCATGCCGATCCTCAAGTTCGGCACGGCCGAGCAGAAGGAGAAATGGCTGAAGAAGCTCGCAAGCGGCGAGATGCTCGGCTGCTTCTGCCTGACCGAGCCGCAGGTCGGCTCCGAAGCCTCGGCGATCAAGACGCGCGCGAAGCGCGACGGCAATCACTGGGTCCTGAGCGGCACCAAGCAGTTCATCACCTCGGGCGGCAAGGCGGACCTTGCGATCGTGTTCGCGGTGACGGATCCCGCGCGCGGCAGGAAGGGCATCTCGGCGTTCGTCGTGCCGACCAGGACCCCGGGCTACAAGGTGGCGCGGGTCGAGGAGAAGCTCGGCCTCCACGCGTCGGAGACCTGCCAGATCGTGTTCGACGAGCTCCGGCTCACGCCGGACCACATGCTGGGCCAGGAGGGCGAGGGCTATCGCATCGCACTCGCCAATCTCGAGGGCGGTCGCATCGGGATCGCAGCACAGGCGGTCGGCATGGCGCGCGCGGCCTACGAGGCAGCACTTGCCTACGCCAAGGACCGCGAGAGCTTCGGCAAGAAGATCATCGAGCACCAGGCGGTTGCCTTCCGCCTCGCCGACATGGCGACGCAGATCGAGGCGGCGCGCCTTCTTGTGCTCAATGCGGCGACGTTGCGCGATGCGGGCGAGCCCTGCCTGAAAGAGGCCGCGATGGCCAAGCTGTTCGCCTCGGAGATGGCCGAGCGCGTGTGCTCGGATGCCATCCAGATCCACGGCGGCTATGGCTATCTCAAGGATTTCCCGGTCGAGCGCATCTATCGCGACGTGCGCGTCTGCCAGATCTACGAGGGCACGTCGGACATCCAGCGCCTCGTGATCAGCCGCGCGCTGGCAGCGGGAGCCTGACATGGCCGCACCCATCGACTTCTACTTCGACTTCTCGAGCCCCTACGGCTACTTCGCGGCGAAGAAGATCGACGAGCTTGCGGCGCGCCACAAGCGCGAGGTCAACTGGCGGCCGTTCCTCCTCGGGGCGGTGTTCAAGATCACGAAGATGCAGCCGCTCGTCGACTATCCGATCAAGAGCGACTACATGAAGCGCGACTGGGCCCGCTTTGCGCGCCTCCTGGGCGTGCCGTTCAAGCTGCCCGAAGTGTTTCCCTTTGCCGGGGTGACTGCGAGCCGGCTGTTCTATTGGCTGAACGGCCGCGACGCGGAGCTCGCGCGCAACTTCGCCCGCCGGGCGTTCCACGCCGCCTTCGGCGAGGGCCGCGACATCGTTTCCATTCCGGCGCTTACGGCGCTCGCCGAGCCGCTAGGCGTTCCGCCGGGCGACCTCATCGCGGCCAACAGCGATCCCGCGGTCAAGGAGCAGCTGCGGGCCGAGGTCGAGGCGGCGATTGCGCGCGGCGTCTTCGGCTCGCCCTATGTCATGGTCGACGGCGAGCCGTTCTGGGGGGCCGACCGTCTCGATCAGGTCGACGGCTGGCTCGCCACCGGCGGGTGGTGAGGTTCCCGTGGCGGCGCTCAAGAGTTCCATCGACCGCCGCGGCGACGCCTTTCGGGCCAACGATGCGGCCATGCGCAGTCTCGTCGCCGACCTGCGCGCCAAGGTCGCAACGATCAAGCAGGGCGGCGGGGAGGCGGCCCGCAAGCGCCATGCCGACCGCGGCAAGCTCCTGCCGCGCGAACGCATCCGCCTCCTGCTCGATGCGGGCTCGCCCTTTCTGGAACTCTCGCAATTCGCGGCCTACGGGCTTTACGGCGGCGAGGTCCCGGCGGCGGGGCTGATCACCGGCATCGGCCGCGTCATGGGGCGCGAGTGCCTGGTCGTCTGCAACGACGCGACCGTGAAGGGCGGCACCTATTTCCCGGTCACCGTGAAAAAGCACGTGCGCGCGCAGGAGATCGCGCGCGAGAACAACCTGCCGTGCATCTACCTGGTCGATTCCGGCGGCGCCAACCTGCCGAACCAGGACGAGGTCTTCCCCGACCGCGACCATTTCGGCCGCATCTTCTACAACCAGGCCAGGATGTCGGCGGCCGGTATCCCGCAGATCGCGGTCGTCATGGGGTCGTGCACCGCGGGCGGCGCGTACGTCCCCGCCATGGCCGACGAGGCGATCATCATCAAGAACCAGGGCACGATCTTCCTCGGCGGGCCGCCGCTCGTGAAGGCCGCGACCGGCGAGGTGGTGAGCGCCGAGGAGCTCGGAGGGGCCGACGTGCATGCCCGCGTGTCGGGCGTGGCCGACCATTACGCGCTCAATGACGCCCATGGCCTCGGCCTTGCGCGCCAGATCGTCAGCCGCCTCAACCGCACCAAATCCATGCCGCTGGAGATCCAGCCCCCGGCCGACCCGCTCTTCGATCCCGAGGAAATCTACGGCGCCGTGCCTTCGGACGTGCGCAAGCCGTATGACGTGAGGGAGGTGATCGCGCGGATCGTCGATGCGAGCGAGCTCGACGAATTCAAGGCGCTTTACGGGGCAACCCTTGTGACCGGCTTTGCGCGCATCTGGGGCTATCCGGTCGGCATCATCGCCAACAACGGCATCCTGTTCTCCGAATCGGCGCTCAAAGGCGCGCACTTCGTGGAGCTATGCTGCCAGCGCGGACTCCCGCTCGTGTTCCTGCAGAACATCGCGGGCTTCATGGTCGGGCGCAAATACGAGGCCGGCGGCATCGCGCGCGACGGGGCCAAGCTCGTGACCGCGGTGGCCTGCGCCGAGGTGCCGAAGTTCACCGTCATCATCGGCGGCAGCTTCGGGGCCGGCAATTACGGCATGTGCGGTCGCGCCTACGGCCCGCGTTTTTTGTGGATGTGGCCGAACGCGCGGATTTCGGTCATGGGGGGCGAGCAGGCGGCGAGCGTCCTCGCCACGGTGCGGCGGGACAATCTCGAAGCACAGGGCAAGTCGTGGCCGGAGGCCGAGGAGGAGGCGTTCAAGGCGCCGCTTCGCGCGCAGTACGAGACCCAGGGGCATCCCTATTACGCCTCGGCGCGGCTGTGGGACGATGGCATCATCGATCCCGTCGAGACGCGGCGCACGCTCGGACTGGCCATTTCCGCGGCGCTGAATGCGCCGATCGAGCGGACGCGGTTCGGCGTCTTCAGGATGTGATGTGAGGTCGGGGACATGAGCGACACGGTACAGACTGAAATCGACGCGCGCGGAACCGCGACGGTCTGGTTGAACCGCCCCGACGTCCACAACGCGTTCGACGACGAGCTCATCGGCGCGCTGACCAAGGAACTCAAGCGGCTCGAAGCGGACAAGTCGGTGCGGGTCGTGGTGCTCGAAGGCCGCGGCAAAAGCTTCTCTGCCGGCGCCGACTTCAACTGGATGAAGCGCGCGGCGAAATACAGCCAGGCCGAGAACGTGCGCGACGCGCAGGCGCTCGCCGATCTCCTGCGCGCGCTCAACCGCCTCAAGAAGCCCACCATCGCGGCCGTGCAGGGGAACGCCTTCGGCGGAGGCGTCGGCCTCGTCGCCTGCTGCGACATCGCGTTTGCGGCCGATCACGTGCACTTCGCGTTCACCGAAGCGCGGCTCGGCCTGATCCCGGCGACGATCGGGCCTTATGTCGTGCGCGCGATCGGCCAGCGCGAGGCGCGGCGCTACTTCCTGACCGCCGAGAGCTTCGGCGCCGAGGAGGCGCTGCGTATCGGCCTCGTGCACCAGATCTGCCGGCTGGTGGATCTCAACCGCCTGATCCGCCAGACGGTGGACGCGCTGCTGGCGTGCGGTCCGGTGGCGCAGAAGGAAATCAAGAAGCTGGTCCGCCGGGTCCAGTACGGCTCCATCGACAGCGCCATGATCGCCGACACGGCCGAGCGCATCGCCGCGATGCGCGTCTCCGCGGAAGGCCAGGAAGGCATGGCCGCGTTCCTCGAGAAGCGCAAGCCGGCCTGGCGCAAAGAATGAGATGTTCGGCAAGCTCCTGATCGCCAATCGCGGCGAGATCGCTTGCCGCGTCATCCGCACCGCGCGCCGCCTGGGGCTGCGCACGGTCGCGGTCTATTCCGATGCCGATGCGTCGGCGCGCCATGTGGCGCTGGCGGACGAGGCCTATCGCATCGGGCCTCCGCCCACGCGCGAGAGCTATCTCAAGATCGACGCCATCCTCGCCGCGGCCAAGGCCAGCGGGGCGGAGGCGGTTCATCCGGGCTACGGCTTCCTGTCGGAGAACGCGAGCTTCGCCGAGGCGTGCGCGGCCGCCGGTCTTGTGCTCGTGGGCCCGCCCGCAGCCGCGATCCGCGCCATGGGCGACAAGAGTGCCGCCAAGGCGCTGATGGAGCGCGCCCAGGTCCCGGTCGTGCCGGGCTATCACGGACCCGCGCAGGACATCGCAACCCTGGCCGCGGCCGCCGACAAGATCGGCTATCCCGTGCTGCTGAAGGCCTCGGCCGGCGGCGGCGGCAAGGGCATGCGCGTCGTGGAGCGCAAGGAGGCGCTGGCGGAGGCCCTCGCGGGCGCCAAGCGCGAGGCCGCGTCCGCGTTCGGCGACGACCGGATGCTGGTCGAGAAGTATCTGCTGTCGCCGCGCCACATTGAAATTCAGGTGTTCGCCGACAGCCACGGCAACGCGATCCACCTGTTCGAGCGCGACTGCTCCATCCAGCGCCGCCACCAGAAGGTGATCGAGGAGGCGCCCGCACCGGGCCTGTCGGCCGAGCGCCGGCGCGCCATGGGCGAGGCCGCGGTCGCCTGCGCGCGCGCCGTCGGCTATCGCGGCGCCGGCACGGTCGAGTTCATCGTCGACCGCGGCGGGGCCTTCTATTTCATGGAGATGAACACGCGCCTGCAGGTCGAGCACCCGGTGACCGAGATGATCACCGGCGAGGACCTGGTGGAATGGCAGCTCATCGTCGCGGCGGGCGGCCGCCTGCCCAAGCGGCAGGACGAGATTCGCCTCGACGGCCACGCGTTCGAAGCGCGCCTGTACGCCGAAGATCCGGCGCGCGACTTCCTGCCCGCAACCGGGCGGCTCACGCATCTCGCGTTTCCGCCGGAAGGCGCACATGTGCGCGTGGAGACCGGGGTGGTCGCGGGCGATGCGGTCTCGATCCATTACGACCCGATGATCGCGAAGCTCGTGGTCTGGGACCGCGACCGCGATGCGGCGCTTGCGCGGCTGCGCGCCGCACTCGCCGCCTGCGAGATCGTGGGCGTGCCGACCAACCTCGCGCTGCTCGGCGCCATTGCCGCCCATCCGGACTACGCGGCGGGCTCGGTCGAGACCGGCTTCATCGCCGCGCATCGCGCGGAACTCCTGCCGCCCGCGGCGCCGGCGCCCGAGCGCGTCCTGGCGCTGGCGGCGCTTGCCATCCTGCTGCGCCTGAAGGAGAACGCGCACCTCGCCGCCCGCGGATCAGCGGACCGCTTCAGTCCATGGCATCTCGCCGATGGGTGGCGGCTCAACGATGAGTCCTGGCACGCGCTTCGCTTCCGGGTGGCCCAAGACACCGAGGTGGCGGTCACCGTGCATTTCGCGCGCGACGGGTTCGTCATCGATCTTCCCGGCGGTTCGTGCCGGGCGCAGGGGACTCTCAAAGCGAATGACCGCATCGAAGCCGATCTCGACGGGGTGCGCGGCGAGGCGGCCGTGGTGCGCCGGGGCGATGCGGTCACGGTCATCGTGGACGGCCGGACTTACCAGCTCTCGATCATCGATCCTCTCGCCACCGTCGGACCGGATGCCGCGGCGGGAGGCCGTCTGACCGCCCCGATGCCGGGCAAGGTCGTGGCAGTCCATGTCGCGGCGGGACAGGCGGTCAAGCACGGTGCGGCACTGCTTGTGCTCGAAGCGATGAAGATGGAGCATACGATCACGGCACCCGCGGACGGCACGGTCGAGGGCCTTCCCTACGCCGTGGGCGACCAGGTCGAAGAGGGTGCCGAGCTCGTGAAATTCAAGCCAGCGGCGAGTTGAGGCGATGCGCCTGCCGAACGCGGTGAAGATGGTCGAAGTCGGTCCGCGCGACGGGCTGCAGAACGAGCCGCAGACCGTGCCGGCGGCGGTCAAGATCCGCCTGATCGAGAGCCTGGCCGAGGCGGGCCTGACGGCGATCGAGGCCGGAAGCTTCGTCTCCCCCAAATGGGTGCCGCAGATGGCCGATACGGCCGAGGTCCTGGCCGGGCTCACGCCGCGGCCGGGCGTGAGCTACCCGGTGCTGGTGCCGAACCTGCAGGGCTTCAATGCTGCCATGGCCGCGGGTGCGCGCGAGATCGCGATCTTCGCCGCCGCCTCGGAAAGCTTCTCGCGCAAGAACATCAACTGCTCGATCGCCGAAAGCCTGGAGCGCTTCGCACCGGTGACCGCAGCCGCCAAACTGGCCGGCATACCGGTGCGCGGCTATATCTCCTGCGCGCTCGGCTGCCCTTACGAAGGTGCCATCGCTCCGGCGGCGGTGGCCGACGTCGCCGCTCGCCTCTCCACCCTCGGCTGCTACGAGGTCTCGCTCGGCGACACGATCGGGATCGGCACGCCGGCCGCGGCGGCCGCGATGGTCGATCGCGTCGCCGACAGCGTGCCGCGCGAGCGCCTGGCGGTACATTTCCACGACACCTACGGCCAGGCGCTGGCCAACATCCTGGCCTGCCTCGAGCGCGGGATCGCGGTCGTCGATTCGTCGGTCGCCGGCCTGGGCGGCTGCCCCTACGCCAAGGGCGCCTCGGGCAATGTCGCCTCGGAGGACGTGCTCTACATGCTGAACGGCCTGGGCCTGCAAACCTGCGTAAACCTGGACAAACTTGCTGACTCCGGTAGGCTAATTTGCGAATATCTCGGCCGCGCGTCCTCGTCCAAGGTGTCGGCCGCCTTGAAGGGCCGGAGGCAATGAGCTAAGCCCTTGCAGATGTTAGCGGATCAGGGGCTAAAAGACTGATAAACAGGGGCGGCGAACGAGGGCGGGCGCGTTTGGCAGCCGGCCGCACAACACGGCGGGCGTTAGGGGCCAGTCCAGAACAGGGCTGACGGCGCGCGGAGAGCACCGACACCGGCATGGGGTACAATTTATCCAAGCTTCGCCTGCTTGTTGTCGACGACAGCAAGAACATGCGCATGCTCGTGAAGACGGTGCTGAACGCCCTCGGCGTGCAGATCGTCCGCGAGGCCGGTGACGGCGAAGCAGGCCTGCAGGAGCTGCGCTCCGGCCCGATCGACATGGCGATCGTCGACTGGATGATGGAGCCGATGGACGGTCTCGAATTCGTCCGCCAGGTGCGTACGGCCGAGGACAGTCCCAACCCGTTCCTGCCGATCATCATGATGACCGGTCACACGGAGCGGCACCGCATCTTCAAGGCGCGCGACGCGGGCGTGACGGAGTTCCTGGCCAAGCCGATCACGGCGAAAAGCCTCTTGCTCCGCATGACCAACATCATCGAGCATCCGCGGCCGTTCGTGCGGGCCAAAGGATATTTCGGGCCGGATCGGCGGCGGCGCAGCGAGGAATTCAAAGGGCCCGAGCGCCGCGGAGCCGGCAAACCCGCAGACAGCACATCGGACACGAAGACGGTTCAGGCTTGAACCGAGATCCCGGGAGAGACAGAGACAATGGCCGACGAGGACAAGGTCCAAATCATCAACCCGCCGAACACGCTGCGTTCGCGCCTCGACGACGGCAAGGCGACGAAGGGCATGGATCCGGCGCTGGCGGCGATCGCGGAAAAGGCCCTCGAGGACGCGAAGCCGCAGGTGAAGTTGCACGTGCAGGGCGAGGTCGGGCGGCTGCAGGCGCTGATGGCGAAGGTCTTGGCGAGCCAGGGCAAGGACCAGGCGGCGATGAAGGAGATGTTCGCCGTTTCCTTCGAACTTAAAGGGCAGGGCACCAGCGCCGGCTTCAACCTGATCACGCGCTTCGGCGATTCGCTCTGCCGCTACATCGAATCGCAGAAGGACCCGGGCGCCAAGGAGATCGCGATCATGAAGGCGCATGTCGATTCGATCGCCGCGATCATGAGCCGGGGCATCCAGGGCGACAACAACCCGATTGGCCTCGCCATCGCAGCCGAGCTCGAGAAGGTGGTCGGCCGGCCCACTTGACCCGCCGTCCGGCCAGGGCGCCAACAAGGCGCTCGGGCTCCCGTCCGACTTTCCGTCCAGGTTTACTTCGTCGTGACCGTCCATATCGTCAAATTGTGCGTCGGCGTCTCCGAGCCCGAAGAGCTCAGCGCCTGGCAGAAGCGCCGCTGGAACGAGGCCAAGAAGGCCGGCCGCAAGCCCGAATACCGCCACATCACCCGCAACATGCCCAAGCGCGCCGGCGAGATCGTCGACGGCGGCTCGCTCTATTGGGTCATGAAAGGGGTGATCCGCGTGCGCCAGCGGATCAAGGCCGTGGAGTCGATCGTGTGGGATGGCGAACCGCACTGCAAGCTGGTGCTCGACCGCAAGCTCGTGCGCGTCACGCCTCGGCCGATGCGCGCGTTCCAGGGCTGGCGTTATCTCGAAGCCGGTGACGCGCCGCCGGACCTCGAGAAGCTCGGCAAGGGTGCCGTCGACATGCCCGCGAAGATGATCGAGGAGCTGCGTACGCTGGGTCTTCTGTGATGAGGGCGGATCGCCGCGCCGTCCTGGCTGCCGCGATCGCGCTCGCGGTGACGGGCTGCTCGCGCGAGCCGGAGCCGGACGAGGCGGCGATCCGCGAAGCGATCGAACGGCTCCACCAGGAGTGGTCCGCCGAGGTGCGCAAGGCGCAAAAGATCCAGCAGGCGCAGATCCCCGAGCTGTTCCGCAGCCCGCCCGGCGTCAACCTGGCGTTCGAGGCGAGTCTCGAACTGCGAGTCACCTCGGTGCGCAAGATCCGCTGCGACCCGGCGCCGGGCGGCGATCTCGGCTATGTCTGCGTGGCCGTCGTCGGTGCCTCGGTGGCCGGCCGGGCGCCTGTGCTGCAGAATATCCAGGGCCGCTTCGTGCGCGGCGGCACCAAATGGCTCGTCCACGACCTGGTGGTGCTGAGCACGGGCGGCTAATTCGAATGAGGGGAGGACGACGATCATGGAGATGCGATACGATCTGACACGGCGGGCGGTGCTGGGGGTGGCGGCGGCGTCTGTCGCCGCACCGGCGTTGGCCCAGATCCCGGGCCACCCGGACCACGTCAAAGGGCCGCGCGTGTTCCTCGATTACGACCAGGCCGAGCTCGACGCGGCCTAC
>Ga0335083_10010679_pt1 | contig 11064 bp, 8 predicted proteins | sample Lox_Sample_42_FD_206716 | JGI IMG/M metagenome (GOLD analysis project Ga0335083, IMG submission 206716) | Soil microbial communities from Loxahatchee National Wildlife Refuge, Florida, United States - Lox_Sample_4.2 | ecosystem: Environmental > Terrestrial > Soil > Wetlands | place: USA: Florida... | reverse complement strand
ATAGACCCATGGCCCGCCGTTGCGAACTGACCGGAAAGACCGTGCAAACTGGCAATAATGTCAGCCACGCGAACAACAAGACCCGCCGCCGGTTCCTGCCGAACCTGCAGGTCACCACGCTGCTCTCCGATGCGCTCGGCAATGTCCGCATGCGCCTCTCCACCCGCGCGATCCGCACGATCGAGCATAATGGCGGGCTGGACGCATTCCTGCTCTCCCAGACCGACGCCAAGCTGACCGGCGAAGGCCTGGCGCTGAAGCGCCGCCTGGAGCGTGCCATGGCGAAGAAAGAAGCCAAGGCCGCCTGAGTTCGCCCGTAAACTCTACTCCGGCAGCCATTCAGCGCGCTTTTCTGTTCTTCCGGTGCTCACGTACTTAACGTACGCTCCGCTCTGGTTCTCGAAAATCACGCTGACTGACTCACCAGAGCGAGTTTGCAGACAAACTCAGTTCCTGGAGTCTGGCAAGAGGCTCCAATGCTTATAAGAATTACGCGGAGCCTCCAGATCAGCGAGTCTGATCTGGAGGAATCGTTTGTCACCGCCTCCGGCCCGGGCGGGCAGAACGTGAACAAGGTGGCGAGCGCGGTGCAACTGCGCTTCAACCTCGCGGCCAACACCACATTGCCGGAGCACGTGAAGGCCAAGCTGGCGCAACTGGCCGGCTGGCGCCTGACCAAGGACGGGGTGGTCATCATCCAGGCCGAGCAGTACCGCGACCAGCCGCGCAACCGCGAGGATGCGCGCGAGCGGCTGTTTGCGCTCATCCGCGAGGCGGCGGTGGTGCCCAAGGTGCGCCGCCCGACCAAGCCGACCAAGGGCTCCCAGACCAGGCGACTGGATGCGAAGAGCAAGCGTGGTGATGTGAAGCGCCTGCGCCGGGACAAGGATTTTTAACGCTTGCCAGACCGGAGCAGTCCGGTTTACCACCCGCACCAGATGACGGTGGCCCGTGGCGTCTGATCGCTCGAAGCCGGCGTAAGCCGGATGAGAGCGTGAATCAGCCGCCCAGAGTGTGGCGTCTGATCGCTCGAAGCCGGCGCAAGCCGGGCGAGAGCGTGAATCAGCCGCCCAGGTAAAGGGCTTAAACGGGAACACGGTAATCCGTGGCTGCCCCCGCAACTGTGAGCGGCGAGTGCCGCCCCAATGAGCCATTGCCCAGGCGGGCGAGAAGGCGGGGCGGAGCAGTGACCCGCGAGCCAGGAGACCGGCCGGCATCGAGACATTTGCGCGTATCCGGGCGGGGTGCACCGGGCACGAAGGGGTGAAAGTCCCCGAGCCTCTGTCGCTGTTACAGATCACCGGCGTGGAGTCGCCGGTGTCATGCGAGGAGAGGGTTCATGCCTCAACAACGATTCGGTCTCTGCCTGGCGGTGGTGCTGCTGCCATTTGCCGCGCGGGCGGACGACCAGACGATTTACGGACCGATCACCGTCACCGCCACGCGTATCCCCACCCCGGCGAGCCAAGTGCCGGCGGGGGTGACGGTGCTGACCCAGGCCGATTTCGCCAAACAGGGTGATAACACGTTGGTGCAGGCGCTGAGCACCGTGCCGGGGGTGAACGTGGTGCAGCTCGGCGGGCCGGGCAACCAGGCCAGCGTGTTCATCCGCGGCACGAACTCCGAGGACGTGCTGGTGCTGCTCGACGGCGTGCCGGTGAACGACCCGGCCACTGCCAACGGCGCCTTCGATTTCGGCCAGTTCGTGCTGGCGGATATCGAGCGTGTGGAGATTGTGCGCGGCGCCATGTCCGGCCTGTACGGCTCGAACGCCATTGGCGGCGTCATCAACATCATCACCAAGCGCGGCACCAAGCCCAACCAGGCCACAATCACCGCGGCTGGCGGGTATCCGGCCCAGGCCCAGACCAGCGCCACGCTCTCCGGCGTGACCGGCAAGTTCGACTACGCGCTGAGTGGCGGCATCGATGAGGAGGCCGGGTTCGACTACACGCCAAAGCGCATGAGCGTTTACGCCAACAATCAGGACCCGTACCGCTCCCGGCTGGGGTCCATGCAGCTGGGTTATTCCGTTACGCCGCAGACGCGCGTTTATGTCATCCTGCGCGCCCAGGGCACGGATTCCGCCTCGCCGGATCTCGCCTACCCGGTATTCGACGACCCCAATAACTACTTCTACAACAGCAGTTATTTCGGCAAACTCGGCGTTTCCAGCACGCTGCTCGATGGCCGGCTGCGCACCGATCTATTCGTCGCCCAGCTGCAGGATCAGCTTCATAACCGAAACCTGCTGGACGCCAACGACCCCAATTTCGCCAGCGCCAACGACATTTACCACGGCTACCGCACGGACACACAGTGGAACAACACGCTGCGCCTGTCGGATACCGGGGCGCTTACCCAGTCCTCGCTGCTGTTCGGCACTGAATACATCAACGATACCGCGCACGAACATGTGGACGAGGACAACGGCGGTTACACGATCTTCGTGCATGCCTCGCAGCATAGCTGGTCCGGGCATATGGGGCTGCAGACGACCGTCGCCAACCGCCTCACCCTTACCGGCGCGGTGCGGGACGATACCGTCTCCAGCTTCGGCAACGCCGTCACCTGGCGCGCGGGCGCGGTGCTGGCCGTGCCGGAGATCGACACCACGCTGAAAGGCTCGGTCGGCACCGGCTTCCTCGCCCCATCGCTGTTCGACCTGTATTACGTCGATAATTTCGGCGATAGCGGCAACCCTGATCTGCGCCCGGAATACAGCACCGGCTGGGAGATCGGCCCGCAATTCGACATTCCCGCCTTCGGTCAGGCGGATTTCCTCTCCGTTTCGGCGACGTATTTCTCCACCAGCATCCGCGACCTGATCCAGGCTGTGGCCAATGCCAACGGTGCCTACACGGAGGAGAACGTCTCCCAAGCCAACATCAACGGCGTGGAGACGGATTATGTGCTGAACCCGGCCCCGTGGCTCTCGGCGGAGCTGAACTACACTTATACCCGCGCCGTCTCCGGCACTAACGGCCCGGCTTTGCTGCGCCGGCCGCAGAACGCGGGTAGCGCCACCGTCACGGTCAAGCCGCTGCCGGGGCTCTCCATCACGCCGCAAGTGCAGTATGTCGGCCGTTTCAATGATTATCTCTATAATGACAGCGGCTATCTGACCGGCACCGGCAGCGCTGATCCGGGCACCGTTGTGAACCTGAACGTGTCTTACAGGCTGAACGACAAGTTCACCCTCTTCGCCGCGGGCAAGAACATTCTCAACTCGAACTTCGAGGCGGCGAATGGCTTGCAGATCCCCGGCGCCTCGCTGCTGATGGGCGTGCGCGCCACTTTAGAGTAACGCGGGCGGCCTGGTGGCGGGATCAGAACGCCGTCACCAGGCGCAGCTCGATATTACGTTCGAGCGGCCCGCCATGCGAGACTATGTCATAGTCTCCATTCAGCGTGGCCTGCCAGTGCGGTGAGAGATAGGTGACGAGTGTCAATCGCAGCTGGCTTTCCTCGGTGCGCAAACGGCTGTCGAGCTTCTCGCCATTGCCCAGTGTATAAACCTGCTTGCCGCCAAGGGATTGGAAGAAGCCGGGCGCGATGACGGCGCGGGTAGGGGCGTAGAACTGGTACGGCACGTAGACGCGCAGCTCGCCTGTTGGCTGTTCGTGCAGCTTGGCCGGCGTGCTGGTGGCGGGTACGAGCGGGCCCCCGCCTAGCATGCTGTTGGCGTAAACGGCTGGGGTGACGAACGCCGAATCGCCATTGTCGCCATAGCCATAGATTTCGCCCCAGACCTCCAGCGCCAGGTTCTGGCCCGTGGGTGTGCCAAACAGCGTGGCGCGGCCCCCGGCCTCGCCTTCGAAGGTCCAGAGGTTTCGCGTATAGTCCAGCGTTGCGTTCTTGTTGTAGTTGCCGATGGGCGGCGAGAGCCAGACGCCGGTAACCAGGTAGTTGCCCTTTTCCGCATCGGCATAAGGGAAGATGAAGGCCCCGAAGTTGGGTTGCGTAAAGCCATTGGTGTGGTCGAGCTTCACCCGGCCGGGCCCGAACGGGCCGGCCGCGGGGATGCCCGCTCCCTGCGGCCCGATGAAGCTGGCATAGGCGTCATACATCTGCACGCCGGCGATCATGCCGCCAAGCTGGAAGCTGCGGATATAGCGCAGCGCCTGTATATCGACGCTGATGCGCGTATTCCGGCTATAGGTCCCGTCATGCGGCGTGCCGACGGCGCCGGCATTCGCAAGAGCATTGTAATAAAAGAAAATGTTCAAATTTGGCGGGGGAGCGATGGTCTCGCCCGTCAGCGGATCGGAGGCCCGCGCGGCCTGCCCCCCCAGGCAAAATGCTGCAATGGCGCCAAGTTGCACTGCGCGCCGTAACGCCCCCGACATAAGCCTACCCTTTGCGATGTTGTGAACCGAGACCAGAAGCCGCCCATATGACAAAGAGTCCATGCGGAAATGTCAATAGAACTGACGGGAAAATAACACCCGCATGGCACGCCATGCGGAATATCAGGTCGTTGCCTTTTGCCTCCAACCCCTGGTAGCTAGGTGCGTGAAACCGATCCTAAAAATCGCGGCGGGGAGTATCGCGGTCGGTGTCCTGGTCTTTGCGGGCAAGATGCTGGCGGCGAAGGTCAGCGGCAGCACGGCGCTGTTTTCCGATGCCCTGGAAGCCCTGGTCAACGTCGCCTCTTCGGCGCTGGCGCTGTATGCGCTCATCATCGGCGCCAAGCCGGCGGATGAGGTGCATAATTACGGCCATGCCAAGGCCGAGCTGCTCAGCGCCGTCGCCACCGGGGCGATGATCCTGCTCGCCGCGCTGCTCATCTTCCACCGTGCCGTTCTCGCCCTGTGGCACCCGCAGGGCTTGGCCGCGTTGGAGAGCGGGCTGGGGCTGGGCTTGGTGCTGAATGCCGTGGCGGGTGGCGTCAATGCCGTTTGGGGCCTGGTGCTGCGGCATTACGGGCGGAAGGATCGCTCCCCCGCGCTGCTGGCGGATGCCCAGCATCTGTTCAGCGACGTGCTGACCTCGCTGGGCATTGTCATCGCGCTGCTGGTGGCGGACTGGCTGCGCATGCCGCGGCTCGATCCCGTTATCGCGCTGGCCATCGCGGCGCAAATCGCGGTGATGGGCTGGCATACGGTGATGCGTTCGATCAGCGGATTGCTGGATGAAGCGCCGCCCCCGGAGATCACCGAGCGCATCCATGATCTGGTGCGCGAACGCGCCAGCGGGGCGATCGAGGCGCATGATCTGCGCATCCGCCAAGCCGGCCATGCGAGCTTTTTGGAATTCCACCTCGTCGTGCCCGGCGAAATGACCGTGAACGAATCCCACGCCATCTGCGACCGTATCGAGGCGGCGCTGAAGGCCGAGATGGACGGTGTCATCATCACCATCCATGTCGAGCCGCCGGAAAAGGCGAAGCACAAGGGCGTGCTGGTGCCGTGAGGTCCGCATGACCCGCTCCCTCCAGCGCCAGACGCTTGCCCCGGAGATACGGGCGCAGAAAACCGGATTGCGCGCGTGGGAGGATTTCCGCTTCGGCCGCCTTAGCCTCCCCTTGTCCTACGACTGGGAGGCAGGGATCGTGGCCACCGGCGTGCATATGGCCACGGTTGTGCTGCTGATCCTGTTGATCGGGCTGCACATGCCACAGCCGCCACAGGATGAGACGGCGATCACCGTCATCCCCGAAGCGCCGCCGCAAGGCGATGTCCAGCCCGAGTCCGTGCCGCCCGCGCCGCAGCCGCCGCAGGCCACGCCCATGGCCAGCGCGGCGCCCACGCAGGATGTGCCGCTACCCCTGCCGCCACCTGTTGCGCCGCCGCGCCCGGTGCCGCCGCATCCGCCCCAGCAGCAACAGGCCCGCACGCAGGGCAGCCGCGTGGCGGCGCGGCACCGTGGTGCCCAGGCCGTGGCGGTTACCCGCCCGGCCGAGCCCGATTCCAGCAATGTTGTGCCCGATTACAGCCCGGAAGCCCGCATGGCGCGCGAGCATGGCGAGGTGCATTTCGTGGTCGACGTCTCGCTCTGGGGTACGGTGCGGCATGTGACCATTACCGGCAGCAGCGGCTATGCCGACCTCGATGACAATGTGCGCATGGCGGCGCTGCAATGGCACTTCAAACCGGCGCTGCGGAACGGCAAGCCCGTGTCTTCGACGCTGAAGCTCTGGGTGCGGTTCGAGACGCAATAAAAAAGGGGCCTTGGGGCCCCTTTTTTGTTATGCGGCGTCGTCCGACCGGCGCTCGGCCTTCTTGCGCTCGTTCGGGTTCAGGTAGCGCTTGCGGATGCGCACGGCGGAGGGGGTGACCTCCACCAGCTCGTCGTCCTCAATGTACGCGATGGCCTGCTCCAGCGACATCTTGCGGGGCGGCACCAGCAGCAGCGCCTCATCCTTGCCGGCGGCGCGGATGTTGGTGAGCTTCTTCTCGCGCACAGGGTTCACGTCCAGGTCGTTCTCACGGCTGTGCTCGCCGAGGATCATGCCCACGTAAACCTTCTCGCCCGGGCTGACGAACAGCGTGCCGCGGTCCTGCAGGGAGAACAGGGAGTACTGCACGGCCTCGCCGTCCTCGGAGGAGATGAGCGCGCCGTTGCGGCGGCCTTCGATCTTGCCCTTCCACGGGCCGTAGCCGGCGAACAGGCGGTTCATCACGCCGGTGCCGCGGGTGTCGGTAAGGAACTCGCCGTGATAGCCGATGAGGCCGCGCGAGGGGATCTTGAACGTCAGGCGCTGCTTGTCGCCGCCGGAGGGGCGGATGTCGGAGAGCTCGCCCTTGCGGCGGGACATCTTTTCCACAACCGCGCCGGCATAGGGCTCGTCCACGTCGATCAGCACCTCTTCGTACGGCTCCTCGCGCTCGCCGGTCTCCTCGTTCATGCGGGTGAGCACGCGGGGGCGGCCGATGGTCAGCTCAAAGCCCTCGCGGCGCATCGTCTCGATGAGCACGCCGAGCTGGAGTTCGCCACGGCCAAACACCTCGAAAGCGTCGCTCTCGGTGGAGGCAACCACCTGGATGGCGACGTTGCCTTCGATCTCGCTGAACAGACGGTCGCGGATCTGGCGGGAGGTCACCTTCTTGCCTTCGCGGCCGCCGAGCGGGCCGTCATTGATGCGGAAGGTCATGGACAGGGTCGGCGGGTCGATCGGCGTGGCGGGCAGCGGCGCGGTCACTTCCGGGGCGCAGATGGTGTACGGGATGGTGGCGTCGGTCAGACCGGCCACGGCCACGATGTCGCCAGCACTCACCTCGTCAACGGCCACGCGCTCCAGGCCACGGAAGGAGAGCAGCTTGGTCAGACGCCCGGTCTCGATCACCTTGCCATCCAGGCCCAGCACCTTCACGGGCATGTTCAGCGTGGCGCGGCCCTGCTCGACGCGGCCGGTGAGCACGCGGCCAAGGAATGTATCGGCCTCCAGGATGGTGGCGACCATGGCGAAGGGCGCGTCCACGTCCAGCGCCGGGGCTGGCACATGGCTCAGGATCAGGTCGAACAGCGGCGCCAAGCTCTCGCGCGGGTCGTTCAGGTTGGCGACAGCCCAGCCCTGGCGGCCGGAGGCGAAGAGCATGGGGAAGTCCAGCTGTTCCTCGTTCGCGTCCAGCGAGGCGAACAGGTCGAACATCTCGTTATGCACGTCGTCCGGGCGGGCATCGCCACGGTCGATCTTGTTCACCACCACGATCGGCTTCAGGCCGCGCGCCAGCGCCTTGCCGAGCACGAACTTGGTCTGGGGCAGCACGCCTTCGGCGGCGTCCACCAGAATCACCGCGCCATCCACCATGCTCAGGATACGCTCGACCTCGCCGCCGAAATCGGCGTGGCCGGGGGTGTCCACGATGTTGATGCGCACGTCCTTCCACACCACCGAGGCGACCTTCGCCAGAATGGTGATGCCGCGCTCCTTTTCCAGGTCGTTGCGGTCGAGCGCACGCTCGGCCACGGCCTGGTGCGCGGCAAACGCGCCGGACTGCTTCAGCAACTGGTCGGTGAGCGTGGTCTTGCCATGGTCAACGTGGGCGATGATGGCAATGTTGCGGATTTTCGGCGCGGACATACAGAGACTACCCAATGGCTAACCCAAACCGAAACACGGGGCAGATGCCCCGTGGTTCGGCAAGGGTGGTGAGATTTGCCCCGGCATAGCGATATTGCGCCGCAAAAGCGAGGGGTAATTGCACATAGGCGCCCCGTGGCGGGTGGCGGGCGACGGTTTTTTGCTTGCCGGTGGATTAATGCCTCGTCATTTACCCCTGTCCCAGGGTAATGTGGCGGCGGCTTTACCGGGAGTTTCGGTGCGTAAACTGTTGTTATGCATGGGCGTTGCGGCCGGGGTCGGTCAGGCGCGGGCGGATGTGCCGCCTGGCGCCGCCTGCACCGCCGCCGGCCATTCCGCCGAGCAGGAAGCCGCGCTGCCGGTCAATCTGCTGATCTCCATAGGCATGGTGGAAAGCGGCCACCCGGACCCGCTGACCGGGCGCTACGCGCCCTGGCCCTGGACCGTGAACGCCGATGGCAACGGCCAGTACTTCCCCACCAAGGAGGCGGCGGAGGCTTTCGTCCGTTTTGCCGAGGCCTCCGGCGCGCGGGATATCGATGTCGGCTGCTTCCAGATCAGCCTGCAAAGCCACCCGGACGCCTTCGCCTCGCTGGACGAGGCCTTTGACCCGGACAAGAACGCTGCCTATGCCGCGCGGTTCCTTTCCCAACTCAAGGGGCAGACCGGCTCCTGGACCACCGCCATCGCCGATTACCATTCCGCCCTGCCGGATCTCGGCCTGCCCTATCAGCGCCTGGTGCTCGCCGCCTGGAAACGCATGGGCAACATGCCCTTCAACATGTCGGCTGACGTTGAGGAGGCCAGCTACATCCCGCCGCCGGACACGGTGGCGATCATCCAGTCCGCGGCGGCGAAGCGCATCCATGTCTACACTTCAAGCCAGCCGATGGACGCCGCCTGGCGCCCCGGCCTGCCGCATGTGTACGAGGGGAACTGAGGGGCAAATAAAAAGGGGCGCCGAAGCGCCCCTTTTTTCTTAGATCGCCAGCAGCAGGCGGCGCGGGTCTTCCAGGCTTTCCTTCACGCGGACCAGGAAGGACACAGCCTCTCGGCCATCGATGATGCGGTGGTCGTAGGACACGGCCAGGTACATCATCGGGCGGATCACGATCTGCCCGTTCAGCGCCACCGGGCGCTCCTGGATCTTGTGCATGCCCAGGATGGCGGACTGCGGCGGGTTCAGGATCGGCGTGGACATCAGCGAGCCGTACACGCCACCATTGGTGATGGAGAAGGTGCCGCCGGAGAGCTGTTCCAGCTTCAGTGTGCCTTCTTTCGCCGCCTTGGCGAAGCCGGCGATCTCGGCCTCGATTTCGGAGATGCTCTTCTGCTCGGCGTCGCGGATCACGGGGACGACGAGGCCGGAGGCGCCGCCGACGGCGATGCCCATGTTGACGAACTTCTTGTAGACGATGTCGTCACCGTCGATCTCGGCGTTCACGGCCGGGAACTCAGCCAGCGCGGCGCAGACGGCCTTCACGAAGAAGCCGTTGAAGCCCAGGCGGATGCCCTTGTGCTTCTTCTCGAAGGCGTCCTTGTACTCGGTGCGCAGGGCGATGATCGCGCTCATGTCCACCTCGTTGAAGGTGGTGAGCATGGCGGCGGTGTTCTGCGCGTCCTTCAGGCGGGCGGCGATGGTCTTGCGCAGGCGCGTCATCTTCACGCGCTCTTCGCGCACATCCGGCGTGCGCGGGGCCTTCGGCGCCGGGGCGGCCGGGGCGGCGGCGGGCTTGCTCAGGAACTCAAGCACATCGCCCTTGGAGACGCGGCCATCCTTGGCGGTGCCCTGGATGGCGCCGGAGGCGATCTTGTTTTCCTCGATCAGCTTCGCGGCGGCGGGCAGGGGGGCGGCGCCGGGGCGGGCAACCGGGCCCGGGGCGGCCTGCGGTGCATGCACGCCGGCGGCGGCAACCGGCGCCGGGGCGGCGGGCTTGCTGACGGCGGCGGCGCCGACGTCAACGCGGCCCAGCAGGGCGCCCACTTCCACTTCCGCGCCTTCCGGCGCGATGATTTCAGCCAGAACGCCGGCTTCCGGCGCGTTGACCTCGACCGTCACCTTGTCAGTCTCCAGCTCCACCACGGGCTCGTCGGCGGCAACGGCGTCGCCCGCCTTCTTGATCCAGCGCGCGATGGTCGCGGTGGTCACGCTCTCGCCCAGTGTGGGGACTTTGATATCGGCGGCCATAGCTACTCCTGATTACTGCTTGTTGACTTCGCGATTATGTCAGATTGCTCAGACGCTCAACGCCTCGTTGACCAGCGCTGCCTGCTCGGCGGCATGCACCTTGGCCAGGCCCGTGGCCGGGCTGGCGGCAGCGGCGCGGCCGACATAGCGGGGGCGCTTGGAGGCGTTGTCGAGGCAGGTCAGCACGCCCTCGATCCGGCGATCGACAAAGGTCCAACCGCCGTTGTTCTCCGGCTCTTCCTGGCACCACACGATTTCGGCGTTCTTGTACGCCTCGATCGCGGCTTTCAGGCTCTTCACCGGGAAGGGGTAGAACTGCTCCAGGCGCACGATGGCGACATCCTTGATGTCACGCTCGCGGCGCTCGGCCAGCAGGTCGTAATACACCTTGCCGGAGCAGATGACGACGCGCTTGACCTTCTCCGGCGCCACCAGCTCGTCGGTCTCGGGGATGACGAACTTGAAGCTGGAGCCGGGGCCGAACTCGCTCAGGTTGGAGACGCACAGCTTGTGGCGCAGCAGGGATTTCGGCGTCATCAGCACCAGCGGCTTGCGGAAGTTCCGCTTCAGCTGGCGGCGCAGCGCATGGAAGTAGTTGGCCGGGGTGGTGAGGTTGCACACCGCCATGTTGTTCTCGGCGCAGAGCTGCAAATAGCGCTCCGGGCGGGCGGAGGAGTGTTCCGGTCCCTGGCCCTCGCTGCCATGCGGCAGCAGCATCACCAAGCCGCACATGCGAAGCCACTTGGTTTCACCAGAGGCGATGAACTGGTCGATCATGACCTGCGCGCCATTGGCGAAGTCGCCGAACTGGCCTTCCCACAGCACCAGCACGTTCGGGTCCGAGATGGCA
>Ga0335083_10010678_pt1 | contig 11067 bp, 14 predicted proteins | sample Lox_Sample_42_FD_206716 | JGI IMG/M metagenome (GOLD analysis project Ga0335083, IMG submission 206716) | Soil microbial communities from Loxahatchee National Wildlife Refuge, Florida, United States - Lox_Sample_4.2 | ecosystem: Environmental > Terrestrial > Soil > Wetlands | place: USA... | reverse complement strand
AGTCGACCTGCAGGCAAGCTTCAGCCTCCTTGAAAGCCCCAATGCATCTCCCTCAAAACCCCGACGGAAGCACAGTTCAAGAGAAATCGACGCTCAGCGAGGTACGGTCTCCTTGGATCACAGTCTAACGAACAAAGACGAGGAAGCCGACAATATGTACCGTGCACTCATAAGGAACGAAATGTTCGGAGACGAGCTATCCGCTAATACGATGATGATGGATCCCACACGAACCCCACCTCGTTCATCTACACGAGCTTCTCTCCCTCCGTCCACTCCCAAGACACCGTCTCGCAATCTCTTCACCTTCATGTCGCCCTCCCAACGGGGCTCTTTAACCCCTGGATCCCGTCCGAACAGTAACGGGTCAGGAGGCTCAAATCGGTCAGGGGATTTGCCTACACGCGATATCTACTCCATTTCACCCATCCGATTCGATTCACAGCGACTGCTTCTCTCCCCTCGTAAAGAACCGCGAGCCATTCCTAAAGTCCCATACAAAGTCTTGGACGCCCCCGATCTAAAGGACGACTTTTATCTTAATCTCGTTGATTGGGGGGCCCAAAATATCCTCGCCGTTGGCCTAGGGAGCTCGGTGTATCTGTGGAACGCACATAACGGGGTTGTTAAAAAGTTGGTCGATTTAGGGGATCAAGATCATATCACAGGAATAGGATGGATTCAACGCGGCACCCATCTCGCAGTCGGAACGAATAAAGGGCTAGTCCGAATATGGGACACCGAAAACTCGAAACCAATAAGAACAATGACAGGGCACACACAGCGAGTTGGTATAATCATTACAGTCTTCGGTGACTAATTCTCACAGGTTCATTAGCATGGAATGATCATATATTAACGTCGGGCTCACGAGATCGGACGATTCTCCATCGAGATGTACGAGTATCCGACCACTACTTCCGCAAACTCACATCCCACAAACAAGAAGTCTGCGGCCTCCGCTGGAATTCGGAAGAGGGCCAACTCGCTTCCGGCGGAAACGACAATAAACTCTTCATCTGGGACCGCACAAACGATAAACCCCTCTACGCCTTTGGCGCCCATACTGCTGCCGTAAAAGCCATTTCCTGGGCTCCTCACCACCGCGGCATCCTCGCCTCAGGCGGCGGAACCGCAGACCGTAAAATACGATTTTGGAATTCGATGAATGGGCAGTGCGTCAATGAAATCGATACGGGGTCGCAGGTGTGCAATCTGGCTTGGTCGAAGAATTCGAATGAGCTTGTGAGTACGCATGGGTATAGTCAGAATCAAGTGGCTGTGTGGAAGTACCCATCCATGACTCAGGTGGCAGCATTGACGGGGCATACTTCTCGTGTACTTTATCTTGCCATGAGTCCAGATGGGCAGACGATTGTAACGGGCGCGGGGGATGAAACCCTGAGGTTTTGGATCGTTTTTGCAAAGAGTAAACAAATCTCGAATGGCGGAATTTTTGATTCAATGAGTATGATTCGATAAATGTAAGAGAGGGGGCTGCACGGGCTTAAAGGTGCGGCATGGCATTACGAAGGTGTTGAGTAAGTTGGGGGAATTGCATATGCAGGCTTGATTAATCAGAGTGGTTCGATATTTTTGTTGCCCTGGAATTGTATTAACATCACTTTGACATCACCCGACGTAACGCTCCTTGCTAAAATAAATTCAAGTTAACCTCCTTTTCCTTCCCCTTCATGTCTTCTCCATTTGTTGCAATATGATAGAGGTCAATCCCACAATCTCCGACGCCAGGTCTTTGGCTTTCATCAGCGATTCCTTGTCCTCGCCTTGTTTGAACACCGTTCGGAAATCCTTCATTCGTTTTTTGAGGCTGCCGCTGCAAAATTGGACGAGGTCCGATTTTGTTTCTGGTTTTGACTCGGGGTCGGCTGGCTTTGAAAGCGCAGTTGACTCTCCGTTCGCTGTCTCTGTCGCTTGAGGCTGTAGTTCCTGGACCGGCCGGGTCTCCTTCCCGGGCGACGTTGGCCCTGTTACATTCTCCTTCGAGACTAGCTTCGGCACTGGGCCAAGCAACTTATCGAGATCGTCAGGAATCTTATTTGTTGTTTCCTTTCTTTGAATCCTTGCCTTTGTTCGTGGAACGAAAAATCTGCGCACCTTCTTCTTGTCAAGAGCTCTGCTACGTCAGCTTTCGGAGCAAAGCCCAGGCGATACTTTATCTGCATGAAGTTGTCAATTTGTTCAGGGCCCTCAACCCTATCCAAGACATACTGCCATGCTCGACATTTGCGGTTTGTGTGTCTCCACTGATACGTCCCATCAACGAGTCGAGTTCCAATGCGTAACTTGTTCTGTTTGAAGTGCTTTTTGCAGAAGGCACATCGAGCCTGAAGGTCTATAACATTTTCAGAGACAATAAATTTATTATCGTGATACTTTTCTTGATTTGCGGAGCGTATTCAATGCGGAAACGACCAGGCACTCCCATGATGGTGATATCCTCTCAGAAAAGGGATCTGCGAGGACTTTTTTCTTTCAAGCGAAATTCAAGCGTCGCCACGGCAACCCAATCGGCGAAAATAGACAGTGAACACCATTGAGTAAATCGCCATCTGCGAGAGTTGCAAGATGTCTGATAGCCATAGCATGATTTTATACTAGACCTAGATAGGATATTTCTGTAGCCCACAGCCCATATATCACTTCACATCCCCCTAACTGCAACCTTCTAAGTATCATGAAATGTGTACGCACCAGCGGCACAAGCAACATTCGCAGCAGTAAATGCCAATTTGTAAATCGGAGTGTGTTTCGTATGATATGTCGCAAGCAAATCCGGCCCCTGCTGTCCCGTAGTTCCAGCATTCATCGCAGGATTATTCCGTTTCACATCCCAAACTCGAACAGTGCAATCGCTCCCACCGGAAAGCAAGACACTGGAACATTTACTGAAGGCAAGAGAATAAATCGAAGAGCCTGGGGTATGCGCCTTAAAAAACTTGAGAGGTTTTGCAGAGTTGAGATCGTAGACGTGGACGGTTGAGTGGCCGGTTGAATCTTCGGATGCGGTAGCGAGCAGACGTCCATCAGGGGAAACTTCGACGCAGGTGACGGGTCCGTTGTGGCCTGTGTATAATCGGACTGCAGAGCCTCGTTGGATATCGAAGAGGCGACATGTCTTGTCACTACTTCCTGTGACCACATACGCAGAATTGGGATGCCAATTCACACACTAAATCAGACAAATGAAAGCTGAGGGATGATACTTCAATATCGCCGAGATGACCCGCTAGAATCCGTAGCGGGTTGATATGTTCAACACTCCATATTCGTCCCGTTGCGTCACCACTTCCACTGGCAAAATACTGTCCAAATGGACCCCATTTGACATCCCACACCGGCTGCGAATGACCCTTATACACAACCACAGCCTTATACGTATCCGCGCTCCACAATCGAATTGTCTTATCCGCTGACCCAGTCAACAAAAACGCTGGACTCTTTGCTGGCGTTGGCGACCATGAAACACTATACACTGGCGCAGAATGTCCAATCATCCGAGGCGATCCAGTACCGGAGACATCGATGTCTTCATTCGCATTCCTTGACTCTCGCTTTTCTGAGGCTAAATTCCAGATTTTGAGGTAGGATTCCGAGAATCCAGCAGCGATGCGGGCTTGCTGGTGATCGAAATCGACGCAGTTCATGCCATCGTGGGTGTGGAAGAAAGTGTACATTGCAACGCTGGGGGCGGAGGCTTGTGGACCTAGCTGGATTTGTTTTCGGAGTTGGCGGGCCAAGTCTACTTCTGCTTCGACGTCAACCCCTTTGCTAGACCGGTCAGATACAAGAATTGAAAGATGGTACTATGTTGGAAGCGGAATATCTCGTGAGGGTGAGTCTTCGGCGGGTTCACGTTTGACTTTTGACCATGCTTGACTTAGGGAATTATCCCCATTCACAGTATCTCCGTTCCTTTGATCTTCCTCGCGCAGTTGACTTTGCACATCTTCAATCATTTCCGGGTCCATTGGCATTGGTCCCGAGGACAAGGGATCGCGCGTGTCCACGCCTTCATGGTCCATGAGCGCTTCTCCGTCAACCCCGCCTACTTCTTCTGTTGTCGGGGGACCCGCAACAATCTTGATATCCAGCCAGCGATTCATGAGTCGCAGTACAATCTGTCCTCCGGCTTCTTGTTTCTCCATCAAAAAGTGTATTATGAGCGATAAACTGGTTCGCGAGAGCGTTAATCGATACTTTTTGGAGCGATAGAGTTTAGAGCGTTTATTGGATTCGAGCTGTTCAAAGGTCGATAGTGAAGCCAGTTCGAGGAGTGCGTCGCGATGTTGCAACTCATGTTCTTCAGAATGCTTCTCGAAGAACGCCTTTGCTGGGACCGTTAGAAATACGACCCCGGAACGATTGTGCACCTTCTTCCGCCTTGTCTTCATGGTCTTTCGACTCGGCTATTAAATCCATAAACATGTACGCAAACACCGGCCAGAGAATCCTCGCCATCTCGCCCTTGTAAATATCCAGACTCTGGTGAATGAATCCCTGCAGCAATTCATATGCCTCCGAGGAAGACCCGTAAAAGGGATCCGTGAGTTTCTTATACGACTGGCCAATCTGCATGGCCTCTTGTACCTGCGAAGCCTCGAGCCGCAAGAGTGTTTCCGTCTTGTGGAAGCCTTTCTTTGTGAGATACTCGAGAACGACTTTCTGGAGGTCCTCTGCGTTCCAGTCCGTGTTGAGGCCCCGGGCTGCGGCTGAAGTAGACGTAGGCGGCGCTGCCGTATTGGGAGCTGCGGTTGCCGGGGCGGTATTCGCTGAGGGCGCTGTGCGTTGGGCGCCGCCTTGGACAGGCGTTGTTGCGGCAGGCATCGTCGCTGAAATGGCGGCTCACGAATGCCTCGGATCGCTTGCAACACCTTGGCTTTCATAGAGAAACTTACCAGCTTTATTTCAGAATGTTTGTCTAAAGCTGGACCTCGGCCTTAGATAATCAGTTTGATCATCAGCAGAGAGAGAGTGAATTCCACCCGTAACTACACGTTCGGTCATTCACATCCTTTTTGCAATTTTCGCCTCGACCATCGCGGACAGAACGGCGATTCGCACGGACGCTGGCAATGGAATAAGGATTGCATTGAAGGGGGACGAGGAAAATATGTTCGAAGTCGATTCGCCAAAGTGCTGAGCCAATTGGGGGACGGGGAATGAAACCTTCCGTGCGAATACGAATCTGCTCGGCGTGTGGACATGTTCTCGTACGCTCGACTCTCCGTGCTGAACACCGCGTCTTCGAGCCCAACCCGCTCTTTCAACAATCGAGACGTTATATAGCATGGCGGGCCTTCTTCAGAAGGCTCGGATTACCTGGCCCCGAGCCCCCCAAGCCGTCAAAGTCTCCCAAACCGATTGAATCTCAAGGACCCACAGAGTCTCGCGATGTCAACAAATCCAAGGAAAGAGCAGCGAAGAAAGTGCAACAGCTCCGAGAAGCTAAAGAGCAATTTCGCAGACAAATGCCACAAAAAAACCCCTCCGACGTCCTCAAATCGATCATAAATCGGGATTCGCCCTCCGAATCGCCCCAACTTCCAGATTCCAAGGTCACACCCTCTGCCGACCCGTTGTCAAAACCGTCGGCGGGAGATATTTCCCGACTCCTCTTGCAACAGCAACAATCGATGCAAAGCCAGAGAAAATTGCTTAAGTTGGTCACGTCGCAAAAGGGTGTCTCCGCGACCACCTTCACACCACATCGGGATCCCGCAGCGGAAAGAAAGGACCCGTTGAAGGACTATTTCGAACGCCTTCCACAGGAAAAGACTCTTTTGCCGCACAAGACACGACTTCCGTGGGAAGAAGAGCCGCTTAAGGACGACGAGAAGACGAAGATACTACAGGATTTACTGAAGTTAATCCCTCATCAGTCGACCCTAATTAACGCAACCAACCCAACTCCCAGTGAGACCGCCGACCCCACGAACTCCTCGTTATTTCTTGATGATAATTCAATCCACTACCACTACCCAAAAACGGCCGACTCCAATGGCGATAGCCTGGTCAAGCCCCATCCGGACAGGTTCGAATCGGATCCTCATCATACAGTCAAGCATGCCGCGAACAGATCTAAATCTGTTCCTGATCGGACAATCCTGGGTGAAGATTCGATAGAACCCGAGTCAATTCCTCATGAGACTCACATGCACGATCCAATAAAGCCCATGGAAGACGAGAACCTCGACTCTGGAGAATATACCCTCAACGCATGCGGTTTGGAGGAAAATCTAAAGTCGTCGCAATTATATCGGCACCTACGAGAGCATCATGATTCAGTATACCTCCACGGCAATAATGACCCAAACACAATTCCACACTTCAAGATTATCCTAGCACTAGCCAAGTCCCGGCTGCAAAAGATAAAGGACGAGATACCCGGAGCGAAAAGGGACCTTAAAATTTTTAGCGAGAGGGCTTCGAATCTCACCCTTGAGCAGCCACGTACAGTATCACAAGTCCTCATGACTCCACTTATAAGTTATATTCTCCTCAGTCATGGCTTCGGCGCGAACCGGCTTACCGTCACGCGTCCCCTAGCACAGTTCGTCGATGATGGAGACCTCGATCCTCTTGGACTTCTCAGATCGTACAGTTTGCACTCCATGGTGCTCCATGGTAAGATATCATCGTTATCCAATTACTCATCTCTAGAATACTCCGAGCTTGCAAAAAGAACATTTGGTTTTGATCTTTTTGCAGGCTTGGCCGCTGCCAACGTAACTCCTCCGTTTTCATGCCTCAAATGCATTATTAACGAATTCAGAAAATCTGTATAGAGCCCGGAAAACGTGAGCCTCTATCCAAAGAAGATGGCGTGCGTGAACCCTGTCGTCTGAATCTAATCTATAGTTCGTAATACAGAGGGCTTTCAGAAAGATCCAGGATGACGCAGTTGAACGCCAAGGCATCATCATTGACGTTCAGAGTGGCAGAATCCGTTACATGACAAGAGACATCGTGAAAGTTCCGGACACACTAAAATGCTGGCTCACCGGAGAAGCCGTTAGACGACAAACGCTTGAGTGGGAGAAGCGGATATTGGAGATGAGGAGATTTACCGAATTATATGATTCGGAAGCTAGTTTAGTGGCCGGATTCTAGGCATTCAGAATGCCTTGCGCTTCGAAAGGGACATGAAGACATAGAAATCCACACAAAGGGCCTTAAAAATCCCTAATCAATGGGACAAGTACAAAATTATCCTACATTTCCCTAAATTGCGGTTCATCCAGAACCCTTCCACCCCTCTCTCGCACTATGACGCTGTAAGATTTAGCGTCGGGAGATTTACTCTTGATTTAGATCGCCCGAGCCACACTCGCCCCAATGGCATCCGAGCTTCGCTACCGAGTTAAATTCCTGTACAAAGAAGTACACTCGACTTTTCCGGGTTTAACCTCATAACCATAGCTTTTGTACCTCGGACGGGACTATCCGTTGGGCTATACGGACTATTTCCGTCCTCGGCTGCACGATGCGTTTATGAAGAATAAGGACCTTACTTCAGAACACGAAATCGAGCAATGTATCAAGCTTGGCGAGCACGTCAGAAAAGGTACAAAATTCGCTACGGTTTTAGGCTTCTTATACCGTAGAAATTCAAGCATTATACTATTTAAAGAGATATCGGACTTTGAGGAAGAGGTATAACGAGACCAAAGAAGATTAATCGGCTTCGAATTGTCAGTGTCCGGAAAGATTCGCGCGGAGACTGTCCATAACATTGGATTTCTTGGATAGAAACTCACATGGCGACGAAATAACACGAAGGATCAAGAAATGTTGCATATTTCTATTTGAGTAAGTCGATATCTATCAAGGACTCGGACTGGCGGCCGGAGTGGGCGGTTGTCCACCACCGTCGCCATAATCTCCCTTCCCATTCTCGCCAGCCTGACCCTCCTTGTCCTTACTTTCTTTCGTACCTTTGAGTGGATGCAGTACTTTTCCTTGTTCTTCACGGGTAGTCAAGACTTTGTCTACTAAACCCATTTCCAAGGCCTGTTCAGCATCCAAAAAGTAGTCCCGTTCCATCATTTTTTCTACCGTCAACCCCCTTCGTCAAACGAAGAAGCACCGATTTCAGCCATTGAATGAGGTTTAGTCAGGTGTTTCATATAGATCTCGTTGAGTCGTCTTCGTAGTCGAAGAATCTGCAGTCAACAAATATTGCAACAGGCGGTCTCCACCTCCTTCGCATGAATGGCAATGTCTTCGGCAACACCACTATAGCCCCCACTAGGTTGATGAATCATAACCGTTGCATTCGGCAGAATATATCGTCTCCCCTTAGCTCCCGCAGCAAGCAATAAGGACCCCATCGACATTGCCTGGCCAAGACATAACGTCTGAATCGGACTCTGAATATACTGAAATGTATCATACAATGCAAGTCCTATCACCCATCAACTACCCCCCCAACATACTTGGAGAACACACCAGCGGTGACACTCCCTCCAGGAGAATTAATGTACATGGAAATCGGCTTCTCAGGGCTATCCGCCTCAAGGAAGAGAAGTTGCGCAACTATTAAAGCGGAGACATGATCATTCACCTATAATTAGCAACCAAACCCCTTTCTTTCGCAATAATAAAAGAAAAAGGGGCAAACGGGGAACCGAACAGGTCCGTTGAGACATATTATTCGCTCTTTTAATAGCCGGGAGAAGATATCATAGGTTCGTTCGGAACGGCCCTGGCCCGTTGAGTCATCAATCGAGTCTTACGGACGTTCCAAATTTAGGACGCAAGTGGGGGGATACCGTTTGTTCGATTACGTAGGGCATAGAATAGGAGGCCATAGGGGCTGTGTCCCATGACGATGCTGGGTGCGGAAAGAAACCTGGGGTGCGAGCATGGTAGAATCGCCGGAATTGTCGTAACAGACACGTTTGTCGATGAAGCATGGAGGACAGTGGTGCGGCGCAGATCTTACCAAACGCTGTCTGGGGCGAGAAATGTGACATTTCAGTCGGAAGCTAATCTCGTATTTTCATGGCCACGCTACTTCCCCCATAATACAGTCATAAAGGGTCATAAAGTCTATAATCCCAAAACAGACAGACAAACAGCAAAGATCACGCTAAACTCCGATACACCTCCCCAAAAATCAAAAGCATAGACATAAGAATATATAATCATACGACCATTAAATCCTCACATGGATTCCTGCCATGTAACGGAATGATGGAGTGACCACGGACCATTCGAAAACATCCTCTACTAATTAGAATTTAGCTTGAGAAAAATGGCTGGCATACCTCTGCATAATAATTAGCGGAATCATACGTCGTACTGTCTCGGGTTTCGTAATGTGGGCGGCCGGGTGTGGACACAGAGACTTGGCTTTCGTATTGATAAGTTGAAAGAGGCTCAAGCTTCGAATTCGGAGAGCGCGCTTCAGGTTGGCGAGGGGGACTTCGTTGACTTGCAGAGAGGAAAATGGAGGTTTCTTGGCTAATGGGAGGAGGACTTGGACTGCGGGCAGATGGAATTGAATCGGCGCGGAGCCGAGGGGTCACCGAGTTGCCTACGGCGAATGTTAGGGGCCAAGAGCTATCACTGTGCAAGGTACCATCACGAGAGCCTGTTTCACTATCTGGACCATCGCCAGAGTTAATGAGTGCTTCCCTTGCCATCTCCAAGATCTCCCATGGCGTTCGTCGGGGATAGGCAAGTTCGAGCTGAGCGGCGATCTTGCTTAATGGGGTGTTGCCTAACCCGAGCATCTTTCGTTGTTCTCGAATCTGGTGCTTCTCGCCTCGCAGTTTTGATCCGCAAGGAAGTCCCCGCTGTGAGCACCATCGACAATCGGCGTCTTCAGAAGAGAATTCACACTAGCGCCCGAGGTTAGTTCATATTCTGGTTTCAGCCGCTGGGTTAAGTACTTTTGCCTTTCTATTTCGGCAATTTAAACACTTGAGGGTGCCTCGTGCGCCAAAGCGGTTATTGCCTGGACAGTTACGTCGGCCGGGTCTAGATAGGTTAGTCACACGCCGAGGGTTGCGGGGGGATGGTACTCGGGAGACATTGAGAGCGAGAGCACATGCTCATGTCGAGTCATGTCGGGATGAGGAGGGCGGCCCCGCTTTGCAGTCATGGTCATGCGAGGGTCGTTCTATCACTTCATCCAATGCGGGTGCGCGTGTCGTAGCCAAAGTGCCGTCAAAGGACGCCCTATCAGGGACAGAGTTGCTGGGACGGTATTGGTTGCTGTGGTGAAGGGGCTGGTGATGGATGCTCGAAGATTTTTATAGCCGACGGAGGGGAAACGAAGGGTCCTAGCTAGGGACGGATCTGCGTCATGGCCTCAGCCTCCTTTTTATGAGATTTTTCTTTTCCTTTAGTCTGCGTCCGTCCGAATGCAGGTTCCTGTTCGCTGCCGCCAAATTAAGCTTTCGTTATGACGACCAGAGAGCGCAAGGTGGATGCGCAAAGAACAAGAAAGATTGTGGCCGTGCACGGCGTCAGGGCTCACATTTTACCACACAGATGGCGGCTAACGGAAGCGAACGGGAGGGCCGAGTTGCACAGCCCCTCACATCAGCTGGCGGATGGTTAATGGCCCATACAAGAAGATCATATGGTTCAACGAAACTTGTAGCACAAAATTTAAAACTCTAATTTCGGGCAGCTAATAGAACTCGTCCGTCGCCGCTCGCATCGTCGTACAATATGCACCATTTCCAACCGCTTGGCGACATGTGGGAGAAAATACAAAATTCGTTCTGTAAATGTGCAATGCAAGAGATAAGAGAATGGGATGATTGTGAAACCAGGGATCGACAAACAGGGGGGCGCTCTTCGTAAACGTTAATGCCTTGGCCAGTGTGCCCTCAGGAGGGGCGCCCGTGCACCCAACGTTTTCCGCTGAAACAAAGCAGTTAAAAGGAAGAGTATTAGAACAGGTGTGTGGCACTGCCATCGCCGAGGTTTCCTCCGATTCCGGTATCCGACGCGATCTCGCAATTGGCAATTCGCGTGGGGAGGTCGATAGCATTATGCACGTTGCCGCGCCTCCTTGCCTCATGCCGC
>Ga0335083_10010677_pt1 | contig 11067 bp, 9 predicted proteins | sample Lox_Sample_42_FD_206716 | JGI IMG/M metagenome (GOLD analysis project Ga0335083, IMG submission 206716) | Soil microbial communities from Loxahatchee National Wildlife Refuge, Florida, United States - Lox_Sample_4.2 | ecosystem: Environmental > Terrestrial > Soil > Wetlands | place: USA: Florida... | reverse complement strand
CGGGATCGGCCTGCTTGATGAGAGCCCGGACGCGGGCGAGCATCTCGCCCCGCCAATCATCGAGCTTCCTGATTCTCGCGTCGATCAGGCGAGAGGGAGAAACTCCTGTTCGTCCTTCCTTCGCGCTGCTCGTGCTCTTCATTACTCCATCCTTTCGAGCAGATTTTCGAGGCGGGCGCACCGGCCTTGCCAGAGACCGGCCGTTCGGCCTGCCGAGTCGCTCAGCGGCGGAAGCCGCCGAGCCGCGCGCTCCAGTGTGTCTGGCGGCCCTTGTGGCGGCCATCATCGGCAATGAAAGGCCAGGCGAACTTAAGGGGATTGACGCCTGCCGTGAAGGCGCCGGTGCAAAGGTGCATATAAAATGCGAAAACCCGGGCTCGCGCAGCTAGAGTTACCGACAGCGATCTCTCTCGCCAACAGACCAGGCAAACAAGACGTGACGGTTACACACGCGCATCCCGTCGGCACGCGTCCGAACAAAATCAGCGGGCGTGAATGGCGAACAATCGCGCTTGCGAGCATCGGTAATTCAATCGAATATTACGATTTTATCGTCTATGCGACGTTCGCCTCGTATCTGTCCGCGCAAATCTTCCCCTCGACAGACCCGAAGGTGTCAATTCTGAACACATTTGCGGTGTTCGGCATCGGCTATCTGATCAGGCCGCTGGGTGGCATGGTCCTTGGCAGTTTCGGCGATCGTTTCGGCCGCAGGCGTGTGTTTCTTTTCAGCCTGTTCGTCATATCGCTTGCCACTTTGGGGATGGCGCTTACGCCAACTTACCGGCAAATCGGCATCGCGGCCCCCATCATTTTCGTCGTCCTGCGGTTATGCCAGGGGCTTTGCTATGGCGGCGAGCAGGCCGGTTCGCTGACCTATGTCATTGAGGTCGCGCCGCGGCGCGCCGGGCTGGCCTGCGGCTTCATTTTTTTCCTGAACGTCGCGGGCGTCGTCACCGCGAACATACTCAGCGGAATCATTCACGCGAAAATGGCGCCTGCCGACGTAGCGGCATACGGCTGGCGTATCGCCTTTATGTTCGGAGCGGGAGCAGGGTTCCTGGGCATGTTGCTCCGCCGGCGTCTGGACGAGTCGCCGGAGTTCGTCGAAATGCAGAACCATGTTCTCCGTGCGCCGCTGTCGGAACTCGTCAAGAACTACAGACCGCAAATGGTCGTCGGAACGCTGATGGTTGCGCCTTTGGCGGTGTTCGGCGGTTTGCTGTTCGCGCACATGCCCATCTACCTGATCAGGTCGATCGGCGTTGCGCCGTCCACCATCCCGAGCATCATTGCTTCCGGGAGTATCGTGATTGCGGTCGGCTCGCTTTTTTACGGCTGGCTCTCCGACGCTATCGGACAACGTATACTTTTCCGCATTGGGGCGATTTGCATGATCGTCGGCGCGTGGCCCGCTTATCACCTATTGTCCGCGAAGACCGGCGACCCATGGACCATTATCGTGATGAGCGGCGTGTTTACCGCGCTGATCAGCGGCACGATCGGCCCCCTCATCGCGCAGCTTTTTCCGACCAATGTGCGATTTACCGGTTACGGGTTCTGCTACAACGTCGGCAATGCGCTGTTCCAAAGTCTGAGTCCGTTGACGGCGGCTTACCTGATCCAGGCAACGGGCGCCCTGACGGCTCCGGCTTATGTCTGGATCGTTGCGGGGATCGTCGGGCTGCTGGCGAGCCTTTGGCACCGGAACTCGAGCAAAAAAAGCGCGGCGCGCTCGTAAGGCGGGCTTGCAGCCGTGTCGTTCAGCGCCAGCCCAAGCCTGGCGCGACGTATTTCAGGATCGCCTCGATGACGTGAGCGTTGTAATCGACGCCGAGTTGATTGGGGACGGTCAGGAGCAGCGTGTCGGCCTCGGCGATGGCCTCGTCACCCTTCAACTGTGCAATCAGCGCGTCCGGCTCGCCGGCATAGCTGCGGCCGAAAATGGCGCGCTCCTTTTCGCTGAGGAACCCGACCTGGTCCTCGCTCTCGCTGTCGTGCGCGAAATACATGCGGTCGCGGTCGTCCACGAGCGCGAAGATGCTGCGGGAAACCGACACCCGCGCCTCGCGTGCGTGCCCGGCCGCTTTCCACGCCGCGCGGTAAAGCCGGATCTGCTCGGCCTGCTGGATATGGAACGGCTTGCCGCTCTCGTCGATCTTGAGCGTCGAGCTTTGCAGGTTCATCCCCAGCTTCGCCGCCCATTCCGCCGTGGCATTGGTGCCGGCGCCCCACCAGATGCGCTCGCGCAAGGTCTCCGAATGCGGCTCGAGGCGCAGCAGGCCGGGCGGATTGGAAAACATCGGCCGCGGGTTGGGCTTGGCGAAGCCCTCGCCACGCAGCACCTCGAGCAACACCTCCGTGTGGCGCCGCGCCATGTCGGCATCGGTCATCCCCTCGGGCGGCGCGTAGCCGAAATAGCGCCAGCCGTCGATCACCTGCTCCGGCGAGCCGCGGCTGATGCCGAGCTGCAGGCGCCCGCCGGCGATGACGTCGGCGCTGCCGGCATCCTCCGCCATGTAGAGCGGGTTCTCGTAGCGCATGTCGATAACCGCGGTGCCGATCTCGATGCGCTTCGTCCGCGCGCCGACCGCGGCCAGCAGCGGAAACGGCGAGGCGAGCTGGCGGGCGAAGTGATGCACACGGAAGTAAGCCCCATCGGCGCCGAGTTCCTCGGCGGCAACGGCCAGATCGATCGATTGCCGGAGGGCGTCGGACGCCGATCGCGTCTGCGACTGCGGCGACGGAGTCCAATGGCCGAATGAGAGGAAACCGATCTTTTTCATGAGCCGCGGCCGATCCGGTTACTGCTTCACCAGCATGTACGGCGTCGCGCTTTCGGGCAGCCGGCGCCAGCTCACATTGTCGACGACCTCGAAACGCCACGGATTGCCGCGCGCCGGATAGAGCATCAGCTCGCCGCGATCCATCTGCCACTGGCCGAAATTGAGCCGCGCAATCGTCGGATCGCAGCCCGGCTGCACCGTCAGCGCCAGATTGTCGCCCGCCGGCGTCATCGCCAGAGTGAACTGGCACAGGGGTTTGCCGCCTTCGCGCATGATCGCCCAGTTGCCGGCGACCTGCTCCGGCGGCTTCGGCGGCGGCCCGGCATCGGCGGCGCTCTGCAGGAACAGGACGCCCAGGCCCGGTGTCGGCGCCTCGTAGATATTGTCCTCAACCTCGCTGAATTCGATCAGCGTCTTCTTCTGCGCGTCGAGCAGCCGCAGCAGGTCGTTCTCGGGGAAGATCCAGCCGGCCACCTCGGCGACGATGGGAAACAGGCTGGCGCAGTTCCTGTCGAACTCGACCTTGAAGCCGACCGCCGTCGGATCGGCCTTGAACGTCGCGGTGCAGATCTTGTCGCGGTCGGCGTTGGAGAATTCCCAGGTGCCGATCAGCCCTTTGGCGGAGTCGCCAAGCGTCGGCGCCTGCGCCAGGGCGGCGCCGCCCGCGGCCACCGCAATGAGGATCGCGCCGAGGCGAAACATCATGCGCGTTTCGGCGGATAGGGCGTTTCCGGCACCGGCGTCAGCGGCGGCTTGCCGGCGGCCCAGGCCAGGATGTTGTCGACCACGAGCTGATCCATCGCCGCGCGCGTCGCCTCGCTCGCCGAGCCGAGATGCGGGAACAGCACGACGTGGTCCATCTCCAGGAGCTCCTTCGGCACGTGCGGCTCCTTGGCGAAAACGTCGAGGCCGGCCGAGTAGATCGTCCTGGTCTTCAGCGCCTCGATCAGCGCCGGCTCGTCGATGACGCTGCCGCGAGCCATGTTGATGACGACGCCGTTCGCGCCCAGCGCCTTGAGCACCTCGGCATTGATCATGTGCTGCGTCGCCGGCCCGCCGGGCACGATGATCATCAAGGTGTCGACGTCGCGCGCCATGTCCAGAAGCCTGGGATAATATTTGTAGCCGACGCCGGCCTGCGGGTTGCGGCTGTGATAGACCACCGGCACACCGAAAGCCTCCAGCCGCCGCGCGATGGCCCTGCCGATGCGGCCCATGCCGACCATGCCGACGGTGCGGCCCTGCAACGTCGCCTTGGTCAGGGGATAGTGCTTTTCGACCCATTTGCCGGCGCGCAGGTAGCGCTCGGCCTGGGGAAATTCGCGCAGCGTGCAGAGCAAGAGGCCGAGCGCGGTGTCGGCCACTTCCTCGTTGAGCACATCCGGCGTGTTGGTGACGACGATGCCGTGCGCGCCCGCCCATTTGGCGTCGACGTGGTCGTAGCCGACGCCGAAGCTCGAAATCTGCTCGAGCCTGGGGAATTTCTGCATGAAGGCCGAGTCGAGCTTGTTCGCCGTATAGGCGATGGCGACGGCGCGGACCTTGCCGCCGATCTCCTTGATGAAGGCCTCCGGATCCTTGGCGTCGGCGAGGTAATGCAGCGTGACCTTCGGCTCGAGGCCCTTGACCATGACCGGCTTTTTCTGTCCGACCAGCAGCACATCCGGCTTTTCGCCAGCCATTTGCAAATCCCCTTTTGACTAGACCAACGCGGTGACCGGCATTTCGACAAAGCCCTTGAAGGCGGCCAGCAGTTCAGCGCCGAGCGCGCCATCGACCACGCGATGGTCGCAGGACAATGTGGCCGTCATCTGGCTCACGAATTTGACGCCGCCATCTTCGCCCTCGACGGGCGCGCGCCGCGCCGCGCCAACAGCAAGGATCGTCGCGTGCGGCGGATTGATGATGGCGGCAAATTCGCGCACGCCATACATGCCGAGATTGGAGATGGCGCTGGCGCCGCCCTGATATTCGGTGGGCTTGAGTTTCCTCGCGCGCGCGCGTTCGGCAAGGTCGCGCATCTCGGCGGAAATCGCGGTCAGCGTCTTTGTCTCCGCTTGGCGGATCACCGGCGTCATCAGGCCGCCGTCGAGCGCCACCGCCACGCCGATGTCGGAATGCTTGAAGCGCAACATGCGGTCGCCGGCCCATACCGCATTGGCGGCGGGGATGCGTTGCAGCGCCGCCGCCCAGAACTTGACGATGAAATCGTTGAGCGACAGCTTGAAGAGGGGCGCGCCGTCCTCGCCCTTGGGCGCGGCGGCGTTGGCTTCCTCGCGCATGGCCAGCAGCCGCCCGATATCGAGATCGGCGGTCAGATAGAAATGCGGGATGGTTTGCTTGGCTTCGACCAGACGCCGGGCGATGGTCGCGCGCATGGCATCGAGCGGCACTTCCTCGTATTGCGTTTCGGCGTAAAGCGCCTTCACCTGCGCCGCGCTCGCACCCATCGCCATCGCCGGGGCGGCCGGCGCCGCGGTCGCAACGTCGCGAGCGACGATGCGGCCATGCGGGCCGGAGCCTGAAATGCCGGCGAGGTCGATGCCGCGCTCGCCGGCCAGCCGCCGCGCCAGCGGCGTCACCACCGCGCCGCCCGACAGTCTCGCCGGGCCGAAATTGCGCTCGGGGGTCACCACCACGCGGAACGGATCGCGTTGTGCGAACGGGATTGTTGAACGGGCGCCGGCTTCCGCACTCCGTTCATTCCCGCGAAAGCGGGAACCCAGTTCTTCCTTAGAGGCCTGGGCGGTCCGCTCCTGGGTTCCCGCTTGCGCGGGGACGAACGGGGTTTGCTGCGGCGCTTTAGAAGATGCAGCCGCCTTTGCCTGCGCGCTGTCTCCCGCTCCCGCGATCACCGCCACCACCGCACCGACCTTGGCGACCTCGCCGACCTGGAAGCGGATGTCGGTGAGCGTGCCGGCAAAGATCGACGGCACTTCCATCGAGGTCTTGTCGGTCTCGATCTCGAACAGGTTGTCGCCCGGCTTCACGGCATCGCCGGCCGATTTGAACCATTTGACGATCTTGCCCTCGGCGACGGTCTCGCCGAGCTGCGGCATCAGCACGTCCATTCCATTCACACTCGTTGCGATTCTATCGTTCCCTCCCCCCTTGTGGGGGAGGGACAGGGAGGGGGGTCGTTGCAACCGCGGAAGAAAGCAGCCACCCCCCTCCCCAACCCTCCCCCACAAGGGGGGAGGGAGCAGAATAGAGCATGGCGCACGGCTGCGAGACCGGCGTCACCAGCTCACCGACACATATTGCGTCTCGAGAAATTCCTTCATGCCTTCCGCCGCGCCCTCGCGGCCGAGGCCGGACTGCTTGACGCCGCCGAACGGCGCCGCCGGATCGGAGACGAGACCGCGGTTCAAGCCGATCATGCCGAAATCGAGCTTCTCGGAGACACGCATGCCGCGCGAGAGGTCCCTGGTGTAGAGATAGGCAACGAGGCCGTATTCGGTATCGTTGGCGCGCTTGATCGCCTCGTCCTCGGTCTTGAAGGTCTGGATCGAGGCGACGGGCCCGAAGATTTCCTCGTTCAGCATCTTCGAATCGTCGGCTACGTTGGTGAGCACGGTCGCCGGATAGAAGAAGCCGGGGCCGTCGGGCAGCTTGCCGCCGGTCAGCACCTTGGCGCCTTTCTTCACCGCATCGTCCACCAGCTCGATCACCTTGTCGCGGCCGTCCTTGTTGACCAGCGGCCCAAGATTGACGCCCTCGTCGAGGCCGTTGCCTATTTTCAGCCCGCCCATCTTGGCGGTGAGCTTCCTGGCGAATTCGTCGTGGATCTTCTCGTGCACGTAGAAGCGGTTGGCCGCGGTGCAGGCCTCGCCCATGTTGCGCATCTTCGCGATCATGGCGCCGTCGATGGCCGCGTCGATGTCGGCATCCTCGAAGACGATGAAGGGCGCGTTGCCGCCCAATTCCATCGCCGGCTTGAGGATATTGTCGGCGGCTTCATGCAGCAGCTTGCGCCCGACTTCGGTCGAGCCGGTGAAGGAGACCACGCGCACGCGGCGGTCATGCAGCATGGCGCCGACCACCTTGCCCGACGAACGCGAGGGAATGACGTTGACGACGCCGGCCGGGACACCCGCCTCCTCGAGCACCGGCATCAGCGCCAGCATGGTGAGCGGCGTATCGGAAGCGGGCTTGAGCACCACCGGGCAGCCGGCGGCGAGCGCCGGGCCGATCTTGCGCGTCGCCATGGCGGCGGGGAAATTCCACGGCGTCACCAGCACGGCAATGCCGGCCGGCTTGTGCTGGGCGACGATGCGCGCGCCCGAGGCCGGCGCCATGGAGATCGAACCGAGGTTGCGCACGGCTTCCTCGGCGTACCAGCGGAAAAACTCGGCGGCATAGGCGACCTCGCCGCGCGAGTCGGGCAAGGCCTTGCCGTTTTCCAGCGTGATCAGTTTGGCGAAGCGCTCGGCGTCGCGCATGATCAGCTCGTAGCATTTGCGCAAAATCTCACCGCGCTCGCGCGGCTTGCGTCTGGCCCAGCCCTCGAAGGCGGCGTCGGCGGCGTCGACCGCCGCTTTGGCATCCTCGACCGTAGCGCTCGCCACCGAGGCGATCTTGCGCTCGGTCGCCGGATCGATGACGTCGAAGCGGCCGTTGTCGGACGATTTGCGCCACTTGCCGCCGATCCAGAGGTCGGTCGGCACGTTGGCGAGAAGATTTTCGTACATGGCTTTACTCCGTACCTCGTGTCCCGGGCGCAGCGCAGCGCGCCAGCGGTGCGCTGCAGAACCGGGGACCCCGGTTTTCTTTAACTAGCTGGGTCCCGGATCAGCGGTGCACCGCTTCGCGCTGCACCGCATCCGGGACACGAACTCTTAACTCCCCAAGCTCCGCCGCACCGTCTCGGCAATGCGCCCAGGCGTCGGCAGCACGATGTCTTCCAGCGTATCGGCGGCGGGCAGCGGAATGTGCGGCGTGGTGATGCGCACCGGCGGCCCGTCGAGATCGTAGAACGCCTCGTCGGCGGCAATCGACACGATCTCGGCACCCCAGCCGCACAGCCGCGGATTCTCCTCCACGGTGAACAGCCGGTGCGTGCGCGCGACCGAGCCGAGAATGGTTTGCGTGTCGAGCGGCACCAGCGAGCGCACGTCGATCACCTCGGCGTCGATGCCCTGTTCCGCCTTGAGCTTTTCCGCCGCTTCCAGCGCCCGCGGCACCATCAGCGCCAGCGCCAGAATGGTGGCATCCTTGCCGGCCTTAACGATCTTGGCGGTGCCGAGCCTGTCGACGATCTCGCCGTCGGGCACTTCGCCCTTGGTCGCATAGAGCGACTTGTGCTCGAGGAAGATCACCGGATCGGGGTCGCGCACCGAAGCGGCGAGCAGACCGATGACGTCGACCGGCGATGACGGCGCCACGACCTTCAGGCCCGGGATCATCATGCACCAGTTCTCGACGCTCTGCGAATGCTGGGCGCCGAAGCGCGAGCCGGCGCCGTTGCCGGTGCGCACCACCAGCGGGCATTTGGTCTGCCCGTCGGACATGTAGCGGCTCTTGGGAAATTCGTTGGCGATGTAGTCGAAGCAGACGGCGAAGAAATCCGAGAACATGATTTCCGCGATCGGCTTGAGACCCGTCATTGCCGCGCCCATGGCGGCGCCGAGGATCGCCTGCTCCGAGATCGGCGTGTCGCGCACGCGCAAGGGGCCGAACTGCTCGTAGAGACCGACGGTCGCCTTGAACACGCCGCCGGCCTTGGCCACGTCCTCGCCGAGGAAGACGACGTCGGGATCGCGGCTCATTTCCTGGGCGATGCCGCGGATCACCGCGTCGCGGTAGGTCAGTTCCGTCATTTCAGTCCCTATTGCCTTTGCGCTGTCGCATCGTTGCGCCGCGAGCACTGAATGCTCCCCTCCCCCTTGTGAGGAGGGGCTGGGGGTGGGGGTCGCTTTGAGAGTCTTTCACCGTACCTCCCTCCCTAACCCTCCCCCACAAGGGGGGAGGGAACAGGCCAGTTAGTTCCGCCATGCCCAGCCGCCGTCGGCATAGACATCGGTAAAGATGATCTCGGTCGGCGGCGGCGGCGCGGCCTTGCAGGCCTCGGTCGCATCGTCGACGACCTTGCGCACCTCGGCGTCGATCTTGTCGATCGTCTGTTCGCCGACGCCGAATTGCTTCAGCCGCTCGCGATAGATTTTGATCGGGTCGCGCTGCTTCCATTTCTCCAGCTCGCCCTCCGGTCGATATTTCGCCGGGTCGGCGCGTGAATGGCCGCTGTGGCGATAGGTCATGCATTCGATCAGCGACGGTCCGCCGCCGGCGCGGGCTTTGTCGAACGCCGCCTGCGCGGTGCGATAGACCACATCGGCGTCGTTGCCGTCGATGACGATACGTTCGAGGCCATAGGAGGCGGCGCGGCCGGCGGCCGGATGCTCGACCGCGGTGACGTCGCCGATCGGCGTGTATTCCATGTAGAGGTTGTTCTCGCAGACGAAGATCACCGGCAGCTTCCACACCGCGGCGAAATTCAGCGCCTCATGGAAGGCGCCGATATTGGTGGTGCCGTCGCCGAAGAAGCAGACCGAGACGTCCTTGGCGCCCTTGTACTGGGCGCGCCAGGCGGCGCCGCAGGCGATGGGCAGATGCGCGCCGATGATGGCGTAGGAGCCCATGACGCCGTGATCTTCGGAGGTCAGATGCATGGAGCCGCCCTTGCCGCGCATCAGCCCGTTGTTGCGCTGCATGAGCTCGCCCAACACCTTCTCGACGCTGACGCCGCGCGCCAAAGTGTGGGCATGGCCGCGATAGGTGCAGAAGCTCAAGTCGCCCTTCACCATGGCGCCGGCAAAACCCGCCGCCACCGCCTCCTGCCCGAGCGACAGGTGGCTGGTGCCCTTGACCAGATTCTGCAGAAACAGGTCGTAGGCGCGCTGTTCCGCCTCGCGGATCGTGACCTGCGTGCGGTACAGTTCCAGGCGCTTTTGCTCGCCGATATCGTCGTTCAAGCCGGATCCGGCGGCGGACGGCTGCTCATCAAGTTTGGCCATGGCGTTCCCTGACGTTATTGGGGCGGACCTTAGCGCCGCGCCGGAGGCTTAGGCAACGGGCGTGGACGGCGACGGCTTGCCCTTCACCGTTTCGCGATGGAGCAGATAGAGGCCGGAGCCGATCACCAGCACGCCGCCCACAATGGTCCAGCGGTGCGGCACGTCGCCAAACACCAGAAAACCGAGCGCCGTCGTCCATATCATTTGAGTGTAGATGAACGGCGCCAGCGCCGAGGCCGGGGCGCGGCGGTGCGCCAATATGAGCAGGTAGTGCCCGCCGCCGCCGAGCGCTCCGATCATGACCATCAGTCCGGCGATAAATGCGCTCTCCGGGTTCGTCCACACCAGCGGCACGACCAGGCTCATGGCCACCGCGCCGACGAGGCTGGTATAGAATTGGGTGGTGTCGCTGCTGTCGGTGCGCGACAGCACGCGTGTCGAAATGACATAAAAGGCGTAACAAACGGCGCCGGCCAGCGACAGCAGCGCGGCGGGATGCAGGCCGCCGAAGCCCGGACGCGCCACCACCAGCACGCCGACGAAGCCGACGGTGATCGCGGTCCAGCGCCGCCAGCCGACGGATTCGCCGAGCAGCGGCACGCACAGCGCGGCGACCATGAACGGCGTGGAGAACAGGATCGACAGCGCCTCGTCGAGCTGCAGCCAGCGCAAGGCAAACAGATTGAGCACGGTGGACAAAAGCAGCAGCGCAGAGCGGCCGACTTGCATGAATGGCCGGCTCGTCCGCGCCAGCCCGGGGCGGGTAAACGGATTGGCAAAGATCAGCGTCAGCACGAAGGCGAAGAAATAGCGCGTCCAGACAACCTCGATCGTGTCCATGTGGTAGTTGAGATATTTGCCGGTGGCGTCGAGACATGAAAACGACGCCACCGCGCAGCACATCAGCGCGATGCCGGTCAGCCGGATGCGGCGCGCAGCGTGTGGATCGGTCAATAGGTCGCCCGCCCGCCGGAAATGTCGAAGGCCGCGCCGGTGGTGAACGAGCAATCGGCCGAGGCGCAGAAAGCGGCAAGCGCCGCAACCTCCTCGACGAACACAAAACGCCCGCGCGGAATCTTCGACAGCATGTAGTCGATGTGCGTCTGCGTCATCTGGTCGAAGATCGCGGTCTTCGCCGCTGCCGGCGTGATGCAGTTGACGGAAATATCCTTGTCCGCGGTTTCCTTGGCCAGCGACTTGGTGAGCGAGATGACGCCGGCCTTCGATGCCGAATAGGCCGGCGCGTTCGGATTGCCTTCCTTGCCGGC
>Ga0335083_10010676_pt1 | contig 11068 bp, 5 predicted proteins | sample Lox_Sample_42_FD_206716 | JGI IMG/M metagenome (GOLD analysis project Ga0335083, IMG submission 206716) | Soil microbial communities from Loxahatchee National Wildlife Refuge, Florida, United States - Lox_Sample_4.2 | ecosystem: Environmental > Terrestrial > Soil > Wetlands | place: USA: Florida... | reverse complement strand
GTCGCTTCCGGTGGCGCCGCGCTCTGTCGCGCATAGGCGAGTTGTGCCATTCGTTCTTCCCGGACCCCTGCTGCCGCCGTGGCGTTTGCCATGTTCGTTCTCCGCTTGTTGATACGGTGATTGATCCGCTTGCGCTATTCCGTGTTCTTGGGGCCGGAGCTGCCGCCGCCAGGCGGCCCGATCCAGCCGTAACCCAGCCGCATCATTTCGAAGCACAGGCTCGCGAGCCCGAGTCCCACCCCGCCGCGCACCACGGCGGGCTGGCGCATCAGCATGCCGGTCAGCATCACCGCGGGCGACGTTCCGCTCGCGCTCATCGAGAGCGCGTTTTGCCACTCGTTGCGCTGGTACGCACCCGGCACGGCGAGCAGCGTGGGAATGGCCGAGATCAGGCCGCCGAACGCGAACATCCGGCTGCCGAGCACCATGGCCATCGTGTGGGGTCCGACGACGCCGACACCCCAGAACTTCGAGGCCTGCAGTTGCATCATTCCGCCGGTGAGCAGGAAGGCGCGGTCGGTGTTGTCGTGCGTCACCGCGCCGGCGACGATGCTGCTCAGGCCCGACGCGTGGACCAGCAAGGCGCGCAGCGCGCCATAATTCAGGACTGCTGGCCATTCGATGCGCGTCTGGACACTGGTGGCATCTGCCGTGCCGAAGCCCCTGACCGGCACCATCGACAAGGCCGCATCCCGGGCGGCCCGAAATGAGCTCATATCCCACGCGCGCGTCCAGACGGCTGCGGGCATGATCATGTTCGAATTCGGCTTCCAGCCCTGGCTCATCAGGTATTTGATGGCATCCTGGTGGTAGGAGGTCTGAGCCATGATGTAGCCGAAGGCCTTGCTCGCTAGCGTCTTGCCGTCGTTTCCTGACCAGAGGTTGTACATTTCGTGCAGCCAGGCGCCGGTCGCATGGTTGCGTGGCTGGAAGGCCCACTTCAACCCCGAGAGGAGATTGAACGAACCGGTGGCGAGCGCGCGCGGATTGGTGTCGGAAACGCCGCTGGTCGATGCGCGCGCACTGTTGGTCTGCTGGTTTTCCTCGCCTTGCGTGCCATGTGGATCGACGTAACGCAGCGGGTTGGCGCTCACGTAGGCGTACGGGTTCGGCCCATCGGCGAGGCCTAGTGGGTCGGCGCTGAGCCAGCGGCCGAGCCAGGGCATGTAGGCGCGCGCTTCGGTGTCGTAGAGCGCGGACTCCTCGTCGCGCCGATGGTCGGTGAACCGGTAGCGCTTGGCTGGATAGCTGCCGTACACGGTTTCGCCATATGGTGCGTATTCCTCAACATTTTTCCAGCCGTCGAGGCCAAGGGTGATCGTGCTGCTGCCGAGCTCGTCGGGGATCTGCAAGGTGAGCGCCGGCCCGTCGCCTCCGGTCGGATCGGTGCCGTAACGCACGATGGCCAGGTGGCGGTTGCCGTCGCGGATGTGCAGCAGCGTGCCCTTGACCACGGCGCCATCGGCTTCGACCTGCCGGTATTCGAGCAGATCGTCGATGTAGACAGTGATGTCGACGCGGTTTGCCTCCGAGATGCGCTGCACGGTACGAACGCCTGTGCCGTCGCGCAGGTAGTCCGCGTGCACGCCCGCGCCCGAATCGAAACTCACGAGCCGGTTGTGGTAGTCCCAGCCGAAGCGGCGCGCGCTTTCCGTGATGACGTTGCCGCAGCCGTCGTAACCGTAGCCAACGCGGTCGCCACCAATCGCCATTTCCGTCACGCGATTGCAGGCCGGGTCGGTTGTGATCACGCGCCGCCAGGCGCCGGACTCGCTGCGGTGGTCTAGCCCGATGAGGTTGTTCATGTCGTCGTACTCATAGGCCTCCGCGTAGGCGCGCGAGTTTTCCACGCCTTGCGGCCGTGCGTTGTTGACCCACGGCGGGAAGCGCGCCTCTCCGGACTCGCGCCCATCGCCGCCCAGCAGACGGTACAGCGCGTCGTAGCGAAAGCTGCGCTTGAGCCGGTCGGGCGAGGGCGGCAAGCCGCAGCCGGGCGCGGACGATTCGATTTCCAGGGGATTACCGACCAGGTCATACGTGTAGCGGTTGGCCTGCAACAGTTCGGGTGTGGGGCCTGCGCGTTCGGTCCTGATCGCCACGGGCCAGAAGCGCAACGGATCGTATTCGACGCCAATTTCGACACCGCCCGCATACGTGAGCGAGGTGCGGTCGCCTTGCGCGCAATAAGTCGCGTCGAGCACGATGTCCTTGTCGTCGAGCCGGATGCGGGCCAGCGCGCCGGCGCGGTCGTAGCCGAGCACCAGCACGTGACGGTTGCCTTCGGCGTCGGCGGGCGTGGTCAGCGTGCGAACGCGATCTAGTGCATCAAAGTGCACCGCGGTTTCGAAGTCGAGTCCGAGGTTGGCCTCGACGCGGCGCGTCTTGCGGACCTGGTTGCCCTTGAAGTCGTAATCCTCGTAGCGCAGCGTGCCCAGATCGTCGGTGACGAGGTAAGGCCGCGTCAGCAAGTTGTGCTGCGCGGCCTGCTCGCGTGTCAGGCCGCTTTCCGGGTCGTCGCCGTAGACGATCTTCTGGCGGCGCGTCACTGCCGCCTGCGCGTTGTCGCGCGCCCAGATCGACGTGTTGCGTGAGGCCACGTCATAACCAGACAGGGTCAGCGCACCCTTGGCGTCGCGAGTCTCGATCTCGCGTCCGGCGGCGTCCAGCACGAAGCGCTGGACGCCCGAATCGGACAGTTCGGTGCGCAGGCGCTTTTGCCGCCGATCGTAGATCGCGCTGAACGCGAGGCGGCCGAGCGCATCGGTCACCGTGAGCAGGTTGCCCACGAGGTCATAGGTGCTGGTGGTGGTCAACCAGTTCGAAGGGTCGATGCCGTTGCGCTCGACGGCGATGACGGTGCGGCCCAGTGCATCGACCGTGCTCGACCCCGGCGTATTCCATTGCGATTCCCACGGCTTCGAGCGCACGGGATCGGTGCGGCCCGCGTTGTCGTTTTCGTCGTAGAGGTAGGTGTCCCAGGGATTGGGCGCGAAACGACCGGGCGCCGTGAGGTCGAGAGGAATGCCTCGCACCGTGAGGCGCATCGAGCCATCGGCGTTGATGGTGCGCTCGGCCATGCCGCGCGGGTCATAGCGAAAGTGCGTGCTCGCGCCATGCTCGCTCGCGGCATAGGCCCAGCCGCTGCCCATCACCGGCTGATACTTCTCGATCACGCGGCCTTTGAAGTCGTAGCGCTGGGCGGCGCTGATCGCTACGCTCTCCTGCTCGCGCCGCACGCGCACGCTGGTGGTCTTCCACGCGCTGTCAAAAGCGATGCGGCCGAAAAGATCGCCATACACCACGTCCTCAGCCTGATTGCGCACCTGCAGCGAGCGGCCGAAGCCGTCCAGATACTGCACCGAAGCGACGGTGGCATCGCGATCGGCGGGTGGAATCGACTCGTCGCTCGCGTAGCACTCGCGCTGCACTGTGCGGATTGAAACGGGATGCGCGAAGAGGTCGTAGGTCCAGCGGCTCGAGGGCTTCGCTTCGGTATCGCCCACCGCCTCGCCGGGCTTGCCCATGATCCAGCGTGCAGTCTGGAATCCCAGTGGGCTGCGGCGCACGCGCTGGCGGTTGCCGTTCTCGTCGGTTTGCTCGCTCGGGGTCAGAAGCCGCTCGTCGTAGCGGGTGTAGGTCGACAGGCCCAGTGGGTCGGTGATCGACGAGGGGAGCAGCGCCGTGGTGTCGTAGGCATAGGTCGTGGCGTTGCCCATCGGGTCCAGCGTCTGCATCTTCATCCCGCAGCCGGTCCCGGTCTGCACATCGTAACGGGTGCGCTCAGCGTTGAACCAGTAGCCGGGGGCGCGCACGGAATCGTCGGGCGCGTAGTAGAGATAGCCAGCAAGCGGCGCGAGTTGCTCGCGAAACGCCACGGGGTAGTCGTCGGTCCAGGGCGGCGTCACCCCGGGCTCCAGGTACGGCGGCACCTTCGCGCCGTCGGGGGACGCGTAGGCCGCTATCAAGGTCTCGCGCGAAAACGCGTACTGCTCGACGCGCGTTTGCGCGCCCCATGCGCCGATCGATCCCAAAGGCAGCCCGACGAAAGGCTCTCCGTCGTAATAGTGGAAGGTTTGCGCAGTCACCATGCCGCGCGCGGGTTCGGCGACGATTGCGGTGATCAGCGTGTCGAGCGTCATGCTGCCGTCGTTGGGAAACTGGCGCTGGGTGACCGTGGCGAGGCAACCCGGCTGATAGCGTGACGGGTCGAGCGGTATCGCGTAACGCACCGACGTGGTGCCGACGAGATACGCCAGATCCTGCTGCCCAGTGGCGCGAAAATCGCGGCCGCGCGGCACGGCGACGTCGATCAGGAGGCACGGCTGCCCGTAGGCATCGAAGTGCTTCCAGAAGTTGGCCGTGGTGCGCGGATCGTCGCCGCGTTCCCACTGCGTGACGCGCTTGGCGGTGGCGCAAGGAAAGAAAGCACCCCGGCCGGTCGGCGCGTTCGTTGGCGCGACGATGAGAACTGCGACGGTCGAGTCCTCGGTCACCGTATATGGCGCCGCGCTGAACGGCGTGCCGTCCAGGCCGTACAGCTCGGCGCGCATCAAGGTGCCGCGCAGCGCGCGCGCCGCGTCGCGCTGATCGCGCCGCTTCAGGTTTTCGGGCAGCACGGCGGCTGGCAGATACGGTGCGTCGCCCGACCAGTATTCCTCCGCGAAGGTCGGCATCGTCCACTCGGATTCGGTGCCGACCGGACCGAGGTTGAACCAGCTCACCGTCAACGTCGGCGGGCAGTCGCTGGCGTGAGTTTCGTCGATATCGCGCTGCGCCACCCGGCCAAAGCCCCGGAATTCGCGCTCCACGCCGTCCCAATAGCCGTGGCGGTACGCGTAGACGGTCGTCAGCAGATTGCCAGTCGTATGCTCGCGGCGCCGGACCGCGGCGACCACCTGCACCGGGAACGGCAGGCAGGTCTTCCAGCGCGTCGCGGCGTGCTTCGCGTCTTCGAGGTAGTAGCGCGTGGAAGAGACGAAATCGATCTCGGTCATCATCGCGCCCGACTCGATGTTCGCCAGCAGATAGGGCTTGCGGCCGCCAGTGAAGTCGAGAAAGTGGTAGTTGGCACGTCCGTCGCCATTTGCGGCGCGACTGTAAAGCAGCCCGGCGATGCCGCCGCCGCTGAAGTCGACTAGCCGGAAGGCATCGGAATCGCCCGCGGCTGGCGTCCCCTCACAGACGAAGCCCGTGGCGAAGGCGTGTCCCGAGCGGTTGATCCAGAGATATGTCCGCCCGTCGTCGATGTACAGCAGATCCGCCGCGCCGTCGCCATCGACGTCGCCCAGCACTACGCGCCGCGGGTCGTAACCATAGGGCAAACGGGGCGCGCTGCTCATGCGCACCGGCGTGCCAAAACGGCCTCGGCCCAGCGAGGGCCAGTAGGTCACGCTGCCGCCTTGCACGAGCACGACGTCCTGAAGGCCGTCTCCTGTCATGTCGGCAAGGAACACGCGAGGGTCCGTGAAATCGAGGTCGAGGCCGGGCAGCGCGCCGCGCTCGAGCAAACGTGTGGCGTTCCAGCCTTCGCTGGGATCGTTGAAGAAACATTCAATGCGCGCGCCCGAGCGCAGGGCGTCGGTCACACCGTTGCCGTCGAGGTCCACGAGGCGTACACGAGGGTCCTTGGGGTCGAAGGAGGGCGCGACCTGCCAAGGTTGAAACGATGCGGCGTCCCAATTGCCGTCGCGGGAAGCCGGGAAATAGCCGGCCACGCTGCCGTTGTTGATCATCAAGTCCAGACGGCCGTCGCCATCGCAGTCGAGCAGTGCGACGCCAGGATCGGCGAGATTGAATCCGCCCGGGGAGTCGCGCATCAAGCGCGGTTCCTGCACGGCGCAATCGCCTGCGTTGCCCCAGAAGCGCGGCGTCCCGTCCATGCGCAGGATACCCGGCAGCCCGCAACCGTAGAGATCGGCGACGTTTTGATCGGGATCCGCGAGCGAGTCGACCGGGACACTTCCCGTGACTGCGGAGAACGTGCGCGCGGCCGGGTCGAAGGGCACGTAGGTATATTCAACGGGCGGCAGCGCTTCGGTATCGGTGCCATCGTCGGACTCGACGACAACGCGCTGCAGCAACGATGCGCCATTGCCATCGGGTGTATCGGGATGGTAGGTGATGCGGTAGCGGCGAAACAGGCGCTCGACGCCTTGTACGACCGTGCTGATGACCACGGCGGAGACGCGTTTGGTCGTGCGCATTTCGAAGCCGGCTCGGCGGCTGGAAACGTGGTCGGGGCGGTCTTCGTAGACGAACTCGACTTTGGCCAGATAGTCGACAGGGCCTGCGCCGTAATTGACGTAGCGGATCGTCGAAGGCAGCACTTCTTCATATTCGCGCGATGCCCCGTTCGTGCGCGTGTAGCCGTACTCGATCGTGTTGCCGAAGGGGTCCTTCGTGCGCGCCAGCAACCATGCGAAGATGCGCTCGGGCGAAGCGGGATCGACGATGCGCGAGGACGGTTCAGGGCCGTAGACCGACGTCTGGCCTTCGCGCGTTTCGACGGTCCATTCGTTGAGCGTGTCCTCGCGGCGATGCCGGATGCGCACGAACTGCCCGACCGTGCGCTGGGTGTACGAGTCCGCGTTGGGGGCATTGCGGACCAGCGAATCGGCGCCGGCGGAGAACGTATCGGTCGCGTCGTCGTAGGTCGGAACGCCGTATGTGGTACGGCGTGCGACCTGAGGAATGGAGATATTCCAGCCGATGCCAAAAGGGCCATTGCCACTGCCCGAGCCGTAGCTGAGCGAGAGGCCGGGAGCGAACCCGTTGCGGCCCGGTGGCAGCGCGAGCGCGATGCTCGCATTGCCTGTTCCGGTGAACAGGTCGGCAGTGAAAGTTTCTCCGATGGATTGCTGCGCTCCGCCACCCTTGGGCAGCGAAAGCACGCTGCCAGCCCCGTTTGCCGAACCCATTTCTTGTCTCCAGTTGGGCAACCAGCCCAGCCTCGCGTACGCGTGATGCGCAAATCAACGCTGCGCTTTCCGCACGCGCAGTCAAGAAATCCGAAAGCCTTGATCCTCGAAAGAGGCTGCCGCGATTGTCACGATATGGTCATAGAATTGATAACGGAACGAGTCTATAAATATATGATTAGGATTGCAAATGAAAATGCTGTGTACTTATTATTTTGGGAGATATGTTATCTAATGATTTTTGTAAAAACGGCGCTTGTTATTTGTAGTAATTTGTTTTAAGGGATCGGTGATTTTATTGTCTTTTGCGAAATTATAAACGAATCTTCAAGCAGGGATTTGCGTTATTTGCTGCTTTGGCGACGATGAGTTTAGGATGCCGTTTACACTTGTCAAGCTAGTATTTATAAATGCCTGGATAAATTAGATAACGTAAACACAGGATAACTATCTATTCATTGAATGCCGTATTCTAACGTTTCTATGACCTCGCGAGACGCAGATGACGTGGTGACGTGCCATTGCTCATGATGACAGGAATTTATTCAAATGATAGGGCGATGCGTGGAGCGATATTTCACCAACGTCTTTCAAATTGAAAGACGTTGGCATCGAGAAAAATTAAGGTTGATTATGCTATTCAAATTATTTTTCCCATCCGGTCACCGGCGTGTCGCCGTGAGCCCGTGGGGCCATGCTGGCAACCTCGAACCGATCGTACGCAGGATCGCCTGTTCTCACACCTATCCATGCTGGTAGGAGAGTTGCGTTCGCAAGTCCGCTGGGCGATTCCTCTGCTACCGACAGGGAGCATAGTGAAAGCGAGCAACACGAAGGACGACAGTGAAGCGGCACGCGAAAGCCGCTTGGCATGCATCCCAAACGTTCGCCGATCGGAAACCAATTGATCTGCAATGGTCAAGAGTCGGTCGGAGGGCAGGCGCACTACATCCCCCACCGAAAAGGAAGGGTTTGGCCGTGACCAACGAACGGTCGGCAGATGGAATGTCGCTCTGGGGCGTGACGTAAAGACATCGGGAAGAAAGCTTGCAGACGGATGCGCTTTGCGCGCATGTCTGCGGACACACTCGCCGCATGGCGTCACCGCCGAAGCATCCAACTCGGGTATTCGTTATTTCGTGTGAAGAATGGAGATGGCAAGGGCAGTAGCGCTGCCTGTGGCAACACGGTGCAATCCCGCGTATCGCGCACGGCAGAGCGATTTGCAGGTGATAGCCAAATTCAGGTTGACAAGAAAATAGATGACTGGTTATCTTTCTACCGACCGAGACAAACCCACCCGTTGTGCATATGCCCAGGCCACCCAACCCCGAGGTTCGTTCAAAATTGCTGTCGATCGGACGCGATGTCGTGCTGGACCGTGGCTTCCACGGCTGCGGCGTCGCGGATATCACCGAGGCCGCCGGCGTGCCCAAGGGGTCGTTCTACAACTACTTCGAGAGCAAGGAAGCCTTCGCGGCAGAGATCCTGGAGGCGTACTGGCAGTCCATCGAAGATCGGCACGGCCCGATCCTGTACGACGCTCGCGTCAAGCCGCTCGACCGTATTGGCCCGTTTTTCAATGCGATCACGCAGGACCACGCGAGCCGCAATTTCGAGCTCGGATGCCTGATCGGCAATCTGTCACTCGAACTTTCGAACGGTAGCGAAGAAACGCGTCGCCGGCTTGGTGAACTGATCGGGCGTTGGGAGGGCGCGCTCGCGGCGTGCCTGCGCGAGGCGCAACAACGTGGCGAGTTCGACCGGGCAAGGGACGCCGATGAGGTCGCTGCGGTTCTTGTTGAGTCGTATGAAGGCGCGGTCATGCGCGGCAAAGTCGAGCAGAGCGGCAAGGCATGCGAGCGCTTCGAAAAAATTGTCCTGCCCTTTTTTCTGAGCTGATTTTTTTGTCTTTTTTGTAAAGCGACTGGTCATTTATGTTTGGCGCGAGCCCCGCCGTGCCGCTTCCCCATCGTGTCCAGTCATTCCTGGAGAGCGTTTCATGAGCAATGAAAACCCAACACGGCAAGCCGGCCCCGGGCCGTATGCCGATCCCGCCAATCCGGCCCTGCCGCAGTCCGACTTCAGGTTGGAACGCTCGAAGGCTGCGCTCGTCGTCGTCGATCCGCAAAACGACTTTCTGAGCCCGAGCGGCGTGAGCTGGCCATTTTTTGGCGAAAGTATCATCGAGAACAACACCGTCGAGCACATCGGCCAGCTATTCGAGGCCGCGAAGGCAGTGGACCTGGTCGTCGCGGTGTCACCGCATTACTACTATCCGGTCGATCACCACTGGCACTTCGGTGGACCGCTGGAGAAGGTGATGCACGGCATCAACATGTTCGGCCGCAAGGGGCCGACAACGCTGGAAGATTTCGAAGGCTCCGGCGCGGATTTCCTGGAGGTGTACAAGCCGTACATTCTCGATGGCAAGACGATCATCGCGTCGCCGCACAAGGTCTATGGTCCCGAGACGAATGATCTCGCGCTGCAACTGCGCAAGCAGGGTGTCTCCCAGGTCATCCTCGCAGGCATGGCGGCGAATCTGTGCATCGAGTCGCATCTGCGCGAACTGATCGAGCAGGGCTTCGAAGTCGTGGTTGTTCGCGATGCAACCGCGGGGCCGCGCGTGCCGGAAGGCGATGGGTACCTTGCGGCGATCATCAACTATCGGTTCCTTGCTCACGCGCTCTGGACCACGGCAGAGACCATCGAGCATCTGAAGGGCTGAGGCGAGCGGTTCGACCGCGGTACCTCGCACGAGCGTCTGCGTCCGCGGATTGTTGTTCCTGCACGCGTCATTGACTTCGCGGTTTCGCGAGTCGTTGTTGCATTCACCTCGTGGGTGATGGTTTCACCTCACACAGTCATCTATTTTTACCGGAGAACTTGCCATGCAATCTCAAACTTTCCAGGACTCTCGTCTCGCTCTCACGGAGAGCATGCTCGTCGCCAAGGCCCGCAAAGGGCTGACCTACGCCGAGCTTGCCGAAGGCACCGGCCTGAGCGTTGCCTATGTCACGGCGGCCATTCTGGGCCAGCATCCGCTACCCGAGGCGGCCGCGCGTAGCGTCGCGGAAAAGCTCGAGCTCGACGAGCAGGCCAGCGCGCTGCTTCAAACCATTCCGCTTCGTGGCAGCATCCCGGGCAACGTCCCGACCGACCCCACAATTTATCGGTTTTACGAAATTGTTCAGGTGTATGGCACCACGCTGAAGGCGCTCGTGCATGAACAGTTCGGTGACGGCATCATCAGCGCGGTCAACTTCAAGATCGACCTGAAGAAGGTCGACGATCCGGAAGGTGGTTCGCGTGCGGTGATTACGCTGGACGGAAAATTTCTCCCGTATAAGCCGTTTTGACGCGAGCGTTGCGCAGCGCGCCCGGGCGATGCCACCCGGGCGTGCTTATATCGATGAACCTGGCGCGCAAGGATGGGGTAATTGTTCGAATCGTGCGAAATCTGGCGGTGGCCACGCGGCAGCGTGGATACAAGGAAAGTGACGCACTTGCGGCGATGTTTCAGGGAGGCACGTCCGCAATCATCCACGTCGAAGCCTTATCGGCAACGCCGGGCGAGCGCGACAGAGAAACGCGTGCAACCAGCCTCCCGCCATTCGAAGTGGGCGTAACGCCACATTCGCTCCGCGAATTCCGGCGGACCCGATCGCGGGATCGTCATCGCGATGCCGCAAAGGCATGACGCGTCGTCTCTACCTTCCCCGCAAACCCCAGGCTGCCCCCTTGAACTTCGACTATATTGAACAGGGAAAAACGCTTTACCGCGACTCCATCAAGCGGCTGGACTTGCCCTTCATGCCAGCCCGCATTTTGGTCGCGTAAGGGAAGGACTGCCATGTTCGCGCCACCTGTCACAAGGACACAGAAGAACGTTTCAATCCGGAGCAGCAAGTCCGGCCGTGATATCACCGGGAAAAGCCGCCCGGCCCGCGAAGCGGCACGGCACAGCGCGTGGCACTTCAACAGGCTCCCTGTCTTTTCACCCAAAAAGAAGAACGTGCACAATGCGCAGTCGCCGTGCTGCGCGACATGCGCGTCGGGCGCCGTGCAGGGCCAACTCGTCATTGGCGCGGTCAACGATCCGCTCGAGCAGGAGGCGGACCGCGTCGCCGACCAGGTGATACACATGC
>Ga0335083_10010675_pt1 | contig 11069 bp, 11 predicted proteins | sample Lox_Sample_42_FD_206716 | JGI IMG/M metagenome (GOLD analysis project Ga0335083, IMG submission 206716) | Soil microbial communities from Loxahatchee National Wildlife Refuge, Florida, United States - Lox_Sample_4.2 | ecosystem: Environmental > Terrestrial > Soil > Wetlands | place: USA... | reverse complement strand
TGGGACAATTATCAGGCGTAGGACACCAGGCGGCCGGGTCGACCAACCCTCGATCGATCCACGCGAAGGGAACCATTGCGGGGTGAACAACGTCTTAGAACAGCGGTATTCGTGCAAGGGTTGTCAGGGAGGTCTTCGGACCCCTTGGACCAAGCCGGCCTCGCCTGCGCACAACGAAAGCTGTTGGCGCTCGTGTCAAAATCGATCAGTGCCAAACTCAGGTCTCTGCATTTTTCACATCCAAGCGGCGGCGCCTTTGGGGCGCTACATGGAGTACGAATGAAACGGACACTGCTGTGGTTGATCTTTGCCTTGTCGACAGCCGTACAAGGCGCGGCTCCTGACGGCGCAACCTATCCGCCGGAGCTGAAACCGGAACCGCAAGAGGCTCAGGCGGCGCACTTGGCGGCTGAACTCCTGGCCCGTTACCACTACAAAGCGATGCCGGTCGACAACGCCTTGTCGGCGAAGGTATTCGACCAGTACCTGAAGTCGCTCGATCCGGAGAAAATCTTCTTCGTTCAGGCGGACATCGACCAGCTTTCCGGCGATCGAACCAAGCTCGGCGACGCCGTCCGCAAGGAAGACCTTACGGCGCCATTCGCCGTTTTCAATCTCTTCGAGCGGCGCGCGGCGGAGCGCTTCGCGTTCGCGCGCACTCTGCTCAAGAAGGGGTTCGATTTCCAGCAGAACGAGAGCTACCAATACGTGCGCGAAAAGGAAGCCTGGCCGAAGACAGAATCGGAAATGCGCGAGGTGTGGCGCAAGCGGGTCAAGAACGAATGGTTGCGACTCAAGCTCGCCGGGAAGGACGACAAGGGCATCGTCGAAATACTGGATAAGCGTTACGACAATTTCCAGAAGCGTATTGCCCGGGTAAACAGCGCAGATGCCTTTCAGGCATACATGAGCGCCTACACCATGGCCATCGACCCCCACACCACGTATATGGCACCGCGCGCGGCGGAGGAATTCGACATTGCGATGAGGCTCTCCCTGGTGGGAATAGGCGCAGTGCTCTCGGAGCAGGACGAATACACGACGATACGAGAACTGGTGCCTGGCGGGCCGGCGAGTCTTTCTGGTCAGCTGAAGCCGGGAGATCGCATCGTTGGGGTTGCCCAGGGCGAAGCCGGTGTCATGATCGACGTCATGGGTTGGCGCCTTGACGACACTGTTGCGCTGATTCGTGGGCCTGCAGACACGGTGGTCGTGCTCGACGTGCTACCGGCAGACGCCGGCCCCGATGGCAAGCACACACTGATCTCTCTCGTCCGCAAGACGATCAGTCTGGAGCAGCAAGCCGCGAAAGCGTCGATCCACTCCATCGTTGACGGGAATGTCACTCGCCGCGTCGGCGTGATAACGCTAGCCTCGTTCTATGAGGATTTCGCAGCCCGACGAAAAGGTGCAAAGGATTACAGGAGCGCGACCCGCGACGTGGCCCGCCTGCTCGAGGGGTTGAAAAGAGAAAAGGTCGACAGCGTACTGATCGACTTGCGCAACAACGGAGGCGGTTCGCTGGCCGAGGCGGTCGAGCTGACCGGTCTGTTTATCGACGTGGGGCCGGTCGTGCAGCAGCGCAACGCAAACGGGCAGATCGCGGTGGAGAGCGATACGCAGGCCGGTGTTGCCTGGGACGGCCCGATGGGTGTTCTGATCAACCGGGGTTCGGCGTCGGCTTCGGAGATTTTTGCCGCCGCCATTCAGGACTATGGCCGCGGCCTGATCATCGGTGAGCCGAGTTTTGGCAAAGGTACGGTGCAAACCGTGATCGATCTCGATCGAGTCGCCAAAAACAGCAAGCCGCAATTCGGCGAACTGAAAATGACCGTCGCGCAGTTCTTTCGCATCAACGGCGGCACTACGCAGCTGCGCGGCGTGACCCCGGATATTCTCTTCCCGTTGGTTTCCGATCCGGAGAGCTTTGGCGAGTCCAGCTTCGACAATGCACTGCCCTGGACGCAGATCAAGGCAGCTAACTATTCCCCGGCTGGCGACTTGAAAGGCTTGCTGCCCGTTCTCACCGCACTACACGATACGCGGGTGAAGGAGGACAAAGACTTCCAGTACCTGCAAGAGGATCTCGCCGAGTCAAAGCTTCGGCGCCAGAAGAACCTGATCTCGCTCAACGAGGCCGAACGTCGCAAGGAACAGGCCGCCGAAGAGGCCCGACTGATGGCCCGTGAACCACGCAAGGACGCCGGCAGCGAAGTCGTCGGCAAGGCGTCCACGGCCAAGAAAAGCGCTGCACTTCGGGACGATGGCCTGCAGCCGAACGAACGTAAGCTCGCGAATGACCTGGCCGCCGAAAAGGCCAAGAAGGATGCAAAAGACATCTTGCTCGACGAGGCCGTCAATATCCTCGGCGATGAAGTGGCGGTGATGAAAACGGGAAGTGGGCTCACCGCGCATATCCAACGAGGTCCCGTGTTGCCGCTGGAATAGGAGCATACGCGGCGCGCGCTCAGCTCCCCCACCCTGCCACGACAAGCTTCCCGATCGTCATCCCGGACTCGAGCTTTGCATGTGCAGCGCGGAGGCTGGCCGCGTTGATCGGGCGCAGGCGTTCCCGCATCGTGCCGCGAATCTTCTTGGCGTCGATCAGCTCGGCGACGCGCGTCAGCAGGCGATGCTGCTCGATCATGTCGGGAGTCTTGAAGCGCGGGCGAGTGAACATCAACTCCCAGCACACGGTCGCGCTCTTCCCGCGCATGCCTTCCTGTGCGAGCTGCCCGCGGTTCCCTACGATCAGCGCAATTGCGCCTTGCGGGCGGATGAGATCGCCCATCGCTTCCCAGTAACGATCGGTGTCGTTGAAGTTCGCGATGTAGTCGACAAACTTGAACCCGAGCGCCTCTATTTGAGGACGCAATGGCTGCGAGTGATCGACGACGTGGTCCGCGCCCAAATCCCTGGCCCACGCAATCGTCTCCGGACGCGACGCCGTCGCGATCACCTCGAGGCCTGCGACCTTCGCGATCTGAATGCCGATCGAGCCCACGCCACCGGCCCCGCCAATAATCAGCAGTGTGTAGCCGCGGTGACCTCCCTTTGGGTCGATCTTCATGCGGTCGAAATACGCTTCCCAGGCCGTAATCGCAGTGAGCGGGATGGCTGCGGCCTGCTCGAAGTCCATCGTCCTGGGCTTGAGCGCCACGATACGTTCGTCGACGAGCTGCAGCTCGCTATTGGAGCCGGCTCGCGTCACGTCGCCCGCATAGTAGACCTCGTCGCCAGGCTTAAACAGCGTGACCTCCGATCCAACGGTTATGACTGTTCCGGCTGCGTCCCAGCCCAGCACACGCGGTTGCCCTTCGACCCTGCTTCCTCCAGCGCGTTGCTTGGTATCTACCGGATTCACCGAAACCGCCGCCACACGCACGAGGATGTCGTGTCCTGTTGGGGCCGGGTCGGGCAGCGTCACATCGACGAGCGATTCCGGGTCTGCGATAGGTAGATTGCGATACAGAGCGACGGCTTTCATGGCGATTCCTTGAACGATTCCAGCGTTACCCGAGTGATCGAGAAACAGTATGCCGCGAATCCAATAGCAAGGAGAAAGGGCTGGAGCTCTCATCGTCGCACTCTGGCACGCGGCGACTGATCGCGCGCGCCGCTGCCCGGCGCGTCGATCGGGTGAATAGCCTCTGCTCTGGATCAGCCGAACGTGAACGCAAAAGCCTCCAAGCCCGAATCGAGAAACTCGATCTCGACCAGTCGATCATCGCGGCGAGCAAGAGCTGGTTTGCCTTCATGACGAGCGCCTTCCATATGCTTGGATATGCCGGCAGTGTATCCGGCTTCGGGCGGAGGACTCGCCGGACTCGATCTCGACGAGGCGCGATCATCGTCGATTTCTGGCATTGGTCCCTCTTCGATCATGCGTCTGCAAGTACCCTGAGCGCAGCTTCGACCTGATCGTCCGGTACGAGCAACTGAACGCCTGCTATTCCACCTTCCATGCTCACACCTGTACCGACGACGATCGAGGGTACGCCGGCGGCATCCAATGCGATCCTCGCCAGATCGGCTTCGACTCTCGTCGGATAGGTTTTGACAGGCTTCATTGACGGGTTACTCCAGGTTGAGAGAGCGGGCGTCCATTGTGCCCGTTTTGCGCCACTCTCCCATTGGCGCAGCGATCTAAGCGCCGCCCGCATCCCCTCGGCGAAGAGTTGTGGTTCTTCCCACGCGGCGAAGTGGCCACCCCTGGACATGATCATTCTGATGACCCTGACCGCAGGCGAATGGTTTCAGAAGCGCGGGGGCGAATCCATTGGACGATGGTATCGGTGATACTTTGGTGTGAGCTAGCGCGACAATCGCGCCGCGCGAGATTCTCTGGCCTCACGAGCCTGCGGGGCGGAATACGCGGGAAACACCCGACACGCGGGCACTTGGCCGCGCACTAGTCCTGAGCCGTGCTAGAGAGAACACAGTTGCCGCTGCTGCCTACACCGGCACAGATCAGCAGCAGTGGTGTATCCTCGTGTCACGGCCAGTGTCGCGAAAGGAGGCCGGAATGGCGGGCGACCCTCAACCGCATCGGCGATGCGCTTCTCGGATTGGTATGGACTGCGCTCGCCGATGGACACCTCGAGTTGCGAAATCACGCCGGCGCGAATGGAAGCCTATGGGGTGGCAGGCTGCGATCCACCGCAAAGACGGAAGGCCTCTGCGTATGGGAACGCCGGTGAGCTTTAGGGGCTTCTGAGTGAACCCACACGACCATCTCGTCTTCGTCGTGGATGACGACCGTCGGATCTGCGAAGCACTATCTGACCTTCTGTCGACCTTCGATTTGCACGCGGTCACGTTCGGTTCCGCTGCTGAGTACCTCGCGTATCCGAAGCCCGATATCCCGGCTTGCCTGCTTCTGGATGTCGAACTTCCGGACATCAACGGCCTGGATCTCCAAAGCCAGGCCAGGCAGGGAAATCACCCGCCAATCGTGTTCATCACAGGACATGGCGACATTCCCACTTCGGTGCGCGCGATCAAGGCAGGCGCGGTCGACTTCCTGACCAAACCGTTCAAAGAGGGCGAACTGATGCGGGCGATCGATGCTGCCATCGCGCAGGATCGCGACGCCAGGCGCAAGCGAGCCGAGCTAGCCGAGTTGCATCAGCGCCTTCGGTCCTTGACGCCACGCGAGCGCGAGGTCTTGCCTCTGGTTGTGAGCGGCCTTCTCAACAAACAGGCCGCTGCCGAGCTAGGCATCAGCGAGACCACGATCCAGATTCACCGCGGCAAGATCATGCAGAAGATGGGGGCCGCATCGCTTGCCGAGCTTGTCAGAATGGCTGCGTCGCTCGAGATACCGGTAATCCACTCGCGGCATGCGCAAAAATGATCTGCGCGTTTTTCGGCGCTCATGCAATGACAATCTTCCGAGATCAAGCGCTGGCGGACGCCGAATTATTGGCGGGCAAGGTAAATCGAAATAGGGCACCCTGGGGAGTGTTCGGGGCAACCCATAGTCGGCCATCGTGTGCCTCGATGATTGCACGGCAGATCGACAGACCCATCCCCATACCGTAGGATTTGGTCGTGAAGAGCGGGTTGAATATCCGATCGACGTCTTGCGAGTGTATTCCCGTCCCGGTATCCGCGACCGATACCACTACGCTGCCGCCTTCGTGGGCCTCGGATTTCACGGATAGGACCCTGGGCTCATCCTTGGTCGCCATTGCGTCAATGGCATTCGCGATCAAGTTCAGAAGCACCTGCTGGAGCTGGACTCGATTTCCCTGCACCTCCGGCAATTGCTGGTTCGGCTCGGCTTGAACTGATATCCGATGCTTCTGCAGATCGCCACGTTCCAGGGCAAGCGCTTCCCGGATGAGTTCATTGACGTCGAGTGCAGTTCTGGCCCGAACATCATTTCTGAAGTTCGCGCGAATGCCTTCGACCACCTCGCCGGCGCGATGGCCATCAGAGACGATCCGCTTGAATGCCTCTTTGGCTTTGTCGAGATTGGGCATCGAGCGATCAAGAAAGCGCAGGCCGGCATCGGCAGTCGTCACCATCGCGGTCAACGGCTGTTTGACTTCGTGAGCGATCGTGGCCGCGACCGCGTCCCCCGTCATCAGCCGCGCCTCTCGCTCGCGACGCTGGGCAAGGACCGCGCCGAGCAGCCTCGAATAAAGCGTCCTTATCTCGTACAGCAGGACGATTAAGACGAGACCACTGGATATGAACCCGATGACGCGAACGGTATACCAGGCCAAGCTAAAACGATTCGGATTGGGATAGTAGCTTAGAGGTACCTCTATCAAGTACAAGCAGATCACGACCATCAACCAAAGATCGAGCATCGAGCGGCGGCGGCCCCAGAGTACGATGAGGGCGGTAGCAGCAGACAGCGCTACGGGCGTCCCAATAAAGTAAGGCCACAGCGAGCCGAAGTGGAGGGAACTGTCCGTCACGCGGGGCAACAGCGCTTCGCCCGCTATGCAAAGAATTGCCGCTGCCGAGACGACGGCCCCTGTCAGAGCGACGCTCAGCGCGATCGGCGCAGCCACAGTGCCCCGCCAGAATTGCTTGCTCGAATCCGTCTCCTTTAACAGGGCATAGCCGATTACGAACATTGGAAAACCGGCGTGCCAAAAACACCAGATCCATGACGTACTCTGCGTGCCGCCCATCAGGTTTCCTGGCACAAACACAGCTGGAAACACCAGGACGAACGGGATCAGGATAAGCGCTGTGAAGAGATATCCACTTGCGATCACGAGGGTGGCACGCGAGCGCAGAATGGAAAACTGGGCATACAGGAGGATTGCGGTGATCGAATCGCATGTGAACATCGCCGCCGCATACGCCGGGACGAAAGCTTCGACCCGCCCAGGGTGGACGCCCGCGAGCGGACCAGCAGTGATCAAAGCAAAGACGACCAATAAGCAGAGGACGACAGCAAGCGCTAGCCGCTTCTGCACCGGACCGGGCGACAATGTCGAGAGGATGAAATGCTGTTCCTCCGGGACAATGGCCGCTGTCTTCACACGTGAACGATTATGAGATGGGTTCTAGAGTCCACACTCTACCTCACATCTGTTACAACGGGGATGCACGCCGATGTGGCTTCCGCAGGGCCTCGTTGACGGCGGTAAGCAGGTCCTGCGCCTTGAACGGCTTCTTGAACAGGCGGTAGTGATCTGTGCCGATGGGCGACAATCGGTCCAGCATGCCGGACCGACCGGTGATAAGGATGATTGGCAACTCGGGGCGTTCCGCACGGACGACCCGTATTAGTTCAAAACCATCCATCAGTGGCATGCCGATGTCCGAGATCAGGCAATCAACCTCCGCAAGACAACCGCTTTGGAACAGTGCATTGGCAGACGCAAACGGACGCACCGCATAGTCCGCAGATTCCAGAAGAATTTCGAGCGACTCGAGAATTCTCTGGTCATCGTCGACCACGGCAATGATGAAGCCTGGAGGACCATCCGTCACAGATTTCCTCATTTGCGCTCAATGGCACGCGGCGGCGAGCTCACTCTTATCATAGTGACCATGTCTGAGGTCGGTGGACCAGGATTCTGCCGGACCGATACGCGGACGTATCTAATAGAAAGATGTGATAGCGCAAACCTGGGCAGTAGCGCAAAAATGGCTCCACGGGTGATTGAGCGCAGTGCAGGATACGCGGCGTTGACCCAGGTCCGCTCGAAGCGGGCCGAAGGCAGCCCGCAGCAACCGAGGCGGCATGAAACGGGGCTACTGATGACTTCAGCGAACGCGCGTGTCCACGAATCGAATTTATCTCCCGTGTCGCGCGCGACGCCAATCGTGTTCGTCGTCGACGACGATGTCTCGGTGCGCGAATCACTGGAATTGCTGATCGGCTCCGCGGGCTGGGCGGCGGAGACGTTCGCGTCCGCGCAGGAGTTCCTGTCTTGCCCGCGAGCTCTTGCCCCGAGCTGCCTGGTACTTGACGTTGGCCTTCCGGATCTCAACGGTCTCGATCTACAGAAGCGCGTCGCTGCCGATCGGATCGACATGCCCATCATCTTTATCACGGGCCACGGCGACGTGCGGATGACGGTCCAAGCCATGAAAGCGGGAGCTGTCGAGTTCTTGACGAAGCCCCTCCGCGGCGACGTGCTGTTGACCGCTATCCAGGATGCCATCGAACGCAGCCGCACCGCACTTGGTCACGAGGCGGAGAAGCGGGTGCTGCGGGACCGTTACGCGTCACTTAGCACGCGCGAACGGGAGGTCATGGCGTTGGTAGTCTCCGGTCTGTTGAACAAGCAGGTCGGTGCGGAGCTTGGCATCAGCGAGATCACGGTCAAGGCACACCGAGGCAAGATGATGCGAAAGATGAAGGCCGACTCGCTCCCCGAGCTGGTGAACATGGCCGCGAGATTGCGTCTCGAAGCCACGCCACAGCGCTGAGTTGAGTAGTGCTGGTCGGGTGGCATCCACAATCTGGCCTTAGCCCAGCTCGCCGTCGACCGAATACAGGGACATTGCCGCGGTCGAGCGCGCGAGTTGGGACGCTATTGACCAGTTCGAAAGGCGAGTCTCTCTCCGGCACGACGGTCAGACGCGATAGACCCAGAGCCTTCGCTCTTGGGCGCACTCCGGCAAGCACCAAGTCCACCTCCCTTTAGCTATGGAGCAGCGCTTCGGGCACGTCGACCTGCAGCGCCTCGAGAAGCGCCGCGAGCTTCCGGTCGAGCTCGATGCCTACCTTTGAGATCGCTGGAATGCCGAAGCTCCCGAACTGGGTGCTGGGCTGATCTGCGCTGAACCAGGCAGCACCGGTCGAGTCTTCCCATATCACGGTTTTCAGCGGCGCGTACAACATCGCGCGAGGGTCGTGCCGAAACATCTGCTCCGCGATGGTGTGGTTGCCCATCAGATACGCGATGCAGTCTGCGTTGTCACCGGCGAGCTGCATCATCGCGTGCACATCGATCTTGAAGTAGATGAGGAACCCGTGAGGCGCGCGGTCTGCAATCAACTGGACCATCTCTGACCACGGCGCCCGCCGTCGTACCAAGGCCAGGTATTCGTCAACCGGCGCGGTTGGCACAGCCTTCTCGTAGCTGCGCTGGAACTCGCGTACGTTCGGCACAGCGACGGTTATGCGCTTGACGGTGAACGACGTGTCGTCTGTGAAAGCACGGGCCTCAGTTGCCGCGGCCGCGGTGGTCATCGCGGCGGCCGTTAGAAATGCACGTCTTCTCAGGTCCATGAGACTTGTCCCTCACCTATTTCTCAATGCTCAATCCACTTCGCATCTGGACGCAGCCGCTTGCTGGCCGGCTTCCCGCGTCCGTAACCCAGTGGCCGACCATGGCCTTGACGACGGTTTGCCCGGGCAGTTCCGGTTCGCGCCGAGTGGCAGAGGCGGCGGTTGCAGTGCTTATGATTCCTCCAATCAGTCCTGGTCGGCCAAAAGTTGCGCCTGCGTTTTTCCGTACGGAAAGAAATTCGCCTTCTCACCCTTCGCCCAGGCGGCCCGCTGCTCCATACTGCTGATGTCCCAGTCGGGACGGCAACGCTGCAGCACGGCCCGCAGGTCGAGGCGCAGCTCCTCCACCGTCGGGCGGCCGAAGAACCAGTAGCCGTTGTAGATCTTGTAGACACGCAGGCCGGGCTCGAGCACCAGCGTGTGAGGGATCATCGGATTGTGATGCGGGTCGGTGTATTCCGCGATGTCGAGATCTTTCTGCAGTTTGCGCGCGGGGTCCGAGAGGAACGTCCAATGGGCGCCGGCGCCAGTGCGGAACTCATTCGTCTCGATCAGGTTGTCGGTCGAGATGGTGACTAGACGGCAGTAGCCGACCGCCATCTCGCGATGGAGCTGCAGCAGTCCCTCGTGTTGCCTCCTTTCCTTCGGACAATAGCCGCCGCGGGAAAGCACTAGCACGAGCGGATCGCCTTGCTGCAACTCCGAAAGCGTGCGGTGCTTGCCGTGGTGGTCAGGCAACTCGTAGTCGGGAAAGACTGCGCCGGGAACGATATCGGACCTCATCGGGCACCCTCCATGTGGATGCCGGCATCCTTGGCTGCCTCATCGGGGGTCCTGCCGCGCTGGCGCGCGACGATGTAGGCGGCGTACCAACCGGACCAGTGATGCTTGGGAGCGCTCGATTCGTATTTGCCATGACGCTGCTCTGTCTCTCGCAAAAGATCAGTCAGGGTCACGACGTCCATGCTGCTGAGTCCTCGTCCGGGAAGTCGCGTGTTGATCTCCTGAAGCAACCAGCTGTTGCCGTCGGGATCGCTGAACGTGGCGAACGACGCGTAGCTGTGCCGCTGCGGATCCGGGCCGCTGAGAGGCGGCTGTCCCGGACCGGCTCGGTGGAACACTTCGCTCGCGTCGACACCGCGACCGACGAGGTCGGCGCGCGCTGCCTCGATGTCGGAGACGATGAGATACATCCCGCGCGCCGACCCCGGCACGGCCGGCGTGAGTCCCTTGCCGAAGTGGATCGAGCATGGCGAACCCGGCGGCGTGAACTGGACCACCCGAAACTCGTTGCCGTCGGCGAAATCGGCGTCGAGCCTCCAGCCCAGATTGCCGTAAAAGCGCTTGGCGCGATCGACATCGGACACCGGAATGACGACGACCTCGAGCTTCATATCGACCATTCCAGCAGTCGCGGGTCGGGTTGCATGCTCACTGCTCATCTCTGTGCTGCCCATCGTGACCTCCGGGGCGGTGGTTAGGTTTCGATCAATGGTCGGGCAAGTCACCCAGCATCGGGGCCAGGTCCATTTCCGCTTCTCGAGTCTGGAAGCCGCACTTCATCGCTGCTCACGAAGTGATCTGAACGCGGCACGGAACTCGGCCAGGGAGAGTTCAGGCTGCTCCTAAGCGGCGACGTGCCGGCGCGTGCTGGCCTCGTGCAAGTAGATCAGGTTGCGATGGGCGCGCCGGCCGAAATCGGTGAAGTGGAAGTACTTCGATGCCTCACGTCGCATTGAGTCCGCTTCAACCGTTGCGCTCCACACTACCCGCGCTATTGCGGGCTTCGATGGCCTTGACCGAGTTTTCAAACGCCTTCTCCAAGACGCGCCGGCCGATGGTCCCGACCACGAAGCCG
>Ga0335083_10010674_pt1 | contig 11069 bp, 8 predicted proteins | sample Lox_Sample_42_FD_206716 | JGI IMG/M metagenome (GOLD analysis project Ga0335083, IMG submission 206716) | Soil microbial communities from Loxahatchee National Wildlife Refuge, Florida, United States - Lox_Sample_4.2 | ecosystem: Environmental > Terrestrial > Soil > Wetlands | place: USA: Florida... | reverse complement strand
GTGTGGGCCTCCTGCCACCATTTCTGCGCCGGCGTCCGCTACCTGTTCATCGACTTGGACAAGGGCGTGGACAAGGAAACCGCGGTCCTCACCAGCTGGATCGTCTTCGGCGCGAGTTTCGCGCTCACTGTCCTGCTCGGGTGGAAGCTGTGGTGAGGCGCGCATGAGCACGCACCGCGTCATCACCGGCGCCCACTACGGCCTGCGCGACTGGCTGGCGCAGCGCGTCACCGCCGTCATCATGGCGGTCTACGCGGTCATCGTCGTGGCCGGGCTGCTCGGCAGTACGCCGTTCAACTACGACATCTGGCTGGGGATTTTCTCGCACACCTGGATGCGGGTGGCGACCCTGCTGTTCGTGGCCAGCCTCGCCTGGCACGCCTGGGTCGGCGTGCGCGACATCCTGATGGATTACATCAAGCCCGACGGGCTGCGCCTCGGCCTGCAGGTCGCCACGCTGCTGGTCATCGCCGGCTACGTCGCCTGGGCGATACAGATTCTCTGGCGATAGGAAAGAGGGAATGGGCCTTCCGGTACGCAGGTTCGATGCAATCGTGGTGGGCGCGGGGGGGTCGGGCATGCGCGCCGCACTGGAGCTGGCGCGCGGCGACCTGAAGGTGGCGGTGCTGTCGAAAGTGTTCCCGACGCGCTCGCACACCGTGGCGGCGCAGGGCGGCATCGCCGCGCCGCTCGCCAACTCGACCGAGGACAACTGGCACTGGCACATGTACGACACCGTCAAGGGTTCCGACTACCTCGGCGACCAGGACGCCATCGAGTACATGTGCCGGCGCGCCAACGAAGTGGTGGTCGAGCTCGAGCACATGGGCATGCCCTTCGACCGGCTGGAGAACGGCAAGATCTACCAGCGCCCGTTCGGCGGCCACACGCAGAATTACGGCAGCGCGAAGATGGCGATGCGCTCCTGCGCGGCGGCGGACCGCACCGGCCACGCGATGCTGCACACGCTGTACCAGCAGAACGTGCGCCTGAACACGCAGTTCTTCGTCGAATGGATGGCGCTGGACATCATCCGCGACCCGCAGGACGGCGCGGTGGTCGGCGTCACGGCGCTGGAAATGGAAACCGGCGAAGTCTGCATCCTGCAGGCCAAGGCCACGCTGTTCGCCACCGGCGGCTCCGGGCGCATCTACTACGCGAGCACCAATGCGTTCATCAACACCGGCGACGGCCTGGGCATGGCGGCGCGCGCGGGCTTCCCGCTGGAGGACATGGAGTTCTACCAGTTCCATCCCACCGGCGTGTACGGCGCGGGCGTGCTGATCACCGAGGGCGTGCGCGGCGAGGGCGGCTTCCTCGTCAACAAGGACGGCGAGCGCTTCATGGAGCGCTACGCGCCGAACGCGAAGGACCTCGCGAGCCGCGACGTCGTCTCGCGCGCCATGACCACCGAGATCAAGGAAGGCCGCGGCTGCGGGCCGCACGCCGACCACGTGCTGCTGAAGCTCAGCCACCTGAAGCCGGAAGACATCATGCACCGGCTGCCGGGCATCCGCGAGATTTCCATCAAGTTCGCCAACGCCGACCCGATCCGCGACCCGATCCCGGTGGTGCCGACGGTGCATTACCAGATGGGCGGCATCCCGACCAAGTTCACCGGCCACGTGGTGGTGCCCGAGGGGAACAACGTCGACAGCATCGTACCGGGCTTCTACGCGGTCGGCGAATGCGCCTGCGTCTCGGTGCACGGCGCGAATCGCCTGGGCACCAATTCGCTGCTCGACCTGGTGGTGTTCGGCAAGGCGGCCGGCGAGCAGGTGATCAAGGACATCCGCGGCATGCCGGCCCCGCACCGCACGCTGCCCAAGAACGCGGGCGAGCTGACGCAAACGCGGCTCGCGCGCCTGGACGCGAACGCCGCCGGCGAGCGCGTGGTGGACGTGCTGACCGACCTGCGCCGCACGATGCAGGCACACTGCGGCGTGTTCCGTTTTCCCGACGAGCTGATCAAGGGCGTGGAGAAGATGAAGGTGATCGCCGACCGCGCGCAGCGCGTCTTCATCCAGGACAAATCGAAGGTCTTCAATACCGCGCGCGTCGAGGCGCTCGAACTGGACAACCTGGTCGAGACCGCGATGGCCACCATCGTTTCGGCCGAGGCGCGCAAGGAAAGCCGCGGCGCGCAGGCACGCGAGGATTTTCCCGAGCGCGACGACAAGAACTGGATGAAGCACACGCTCTGGTACAAGGAAGACAACCGGCTTGCCTACAAGCCGGTGCACCTGAAGCCCATGACGGTGGAATCCTTCGAACCCAAGAAGCGGACCTACTGATGAAAATCTCGATTTACCGCTACGACCCGGACAAGGACGAAAAGCCGTATATGAAGGACTACGACGTCCAGCTGCAGCATTCGGACCACATGCTGCTGGACGCGCTGGTGAGGGTGAAGGAGATGGACGATTCCTTCGCCTTCCGCCGCTCCTGCCGCGAAGGCGTGTGCGGCTCGGACGCGATGAACATCAACGGCAAGAACGGCCTGGCCTGCGTCACCAAGATCGCCGACCTGCCGGAGCGCGTCGTGCTGCGCCCGCTGCCCGGGCTGCCGGTGATCCGCGACCTGATCGTCGACATGACGCAGTTCTTCAAGCAGTACCACTCGATCAAGCCCTACGTGGTGAACCACGACGCGCCGCCCGAGCGCGAGCGCCTGCAGTCGCCCGAGGACCGCGAGGAGCTGAACGGCCTCTACGAATGCATCCTGTGCGCCTGCTGCTCGACCTCCTGCCCGTCGTTCTGGTGGAACCCGGACAAGTTCGTCGGCCCCGCGGGATTGCTGCAGGCGTACCGTTTCATCGCCGATACCCGCGACCAGGAGACCAGCGAACGGCTGGACAACCTGGAAGATCCCTACCGGCTGTTTCGCTGCCATACCATCATGAACTGCGTCGACGTCTGCCCGAAGGGGCTGAACCCGACCAAGGCCATCGGCAAGATCAAGGAGCTGATGGTCCGGCGCACGGTCTGAGAATATGGACGAAGCCGCAAGGAAGAGGCTGCAGTGGAAGTGCCGGCGCGGCTTGTTGGAACTGGATCTGGTCTTCCAGGATTTTGTTGAAAAGCATCTCAAGGAGAAGGACGTGGATGCATTCAATGAACTGCTCGATCTCGAGGACAATGATTTGTGGGACATCGTCAGCGGGCGCAGCGACCGCTACGACGCAAGGTTCGGAGGGATCGTGGCGCGGCTGCGCGCCGTCTAGAAAAGGAAAGTTTCATGGACGCGAAAGCTGACAAGAAGGCGACCCTCTCCCTGCCCGGCGGCAAGACGCTCGATTTCCCGGTGATGTCGGGAACCATCGGGCCCGACGTGGTGGACATCCGCACGCTCTACGGCAAATCGGGCCTGTTCACCTACGACCCGGGCTTCCTGTCGACGGCGAGCTGCAACTCGACGATCACCTACATCGACGGCGACGCCGGCGTGCTGCTCTACCGCGGCTACCCGATCGAGCAGCTGGCGCAGCATTGCGATTTCCTCGAAGTGTGCTACCTGCTGCTGAACGGCGAACTGCCGGATGCGAAGCAGAAGGCCGAATTCGTGCACACGGTCACGCACCACACCATGGTGCACGAGCAGATCAGCCGCTTCTTCACCGGGTTCCGGCGCGACGCGCACCCGATGGCGACCATGGTCGGCGTGGTCGGCGCGCTGTCGGCGTTCTACCACGACGCGCTCGACATCAATAATCCGGAACACCGCACCATCTCGGCGTTCAGGCTGATCGCCAAGCTGCCGACCATCGTCGCGATGGCCTACAAGTACAACATGGGCCAGCCGTTCATGTATCCGAAGAACGACCTGTCCTACACCGCCAACTTCATGCGCATGATGTTCGCGGTGCCCGCCGAGGACTACAAGCCGAACGACGTGCTGGTGCGCGCGATGGACCGGATTTTCATCCTGCACGCCGACCACGAGCAGAACGCCTCGACCTCGACGGTGCGCCTGGCGGGCTCCTCGGGCGCCAATCCCTACGCCTGCATCTCCGCGGGCATCGCCTGCCTGTGGGGGCCGGCGCACGGCGGCGCCAACGAGGCCTGCCTGGAGATGCTCGAGGAGATCGGCGACGTGTCGAAGATCCCCGAGTTCATCAAGAAGGTGAAGGACAAGAATTCGGGCGTGCGGCTGATGGGCTTCGGCCACCGCGTCTACAAGAACCACGATCCGCGCGCGAAGCTCATGCGCGAAACCTGCCACGAGGTGCTGGAGGAGCTCGGCCTGCACAACGACCGCCTGTTCAAGCTGGCGATCGCCATGGAGAAAATCGCCCTCGAGGACGAGTACTTCGTCTCCCGCAAGCTGTACCCGAACGTCGATTTCTATTCGGGCATCGTGCAGCGCGCGCTCGGCATCCCGGTGGCGATGTTCACCTGCATCTTCGCGCTCGCCCGCACCGTGGGCTGGATCGCGCAATGGCAGGAGATGATCTCCGATCCGGAATACAAGATCGGCCGGCCGCGCCAGCTGTACAAAGGCGCGAACCGCCGCGAGGTGAAACCCATCGGCGAGAGGTAAGCGGCCATGATGAAAGAGTTCCTGGACAACTCCTACCTGTTCGGCGGCAACGCGCCCTTCGTCGAGGAACTGTACGAAAAATACCTCGCCAACCCCGCCGAGGTGCCGGAAGAGTGGCGCAGCTACTTCGACAAGCTGCAACTGCTGCCGGGTGCCGCTGCCAAGGACATGCCGCACGCGCCCATTGTTGAATCTTTTGCGGTAAAGGCAAAGGCAGGGCTGCGCCGCGCCGCGCCGGAAGGAACGCTGGACCGCAAGCAGGTCTCGGTGATCCAGCTGGTGGCGGAATACCGCTTTCGCGGCTGCCTGCTCGCCGACCTGGATCCGCTCAAGCGCCAGCAGAAGCCGCACATCCCGGAACTCGAGCCGGGCTATTACGACCTGACCGACGCCGACATGGACACGGTGTTCAACACCGGCTCCCTGATCGGTCCCGCGGAGCAGGCCCCGCTGCGCGAGATCATCCGCGGCCTGCAGGAAACCTATTGCGGCACGCTGGGCGTGGAATACATGTATATCTCGAGCCGCGTGGAGAAGCGCTGGATCCAGGAACGCATCGAGACGGTCCGCTCCAAGCCGAGCTTCTCGGCGGACTACAAGAAGCACATCCTGGAGCGCCTGACCGCGGCCGAAGGCCTGGAGCGCTACCTGCACACGCGCTACGTCGGCCAGAAGCGCTTTTCGCTGGAAGGCGGCGACACGCTGATTCCCGTGCTCGACAACCTGATGCAGCGCGCGGGCGCCGCCGGCGTGCAGGAGCTCGTGATCGGCATGGCGCACCGCGGCCGGCTGAACGTGCTCGTCAACACGCTCGGCAAGATGCCGAAGGACCTGTTCGGCGAGTTCGAGGGCAAGCACGACGATGCGCTGCTCGCCGGCGACGTGAAATACCACCAGGGCTTCTCCTCGGACATCAACACCCCGGGCGGCCCGATGCACCTGACGCTGGCTTTCAACCCCTCGCACCTGGAAATCGTCAACCCGGTGGTGGAGGGCTCGGTGCGCGCCCGCCAGCACCGCCGCAAGGACCGCGAGGGCACGCAGGTGCTGCCCGTGCTGATCCACGGCGACGCCGCGGTGGCGGGGCAGGGCGTGGTGATGGAGACGCTGAACCTCGCGCAGACTCGCGGCTACGGCACCGGCGGCACGGTGCACATCGTGATCAACAACCAGATCGGCTTCACCACCTCGGACCCGCGCGACAGCCGCTCGACGCTGTACTGCACCGACGTGATGAAGATGATCGAGGCGCCGATCTTCCACGTCAATGCCGACGACCCGGAAGCCGCGGTGATGGCGATCGAGATCGCCATGGACTACCGCAGCAAGTTCAAGAAGGACGTGGTGGTCGACCTGATCTGCTTCCGCAAGCTCGGCCACAACGAGCAGGACGAGCCGATGGTGACGCAGCCGCTGATGTACAAGATCATCAACGCGCACCCGGGCACGCGCAAGCTGTACGCCGACCGCCTCGCCGCGCAGGGCGTGATCGCCGCGGACGAGGGCGACAAGTTGGTGGCGAGCTTCCGCCAGGCGATGGACGCCGGCTTCCACACCAACAAGACCATCTTGTCCAACTTCAAGCCGCCGTTCGCGGTCGATTGGTCGAAGTACAAGGGCACCAAGTGGGACGAGAACGACGACACCACGCTGCCGCTCGCCGATTTGCAGATGCTGTCCGAGCGCCTGACCGCGATTCCGCAGAACTTCAAGCTGCACCCGCGCGTCGAGAAGATCATCGCCGACCGGCGCCTGATGGGGCAAGGCAAGCTGCCGGTGGACTGGGGCATGGCCGAGAACCTGGCCTACGCCTCGCTCCTGAAGGACGGCTACTCGGTGCGCATTTCCGGCCAGGACGCCGGCCGGGGCACCTTCTTCCACCGCCATGCCGTGCTGCACGACCAGAACCGGGAAAAGTGGGATGCCGGCAGCTACATCCCGCTGCAGCACATCGCGCCCAACCAGGGCGACTTCGTGGTCATCGATTCAGTTCTGTCGGAAGAAGCGGTGCTCGGCTTCGAATACGGCTATTCGACTTCCGAGCCGAACGAACTGGTGGTCTGGGAGGCGCAGTTCGGCGACTTCGTCAATGGCGCGCAGGTGGTGATCGACCAGTTCATCGCCGCGGGCGAGGTGAAGTGGGGCCGCATCTGCGGCATGGTGATGCTGCTGCCGCACGGCTACGAGGGCCAGGGGCCCGAGCATTCCTCCGGGCGCCCGGAGCGATTCCTGCAGCTGTGCTCGGACTACAACATCCAGGTCTGCATCCCGGCCACGCCGGTGCAGATGTTCTTCCTGCTGCGCCGGCAGATGATCCGCCCCTGGCGCAAGCCGCTGGTGATCTTCTCGCCGAAAAGCCTGCTGCGGCACAAGGAATCGGTATCGCCGCTGCCCGAATTCGCCGAGAGCAAGTTCAAGGCGGTCAATGCCGAATGGGACGAGAGCATCAAGCCGGAGAAGGTAAAGCGCCTGATCGTATGCAGCGGCAAGGTGTTCTTCGACCTGATGAACGCGCGCAAGGAAAAGAGCATCAAGGACACGGCCATCGTGCGCATCGCGCAGCTCTACCCGTTCCCGCACGAGGAATTCCAGGCGCAGCTCAACATGTATACGAATGCCGGAGAAGTGATTTGGTGCCAGGAAGAACCCGGCAACCAGGGCGCCTGGCACCGTATCCAGCACTACATCCTGCGCCACATGCGCCCGGACCAGATCCTGGGCTACGCAATGCGCAAATCCTCGGCTTCGCCCGCGGCCGGCTACCTGCAGCTGCACAACGAACAGCAGAAGGAACTGGTCGAAGCGGCGTTCGCGCCGCTGACCGACAACCTGGTACTGCCGGTGCAGGGCCTGGGAAGAAAGAGAAAGAAGAAAAATGCTGATTGAAGTCAAAGTCCCGCAGCTCTCGGAATCGGTCTCCGAGGCCACGCTGCTCGCCTGGCACAAGAAGCAGGGCGAGGCGGTGAAGCGCGACGAGAACCTGATCGACATCGAAACCGACAAGGTGGTGCTGGAGCTGCCCGCGCCCGCGGACGGCGTGCTGGTGAGCATCCTCAAGGGCGACAAGGGCACGGTCGTCGCCGGCGAAATCATCGCCAGGATAGACACGGAAGGAAAAGCTTCCGTTGTTGAATCTAAAAAAGAAGAAGTAAAAGAACAAATAGTGAAAGCGGCGCCCGCTGCCGCCGCTCCCGCCGTCATGCCCTCCGCGCAGAAGATCGCAGCCGAGAAAGGCATCGACACCTCGAAAATCCAGGGCACCGGACGAGACGGCAGGGTGACCAAGGGCGACGTGATTGCGCCCCAGCCGCAGGCCGCGGCACCCAAGGCTGCGCTGCGGCAGCCTCCCGCGCCGGTCAATACCGACCGCCTGCTCGCCGGCCGGCCGGAGCAGCGCGTGCCGATGTCGCGCTTGCGCCTGCGCGTCGCCGAGCGCCTGGTGCAGTCGCAGTCCACCGCCGCGATCCTGACGACGTTCAACGAAGTGAACATGGCGCCGGCGATGGCGCTGCGCAAGACCTACCAGGAGCGCTTCGAGAAGGAGCACGGCGTAAAGCTCGGCTTCATGTCCTTCTTCGTGAAGGCCGCGGTGCACGCGCTGAAGAAATACCCCGTCGTGAATGCGTCCATCGACGGCACGGACATCGTCTATCACGGCTACTTCGACATCGGCGTCGCGGTCGGCAGCCCGCGCGGCCTGGTGGTGCCGATCCTGCGCGACGCGGACCAGCTGTCCTTCGCCGGCATCGAAAAGAAGATCGCCGAATTCGGCAAGAAGGCGCAGGACGGCAAGCTGTCCCTCGAGGACCTCACCGGCGGCACCTTCTCGATCTCCAACGGCGGCGTGTTCGGCTCGATGCTGTCGACGCCGATCATCAATCCGCCGCAGTCGGCGATCCTTGGCGTGCACGCGACCAAGGAGCGCGCGGTCGTCGAGAATGGCCAGGTGGTGGTGCGCCCGATGAACTACCTGGCGCTTTCCTACGACCACCGCATCATCGATGGAAGAGAAGCGGTGCTTTCGCTGGTGGCGATCAAGGAAGCGCTGGAAGACCCGGCGCGCCTAATCCTCGAGATCTGAGATGGCTGCTTTCGACGTCGTGGTCATCGGCGGCGGGCCGGGCGGCTACATCGCCGCGATCCGCGCCGCGCAGCTGGGCATGCAGGTAGCCTGCATCGACGAGTGGAAAGGCGCCGACGGCAAGCCGGCGCTGGGCGGCACCTGCACCAACGTCGGCTGCATCCCGTCGAAGGCGCTGCTGCAGTCTTCCGAGAACTACGAGCAGGCCGGCCGCCACTTCGCCGACCATGGCGTGGTGGTGAAGGGCCTCGCGCTCGACCTCGGCGTGATGCAGAAGCGCAAGGAAAAGGTCGTCAAGACGAACAACGACGGCATCAGCTACCTGTTCAAGAAGAACAAGATCGCGTTTTACCCGGGCAGGGGGTCTTTTGGAAGTGCCGCTTCCGAAATTCTCATCGATCAGAAGGAAAAAATTGCCGCGAAGCACGTCATCCTGGCGACGGGTTCCAATCCCCGCGCGCTGCCGGGCGCGGATTTCGACGAGAAACTGATCCTGAGCAATGCCGGTGCGCTCGCCCTGCCGGAAGTCCCGAAGCGCCTCGGCGTGATCGGCGCCGGCATCATCGGCCTGGAAATGGGCAGCGTCTGGCGCCGGCTCGGCGCGGAGGTGACGATCCTGGAAGCGCTGCCTGCATTCCTCGGCGTCGCCGACGAGACGATCGCCAGGGAAGCGGCCAAGATTTTCGCCAAGCAGGGCTTGAAGATCGAGACCGGCGTGGCGATTGCCAAGGTGGCGAAATCGAAGAATTCGGTTGCCATCCAGTACAAGAATTCCTCGGGTGAAGACAAAACCCTCGATATCGACCGCCTCATCATTTCCATCGGACGCGTCGCGAATGCGGCCGGCCTGAATGCCGAAGCCATCGGCCTGAAGATGGAACGCGGCATGATCGCCGTCGACGGCGACTGCCGCAGCAGCGTGCCGAACGTCTGGGCGATCGGCGACGCGGTGCGCGGACCGATGCTGGCGCACAAGGCGGAGGAAGAGGGCGCGGCGGTCGCGGAACGCATCGCCGGCCAGAAGCCGCACGTCAACTTCAATACCATTCCCTCGGTGATCTACACCTCGCCCGAGATCGCCTGGGTCGGCCAGACCGAGCAGCAGTTGCAGGCCGCCGGCGCGGCCTACAAGGCCGGCCAGTTCCCGTTCTCGGCCAACGCGCGGGCGCGCGCGCTCGGCGACACCAGCGGACTGGTGAAATTCCTCGCCGACGCGGCCAGCGACGCCATCCTCGGCGTGCACATCATCGGCCCGATGGCGGGCGAACTCATCTCCGAGGCGGTGGTGGCGATGGAGTTCGGCGGCGCCGCCGAGGACATCGGCATGATCTGCCACGCGCATCCCTCGCTTTCAGAGGCGCTGAAGGACGCGGCCCTCGCCGTCGACAAGCGCGCACTGAACATTTGACCGCCGACGTCGTCGCGCTTTACGAGCAGAGCCTCGCGAAGCGCGGCTTCTCCGCGGATTCCTCGCAGTGGCGCGCAGTCGAGCGCCTGCAGCAGCTCTACGAAGAATGGATTGCATACAAGGCGAAGCGCAGCAACGCGCTCAAGCGCCTGCTGGTGAAGCCGCCGCCGCCCAAGGGCGTCTACCTGTGGGGCGCGGTCGGGCGCGGCAAGAGCTTCCTGATGGACAGCTTCTACCTGTGCGTGCCGCTGGTGCGCAAGCGCCGGGTCCATTTCCACCATTTCATGCGCGAGGTGCACCGCGAGCTTGCCGACCTGCCGTCGGTCGCGGATCCGCTTGCCGTGATGGCCGAGCGCACCGCGCTGCGCTACCGGCTGATCTGCTTCGACGAGTTCCACGTCTCGGACATCGCCGACGCCATGATCCTCGGGCGCTACCTGGAAAAGACGATGGACCTCGGCGTGCAGTTCGTCATGACCAGCAACTACCACCCGGACAAGCTCTACCCGAACGGCCTGCAGCGCGAGCGCTTCCTGCCGGCGATCGAGCTGCTGAAGTCGCGGCTGGACGTGGTCGAGGTGGACGGCGGGAGGGACTACCGGCGCCTGAAGATGGAAAAGCTGCGGGTCTACCATGTCGGCCCCGGCGCCGAAGCCGAGCTCGGGCAGATATTCGCGCAGCTCAAGGACGTCGAGGAGGAAACCCACCCCCTCGACGTGGAGGGCCGCGTCATCCCGTACCGCAAGCGCGCCGGCGGGCTGGTATGGTTCGACTTCGACGCGCTCTGCGGCGGCCCGCGGTCCTACGCGGACTACGTGGACCTGGCGAGGCGCTTCCATACGGTGATCCTGTCGGGCGTGCCGGTCATGTCGGCACGAAACGCCGATTCGGCGCGCCGCTTCACCTGGCTGGTGGACGTGTTCTACGACGACCGCGTGAAGCTGATCGCCGGCGCCGAGGCTGCGCCGGACGAACTGTTCACGGATGGCGGCGACGCGAGGACCGCCGCGGCCGAATTTGCGCGCACCGCGAGCCGCCTT
>Ga0335083_10010673_pt1 | contig 11070 bp, 9 predicted proteins | sample Lox_Sample_42_FD_206716 | JGI IMG/M metagenome (GOLD analysis project Ga0335083, IMG submission 206716) | Soil microbial communities from Loxahatchee National Wildlife Refuge, Florida, United States - Lox_Sample_4.2 | ecosystem: Environmental > Terrestrial > Soil > Wetlands | place: USA: Florida... | reverse complement strand
TGGCCGACGTCGCCGATGTAGAGATCGCCGTTCGCGCTGTCGAACGAAAACCGCCACGGGTTGCGCAGCCCGTAGCCGACGAGCTGCCACTTCGCGTTCGCCTTGCGGACGTTCAGCTTGATGATCCGCGCGAACGGCCGGCTGACGTTCTGGCCCAGGTTCAGCGGGTCGCCTTCGTTTCCGCCGTCGCCGTTGCCCCAGTACAGGTCGCCGTCCGGCCCGAACTGCAGCTGTCCGCCGTTGTGGTTCGAGGCGATGTCCTTGATGTCGAGCAGCACCTTCTGGGTCGACGGGATCACGTTGGTGCCGTCGGTCGTGAACCGCGCGACGCGCTGGTCGCCGTTCAGCGCCGTGTACGAGACGTAGACGTAGTGGTTCGTCGCATAACCGGGATCGAATGCGATCGAGAGCATCCCCTGCTCGCCGCCGCTTCGCACCTTCGCGGTCAGGTCGAGGAACGGCGTCGCTCTCACCTTGCCGTTCTGCAGCACGAGGACGCGGCCGGCCTGTTCGACGACGTAGAGGTTGCCGGGCGCGCTCGGTGTGGACGCGGCGTCGACCGGTGCGCTGAACTGCCCGACCTGGACGAGGTGAAGCGCCTGAGTGTGAGCTGAGGCGGCCGGGACGAGAAGCACCGCGAGGAGCGCGAGCAGCGCGGCGAGCTTCCTCACCGCGCCGCCAGGTCCGGCGACCGGACCCACGGCCCGGGCGGGGTCAAAAGCGACTCCGCGTGCAGGTACGCGAGCCCGGCGAGCGGCAGGTCGCTCCAGCGCTGGAAGCAGAAGTAGCGGCGCCGCCAGTGCGGGAAGAACTTGCGGTTGAAGCTGTGCAGGCGCTCGACCTGGAAGAGCCGGTCGGCTTTCAGAAGCGTCCAGCGGGCGGCGCGCGTCGGCCACGCGGCGCCCTCCTCCGCCCGCAGGAAGTCGGCGAACACGGCGAAGTTGAGCGACAGCTCGGTGACCGCGTGGGCGCGCGCCCAGTCGACCGTCTCGACGATCAGGTACTCCATCAGCCCGTTCGGCGTGTCGCGGCGCCGCCGCATCGACGCGAGCGAGTAGCCCTCGTTCGCCGGCGACGGAACGAGCTGCAGAAAACCGCCCACCGTTCCGTCGGGGCCGACGGCGACCGCGAGCACCGTGTCCGGGTAGAGGAAGAGCGCGTCCATCGCCATCGTGAACCCGCGCTCCGGCCAGTTGCCGCGCCACTCCTCGGAGACGGCGCGCAGCTCGCAACGGAGCTTCTCGTCGGCGTCGGCGGTCGAGAGCACACGCACCTCGTACCCGCTCTTCTCGAGACGCGAAACCGACTGCCGCACCTTCCGGATCGCGCGGCCCTCGAGCGAGAACGACGCCGGATGGATGACCGCCTCGTCGCCGAGGTACATCGAGCGGAAGCCGTTGCGCGCGTAGTCCTCCAGCGCGTCGTTCGACGCGCCGGCGATCGCGACGCGCCACCCCTTCGTGTGCGCGACCCGGACGAACTCGCCGATCAGCTCCGCGCGCTCGGAGCGCTCCCCGATCGGGTCGCCCGCGACGAGCGCGGTGCCGGCGATCACGCGGTAGGCGAGGAACGAGCGGCCGCTCGGCGAGAAGAAGTAGCTCTTGTCGCGGCGCAGCGCGAAGTAGCAGAGGCTGTCGCGGCCGTGCTCCTGCACGAGCCCCGCGGCGCGCTCGCGGTCGTCGCGCTCCGGCGGCAGCACAGGGAACGGGCGCAGCCACAGCCAGAGCGCCCGGCAGCCGAGCGCCGCGACCACGATGCCGAGGGCGAGCTCGATCCGCTCGGAATACGCGTCGGTGTCGTACGAGCCGTAGCCGATCGCAAGCCCCGCAACCGCGAGCGCCGCACCCACCTGGACGAGCGGCATCACCGTCGCCGGGTCGCCCGGCGCGACGAACTGGCGCCGCGTCTTGAGCAGCGCGACGAGCAGCAGCAGGTGCACGGTCGCCTCTTCGACGTCGAGCCCCTTCGCGAGGTGCGCGATCGCCGACGCGACGACGATGACGACGGCGAGCGTCCAGGCGCGCCGCTTCCGCCGGGCGAGCCCGCGCGAGAGGTAGATCAGCCCGAGGCCGAGCGCGAGCGTCACCGTCCGCGCCGCGCTCGGGACGCCGGGCGGGAGGACGCCGTGGACGACCCGGAGACGGTCGGCGAACTCCGGGGTCAGCGCGGAGACGATCGAGAGCAGGCCGGCGAAGGTCGCGGCCCACGCCAGCAGGACGGGAGTGGCCGGGCGGCGCACCCCCACACGGTAGCGCGCGGGCGCGCCGGATCAGTCGCGGAGCAGGACCCGGCGGAGCTCGTCCTCCTTGCCGGGCTCGAGGATGGCGAGCACCTGGTCGCCGACCTCCAGCTGGGTCTCCTCGTCCGGGACCTCGGCCCTGCCCTCGCGGACGATCGAGATCAGCCGCGCCCCCTCCGGCAGCCGCAGCGAGCGCACCTCCTTGCCTGTGCAGGCAGACCCCTTCTCGATCGTCAGCTCGACGATCTCGAGGTTCTCGCGGCGGAGCTCGAGCAGCTGGATCAGGCCGTGCTCCGGCACTTCGTGCTCGATCAGGCCCATGATCGCCCCGGTCGCCGAGACGGTCGGGGAGATCCCGAGCAGGTCGAAGTACGGCTGGTTGCGCGGGTCGTTGATGCGCGCGATCACGTTGCCGACCCCGTACTTCTCCCGGGCGAGCTGGCAGATGACGATGTTGTCCTCGTCGTCGCCGGTCGCCGCCACCACCAGGTCCGGCGGCCGCTTCACCCCGGCGCGCTCGAGCACGAACGTCTCGGTCGCGTCCCCGCGGATCACCTGGTGCTCGAACTCGGCCTCGAGCTTGTCGAAGCGGTACGGCCGCTGCTCGATCACCGTCACCTCGTGCCCGGCGCGCAACAGCGATCGGGTGAGGTTCGCCCCCACCTTGCCGCCGCCTGCCACGAGCACGTACATCTACGCTGATACCTCTTCGGCCTGGCGCACCGCGCCGACGAGCGTCTCGATCGCGGAGGAGGTCGGGCACACGATCCGCAACCCCTTCGTCGCGTAGAACTGCGCCCGCGCCGGGTCGAGGATGCGGACGATCACCGTCGGCACCTGGAAGTGCTTCTGGGCCGCCTGGGCGATGACGATGTTCGTGTTGTCGCCGTCGGTGGTGACGACGACCGCGTCGGCCTCCTCGATCCCCGCCTCGCGGAGGACCTTCAGATCCATCCCGTGACCGACGACGAAGCCGCCCGTCCACGTCTCGCCGAGTCGACCGAGCGCGTCCTCGTTCTCGTCGAGGACCGTCACCTCCCAGCCCGAGTCGTGGAGCTGGGTGGCGACGGCCGAGCCGACCCGGCCGCATCCGATCACGAGCGCGTTCATCGCGACGCCCAGCCTAGCGCCGCGTGCCGTGTCGCCGCGAGGTCGCCGTCGATCGCCGACTGCGGGAACGCCACGATCAGCACCTCGGCGGAGGCGCGCCGGAGCACGTAGTCGACGGTCGGGGAGAAGAACCGCGACTGGCGGCGCCAGCGAGGGGCCGACCCGAGGACGATCAGGTCGGCGTCGATCTCGGCCGCCCGCTCGACGATCGCCTTGCCGATCGAGCGGGTGCGCAGAACGGTTCCGTCCACCGGGACGCCGTGGCGCTCGCCCACGAGCCGCGCCTCCGCGAGCGAGGCAGCGGCGCGCTCCTCCTGCTCCGGGAGCTCGTCGTCGATCGCGTGCTCGAGCGGGACGAGGATCGCATTCAGCGCGTCGACCGACACGTTCCGGCCGGCCGCGAGCTTGACCGCCGTCCCGAGCATCTCCTCGCCGATCGGCCCGAGCTTCGTCGGGACGAGTATGCGCTTCAGCCCAAGCTCGACGGGCGGCGCCTCCCGCTCGTCGAAGGGCAGCCAGCGCCGCTTGCCGGCAGCGACCATCACCCGGGCCGGCGAATGGCGGAGGACGTACTGCACCGTGTGCCCGAAGATCTGGCGGTGCGCGCTCCGTGGCGCGCCGAGGATCACCATGTCGGCGGAGTGCCGCGCCGCCTGCTCGACGATCGCGCGTCCCGCAAGCCGTGCGCGGACGACGACGCGCTCGACCTTCACGCCGTACGACCCGACGACGGCGGCGCTCTCCCCGCAGAGCGTCTCCGCGGCCTCGAGCTGGTCGGTCAGGTGCGCCTCGAGCGGCAGCTCCGGGTCGACCACGACGACGCGGAGCAGGAACACCCTGGCCCGCTTCCCGGCGAGACGCGCCGCTAGGTGCGCCGCCTCCAGCGACTGCGGGCCATTCACGACCGGCACGAGGATCGTTCGGAGCTCGAACGGCAGAGAGGCGTCGGGCAGCTTCCGGCCGGCGAGGAGCCTCATCGGAAGATCTGGTACGGGACGCTGGAGAGAATCACGTGCGGTTCGAACAATAGGAGGCGTTTCAGGTAGATGGCACGCTGATTGTGCAGGAGGCGGGCCGATCCCCGGACGATCGTCTCCGGCATGACGACGTTCACGGCCGTCTCGCCGTCGGCGGTCAGCTCGCGCAGGTACTCGAGCAGGGGCGTCCCGATGTCCCGGTACGGGGCCTCGCTGAGGTCGAGCGGGATGTCGCCCCCGTAGCGATGCCAGGTCCGGCGGAAGTCGGCGGCCTCGTGCCGGTCGAAGGCGAAGAAGGCGGCGCGCGTGTCGGGCAGGCCCAGCGCGCGCGCGTAGTTGAGCGCGCGCAGCGAGCCGCCGTGCATGCTCGAGAGGAGCACACGGACGACGAGCTTCTTCGGCGTCTTCCCCTCCGGACCCCGGGCGCGGGTGACGACCGGCACGTCGGTGACGACGACGTCCGGTTCCGAGACGAGCCGGAGCTTCAGGCGGAACGTGTCGTGGCCGGCGGCGCGCAGCATCGACCGCGCCTTGAACTGCTCCGGGACGATGAAGGTGACGAAGTCGCCTTCGCCGCGCGGGATCCGCCAGACCTCCTCGAGCGCGGCCTGCCGGCGGCCCTCGTCGGTGGCGAGCACCTCGAGCCGCGGCTCGCCGCCGGCGAAGTCGAACCAGCGCGGCCTGATGCCGGGGTCGGTCCGCCGGCCGGGCGCGTGCAGCGCGTGGATCGGCCGGCCGTGCGCGATCTGGCGCGCGTACCAGAGCGCCCCCTCGGTCGCGACGTCGATCCGCTCGACCCAGAGCAGCACCTCGTTCGTCGGCACCCCGGCCGCGCGGGCGGCACTGAGGCTCGCCTGCAGACGGCGCTGGAACCGGCGGTAGTGCCGGTTGACGGCGAGGAAGAGCAGGACGAGCAGCGGGATCGCGATGATCACGAGCCAGGCGCCCTCGGCGAACTTCGACCAGATGACGACCAGGGCGACGACGCCGGTCGTCACCGCGCCGAGCGAGTTCACCGCGCCGCGGTAGCGCCAGCCGGGCGCCCTCGTCCGGTTCCAGTAGCGCACCATCCCCGCCTGCGAGAGCGTGAACGCGGTGAAGACGCCGACGACGTAGAGGTGGATCAGCGAGATGACGTTGGCGTCGTAGATCAGGATCAGCGCACAGGCCGCGGCGGTGAGGACGATGACGCCGTTCGAGAAGACGAGCCGGTCGCCGAGGTTCGTGAACTGGCGCGGCACGAAGCGGTCGCGCGCCAGCAGCGCCGAGAGCCGCGGGAAGCCCTGGAACGACGTGTTCGCTGCGAGCACCAGCACCGAGAACGTGAAGATCTGGACGACCCAGTACATGAACGAGGTGCTGCCGCCCGCCGGGAACGCGGTGCGCGCGATCTGGGAGAGGACCGAGTCGGTGGAGCTCGGCCGAGCGTGCATGTGCACGGCCAGGAACGACACGCCGAGGAAGAGCGAGATGGCGATCGTGCCGAGGACCGCGAGCGTCCGGGCGGCGTTCGCGGACTGCGGCCGCCGGAAGGCGTTGACGCCGTTCGCGATCGCCTCGACGCCCGTGAGCGCCGAGGCTCCTGACGAGAACGCCTTCAGGAGGATCAGCAGCGTGACCGTCCCGGCCCCGGCCGCGACCGGGTGCGGGACGTGCGCCTGCGGGCAGGACCCTGCAGCGCACTTCGCGAGCCCGGTGCCGAGCACGGCGTACACGCTCACGATGAAGCCGTACGTGGGGATCGCGAACAGCGCGCCGGCTTCCTTGACGCCGCGCAGGTTGACCAACGCGATGAACCCGATCGCGATCAGCGACAGCTCGACCGGGTACGGCTGGAGCGCGGTCACGGCCGAGGTGATCGCGAAGATGCCCGACGCGACCGACACGGCGACGGTCAACACGTAGTCGACGAGGAGGGCGGCGGCCGCGACGAGCGACGGGATCGTCCCGAGGTTGTCCTTCGCCACGAGGTAGGCGCCGCCCGATTGCTCGTAGGCGCGGACGGTCTGCCGGTAGGAGGCGACGACGATCGCCATCAGCGCGGCGACGGCGATCGAGATCGGCAGCGTCCAGCGGAGCGCTCCGAGCGACACGCCGACGAGCACGACCATCGCCGCCTCGGTGGCGTACGCCACCGAGGAGATCGCGTCGGCCGAGAAGATCGGCAGCGCGAGGCGGATCGGCAGGAGCTGCTCGTCGGCCTCCGCCGAGGACATCGGCGCGCCGACGATGTATCGCTTGATCCGGGGCATCGCCCCGGGAGGCTAGTGGGTTATGCGGCCTGCGCCGAATCGGACGGCGCCGGGCGGAGGACAAGCGTCTCCACCGGCGCGTTCGTCAGGATCCAGGCGAGCTCCTTCGGGCTGAACCCGGTCGCGGGCGCGACGATCCGGTCGAACGACTCGAGCTCCCAGAGCCGCCTGAGCGCATGCGTGAGCGAGCGTCCCTTCTCGATCCGCGCGTCGACCGGCACCCCTTCGCGGAGGGCGGCGTGCTCGACCGCCTCGAGCAGGGGCAGCGCGAGCCCGACCTGCTCCTTCCGCGCCGAGTCCTCCGGGAACTGGAGCGGGACGACGAGCAGGTACGCGGCGACCAGCACCGCCTGCTCGGCCTTGGAGATCCGGATCGCCGCCTCGAGCACGCGGGAGTCGAGCGCACCGGAGAACGGCACCAGCACGCGCCGGCTGCCGACGTAGGCGGGCTTGCGGCGGCGGAAGCCGATCATTCGTCGCGCTCCCGGTCGACGCGGTTTGCGATCACCCGGATGTCGACACCGGGCAGGTTGCGCACGAGCGACGACAGCAGCGAGCCCCTGACGATCTCCCGCCAGCGGCTCTCGTCGGGCGTCCCGACCAGGACGTACGTCGAGCCGCGCTCCTTGACGACGCGGCGGACCGTCTCGACCAGGTTGTCGCCGTCCTCCTCCAGGAAGTGCGCCCCGAGCACCACCGCGACGCGGCGCAGCGCGGCGAGCTGCGTCTGCTCGTCCGACGACAGCTCCTGCCCCGGTCGGTGCACCCAGAGCGCGTCGAGGGGCGCCCCGAGGCGCTCCGCCGACCGCCAGGCGCGGCGGAGGATCCGCTGCGACCCCGGCTCCGGAGTGACAAGCGCCAGCACGCGCTCGGCGACGGCCTGCGCGCTGACGGGGTCGAGGACGACCGCCTGGCGCCGCGACTCGACGTCCTGTGCGACCTCGCGCAAGGCGAGCTCGCGCAGCGCCGAGAGGCGGTCGGCGCGGAAGAAGTTGACGAGCGCGGTGTCGACGCGCTCCGGCGAGTAGACCTTCCCGGCCCGCAGGCGCTCCTGGAGCGCCTCGGGCGTCAGGTCGACGAGCACCACCTCGTCGGCCGACTCGAGCACGCTGTCAGGGAAGGTCTCGCGGACGCGCACCTCGGTGAGCTCCGAGATCGCGTCGTTCAGGCTCTCGAGATGCTGGATGTTGACGGTCGAGATCACGTCGATCCCCGCTTCGAGCACCTCGTCGATGTCCTGCCAGCGCTTCTCGTTGCGCGCCTCGGGGAGGTTCGTGTGCGCAAGCTCGTCGATCAGCGCCAGCTCGGGCGCCCGGCGGATCACCGCGTCGACGTCCATCTCCTCGAGCGCGAGCCCGCCGTAGCCGGCGCGCAGGTGCGGCACCGCCTCGAGCCCCTCGGCGAGCACGGCGGTCTCGGGGCGGTCGTGCGGCTCGAGGTAGCCGATCACGACGTCCCGCCCCTCGGCGTGGGCCGACCGGCCCTCCTGGAGCATGCGGTAGGTCTTGCCCACGCCTGCCGCCATGCCCAGGAGGATCCGGTAATGGCCACGCACACTCAGGCGCCGAGGAGGTTGTGCACGATCAGGTCGATGAGCTTGATCCCCACGAACGGGAGGATCATCCCGCCGAGCCCGTAGATCAACAGGTTGCGGCGAAGGAGCGCCGTCGCCCCGATCGCGCGGTACCGGACGCCCTTGAGGGCGAGCGGAACGAGCGCCGGGATGATCAGCGCGTTGAAGATGACCGCGGAGAGGATGGCGCTCTTCGGATCGCCCAGGTGCATGATGTTGAGCGAGTTGAGCGGCCCCCGCTGCCCGGCCTTCGTCGCGTAGGTGTAGGCGAACATCGCCGGCAGAATCGCGAAGTACTTGGCGACGTCGTTCGCGATCGAGAACGTCGTCAGCGCACCGCGCGTGATCAGGAGCTGCTTGCCGACCTCGACGATCTCGATCAGCTTCGTCGGGTTGGAGTCGAGGTCGACCATGTTCCCCGCCTCCTTGGCGGCGGTCGTACCGGTGTTCATGGCGACGCCGACGTCGGCCTGCGCGAGCGCAGGAGCGTCATTCGTGCCATCGCCGGTCATCGCGACCATGCGGCCCCGGCCCTGCTCGTCCTTGATCAGGGCCATCTTCGCCTCCGGGGTCGCCTCGGCGAGGAAGTCGTCGACACCGGCCTCCTGGGCGATCACCGCCGCGGTCACCCGGTTGTCGCCGGTGATCATCACGGTACGGATGCCCATCCGGCGCAGCTCGTCGAACCGCTCGCGCATGCCGCCCTTGACGATGTCCTTCAGGTACACGACGCCGAGCGCGAAGTTGTCCTTCGCGACCACGAGCGGCGTTCCGCCCTGCTCGGCGACGCCCTGAACGATCCGGTCGAGCTCTGCCGGCGCGGAGCCGCCCTGCTCGGTGATGAACCGCTTGACCGCGTCTGCGGCGCCCTTGCGGATCTCGGTGCCGTTCATGTTCACGCCGCTCATGCGGGTCGTGGCGCTGAACGGGACGAACTCGTGCTCGCCGAGCTCGCGCTCGCGCAGGTTGAAGCGCTCCTTCGCGAGCACGACGATCGAGCGGCCCTCCGGCGTCTCGTCGGCGAGCGACGCGAGCTGGGCGACCTCGGCGAGCTCGCGCTCGTCGACGCCGTCGACCGGCAGGAACTCGGCGGCCTGGCGGTTGCCCAGAGTGATCGTGCCGGTCTTGTCGAGCAGCAGGACGTCGACGTCTCCCGACGCCTCGACGGCGCGGCCCGACATCGCGAGCACGTTTCGCTGCACGAGCCGGTCCATCCCGGCGATACCGATCGCCGACAGCAGCGCGCCGATCGTCGTCGGGATCAGCGCGACGAGCAGTGCGATCAGCACCGTCTGCGACGTCGCCGTCCCGGCGTAGGCCGCGTACGGCCGCAGCGTCACGACCGCGGCCAGGAACGTGATCGTCAGCCCGGAGAGCAGGATGTTGAGCGCGATCTCGTTCGGCGTCTTGCGGCGCTCTGCGCCCTCGACGAGCGCGATCATCCTGTCCATGAACGATTTGCCGGGCTCCTGAGTGACCTCGATCACGAGGTGGTCGGAGAGCAGCTTCGTGCCGCCGGTGACCGCCGAGCGGTCGCCGCCCGACTCGCGGATGACCGGCGCGGACTCGCCGGTGATCGCCGATTCGTCGACCGAGCCGACGCCCTCGATCACCTCGCCGTCCGCGGGGATCACCTCTCCCGCCTGGACGATCACCACGTCGCCGCGCTGGAGCTCCGGCGCGGGGACGCTGCGACCGTCGCGGAGCGTCGCGTTGGTCGTCGTGCGAGTCGCCCGCAGAGCGCTCGCCTGCGCCTTGCCGCGGCCCTCGGCGATCGCCTCCGCGAAGTTGGCGAACAGCACCGTCAGCCAGAGCCAGACGGAAATCACGCCCACGAACCAGAGCGACCCGGTATGACCGCGGAAGAGGTCGAGGAAGAAGATCACCGTCGTCACGACGCTGCCGAGCTCGACGATGAACATCACCGGGTTCTTGAGCTGGTTGCGCGGGTCGAGCTTCGGGAATGAATCGCGAACCGCTGCGAGCGCGAGCTCGCGTGAGAAGACGCTCGAGCGCCTTTCAGCCATCAGTGCTGCCCTCCGAGCTTGTCGAGTGCGAGGTTGAGCTCGAGCACGTTCACGCCCGGCTCGCCGAAGAAGCCCCACGAACGACCGATCGTGTTCTCCTTGATCAGCTTCTGGACCGTCGCGAGCGACAGACCGCGCACCGCCGCCACGCGACGCGACTGCAGCGCCGCGTTCGCCGGCGAGATGTCGGGGTCGATGCCCGAGGCGGAGGTCGTGACCGCGTCGACGGGGATGTCGTGGATCGTGAGCCCGGGGTTGTACGGGCCCTCGAGCTTCAGGATCGCGTCGGCCGCGTCCTTCACGTTCTTCGCCAGCTCGGGGTTGGTCGGCCCGAGGTTCGCGAAGGTCGTCGCGCCCGCGTTGTACGCCGGCGAGGTCGCCGACGGGCGCGGATGGAAGTACTGCTTGCCGGTGAAGGCCTGCGCCGCGAGCTTCGAACCCACGACGGTTCCGTTCTTTTCGATCAGGCTGCCGTTCGCCTGGCCCTTGAACGCGACCTGCGCGAACCCGGTCATGACGAGCGGATAGCCGAACCCGAAGAACGCGGTGATCACGACGATGGCGATCACGCTGCTGACGATGTTGCGCATCAGTGCATCAACCCTTCGACGATCGGTCCGAGAGTAAGGGCGGGGAAGATCATCAGCCCGGCGGTGAGCGCGATCACGCCGACGAGCAGGACGACGAACGTCGCCCCGTCGGTGCGGAACGTGCCCGCCGAGGCGGGGACGATCTTCTTCTTGGCGAGCGCGCCGCCGAGGGCGAGCGCCGCGAACATCGGCACGAACCGGCCGAGCAGCATCGCGATCGTTCCGAAGTCGGCGCTGAAGTTGGTCAGCCCGAAGCCGGCGAAGGCGCTGCCGTTGTTGTTCCCCTGCGAGTCGTACGCGTA
>Ga0335083_10010672_pt1 | contig 11070 bp, 8 predicted proteins | sample Lox_Sample_42_FD_206716 | JGI IMG/M metagenome (GOLD analysis project Ga0335083, IMG submission 206716) | Soil microbial communities from Loxahatchee National Wildlife Refuge, Florida, United States - Lox_Sample_4.2 | ecosystem: Environmental > Terrestrial > Soil > Wetlands | place: USA: Florida... | reverse complement strand
TAGCGTGCCTGGAAGCCGATTGCAGCTTGGCTGCCGCCGCGATTTGAAGGACGCAAATGCCCCCCTTACGCTCGGTACTGACCGTTACACTTTTGCCGCCACGTTCGCTCAAGAGGTGGAGGCAGGTTCCGAGGAGTTGCAGGCAGACCTGCAGAAGCTGGTTCGAGTCTCCTAAGACTTTCGGAAGCGCACGGTCCAGCTTTGTGCAAATTTCGATTTCGAGAGCCTCCCACTGGGACTGGGTGAGCTTTACAGCTGTCCGCGCCAGGGTATTGAGATCGAGAGGCGTCTTCGGGGTCGGACCTTGGCGGGCGAAGCTGATGAGGCTGGCTACAAGTGATTTCGTGCGACGCACGTGCTGACCGATCTTGGTCGCGATCGGTTGCTGCTCCGTCGTAAGCGGAGTACTCATCAGCAAATCGGAGTAGCCCAGCATGGCGGTGATTGGGTTATTGAGTTCGTGAGCGGCGCCTCCGACCAACTGTCCGACCGATGCCAATTTTTCCGACTGCAAAATCTGCGCCTGCAAGCGCTTCAGGTTGTCGAACGCGTCTCGTGCATAAGAGAGCAGCCGCATGAGTTCGCGGTCGAGCAATTGCTGGCGCAGGAAGACCATACCTCCCATACAGAGAGCCGCCAACAAAGTTAGCGTCAGGCGAAAGGCGCGGATCTTCTCAGGGACGTAGACATCTGACATCGCCCAGGCTGCGAACAGGGGCAGGGAAAACGCGGCGACCATACTGAGGCGCGCGATCCAGACCCCGTAGACGGTGGAAGTTTCGGGCAATTCCGCCTCTGGTTTTTCGACGTTTGTCCGCAAGCCAATCCATGTGAGGAATGCCATGGCCGCGAGCAGGGGAATGTCGTAGAGGCTGCCGCTGTAATAAGTTTTTTGGGCAATTGCCCAGTTCGCGAGGGTCGAACCCGCGGAATAGCAAACACTCATTCCGAACAGGGCAATGTAGAATCTCCTCCATTGGCCCTTGCTGGTGACCCAGCAGGCTATCAAGCCGACCAGGAAAGCTATTTTCTCGGCGTTATAGATGTCACCCAAATTCCGATTGTATGCGGCAGTATCAGGCACCACATACTGCCAGGGCATCACAATCAGTACGTAAAGGTAAAACCACCAAACGAGTAAGAGGGCGAAATCGAGGCGGCCCACACGCGCGGCATACTCGTCAGGCGGGACATGAGGACGAAGAGCCAGGGCGGCCATCAGAGGCACGATGTGCAGGAATAGAACGATGTCCCAGGCACACAGATCCGGCACGTCCTGGCGCAATACAAGTTCTGTGTACGTCCAAAACACCTGGTAGAAAAGCCAGAGGGTCAGGCCGGCGGCGATCAATGACCAGAAAAGGCGGGTTCGGCCCGAGGAACCGAGTACCAACGGGACGAATGCCGCCGCACCCGACAAAAGCAGCAGGCACTGAATAATGTCGCTGAATGCGGTCAGGGCAAACGATCGGGGCAGAAACAGCGCGACCAATACCGCAGATACTAAGAGCCCCAGAACTGCAGCTAACCACAGATTGGAGTGCTTATTCAAAGACACTTCCTCAGCACCTATTCTAGATGTGTTTGCTGACTATAATTGGTTACTGTAGTAACCTAGGCTGGCCAGCAGTGGCCCAGACACCAGAGTCGCACTTGCCCCATAACCTTCGCTCATTCAATAATATCCAGCGTAGCCGCCATAGCAATCAGGCGGATGCATTTTGAATCCTCGCGTAGAGCGCTACCGACACTCCTGGAGGCTCAGAATCCCCCCTGACCCGGGCGAGACCCGCCGCGTCGAGCGGTGGCTGGCGACGGCACGCGTATTTTTGGCGGGTTCGACACTGGTTGCGATCCGGATGGATCCAACGGAACTGGGCCATTCCTGGGCAGCCTACGGCCTGTTCGTCTTTTATCTGGCGAACGGGATACTGATCATGATGTTGCTGCGGCGGCGGCAACAGTCCACCTCAGCATTTCGATTCCTTGTGCATGCCGGGGACGTGGTCTGGCCAGCGGTGATCTCAATTTTCGCCGAGGGGCCCCGAACGCCCTTCTTTCTTTTCTTTTTCTTCGTGCTCGCTGCGGCGGCGTACCGCTGGGGCTTGTGGGAGACCCTGGGCACAGCCGGTGCAGAGGTGGTGCTTCTATGGGTGGAGAGATTCGTGGTTCGTGCATTGTGGCTCGCCCCGGGAGGAGCAGCGCGGCTGCGGGACTTGACTGGACTGAATATCAACCACATCACGTTCGAGCCGCAGCGCCTGTTCATGCTCTCGATCTACCTGCTGGTGATGGGGTTGCTGCTGGGCTATCTGGCGGAGCAGCAAAAACATTTGCGTGCGGAAAAAGCGGTCGTGACCGGGATGCTTTCGCGCGTGCGCGTAGAAGCCGGTTTGACCGGGACGATGGAGAAGATCTTCGGCGAATTGGTTTCGATGTACGGCGCATCACGGGCTGTCATTGCATCGCAGGAAATGCACAGTAAGCGAGTTTTTGTGGGAGAACTCGAGAAACCAGATGGAGGTGGACGCCCGGAATTCAAATGGCTGGAATCCACATGGCGAGATGCCAAGGCCTACTTGGGTGATTTTCCGGGGGATGTCTGTTATGCGGCGTTCGCTGGAGGGCGGTGGTCGATCCAGGCTCTGGACGAAGAGGGACATGCAGTTCCGGCGACCAATCCCGAACCCTTGTCCCAACTGCGGGAGGCCCGGAGCTTCGGATCGGTTGTGACAGTCGCTTTTCTTTCTGGAGGCGAGTGGCGAGGGCGAATATTCCTATACGACCCGGCGTGGGGAGGAGAGAAGCAAGAGGAACTGCGCTTTCTGCTGGACGTGGTTCATCAAGTCGGACCCGCAGTGTATAACGTCTACCTGCTGCACCGACTGCGACGCCGCGCCCTGGCCACCGAGCGTGCTCGGTTCGCCAGAGAACTGCACGATGGCGCGGTGCAGTCGTTGATAGCAGTGGAAATGCAGGTTGACGTGGTGCGCCGGCAAGCGGATGCAAACAAGCCCATCGGGGGAGAGCTCACGCGTATTCAGAGCCTATTGCGCGAAGAAGTCCTGAAGCTTCGGGAACTAATGCAGCAGATGAAAGCGATCGACGTTGATTCGCAACGGCTGCTCGGCGTCTTGAAAGACACGGTTGAGCGGTTTCAGCGAGAGACCGGTATCAATGCGCGGTTCGTCACTGACGTCGAGGAACTGGATATGCCGCAGCGCATCTGCGGCGAGGTATTGCGGATTGTGCAAGAATCTCTCGTAAATGTAAGGAAGCATAGTGGCGCCCGGCACGCTCTGGTGCGACTGACATCCAATCGTGACAAATGGAACCTGACGGTTGAAGACGATGGCAAGGGTTTCGCATTTGCGGGGCGTTACAATCAGGATCAAATGGAACAAGCGGGAAAAGGGCCAATGGTAATCCGGGAACGAGTACGGTTGATTGCGGGTGAACTCACTGTAGAATCGAATCCGGGTCAAGGGACCCGCTTGGAAGTGAGTGTCCCCCGGAACGGAAACGTAACGCATGACGTTTAGAAAACCGCAACAAGTTCGTCTGGTGATAGCCGACGATCACCCCATCTTCCGTGACGGCTTGCGTCGGTTGCTGGAAGCGGAAGCAGACATGAAGGTGCTGGGCGAGGCTTCGGACGGGGCTGAAGCCGTAAAGCTGGCGCGTCAACTGAAGCCTGACATACTTTTGCTCGATCTGGCGATGCCTAAGCATCCGGGATTGGAGGCCTTGCGGGATTTGAGCATGCCCGCGAACGCCACACCGGTGAGGGTGATCCTGTTGACGGCCGCGGCAGAGAAGAGCCAGATCGTCGAAGCCTTGCAGCTCGGAGCCCGCGGAGTGGTCCTGAAAGACTCAGCAACCCAGCTTTTGCTGAAGGCGATTCAAACCGTCATGGCGGGAGAATACTGGGTCGGCCGCGAGAGCGTCTCGAACCTGGTGCAGTACCTGCGAACATTGATGCAGTCTTCCAATGACGAGGCCCGGCAGAAGAAATTTGGCCTCACCCCCCGGGAACTCGAGATCGTTTCTGCCGTCGTTGCAGGGTACTCTAACAAGGAAATAGCGGAGTATTTCAAAATCAGTGAAGATACTGTCAAACACCATCTCAGCAATATCTTTGACAAGCTGGGGGTGTCGACGCGGCTGGAGTTGGCCTTGTTCGCCGTCAATCAGGCGTTGCCTTTGAAAAGCATCGCATGACGCGGGGGCCTGATTAGGCCGGTTGCGTGGCACTTCGGTGCCATTGGCGGAGAGGTCCGCAAAGACTATATTTTCTAATCAGGGTTCAGCTCAGTCCTTGCTATCTGTGGGGTAGCTGTTACCGCTAGTTACTTTGGTTGCTTGAGGATAGGCAAGTACCAGCAAAAACAAGAGGAGCCCCGTGGCAAAACTTCTACAGCAACTCTGGAACGATGAGCGTGGACAAGATATCGCCGAATATGCGGTGATGTTGGCCGTGATTCTTGTGATTGTCGTGGGCACGATTCGTCTCATCGGTTCGAACGCCAACAACGTATTTTCTCAAGTTGGCAGCGCGATCCAATAAACGACGATCCGGAAGACAAAAACGGTGGGCCCAAAGCCTTGCCGTATCGCGTGCGGCACCCGGCTTGCCTAAGCCTGCTCGTTTGATCCGCCTTCTTCGAAACTTACTTCGGCGTACTCCCTTGTTGCGCTGCAGTTGTGAGTGCGACCTTCTCCGTTGAATTCATAGCCAATCGTGCCAAGTACGGGAAGAATGGGGTGATTTCAAATTCCATCTTTTCCCGGGCGGAGGCCAAGGCTACGGGCTTGGTCTTGGCCAGTTCCACTTGATCACTCCAAGGGTCGACCTTAATGCGCCCGCCGAGGGGCAGGGCGGCGATTTGATCGAGGCGATGTTCATCGAGTGGCGGAGCTTCCTCCAATAGACTTGACATGCGGACGCTCTTGCCGGCCGCCAACCCATTGCCTAGATGCGGACGAATCAGTTTTGGCAATTCGGGCGCTTTTTCCTGCAGTGCTTTCAGAAATAATCCTGCACTCCCTAATTTGTCCTGGTAGGGCGAGTTCCGCAAAAGTTCCAAAGCCTTTACGTCAGCAGCTTCCTCTGCCGCGGGATTTTGTCGGAATTCCATCCTCTGAAAAGATTCCTGGTCGGGGAAGAACAGTTTGTCGTTGAACGCAAGCTGGGTGTTGAAGGGATGTCCGAGAACTATGTGGCTGACTTCATGGGCGAGAACCATGGCCAATGATGCTTCGTCCGGGAGAACGTCGATAAGTCCGCGGCTGACGACGATGGTGTGGCCGATGGTGAACGATTCAAGTGGGGCGGTTAACAGAACGCGGCAGCGAATATCATTTTGCAGATCAATGTTGTTGGTAATCAGCAGATTATTGACGACAGTCTCCAGGACCTTGTCTACGTCACCGGGAGGGGCAAGCAGGCCAACTTTCTGCAGGCGATCAACCGCATTTTCTTCCGCTTGTTTCTCCCACATCCGTCGGGCCATGACCGGACCTGCGTCGGCACCGCCGTCAGTTTGATCGGTTACAGATTGGGGAGAATCGATCACGATCTGGGTTAATTCCTGATTCTTCGCGAGGCCTCTAACGTCATAACCCCACAGACGAGTTTGCGCCTTGAAACGCAAAGTCTTGCTCAGGCCATTTTTCAGGTCGGACTCTTCGGTGTAGACATATGCCGGCAGCCATATTCCCGGGCGCATGTTCAAGCGCCAACTATCGAAGTGAAAGTAGAAGTTCGTCTTCGGCTGAGGGGCATATGTTCCGTTGAAACGGACGATGTTGTAATCCTGATCTTCAACCCAGATGCGGCCGAGGAAGCGTGCGGTTTTCTCGCCTTCGCGGGGTTGAACATCGATGACAAGGCAACGAACTTCACCAAGGAATTCACGGCGCACAAAATTGAACTTGTAGTATCTCTTCTGAAAATCGGTATCGAGCAGCACCATCTGGGCAAAGCCCAAAGGTAGATAGTGCAGCGAATAGAGGCCGGTTAGCTTCGTGAGCATGCGATGGCCAAATCCCGGTTGGCCGACGAAGGAAATGTCTTCGGGGCCGTCGCTCAGATCGAGGCGGCCGAGAAAATATTGATCCTTCATGGGAACCGGATTGCCGGTCGAATCATTCTTCAGATCCTGCAAATAGGTTTCAACCAGAGGATGCAAGTGACGCATCTGCGCCAGGAATAAGTGTTCCCGCTGCACGACCCGGTCCATGACATCGCTGATCGTAACCGGCGTCGTGGTTTCCGGGGGGCGGCCAGGCATGTCGGAGTGAGTATCGCGCGAATTCAAAGCAGCCGGCTCAACCGCGGAAGATGAATTTTGAGCGGCTGCTGTTAAGCAACAAGAAGCAGCCAAGAGAAGCGATCCCAAGTTCCAACGAATCGTGCGCATAGCTACCTTCCAGGAGTAATTCAAGCCAGTTGAAAAATAATGTGCACGACGACCGTCGAGTCATAGGGTTGGCCGTCGCGCAGAGCGGGCTTGAAGCGGATCTTTTCAGCGGCTTGCACTGCCGCATCATCGAGACCGTGTCCAAGTCCACGAACGATTCGAAGGACGCGCAAATTGCCTGAAGCTTCCAAGACAACTTCGAGAAGGACTTCCCCCTCAATCCGCTGGGCGCGAGCTTCGGCGGTGTAGGAGGGAAGTGGTTTGGAAATGATTTCCGCCGGAACCAGATTCGGGTTTGCCTGTGATGCTGGACGCGATTGAACGGTCGGTGGGGCAGGAACATCCATATCGCCAAATCCCGCTGTGTGAACCGTGCCTGCAGAAGCGGCGCGAGCATTGCTGGTGGCGACGCCATTGCCGAATCCACTGCTGGCAACGACGCCACGCAATCCCTGAGTTCCAGCCGTCCCATTGCCATAACCGGGGCCAGGGGGCATATCAAACCCGCCGGTTTGAGCGATGTTCATTGCATGCGCCTGAAGAGTCCTAGCAGGGATGCCGTGAGGGTCGCCGAATCCTCCGGTCTGTACCTGCTGAGCGGGGCGCTGAACCGTTTGTGGGGCGGAACTTCCGCTCGAAAAGACGTTTGTTCTCACAAGTTGCTGCGGGAGTACTGGGAGCGAAGTTGGCGCCGGGGCAAGCGGCCTGCTCGCTATTTGTACCTGCGGAGCGGGAGCATCTTCGAGCTTTGGCTTCGGCTGCGGTTGGGGCGCGGGCAAGCGCAGTGCGACAGGAGGACCGGTGACCCTGGCGCGAAGAAGTGGCCGTGCGAGTTGAGGTTGCGGCTCACGACTCACCGGGAAAGGTGTCGGGACGAGCTCTATGGCGTGGTAGTCCTTCTTCGGGCCTTCAAGGACTTCGGGGTGCAGGGCAGGAATCCAGATCAGCAGTGCAATGACAGCGGCTTGAACTCCGTAGCTAAGGGCAAAGTCAGACCACGGGGCTCTCCACTTTGGCAGCGGGGAAAACAAAACCGACCCGTCGGAATGCGGCGACGTCATACTCAGGTTCTGCTAACGCTTGTGATGCAAACCCCAGTTCGATCGAAAAAGTTTCCGTGCTACTTCTTCATTCTTCAGCACACAAGTGCAGAAAATCACGGCTGCGAAAAATCCTGGTATCCGAGCGAGGGTTAGAGCAAGGGACGGGCCATTTAAGTTGCCAGGAAAGGAGACGCAGCGTTATTGAAAATCAATCGCTTAGAGCCGTTGCGAGGATAGTAGACAGACTATGCCGAGCCGAATAGCGCTAAAAATACTCGAATTCCGGGGAGAGATTTCTCCGATTCAGGTTGAAGGGGAGAGATACTCCTCAGCAGCGCACAATCTTGGGACTGGCAATTCCACCAGTGGCGTTACGGGTATCGACCACCAACTGAGCTTCCTGAATGATGCGGCGATAGTCATAGTCGGAATGATCCGTCACGATAACGATACAGTCGTACTGGCCGAGGTCCTTCAACTCTGCGCATTTCAGCTGCAAGTCGTACTTTCGACCTTTACCGATGAAAGGGAAATAAGGATCGTGGTAGCTGACGTGCGCTCCTTCTTTCTGCAGTAGTTCGATGATGACCAGGGCGGGCGACTCGCGCAGGTCATCGATGTCCTTCTTATATGCCACTCCGAGCACGAGCACGCGGGAGCCATTCACCGACTTCTTGTGAGTGTTCAAAGCGCTGCTGACGGATGCGAGAACGTGATAAGGCATATTGGTGTTGATCTCACCGGCAAGCTCAATGAAGCGGGTGCGGAAGTCCCACTCTTTTGCCTTCCACGAAAGGTAAAAAGGATCGACCGGTATGCAGTGGCCGCCCAAACCAGGCCCCGGGTAGAACGGATGAAAGCCGAAAGGCTTGGTGGAGGCGGCGTTGATCACTTCCCAGATGTCAATGCCCATCCGCAGACACAAGAGCTTGAGTTCATTCACCAAGGCAATGTTGACGCAGCGGTAGATGTTCTCCAGCAACTTGGTCATCTCCGCAGCGGCCGGCGAGGAAACCGGAACCGTGCGATTGAAGATGGTTCCGTAGAGAGCTTGAGCAAGTTCTGAGGCCAGCGGATTGAGGCCGCCTATAACCTTGGGAATGTCCCGGCGAGCGACCGTTGTGTTCCCGGGATCTTCGCGCTCAGGAGAGAAAGCGACGAAAAACTCATTGCCGGTGAGGGCTTCGTTGCGAGCGGCTTTGAGACCGCCTTTGTTTTCCTTTTCGAGAATTGGAATCATCACCTCTTCGGTGGTGCCGGGATAGGTCGTGCTCTCGAGCACCACGAGCTGTCCTGGGCGCAGATGAGGAGCCATTGAGTGCGTCGTGCCGGTGATGAAACTGAGATCCGGCTCGTGATATTCATCGAGCGGGGTCGGGACGCAGATAATGATGGCGTCCATTTCGCTGATTTGCGAATAATCGGAGGTTGCGGCGAAGCCCTGAGACTTGGCGGCCTGAATTTCTTCCGGAGCGATGCGGTAGATGTAAGAACCGCCGTTGGCCAAGGTCTCGACTTTCCGCGGATCGACGTCAAAGCCAGTCACGCGAAACTTCTGATCGCTATAAAGGAGAGCAAGCGGAAGACCAACGTATCCCAAGCCGATAATACCAATGCGGGCCTGTCGTTGTTGGATCTTGTTTTTGAATTGATCGACGGATGAGGGCAGGGAAGAAGTTTTCATGGAGAATTCCAGTTATCAGAACAAAGCAACAACGAAACTCTGAATTCTAACACGCAGAAAACGGCATGGGCCGAGTGTGAAGGTTGAACAGTTCCGAATCCGGGGAAATCGAACCAGCGAACCATGACAATTGAGCAGAGAAAGAAACTTGCCTGGAGTGTTGCAGTATCGCTTGCGGCAGCTGTAGTCGCGCTCGGTGCAACTGCGGGAAGAATGTTGGTGCTGAACGCCCACGAACGATCAGATGTGATCGTAGTTTTGGCAGGGGAGACAGATCTCCGGCCAATCCGCGGGCGGGAGCTACTGAGACAGGGTTATGGCCGCCGCTTGATGATCGACGTGCCGGCAAAGACGAAGATCTACGATTTCACCCAGGTGCAGTTGGCAGAGAAGTACGTGCAGTCCCTGCCGGAGGCGGCTTCGATTACCATTTGCCCCATTGAAGGTCTTTCAACCCGGGACGAGTCCCACGATGTCGAGCAGTGTCTGCGGCGCGAAACGGGAGACCGGGTGTTGCTGGTTACATCCGAGTTTCATACCCGGCGGGCATTGAGCATTTTCCGGCATGAAGTTCGGGGCAAGACATTTTCAGTTGCGACCGTACGCGATGACAAGCAATTCGGAGTTCGATGGTGGCGTCATCGGGAATGGGCCAAGACCTGCGTGGATGAGTGGCTAAAGGTGATCTGGTGGCAGGGTGTCGAGCGCTGGTTTTGAGGAGCGTCGGCTGGTAGCGGAAGGGTATCGCGGCCAATCAGGAGTTTTCCACCGAAAAGCTGCGCCCTTGCCGCAAAAAGCATTGACGGAGAAGTATCACGAGGGTAGGATTCGAGCAACGGTCACCAAGAAAGTTATTAATGGAGTGTGGGATGGGCTGGTCCGCGTCGCGCGGTATGGTCAGTGGTGTGCTAGCGGTCCTGTTCCCCTTTTCTTTGCTTGCGGCTGACTCGGGTGCGGCGATGCTTTATGTCAGCGGTCCAGCCTGGGTGAATGGCGCACACGTTCCGTACTCCTCTTCTGCGATTTTCTCCGGCGATTTGTTGCAGACCCGTTCCGATTCAGTAGCCAACATCAACCAGCCGGGTTCCACCGTGACGGTGCTGTCAGATTCTCTGGTGAAGTTCGAAGTCGCCTCGTTGGAGATCGAGCACGGCGGTGTAACCGTCTCAACCTCCAAGGGGATGAGCACTAGCGCTGGGGGAATCAAGGTGGTTCCGGTTTCGAATGCATGGACCGAATTCAATGTGACCGATGTGAATGGCACTGTAAGGATTGCCGCGGGCAAGGGTGATGTGACGGTCAGCGACGGAAAGGACACGGTTACGCTGGCGCAGGGGCAGGAAACAACTCGCGACGAATCCTCGGGCACAGGTAAAGACGGCAAGAAGAAGAATCAAAAGTCCGGAGCTGTACCGGGAGCGCATGGTGGAACTCTGAACGCTCCTCTCGCCGTTGGCCTTGGGGCGATTGCTGTCGGAGGCGTAGCGGTGTGGGTTTTGATAAAGAACGACGAACCGCTGAGTCCCGCCACACCTTAATCCTGGTGGCGATCCTTTCGACCCTCTGTTGAACCCGATTTTTCCCCTAAACGACTGCAGAGGTAGGCAAGATTTCTTCCGGTTCGCTGGTAATCGGCTTGCGCTTGCGCCTACGGTGCAGCAGCGAAGGCGCACTGGCAAGGGCACAATACACGTAGAAGAAGGCAGCATTCGCGGGAATTTGCAGATTGAAATCAAACAGGCTGTGCACCAGGATTCCTGTAATTCCCAGCAGACAAGCCAGCGTGAGAGCGCCCGTTACTTCAGACGTCCAGTTCCCGATTTTGCGAAGCGCTCGGCGGTAGATCATGATCAGGAACCACACCATCACCCCGAAACCAAAGAATCCCATCTCGGATAGCAGTTGCAGGTAATCGTTGTGA
>Ga0335083_10010669_pt1 | contig 11072 bp, 10 predicted proteins | sample Lox_Sample_42_FD_206716 | JGI IMG/M metagenome (GOLD analysis project Ga0335083, IMG submission 206716) | Soil microbial communities from Loxahatchee National Wildlife Refuge, Florida, United States - Lox_Sample_4.2 | ecosystem: Environmental > Terrestrial > Soil > Wetlands | place: USA... | reverse complement strand
TGCGATGTACCCCATCACTCCGGCGACATCCGCGTCGCATTACCTCTCCGAGTGCTTCGAGCGCGTGGGCGGCCTCGTGCATCAGGCCGAGGACGAGATCGCCGCGTGCGCGTTCGCGATCGGCGCCTCCTACGCCGGCAAGTGCGCGGTCACGATAACCTCCGGACCCGGCTACTCGCTCAAGCAGGAAGGCCTGGGGCTTGCGGTGATGGCGGAGATCCCGCTCGTCGTGGTCAACGTCCAGCGCGGCGGCCCGTCGACCGGCCAGCCGACCAAGGTCGAGCAAGGCGACCTCCTGACCGCGATCTACGGCAGCCACGGCGACGCGCCCAAGGTCGTCATGGCCGCGGCCGACATCGAGGACTGCTTCCACTCGATGATCACCGCGCGCAAGATCGCCGAGACGTTCAACATGGTCGTCGTCGTGCTGACCGACGCGAGCCTCGCCACCGCACAGCAGCCGTTCCCGCGGCCGAAGTTCGGCACCGACTGGCTCGCGCCGCCCATCGACCAGACGCCCGTACCAGAGGGATTGAAGCCCTACGACTGGGACCCGGTTACCGGCATCGCGCGCCGCTTCCGCCCGGGACAGCCGGGAGGCATGCATACCCTGACCGGCCTCGCCCACGACCGCATGAGCAAGGTCGCGTACGACCCCGAGATCAACGAGGAAGGCTTGCGCAGCCGCAGCCTCAAGCTCGCGACGCTGCAGAAGACGCTTCTGCCGCCGAAAGTGTTCGGCGATCCGGAAGGCGACTTGCTCGTCGTCGGATGGGGCAGCACCAAGGGCGTGATCGAGGAGTCCGTCGAACGGCTGCGCAGCGAGGGGCACAAGGTGTCGTCGATGCACGTGCGCTTCATCCAGCCGCTGCCATCCGGCATCGGCGAGATCATGAGGCGCTTCAAGAAAGTGATCGCGATCGAAGGGACGTGGTCCGACCGCCTCGAGGACCAGGTTATCGACGCCGACAACCGCCGCTACACACCGCTCGCCATGATGCTGCGCTCGCGCTACCTGGTCGACGTCGACTGCTGGGGCGAGGCGCGCGGCGCGCCGATGAAGCCCTCCAACGTGGTGAAGGCGCTGCGCGCCAAGCTCGGAGAAGCGCTCAAATGAATATGCCCGTCACGCAATGCCTCCTCAAGCTGCACGAGGAGCACCACAACCTCGAGGACTACCAGGGCGGCGTACCGCGCTGGTGCACGGGCTGCGGCGACAACGCGATCCTCGCCGCCGTGCAGCGGCTGTGCCGTGACGAAGACCTCGCCCCGGAGCGCACGGTGTTCGTGTCCGGCATCGGTTGCTCGTCGCGCTTCCCGCACTACATGAAGACGTACGGCTTCCACGGCATCCACGGCCGGGCGTTCCCGATCGCCGAGGGTGTCAAGATGTCGCGGCCCGACCTCGCGGTATTCGTCAACACCGGCGACGGCGACTGCTGCAGCATCGGCGCCGCGCACTGGGTGCACGCGATCCGCTACAACATGAACCTCACCGCGATCCTGCACGACAACCAGATCTACGGGCTCACCAAGAAGCAGGCCTCGCCGACCTCGCCCATCGGCACCAAGAGCAACACGACGCCTCGCGGCAGCTACCTCGACGCGATGAACCCGCTCACCGTCACCCTCGGCGTGACCAACGTGTCGTTCGTCGCGCAGGCGGTCGACTGGATCCCCGAGCTCCTCTACGACATCCTGCGCAAGGCGTACCTGCATCGCGGCTTCTCGTTCATCCGCATCATCCAGCGCTGCCCCGAGTGGCTGCCGAAGATGTTCGAGCCGTGGCTTGCCGACCCGTCGAAGACGCTTCTGCTGACGCACCGCGACGGGCTCTCCATTACGCCGGAGCTCGGGCGCACCTACAAGAATCAGATCGAGCACGACCCGTCCGACATCGACCGTGCACGCGAGATCGCGTCGTCGCACGACCCGATTCCCGTCGGCATCCTCTATCACAATCCGGAGGTGCCCTGCTACGAGGACCTCCGCAATGCCGGCCAGATCCGCACGGCGGACCAGATACGCGCCGGCTTCGAAGCCGAGCTAGACAAATTCACCGTGTGGCCGCGCGGGCAGGGTCGTTAGGCGGCGTCATGGACATGGCCGCCCAATTCCCCGAGCAGCGAGCGTTCTTCTCGACGAGCCGCTTCGACGGCGAAGGCGTCGATCCGATCGCGGGTCTCGCGCTGCGCCCCGCGCTGCTCGCGCGCTACCGCGACCTATCGTCGCTGCGCTACGATTACCCGCTCGTGCTCGTGGCCGTCGGTCCGCAGAAGGGCATCGTGCGGTCGCTTTCCGGCATCGTCGACGACCTCCTCCTCGAGGCGGCGCCGCGTGGTATCGAGGGCGAGAAGCTGCGCCGCCACGTGCTGCGGCTCGAGCGGGAGATCCGCAGGCTCGTCGCTAACGGCCTGCGCGGCACGTTGCTGGACATCTGGGCCGAAGCCGCGGTGCGCGTCGGCAAGCCGAGCGATCCCAGCGTCGAAGCGGTGCTCGCGGCCATCGGCGAGAAACTGAACCTCGACGGCGACATCATCGACTGCGAGGCCGCCGGCGTCTCGCAGGTGCTGCGCCACTTCTTCCGTGCCGAGCAGGAGCGCAAGGCACGCGCGTTCCGGGACGCGTCGGGACGGCTGATCGTGCGCCTGACGGACATCCTGCGCGCCGCCTTCATCAATTCCGAAGCCGGGCAGACGGCCGGCACGCTGCGCACCGCCGTCGGCGACGGCCATCGCGGCGACTTCGATTTTGCGGTCATGTCCAAGCTCGTGTCGCGGCACGCGCCCAAGGACGAGCTTTCGCCGTCGCGCCGCAAGCGCATCGAAGCGGCGCTCGCGACCCTGTCCGGGCAACCGTTCTATCCGCGACGGCAGGACGGTGCAGCCTTCGGCTTCGAGTACGACAACTGCGCCGAGGCCGTCGAGGCGTTCCGCACGCGCCTGACGCTCCTCGCCGAAGTGGTGAAGGCGCTGGCCGTCGGCGAGCTCGAGGCCGACAACCGCTACGTCGAGGCCAAGGACGACGCGTTCTTCGCCAACTTCGACGAGAGCGCCCTGACCGCGGACGACCTCGCGCTGTTTCCCGACTACCTCGTGTGCATCCCACCCGAGCGCAACGATGCCCCGCAGAACGCGCCGCTCATGGACATGCTGTCGGCCGGGCTGCCCGTCAAGGTCCTTGTCGAGACTTCGGACCTGTACGAGGAAGCCGTCATCGGCGCGGGCCATTTCGCGTTCGGCGTGCGCAGCGTGCGCCTCGCCAATACGGCGACCGGCCTGGGCGGCGTCCACGTCGTGCAGACGACGAGCGCCAACCTGCCGGCACTGCGCGAACGGCTGAAGAAGGCCTTCGCCCATCGCGGCGCGGCGCTGCTGAGCGTGTACACCGGCGCGCCCGCCCCGGCGGGCGACATGCCGCCTTACCTCACCGCGGCCGCGGCCATGGAATCGCGCGCCTTTCCCGCGTTCGCTTACGACCCACTGGCCGGCGACAATCAGGCCACCCGCTTCCTGCTTGCCGACAACCGCCAGTCCGAGGACGACTGGCCGTCGATGCCGATCGACTACGCCGACGCGCAAGGGCAGCGCGTGAGCGAAAGCGCCGCATTCACGTACGTCGACTTCGTGCTGTGCGACCGTCGCTACGCGAAGCATTTCGGCCGCGTCCCGCGCGAGCGCTGGAACGACCGAATGATCCCGGTCGCCGAGTGGCTCGCCCGCGACGCGAAATCGGCCGCGGGGCTCGTCCCCTACGTGCTGGCGGTCGACGCCGACGATGTCCTGCATCGCGTGCTGGTGGACCAGCGCCTGGTCAACGCCGCCGTGCGCTGCCGCACGCTGTGGCATCGCCTGCAGGAGCAGGGCGGCATCCACAACTCTCACGCCGAGCAGTTGCTTGCGCGCGAGCGCGCGGCATGGGAGGCCAAGGCGCGCGCGCTCGCCGAGACGGCCGAAGCGGCGCCGCCGCCGGCCCCGGCAGAGCCCGCGGGCAGCGCAGAAGCGCCGGCCGCCGCGGAGGCGCCCGCGCGCAATCCCGACGAGGCGTGGATCGAGACGTCGCGCTGCCCGAGCTGCAACGAGTGCCAGCTCATCAACGACAAGATGTTTCTCTACAACGAGAACAAGCAGGCGTACATTGGCAACCTCAAGGCGGGAACGTACCGCCAGATGGTCGAAGCCGCCGAGAGTTGCCAGGTGTCGATCATCCACCCCGGCAAGCCGTGGGACGACAGCGAGCCCGGACTCGCCGACCTCGTCGAGCGCGCGAAGCCGTTCCAGTAGAGCCGACCCTCCGGAAGAAGCGAGACCGCCATGTCTAACACCCTGTCGCAATGGCAGACCGAGCACGTCAACTTCGCGAAGCTCCTCGACCTTCTCGATGCGCAGCTCGACCTCTTCCACCAGGGCGAGACGCCGCACTACGAGCTCATGCTGGACATCATGTTCTACATGACCCACTACCCCGACGTCGTGCACCATCCGAAGGAGGAGCTCGCCTTCGCACGGATCAGGGAGCGCGACGGCGGCGCCGGTCAGCTCCTCGACACGCTCGACCGCCAGCACGTCGAGCTGCATCGCCTCGGCCAGGCGCTCGTGACGAGCCTGAGCGACATCGTCAACGGATCGATCGCGTCGCGGGCGAGCATCGAGACTGCGGCGCGCAACTACGTCGCGACCTTCCGGAACCACATGCAGCTCGAGGACACCGAGTTGCTGGCCCTCGTGCGCCGGCACCTCACCGACAAGGACTGGTCGGCGATCAACACGAAGATCCGCCACATCGAGGATCCGTTGTTCGGCCGCAACCCCGAGCGGCGCTACGCCGTCATCGAGGAGCATCTCGAGCGACAGGCACCGGCGTAGGCTTCTAGCGCCCGACCATCCGCGCCGCGCGATCGGCAAGGCGCGGTTGCGCTTCCGGCCGCCAGCGCGAAAGAAGATCGTCCGCGGCGGTCAGCTCGTTGCACGCGAGCACCATGTCGCATCCGGCGGCATGCGCCGCCTGCGCGCGGCCGACGATGTCACCGGCGGTTTGCGCACCGACCATGCCGAGGTCGTCCGAGAAGACAAGGCCGTCGAAGCTCAGCCGGCCGCGCAGGACATCCTGGATCCACACGCGCGAGTAGCCTGCCGGATGCGCATCGACCGCAGGGTAGACGACATGCGCCGGCATCATCGCCTCGAGGCCCGCCTTGACGAGCACCGAGAAGGGCACGAGGTCGTGCGCGAGGAGTTCCGCGAAGGGGCGCTCGTCGATGGGGACGTCGTGGTGCGAATCGGCGGCGACGAAGCCATGCCCGGGGAAGTGCTTGCCCACCGCAGCGCATCCGCCCGCGTGCAGGCCGATACGCAAGGCCGCGGCGAGGTGCGCTACCGCGTTGGGGTTGCTCGACAGGGCGCGGTCGCCGATCACGCCGCTCGTGCCGAAGTCGACGTCGAGCACGGGCGTGAAGCTGAAGTCGACGCCGTGCGCACGCAGCTCGCGCGCGATGGTTTCGCCGACGCGCCGCGCCTCGGCCGCGGCCTTCGCTACGTCGCGGTCCCACAGCGCGCCCAGTGTGCGCATCGGCGGGATCGCGGTGAAGCCGTCGCGAAACCGCTGCACGCGCCCGCCCTCGTGATCCACCGAGACGAGCAGTGCCGGGGCGCGCAGCGCGCGGATGGATGCCGTCAGCGCCTTCAATTGCGCACAGCTTTCGAAGTTGCGCGCGAACAGGATCACGCCGCCTGCCAACGGGTGCGTGAGCCGCTCGCGGTCGGCGGCGGTGAGCTCGAAGCCTTCGACGCCGATGACCACCGGGCCGCGCAGCAGCTGCGGCGCCTTCAATGACCGGCCGCCTCGCGCATCAGCGCCTTCATCTGCCGCACCGCTTCGCGCAGGCCGGTGAACACCGCCCGTGAGACGATCGCGTGGCCGATGTGCAGCTCGCGCACCCCGGGGAGCGCCGCGACCGGCTGCACGTTGAAATAGGTCAGCGCGTGGCCGGCGTTGAAGCGCATGCCGAGGGCGCGGATGGCGTCGCCCGCGGCGCGGATGCGCTCGAGCTCGGCAACCACCGCCGCGCTCTCGGCGTCGCGGCCCTTGGCGTGAAACGCGTGCGCGTACGGTCCCGTGTGCACCTCGCACACGCTGGCCCCGATGCGATGCGCCGCCTCGACTTGCGGCGCGTCGGCATCGATAAAGACGGAGGTGACGATGCCGGCATCGGCCAGCTTCTTCACCACGTCCCGAAGCGCCGCTTCGTGCGACGCCACGTCGAGGCCCCCCTCGGTCGTCACCTCCTCGCGCCCTTCCGGCACCAGCATCGCCATCTCGGGCTTGATGCGGCACGCGATGGCGATCATCTCGGGGGTCGCCGCGCACTCGAGGTTGAGCTTGATGTGGACGAGATCGCGCAGGCGGCGCACGTCCTCGTCGTGGATGTGCCGGCGATCCTCGCGCAGGTGCACCGTGATGCCGTCGGCGCCGCCCAAGTGCGCCTCCACGGCCGCCCACACGGGGTCGGGCTCGTGCGTGCGCCGCGCCTGGCGGATGGTCGCCACGTGGTCGATGTTCACTCCGAGCTCTATCACGTTCCCTGTCCCTCTTCGTCGAGCGCGATCAGGTCGCGCACCACGCGCCGGCTCACGATGCGCCGCTCCTCGAGGTAGTGATCGAGGACTTCGCGCATGAGCCGCTTCGCTTCCTGTGCCGCTTCCGCATCCGGAAACGCGCCGGACGAAAGCGCGAGAAGCGTCGCGCCGCGCACCGTGTGTCCGTGCGGCCCCGGCTCCCGCGCGATGTTCGCGGCGACCGCGCGCGGTCCGCGGTCCGGGACGTAATGGTACATGCGCGATGGCTCCACCGCGGCGCCGCCTTCGTCATGGGTGAGCGCAAGCGCGTACCCGAGCGCCGCGAGCAGGCGCACCTCGAAGCGCCGGAGCACGGCGGCCTGCGCCGCGGCCGCGGGCTCGCCTGCCAGCGCCGCCAGTGCGGCCGCGTAATCCTCGAACAGCGCCGGATGGGGGTCCTCGCGCGCGAGGAGCTTCATCAGGAGCTCGCTCAGGTAGAAGCCGCACAGCAGCGCGGAACCGGTGAGCAGCGGCAGACCGCCACGCCATTCGGCCTTCGTGAGCGTCTTCAGCTCGCCCGCGCCGGACCACGACAGCGTAAGCGGTTGGAACGCCTGCAGCAGGCCACGCATCTCCGACCGCGGGCGCTTCGCGCCGCGCGCGACCATGGCCACGCGGCCGAAGCCGGGCGTGAACGCCTCGACGATGAGGCTCGTCTCGCGATACGGATACGCGTGCAGCACGAACGCGGGCTCATCGTCGTGCGGCTGCGCGGGCTGGCGCGTCATCGCATCTAGTAACCAAATCGCGCGAGGGACGCGTCGGTTGCCGCCCATCCGCGTTTCACGCGCACGAAGACCTCGAGGAACACCTTGCCGCCGAACAGCCGCTCCATGTCCTGCCGCGCCTGGGTCGCGATCGCTTTCATGCGCGACCCGCCCTCCCCCAGCAGGATCGCGCGCTGGCTCGCCTTGTCGACATAGACCGTGGCACGGATGCGGCGCAGCGCACCTTCGAGCGTGAACGCGTCGATTGCCACCGTCGTGGCGTACGGCACCTCGTCGCCCAGCAGCCGGAATATCTTCTCGCGGATGAACTCTGCGGCGAGAAAGCGCTCGTCGCGATCGGTCATGTCGTCGTCGGGATACAGCGGCGGCGATTCCGGAAGGCGGGCAAGGATCTCCTCGCGCAGCGCGGAAAGCTGCGTGCCGCGCTCGGCCGACACGGGCACGATGGCGGCGAACGCGAAAAGCTGTGCGATCTCGGCCATACGCGGGAGCAGCACGCCCTTGTCGGGCAAGAGATCGATCTTGTTCACGGCGGCGACCACCGGCCTTTCGACCGGCAGGAGGCCCACGACCGCGCGGTCGGCGGCCGTGACACGCGCCGCATCGAGCACGAAGACGACGACGTCGACGTCGGCGAGCGCCTCGCGCACGGCGCGATTGAGGCGGTCGTTGAGCGCAGAGCGATGCCGCGTCTGGAAGCCCGGCGTGTCGACGTAGGCGATCTGGGCCTTGGCCGTGGTCTCGATGCCGACGATGCGGTAGCGAGTGGTTTGCGGCTTCTTGGACGTGATGCTCAGCTTCTCGCCGACCAGCGCGTTCATGAGCGTCGACTTGCCGACGCTCGGCCGGCCTACGATGGCGACATGTCCTGCGCGGTGGACATCGCCTGCCTCACTCATCGGCGTGCCTCGCCACGCGACCGAGCGCGATTTCCGCCGCGGCCTGCTCGGCTGCGCGCCGGCTGCCGCCGCGGCCGGTCACGACGAGCCCGATGGCGGGAACGCGGCATTCGACCTCGAAGGTCTGCGCGTGCGCCTCGCCGGTGGTCGCCACGACGGCGTACTCCGGCACGGCCATGCGGCGGCCCTGTAGCCACTCCTGCAGCCGAGTCTTCGGGTCCTTGCCGAGAAGCGCGGGATGTGCGCCCGCCAGCACTTCGCCGTAGCAGTCGACGATGACCTTGTGCGCGGCATCGAACCCGCCGTCGAGAAACACCGCGCCGAATACCGCCTCGAGCGCATCGGCAAGGATGGAGGCGCGGTCGGCGCCGCCGCTTTTCTGCTCGCCCTCGCCAAGCTTGACGTCCGCGCCGAGCGCAATACTCCGCGCCACGCGAGCGAGCGCCTCCTGGTTGACAAGCGAGGCGCGCACCCGCGACAGGTCACCTTCGGCGAGCGACGGGAAACGTGCGTACAGCAGGGCGCCGACCACGCAGTTGAGCACCGCGTCCCCGACGAATTCGAGCCGCTCGTTGTGCGAAGCGCCGTAGCTGCGGTGCGTCAGCGCGTGCCGCAGCAAGTCGGGGTCACGAAAGGCGTATCCCAGCCGCTCGCGCAGCGTGTCAGCCATCCGCGTTCGTGTGCGGCATCACCGCGACGCCGAGGCGTCAAAGTCGATGACCAGGCTGACGTTGGCGACTAGCGGCAGCTTCTTCTGCCAGCTCACCGCGGCGGTAATCGTGTTGCCATTACGCGTCACCTCGACGTCCTTGGCGTACACCGCGTCGACATAGTCGGCATTGAGCTTGCGCTCGACCGAGCGGCGAATATTGCCGACGCTCGGGTCGTTCGTATCGCGTATGGCGGCGTCGAGCGCCTTTTGCACCGTATACCACTCGATGTAAGCCGGAATCATGCGGAAGGCAAGGAGCGCGCCGATGAGCACGACGGCGCAGACGAGCAGGAAGCCGATGAGCGTCAAACCTCTTTGCGTCTCCCGCAGCCGCGCCGAAGAACCCGTCCCCGCCATGATGATATCCCCGCTCACCGAATACCGCTGCCCACGCGCTTGAATGCCAGGCTCGAAATGTCGTCCCAGTTGAACCAGATGAAGAATGCCTTGCCGCGGATGTGGTCGTCCGGGACGAACCCCCAGTAGCGGCTATCGTCGCTGTTGTCGCGGTTGTCGCCCATCATGAGGTACTGGCCGGGCGGCACCTTGCACGTGAACCCGCGGTCATTGTATTCGCAATTGTCGCGCCCCGGGAATGGCCTCACGTTCTGCGGGTAGACGGGGGCGGCCTGCGGGTTGATCCCCACCGTGTACTGGTGCTCGCCGCCGCCGTTGCGGGCGGTCTCCAAGTTGCGCTCGAGCGTCTCGAAGCGCAACCCCTCGAGGTAGCTGTACGTGCCGTCACGCACCTGGGGCAGCGGCTTGCCGTTGACGGTGAGCTTCTTGTCCTGGTAGCTCACGACGTCGCCCCCCACCCCGATCACGCGTTTGATGAAATCCTGGCTGGGGTTCACCGGGTAGCGGAAGACCACGACGTCGCCGCGCTGCGGGTCGCCGATCGGCAGGAACTTCTCCTCGACGATCGGCAGGCGAAGCCCGTAGGCGAACTTGTTGACGAGGATGAAGTCGCCGACCTCCAGCGTGGGGCGCATCGACGACGAGGGAATCTTGAACGGCTCCGCGACGAACGATCGCAGCAGGAACACGACGAGCAGGACCGGAAAGAAGCTCGCCGCGTACTCGACCCACGCGGGCTCCGGAGCGTCCGCCGCGCGGCGCTTGCGGAAGTGGAAGCGGTCGACGGCCCAGAGGATGCCGGTGCCGAGCGTCAGCAGGAACAGGATCAGCGCGAAGTTCATCGGTTGTTCGGATACGAGGCGGGCGGATTGTGCCATGCGGGACGGGTCGGCCGGACGCCGTCCGGCACACGCTTCCGGCGTTTCGTCTATTTGTCTCCGACCTGGAGGATGGCGAGAAACGCCTCTTGGGGGATCTCCACGCTGCCGACGGCCTTCATCCGCTTCTTGCCGGCCTTCTGCTTCTCGAGGAGCTTCTTCTTGCGGGTGACGTCGCCGCCGTAGCACTTGGCGAGCACGTTCTTGCGCATCGCCTTGATCGTTTCGCGCGCGATGATCTGCGCCCCGATCGACGCCTGCACGGCCACGTCGAACATCTGGCGCGGGATCAGCGTGCGCATCTTCGCGGCAACCTCGCGCCCGCGGTACTGCGCTATCGAGCGGTGCACCATGACCGACAGCGCGTCGACGCGCTCGCCGTTGATGAGGATGTCGAGCTTGACCACGTCCGCGGCGCGGAACTCCTTGAACTCATAGTCCAGTGAGGCGTAGCCGCGCGACACGGATTTCAGCTTGTCGAAGAAGTCCATCACCACCTCGGCCATCGGCAGCTCGTAGGTGAGCATCACCTGGCGGCCCAGGTACTGCATGTTCTTCTGCGTCCCGCGCTTGTCGGTGCACAGGGTTATCACCGGGCCGACGTATTCCTGCGGCATCAGGATGGTCGCCGTGATGATCGGCTCGCGGATCTCCTCGACGCGCGACAGGTCGGGGAGCTTCGACGGGTTCTCGATTTCGAGCACCGTGCCGTCGCGCAGCAAGACCTCGTACACGACCGTCGGCGCGGTGGTGATGAGGTCCATGTCGTATTCGCGCTCGAGCCGCTCCTGCACGATGTCCATGTGCAGAAGCCCGAGGAAGCCGCAGCGAAAGCCGAAGCCCAGCGCCTGAGATACCTCGGGCTCGTAGTGCATCGAGGCGTC
>Ga0335083_10010668_pt1 | contig 11072 bp, 6 predicted proteins | sample Lox_Sample_42_FD_206716 | JGI IMG/M metagenome (GOLD analysis project Ga0335083, IMG submission 206716) | Soil microbial communities from Loxahatchee National Wildlife Refuge, Florida, United States - Lox_Sample_4.2 | ecosystem: Environmental > Terrestrial > Soil > Wetlands | place: USA: Florida... | reverse complement strand
GGGCCGCGCTCGCGAAACCATGCGCGCGCCGCCTCGACGTTCGCGATGAGCACGTGATGCTGCGGATCGGTCTTCGCGGCGGCCATGAAGTGGTCCTGCATGCCCGTCACGTCGCCGCGACGGTACGCGGCGCACGCGAGGTAGTTGTAAGCGAGGCCGGGCGTCGGATGCCCGAGCTCGATGGCGCGACGGGCTTCGCGCGACGCGGCCTCGAAGTCGCCCGCGGCGTACTGCGCGCCCGCCAGATCGAGCACCGCGGGCGCGTGATCGCCGAGCCGGCCGAGCACCGCGCGACACTCGTCCACGCTCGGCGTGTACTTGTCCCTGAGTCCGTGGTTTGCCCCGAACCAGGTGTTGAGGAGCCGCGCGTCGTCCTCGCTCGCGTCGAACGGCACCTTGAGCTCCTGAAAATCCTCGGTGAAATACGCTTCGCGCTGGAGCCAGCCGGCGCGCTCGGCGGCGTGGAAATCCGCCGTGCCGGGGAACACCGAGAGGCACGAAAAGATGTACTGGTGCGGCGCCGCGCGGTCGAGAAACCCGAGCGTCTCCTCGAACGTCTCGCGCGTCTCGCCGCGGTTGCCGAGCATCATGTAGAAGCGCACGTGCACCCCGTGCCGTTTCGCCATCTCGGTCGCGGCGACGATCTCGTCGACCGTGATGTTCTTGTGAATCGCGTCGAGGATGCGCTGCGAGCCCGACTCGACCCCGAGCGAGAGTCGCTGGCACCCGGCGAGCCGCATCTCGTAAAGGAGCTCGTCGCTCAAGACGTCGACGCGCGTGTCGCAGCTCCACAAGAAATTGAGCTTGCGCTCGCGAATGCCGCGGCAGAGCTCGATCACGCGCTTCTTGTTGGTGGTGAAGGTGTCGTCCTTGATCTGCAGCATGCGGACGCGCACGCGCGAGAGCGCCGCCTCGAGCATGTCGAGCACGTACGGTACGGAATGCCCGCGAAACCCGCGGCCCCAAGTCGTTTCGGCGCCGCAGAACGTGCACGCCCACGGGCAGCCGCGCGACGTCATCACGATGTGCGTGTCGTAATAGCGATGCGGGCACTCGAGCGAGTCGAGGTCGCGCACGTTCGCGCGCTCGGGGCCGACCTCGACGCCCCCGCTCGTGCGCACGACGGCGCCCGCGAGCCCGTCGAGGCTCCGTCCGGCTTCCACGCGCGCCACGATCTCGGCGAAGGTCGCGTCGCTCTCGCCGAGCGTCACGCAGTCGATCTCCGGGTAATGTTCGAGCATCTCGCGCGCGAGCGGCGTCGCGTGCGGGCCGCCGATGACGATGCAGGCGTGCGGGCGGCGGCGCCGGATCTCGCGCGCTACGAGCGCGACGCCGCGACGGTTCGCCGTCCAGCACGAAAGGCCGTACACGTCGGCGTCGAGCTCGCCGAGCACCTCCTCCACGCGCGACCACGCGAACCCCGAGAGATTGAGCACTTTCACGCGATGGCCGGCGCGAATCGACTGCGCGCCGAGCGCGAACAACCCGTACGGCGTCTGATAAAAATCTGCGTCGAGGTCGCCGTCGCGATAGTCGCCCGGCGGCCCTTCGGGCAGCGCGCCGGAAGGCGTCGCGCCGTGGTCGAGCGCCGGGCGTCCGCGGTCCGCAATCTTCCACGGCGGCGGATAGAGGAGAGCGATACGCATACCGAGCCTCGAGGATACAACGCGCTTCGCCAACGGGGTAATTGCGGTCGTGATAACGTGGGCCGTCGATGTCGGGAACGTGGTGGGTCGCGCACTGGGAGGCTTTCGAGCGTCCGATCGCGGCGCTTTTGCTCGCCGGCTGCGCCGGAACGATGCGGCCCGCGCCGCCGGCGCCCCCGCGAGCCGCGGCGGTCGAGGCCACCGTGCCGCCCGCGCCGCCGCCCCCAGCGCCGCCGGAGGTGCGCTCCGAGCTCGACGGCGCGATCCGGAGCGGAACGCTCCCGAACGGCCTGACCTATTTCGTGCTGCGGCGCGAGGAACCGGTCGGGCGCGCCGCGCTCTGGCTCGCGGTGAACGCGGGCTCGGTGCTCGAGGACGCCGACCAGCGCGGGCTCGCGCACTTCGTGGAGCACATGGCCTTCGCCGGCACGCGCCACTACCCGAAGCACGCGCTGCTCGATTTCATCGAGCGCTCGGGCATGACGATCGGCCCCGACGTGAACGGCGTGACCGGCTTCGATCAAACACTGTACGAGCTCACGCTGCCGACCGACCTCGGGCTGGTCCCGCAGGGCATCGACGTGCTCCACGACATCGCGACGAACGTCACCTTCGATCCGACCGACGTGGAGCGCGAGCGCCCGGTCATCCTCGAAGAGTGGCGCCTTCAGCGCGGCGCCCGCGCGCGCGCCCGGGACGAGGAAAATCCGCTGCTCTTCGCGCGTTCGCGCTACGCCGAGCGCGAGCCCATCGGGCTGCCCGAGACGGTGCGCACCGCGCCCGTCGCGGCGCTCGAGCGCTTCTACACGGATTGGTATCGGCCCGATTTGATGGGAGTGGTCGCGGTCGGCGACTTCGACCCGAGCGCGGTCGAGCGCGCCATCGTCGAGCGTTTCTCCGATCTGCGCGAGCCGGACGCGCCGCGGCCGCGGCCGGTGCTCGACGTGCCGCTCGACGGACCGACGCAAGTCGCGGTCCACGCCGACTCCGACCTTTACCAGAGCTCGGTCACCGTGTTCGATCGCACGCCGCGCCCGCGGCGGGCTTCACGTGACGATTTTCGCGCGGAGCTCGTCGAGGATCTCTACGTGCGCATGCTGCGCGAACGCCTCGCCGAGCTCGCCGACACGCCGGGGTCCGTGCTGCTCCGGACCAGCGTGACGCGGAAGAACCTGAATCGCGCGCTCGGCGCATTCGTGTACTCGGTGACGCCGCGCGACGGCAAGCTCGACAACGCCCTCTTCGCCATGCTGAGCGAGCTCACGCGTGCCGGCCGCTACGGCTTTCTCCCCGAGGAGCTCGAGCGCGCCAGCAAGGAAGTCCGCTCTTTTTTCGAGGGCGTGATCGAGGACGAAAATCGCGCACCCCTCGCCGGCAAGGCGAGCGAGCTCGTGCGCCACCTCTTCGAGAACGAAGAAGTTCCGGGCCCGGTCAAGGAGCTCGCCGCGGTGCACGAGCTCTTGCCGAGCATCACGCTCGACGACGTGAATCATCTCGCGCGCGTCCGCGCCGCCGGCACGGGGCGCGTCATCTGCGCCGACGTGCTCCAAGGCAGCAAGGACGTCCCCACGGCGAGCGGCCTCGAGTTCATGGAGAGGGCGGCGCAGAGCTCCGAGTTCGGCCCCTGGCTTTCGACCACGCCGAAAGGTCCGCTCGTCGTGACCCCTCCGGCCACGGGCTCGATCGTGGCGCGGCGTCACGACGCGGGCGCCGACGCCGACGTCTGGACGCTCTCGAACGGCGTCCGCGTGGTCTTGAAGCCGACCGCGTTCTCGAGCGGGACCGTGCTCATTCGCGGCATCCAGCCGGGGGGAACGTCGCTCGTGGGCGAGAAAGAGTACACGGCGGCTCGCTACGCCACGAGCATCGTCGGCGCCGACGGTGCGGGCGCGTTCGGCAGCCGGGAGCTCGGCGCGTTGCTCGCCGGCTCCGGCATCAACCTCGAGATCGGGCTCGCCGAGCTCGAGCAAGTCGTCGACGGACGGAGCCGCGCCGATCAACTTGCCACGCTGTTCCCCTACCTCAACCTGCGACTCACGAGCCCCCGCACCGACGAGATGGCGACGGGCGGCTGGAAGCGCCAGCGCACCTCCGGCTTCTACGGACGCACCGACGAGTCGGAGAACCGCTTCGCGGCGGCGGTGCGGAGCGCGTCCACGGGCGACCATTTCCGCTGGCGGCGCCCGCACTCGGAAGAGGTGGACGCCATCGACGCGAGCACGGTCCTCGCGCTGTGGAAGCGACTCTTCGCGAACTTCCGTGGGTTCACCTTCGTGGTCGTCGGACGCTTCGACCCGGCGGAGCTCGAGCCGCTCGTGACGACTTACCTCGCGAGTCTGCCGAGCGCTCGCGGCAGCCCTCACTTCGAGGATCCGCACATCACGTATCCGGCGGGCGCGGTCGAAAAGAGCGTCACGGGCGGCGTCGAAAACAAGGCGCGCTTCTGGGTCGAATTCGCGCGCCCCGTCGCCTACCGCGCGGGGCTCGAAACCGACTTCGAGATCCTCGGCGAGGTGCTCGAGCTTCGCCTGCGCGAGCTCCTGCGCGAAAAGCTCGGCGGCGTTTACGCCTTCCACGAGGGGGCGACACTCGCGCGGCGGCCCACGCCGCGCGGCGCGCTGACCGTCGAGTTCACCTGCGCTCCGGAGAACCTCGAGCGACTGCGGCACGCCGTCTTCGAGGAACTCGCGCGCATCGCGCGCGAAGGCGTGGACGACGACGTCCTCGCGACGGTACGCCAGCGCCTCGCGCGCCGTGACGAGACGAACCGCCGCAGCGACAAGTGGTGGCTCGAGCGCTTGACCGACGCCTACCGCTACGGCGACGACTTCGGGAAGAAAAACGATCTCGGCGCCGCGCTCGCCCGGGCGACGCGCGACGGCGTCCGCCGCACGGCGGGGCTCCTCTTCGACCCGCGCCGCTACGTGCTCGTGTCGATGACCCCGCTCGCGTCACCGCCGTGAGCGGCCCTCGACGAGCGCGCGCGCTCGCGCGAGCGGCCCCGATTGACGGCGTGCCCGCGCGAGCCCATGGGAGAGGGGGCGTGGCTCTCGTCTTTTTCCTGCTCGACCTCTACTCGTTCGTCGTCTTCGTGAGCGTCGCGCTCTCGTGGCTCCGGCTCTCGCCGGACAATCCCGTCGTCCGCGTCACCTCGGCGGTGACGGAACCGGTGCTCGCGCCGCTCCGGCGCGTCATTCCGCCCGTCGGCGGCTTCGACATCACGCCGGTCATCTTGCTGCTCGCGATTCAGCTCGTGCGGCGACTGCTCGGCGGCTGACGCTACTGGACGAGCGTGCCCGCGACGTTCAGCTCGGCAACGCTCGTGTAGGCCTTGCCGTTGATCTCGTCCATGCCGCGAAAACGGATGTAGCGCCCGGCCTTGGCGCTGAACGTCTCCGTGGTCGGCTGGGTCGTGCTCGTGAAGGTTCCGGTGCTCACGGCGGCGCCCCAATCGGTGGTCGAGTCACTCACGTAAAACTCGTAATCCTTGACCATGCCGTTTTGGTTGCCGTCCTGGCGCGGCGTGTAGCGGAAGCTCGTGAGCGAGTAGCTCGCGCCGAGGTCGATCACGATCTCGTGCGGCGGTTCCGGCTTCGCGCCCGTGTACTGCGTGTGCCAGTACGTCGACGTCGAGCCGTCGAACGCGTTCGTCGCGTGGCCGTCCTCGGCTTCGGTTTCTTCGCTGTCCACGCTGACGAGCGTCCAGCCGGCCTGCGACAAGAAGCCGTCGTTCGTGGCGCTGCCGGCCGCCGACCATTCCCCGGTCGTCACGTCGAGCTGCCAGCTGTCGTAGTTGTCCATCGCGAGCTTGGTCCCGTTCACCTTGAGCGGGAGCCAGATGTACTTCGAGCTCTTCAGATCCGGATCTTGCCAGCGATCGCCCGCGTAGATGTACGTGGTCGTCTTCGAGCCGACGTACGGGATGATGAACGCCGTTTGCGTGTCGTAACCCGTGCTGTCGCCGACGTTCGAGAGCGAGCTCCACGTTCCGTCCATCGCGCTCGCCGTGCCGTACTTTTGTTGGTTCGGGTCCCAGTTCGTCGCGGCCGAGTTCATGATGAAGTACGTGCCGTTCGCCTTCATGATCGCGGGCGCTTCGCGCTGCTGGCCCTTCCACAGCGTGCCGATCTGCTTGTCGACGTTCGTGTAGTCGTCGGTGAGAAGGTAGAGCGCCGAGTCCTGATTGTTGTTCGCCGCCGAGAGGAAATACGCCTTCCCGTCGTCGTCTTTGAACAGCGTGTCGTCGCGCGACATGTTGCCCTCCGGCTGAAAATGCCGGATCTGCTGGTAGTCGCCGTCGACGGTGTCGCTCGTGAACACGCCGGCCTCCGCCGTGGCGTAGTTCGCTCCCTCCCAGTGGAGCCACATCACGTATTTCTTCGTGCTGTCGTTGTAGATGACCTTCGGACGCTCGATGATGCGATCGGAGGCGTCGAGCTCGGTCGACGTCTGGCGCGTGATGATCGCGTTCCGGAACTCCCAGTGCGACATGTCCGTCGACCGGTAACAGTTGACGGCCTTGAAGTTCCCCGAGTTCTCCGACTTGTCCTCGCCGATCCAGTACCAGGCGTCGTTCGTGTAGATGAGCCCGGCGCCGTGCGCCTCGATGCGGTTGCCGTCCGTGTCGTTCCAGAACACGCCGTTCGTGATCGTCACGATCACGTCGCCGCCGGCACCGCCGACCGCGGGCGAGCCGCTCTGACCCGTCCCCATGCCGCCCGTGCCGGTACCGCCCGCGCCGGTGCCGCTGCGCCCGCCGCGACCCGCCGCGCCCGTTCCCGTCGTGCCGCCCGTGGTCGCGCCGCCCGACCCGGTCGCCGGCATGCCGCCGCTCGCGGCGACGGATCCGCCCGTGTCGCCCGTGCTCGGGCTCTGACCGGCCGAGCCGCTCGAGGTGCCGCCCGTGCTCGGGGCGCCGGCGCCGTTCGTCGAGCCGCCCATCGCGGAGGCGCCGCCGCTCGTCACGCCGGTGCCGCCCGTGGCGGAGGCGCCGCCCGAGCTTCCGTGATGGTCGCCCTTCGAGTCACCACCCTGGCCGCAACCGAGTGCGAGCACGACGAGCGCACTCGCGCCGATGTGAATCGCTTGCAATCGCATGGCGTCACCGTACGCGGGGAACGCCCGAGCGTATCACGGCGACGGCGCGCACGTGCCGGCGCTCGCGTCGACGCCGCTCACCGCGAACTTGAAGGACGAGCCTTCGACTTGGCGTTCGGCGTTGAAGATCGTGACGGCGTAAGCGTTGCCATCGACGAGACCGAGACTGTCAGCGGAAATTTCTGAGGTGGCGACATGCAATGCGGTGCCCACGTCGTCCACATCGAGAGCCGCCATCACCGACAGCGAGCCGCCCTGCAGCGTGGCCGACCCGTCGAGCGGCACGTGCCAGCCGCCGAGATCGATCGCGAGGTGGCCGTTGATGAATACCCAGATGTCGTCGTCGCCGCCGATCTCGAACTCGTAGGTTCGGCTCGCGTCGTAGCGGAACGAGAACGTCGCCTCCGTCGTGAAGCTGAAGTTGTGCGTGGTCGACGGGAAGGGCGCCCAGGCCGTCGCCTCGGGCAGGCCGACGCTGAGTGCCGTCGCCACGTCGGTTTCCCAGGGCCAGCCGGCCCAGCCGTATTGCGACGGCACCTTCCCTTCCGAGCGCGGCTCGGTGAGGAGGTTCGGACCGGTGTCGATGGGGAAGAACAGCGGCGTGCCGTCGAACGCGGGGACCGTCGGGATTTCGGCGCAGCACGCCTCCGTCGCGTCGCCCCAGGGCGTGCACGGGTCGTAGCAGGCGCCCGTCGCGCTCGGCGTGCATTCGGGACAACCGCCGCCCGAGGTTCCCCCGTACGTCACCGTTCCGTAGTCGGGCTCGCTCGGGTTTGCATGCCACTGCTCGCCGTGCGCGCCCCAGCGATTGACGAAGCGACCGAGCCCGCTGCCGTCGTCCCAGAGGACGATCGCTCCGCTGATGGGGCCGCCCGAGGGCGCACCGTCGCGATACCACTCGGCGAACGCGTCCTGACCGTGCATGAAACCGTTGTCGACGCTCGCCGCGCTCGAGAGCACGGGCTTACCGTCGGAGTCGAGATCCGGCTGAACGAGGCCCTGGATCGCGCTCTCGGTGTTGTATCCCGGTTGGAAGTCGGGGTGCCCGCCGGCAACCGTGTGCGCGTTGAAGTCGCGGAACGTCGCGGGGACGTGGAAGGAGCAATGCTCGCCGTCGCACACGGGCGTGCTGCACGTGAAGCCGGCTTCGATCTTGCAAAGATTCGAGCAACCGTCGCCGGGCTTCACGTTGCCGTCGTCGCACTCTTCGTTGGGGTCGAGACTGCCGTCGCCGCAGATGCCCGTCGGGTGATCGCTGCCGGAACCCGCCGTGCCGTGAGAGCCGCTCGTGCCGGCACCGCCGTCGCCCGCGTTCGGCGCGCCGCCTTCGGCGCTCGAGCCGCCCGTTGCGTTCACTCGGGTGCCGCCCGTGCCCTTCGTGCCGCCCGCGTGCGAGTCAGTCCCGCCCGACGAGTCGACGGCGCCGGACCCCGGCGTGCCCCCCAACCCCTCGTCACCCCCTGCCGACAGGTCGCCGCCCGACGACGTGGCCGCACCCGCCCGCGCGCCGTTCGTCGCGCCGGCGCCGCTTTCGCCCGCGGGCATGGACGCGCCGCCGGCCTTGCCCGCGCGCCCGCCGTGGTCGTCGTCAGTCGAGTGGCTGTCGCCGCCGCAAGCGTTCACGACCGCGACGGCGAAGCACAGTGATGCAAAAGCCGAACGCCGAACGAGCATGTTCCACCATTTCGCAAGAACGCGAATCCCACCCTCGTTATACCGGAGACCGTTTCGATCCGCGAGGCTTGCCGCACACCCGAGCTCGTTCGGGTGTAGCGAAACGAGAAAGCACCGACGAGACAGACGACGCCAAAAGCTCGTGAATTTTGCCCGCCTCACCGAAGTGGGGCTCGCAAATTCACGATCGATTCGCAGGGTCTCCGGTTAGAGTGCGGAGGCATTGCGGCGGTTTCATTCGATCATGCTCGTGAGCGCGGCGCTCGGCGCGTGCCAGGCGACGCCGGCCGCCGTGAGCCCGGGCCCGGCGACGGCGACGGCGCGTCCCGCGCTCGCGCCGGCTCCGGTCGCGACGGCGCCGCCGCCGCCCGCGCCGCCGCCCGGTGAACGTCCGAACGTCGAGTGCAAGGCGAAGCACCCGATCGCGCCGTTACCGCTCGCCGCCGTGAACATCGACGACTGGGCGAAGGCGATCGCGGGCTATCGGCCGCAAGCGAACGGCGGACGCCCCGTGGCGTGGGAAGGGGACGAAGGCGAGCTCGACGCGTATCTCGACGGCGTGCACGCGTGCGTGCACGAGGCGTTCGCGGATTCGTTCTTGCGCTCGCTCGCCGCGCTCCCGAAAGATCATCCGCTGTCCGATCCGACGCTCGAGACGACGGTCGAACTCGTGATCGACGGTGAGACGGGCGCGCTCGCCGAGTCGGGCGTCGTCGCTTCGAGCGGCGTGCCGGAGTTCGACGCGGCGGCGGTCGCGGCGTTCGAGCACGCGTTTCCGCTCGACAAGCCGCCGCCGGCGACGCTCTCGAGCGACGGCCGCCTGTACGTGACGTGGGAGCTCCACCGCAATCCCGAAGAGGCGTGCCGGCGCGAGCAAGCGCGGGCGTGGAAGCTCAGGTTTTGAGGCGCGCCGTCGGACTCGGCGCCAGCCGGGGCGCGCCACGGGAGTGTTGCTTGACCCTGCCCGCCTTTGGTTCGAGCGTTCCGCGCGGAGAACGCGGACGATGAGCGAGACGAACGGTGAGCTTCGGGATTGGCTCGAGGCCGAGCTCGAAGCGGATTTCGACGAAGCGTACGAGCTCGAGCTCGAGGACGCGGCGCCGAGTCGGGAGCTCGACGCGGCGTACCGGCGGAAACACGGACCGCCGCTCGATCGGCGCGAGTATTTTCGGCACCTCTTGCGGCTGCAATCCGAGCTCATCAAGCTGCAAACGTGGGTGAGCGCGACGCACGCGAAGATCGTGGTGCTCTTCGAGGGGCGCGATTCGGCCGGCAAGGGCGGCGCGATCAAACGCGTGACCCAGCGCTTGAATCCGCGCGTGTGCCGCGTGGTCGCGCTGCCGGCGCCGACCGAACGCGAGAGGTCGCAGTGGTATTTTCAGCGCTACGTGCCGCACCTGCCGGCGGGCGGTGAAATCGTGCTCTTCGACCGCTCTTGGTACAATCGTGCCGGCGTCGAGCGCGTGATGGGTTTCGCCACTCGGGCCGAAGTCGAGCAGTTTTTTCAGGACGCGCCCGCCTTCGAGCACCTGCTCGTGCGGTCCGGCATCATCCTCTTGAAGTACTGGTTCTCGATCTCGGACGAAGAGCAGCAGTTGCGCTTCTCGATGCGCATCAACGATCCGATGAAGCAGTGGAAGCTGAGCCCGATGGATCTCGAGGCCCGGGTGCGCTGGGAGGACTACACGACGGCAAAAGAGGAAATGCTCGAGCGCACGAACACGCCGGAGGCGCGCTGGCATTTGGTGGAAGCCAACGACAAGCGCCGGGCGCGTCTGAACTTCATCGATCATTTCCTGAAGCAGATCCCGTACGCGGACGTGCCGCACGAGGCGGTGACGTTGCCGGAACGCGCGTTCGACCCGAACTACGAGCGGAAGAAGCTGCCGCGCGAGCTCTACGTGCCGAACGTTTATTGACGGTGAGCTGCGGCGCCGCCGCGCACGCCTGCGGCGCTCGGCGTCATTCCTGGAATTCCGGCTCGCCCAGCGTTTCCACCGGCGCGCCCAGGAAGGCGAGCACGGCGCCGATCGCCGGGATCACCGCGAGCCAGCTCATCACGGCGAGCGGATCGGCTCCGCCACGCACGAGCGCGCCGACCGCGAACGGGAACGGCGCCGTCACGATGCGACCGACGTTGTACGTGAAGCCGCCGCCGGTGCCGCGCAGGCGCATCGGAAAGAGCTCGGGCAAATAGAAGGGGAAGGAGCCGAACACGCCGAAGACGGTGAGCCCGAGCGTCCCCATCAGCCAGAGGCGCGTCTCGGGCGGCCAATCGGGCACGAAGGTGACGAGCAGCGCGCCGACGCTCGCGGTGTAATAGATGCGATAGAGGTTCCGGCGGCCGAGCTTCGCAATCGGAATGTTGAGCAGGGTGCCGACGAGCCCGCCCACGTTGAACGCGTTGCTGCCGATGGCGATGAAGTGGGCGCGCGTCGCCGCGAACTCCGCGGGCGAGAGCTTGAGCTTGACGGCGAGGTTCGACGCGACCACCTGAATGAAGGTGCTCGAGCTCCACCACGTGATGAGCGCCACGAACGACATTGCGAGGCCGCCGAGCGTGCGGCGGCGGACGGGCGGCTCGAACAGCGCGGCGACGGCGGGCGCGTCCGAGGGCTGCCACGCCTCCGGCTCCTTGATGTTGTAACGGATGGC
>Ga0335083_10010667_pt1 | contig 11073 bp, 10 predicted proteins | sample Lox_Sample_42_FD_206716 | JGI IMG/M metagenome (GOLD analysis project Ga0335083, IMG submission 206716) | Soil microbial communities from Loxahatchee National Wildlife Refuge, Florida, United States - Lox_Sample_4.2 | ecosystem: Environmental > Terrestrial > Soil > Wetlands | place: USA... | reverse complement strand
GCCTGAGCGCCGTGCGCCGCTGGCTCGGCGACTCCTGCTTGGGCCTGGAGGCGGAGGGGAGGCTCCACCTCGAGGACGGAGTGCGTCCCCTGGCCGAGGACTTTGCCCTCGACGTGCCCGGGGACGTCCGCCTGGTGACGCCCGGCGAGGGCCTGGGGCACGGGCCGATGTCCGCCCTGCTGGCCGCGGCGGGACGGGCCCGGGCCGCAGCGGCGGTGTCGCCCGCCGCGTCGCTCGAAGCGGCCCGGATGGGCGACCCGGCGGTGCGGCAGGCAGCCGGCTGGGTGTTCCGCTCCGTCTTGCGCTCCGAGCGGTGGCTGCGCCGCTATCTCGGCCACGGACGCAGGCTGGCCCGCGAGGTGGCCCGCCTGTCGGCGCTGGCCGAGCTCGGTGAGCTGCGCATGCTCGCCGCCCGGCTCCCGGTGATGCGAGCACTGGCCGCGGCCGGTCCGGTGCGCGCTTCCCTCGATGCGCTGGCCGGCGCGGCGTCCGAGGCGCTGTGGGTCGGCGTCCCGCCGGGCTCCCTTCTCCCGGGGCTCTCCGGCTGGCCGGACGAGCTCGATGGCCTCCGGGCCGCGTCGCTGGCCGCGCGCCTCGAGCGGGCCGCGGACGAGCGCTTCGACGCTGAGGAGTTTCGCAACCCGGGGGCGGCGCGCTGGCTGGCCGGGCTCTGGGCGCGGGGGGGCGAGCTGGACGCCGCGACGCTGGCGCAGGAGGTCGGCGGCGGCCCGCTCACCCTGACCGAGGTCTCCGCGCGGCTCCTGGCGGCGCTCGCGGCCTGACCTCAGCGCTTCTTGCGGAGGGCGCGGACGATCTTGCTCTTCGTCGCCGGGTCGGCGGTGCCGCGCGCGGCGGCGGCCTGAGCGGCCCGGGCCCGGACGGCGCGGAGAAGCTGGAGCTCGAGGACGAGCAGCTCGTCACCGAGCTCGGAGCCGGGCGAAGCGAGCTGGGCGAGCGGAGCCTGGGCATCGCACGAGACGCCGTGGCGCAGCCGGAGAATGCGCTCCTCCTCCAGGGTCAGCGCCGGCGAGCGCCCGAGCGCGACCCGGACCTCCTCGCCGACGACCGTCTCCGCGCCCACCTTCCGCTCCGTCATGTTCGTTCCACCTCGGACCTGAACATCTGCTCAGAATCGACGCTGAAGACCCGCGCCGTTCCGGCAAGTTACGAGGCCGGACGGGCCGGTCAACTTTTCTGAGCACACGCCGGTAGAACCCTGTCGCGGCAGGGGGTTAGCCCTCGTCGTCCTCCTCGACGCCGGCGTCGGCCTTGCCCCCGCGGGGGATGCCGAATCGGTCCAGGGCATCGGCGATGCCCCCCGGCTTGTCCACGTCGGGGAGAGCGCCGGGTGGAGCCTTGAGCAGCGGAGCCTGCCCGATGCGCGTCACCTTCTCGTCGAGCGTCACCCGGAGCGCACCCGGGTGCGCGCTGCCTTCCGCCGGAACCTCGAGCCGGCCGTCGAGGACGGCGCGCAGCACCACGCCGGTGGCCTGGTCGACGAGGACCTCGCCCTTCATCGAGCGCGGCCTCTTGGCGCCGAGGAAGCTCAGCCGGCGCCGGGTGGTCTCGTCGGTGCCTCCCTTGGCCTGGCCGAGGGGAGGCAGCGCCGGGGCGGGCTCCCCGGGGGCGGCGCTGGCCAGTTGCACCTCGTAGCGGAAGGCGGGACGACCCTCGACGGTCACCGTGCCGAGCGGGGCGAGCTTCAGGCGGCGGTCGAAAAGGGCGTCGATCTCGCGCAGCGGAGCGACCACGTCCTCGCGGGTGCGCTCGGCCATTCCCCGGTCGCGCCGGCGGAGCCGGAATTTCCCGAACCGGTTCCGGGCGTAGACCTGACCGTCGACGCGGATGACCTCCAGCCCGAGGTCCTGGTTGTTGTCCATCTTGGCGTGAAAGTCGCCGTTGACGCCGCGCGAGTCGGCCTCGAGGAGGCGCGACTCGGTGAGCTTGACCGGCGTGGCCGCGCCGGCGGACCAGTCGAAGGAGACGCTGGCATTGAAGCGGTGGGCGCCCAGGCGCTCGGCCATCTCGGCGGCGCCCATGGTGAGGACGCGCTCCGCCAGCCGGGCGTCGTCGCCGAGCTGCTCGGCGGCGAGCTTCTCCTGGGCCGAGGCGACGACCTTGGGCGGGTCCTCGGGCGAGAAGATGCGCTTCTTGGCCGCGCGGTCCCGCGGGTCCTGGCAGCTCGAGCAGGCCGAGGCGCCGGCGAGGGCGGCCGCGGCCAGACAGAGGAGCACGGCAGACGGGTGGGGGGCGGACTTCCGCACGGGAGAGGCGAGTCACCCTACAGGCCGGCGCCGGCGCGGCACAACACCCCAGGGCCGCCGCCGAGGGAAGGGCTTGCCTCGGCTCCGGCGGTGGCCCTATGCGTTCGGCTTCCCTGCGTCGATGCAGAACCTCCGCGACAAGCTCCTCAAGGCGGGACTGGTCACCGCCGAGCAGGCTTCCGAGGCTGCCGCCCGTCCGGCGGAGACGGTGGGCCGGCCCTCGGCGAATGCCGGGCGCCCCCAGCCGGCGGCCGGCGGGATCCCCAGGCTTCCGCCCGTCTCTGGCAGCCGGGAGGCGCAAAGGCTCGAGTCGCGCCGGCAGCTCGAGCGGGACGGCGAGCTGCGAGAGCGCGTGGTGGCGGCGCAGGTGGCGCTCGAGCCGGGGGCGCGGGTGTTCTACTTCGTGACGCGGAAGAACCGGCTCCGGCGGCTGGAGCTGAGCGATGCCCAGGCCGCGGCGCTCGAATCCGGGGCGCTGGCGGTGGTCGAGCGTCCCGACCCGGGGCAGATCGAGCACGCCCTCGTCCCGGCGGCGGCGGCCGAGGGGCTGCTCGCCGACTTTCCCCGGGCGGTGCGCTTCTTCAACCGCGGCCAGGGACCGGTGGGGTTCCTCTCCGAGGAGGAGCTCCGGGCGAGGCAGATGAGCGAGGCTGCGGGGGCGGAGGACGGGAACGGGCCCGCGGCGCCGACCGACGGGCCGGCTCCCCGGCAGTGAGGCGGTCCACGGGAGGCGCGGCCCGACGATGGTTTGGCGGTCGGTCACGGGCGGTGGCCCGGAGAGGACGGCGGCACGGGGGACGTGCGGCGCCCTGCCCCGGCCTGGACGTGCCGTGCCTGGTTTGAGCGTCCGGACGCGGGGCACTCTGCCTGGCGCGGCCGGCGCTGACCGGCGTGGAGGCGGGTGCGCGCCGGCCCCCCTGAGCCCCGCTCGACGGAGGTGCAGTCGCCGAGGGCGCCTCGTCGTGGCCAGATTCTCGAAAAGCCCGACCATGGGGGGACCTCGGAAGGGCCTTACGAAACACTATCGCCGGGCGATATCGATTCGTTTCGCTATCGCTGGGCGATAGTGATTCGCGAGACCCCTGCAGGCCGTCACCGACGGGGCAGGGCTTTCGGGATTCGTGCACGCCGGACCCGCTTCATGCCCGTCTCCTGCGCGCCAGGCCGCACGAGGCCGCCACTGCAACGCCACCTTCGCCCGGGCGGCGCGGACCCGGACCTCCGTGTCCCTCCGAGCAGCTCCGGACGGCTGCACCTCCCTGGCCCCCGGCCGGGAATCCGGGCGGCTGACAGGGGGCGGGTGGCGCTCCGCCGGGGGCCTGCGCTGGCTCGGACCACCTCCTCCCGCCGCCATGGCCGCGCCGAGGCGCGGTTCCGCTCCAACGAAGCGTCCTACATCCTCGATGCCTTGCGGGCGCGCAGCGCCTGATTCAGCTGAAGGCGTCGAGCCCGGTGATGGCCTTGCCCAGCACCAGGGTGTGCACCTCGTTCGTCCCCTCGTAGGTGTAGACCGACTCGAGGTTGAGCATGTGGCGGATGGGCGGCGCGTCGTCGGTGATGCCGCTCGCTCCGTAGATGCTCCGCGCCTCGCGCGCCGTCTCCAGCGCCGCCCGGACGTTGGCCCGCTTGGCCAGCGAGACCAGCGTCGACGAGGCCTCGCCCCGGTCCTTGAGCCGGAGCAGCCGCAGCCCGAGCAGCTGCGCGGTCACGATGCGCTCCAGCATGTCCGCCAGCTTGCTCTGGGTCAGCTGGAAGGAGGCGATCGGCCGGTCGAACTGGCGCCTGGCCAGGGCGTGGGCCCGGGCGCCCTCGAAACAGGCGATGGCCGCCCCGGTGACGCTGAAGGCGATTCCGGCGCGGGCGTTGTTCAGGCAGGAAAGCGGCCCCTTCAAGCCCTGCACCCCGGGGAGCACGTTGTTCTCCGGCACGCGGACGTCGACCAGCGACAGCTCGGCCGTGGAGGAGGCCCGCAGAGAGAATTTCCCGGGAATCTCCCGCGCCCCGAAGCCGGGCTGACCCGTCTCCACCAGGAAGCCCCGGATGGACTCAGGCCCGCCGTCCCCGGTCTTGGCCCACACCAGGGCCAGGTCCGCCAGTGCGCCGTTGGTGATCCACGCCTTGCCGCCGTTGAGCACCCACGCCGCGCCGTCCCGAACCGCGCGGGTGCGGAGGCTCCCCGGGTCGGACCCGGCCTCCGCCTCGGTGAGCCCGAAGCACCCGATGGCCTCGCCGCGCGCCAGCCTGGGCAGCCAGGCCTGCTTCTGCTCCTCGGAGCCGTAGGCATGGATGGGCCACATCACCAGCGAGCTCTGCACCGAGGCGAAGCTGCGGAGCCCCGAATCGCCGCGCTCCAGCTCTTGAAGCCCCAGCCCGTAGGCGACGTTGGACATTCCCGCGCAGCCGTACCCGGAGAGATTGGCGCCCAGCACCCCCAGCTCGCCCAGCCGGGGCACCAGCCCGCGGGGGAAGGTCGACGCCCGGAAGTGGGCGCCGATCACCGGGAGCACCTCGGCGTCCACCAGTCGCGCCACCGCGTCGCGGGCGGCCCGCTCGTCGTCGTGGAGCTGGTCGTCGAGCCGGTACAGCGCGCGCACGTCCGGTGCGGTCATCCGCTGCCTCCTCGCCAGGCGGACCTCAGAGCTGGAGCACGCCCTCCACCTTCTTCATCAACCCCACCCGCCGCTGGACGACGGGGCTCGTCCCGTCGAGCAGGCGGGCCGTCTCCTCGAGCACCGCCTCGAGCGGAAACCGCTTCACCGAGGGATCCGGGGTGGCGATGCCTCCCGGGACTGGCGCCTGCCAGGCCACCATCTCGTCCGTCGCGCCGTCGAGCAGCGCCCCGGTCGCGGCGAAGGCCAGCCGCGCCGCCACCATCCGGTCAAGAAAGGACGGGCTCCCGCCCCGCACCAGGTGCCCGAGCACCACCGCCCGGGTTTCCAGGTCGGGCAGGGTGGGCTTCACCGTCTCCTCCACCAGCCGGACCAGCCGGGTGGTGGGCGTCTCCACGCCCTCCGCCTTGAGGATGAGGACCCGGCGCTTGCCGCGCTCGGCGAAGGCACGGCGGATGACGTCCGCTACCGCCTGGACCAGGCTGGCCTCGTCGCGCTCCTGCTCGCGGAAGACGACCGCATCGGCGCCCACCGCCACCGCTCCGGCCATGGCCAGGTAGCCGGACTGGCGCCCCATCACCTCGACGACGAAGGCCCGGCGGTGCGAGCGGGCGGTGTCCGAGATGCGGTCGCACGCCTCGACGATGGTGTTCAGGGCGGTGTCCACCCCGATGCAGGTGGCGGTGCAGCCGATGTCGTTGTCGATCGAGCCGGGCACGCCCAGCACCCGGGCGCCGGTCTCCCGGGTGAGCACGTGCGCGCCAGTGAGCGAGCCATTGCCTCCCACCACCAGGAGCCCGGTCACCTCCCGGGCCCGCAGCTGCTCCGCCGCCCGGGACCGACCCTCCGGGGTCCGGAAGCGTTCGCTGCGCGCCGTCCCGAGCACCGTTCCGCCCTGGCGGGCGACGATGTCCAGCCCGTTGCTGTCGAAGGGATCCCCCTCGGCCGCGCTCCGCCCCAGGGGGACGAAGCGTCCGTCGATGAGGCCGTCATAGCCGTCGAGGACGCCGAGCACCGCCGCGCCGCGAGCGCCGGCGGTCTTGGCGGCGGCCCGGAGGGCGGCATTCATCCCCGGACCGTCGCCTCCGGAGGTGAGCAGCGCGACGGTGGTGGCCATGGTCCGCACAGCCTGCCCCAAGTCCGGGGGGGAGGGCTAACCTCACGTCCTCGAGGCGCCCGATGAGCGAGCTTTCCTTCCCCGAGCGTGGCGCGGTGGTGACCGGTGCCAACCGGGGCATCGGCGAGGCGGTCGCCCTCGCCCTCCTGCGCGCCGGCTGGTGCGTGCTGGCCGTGGCACGGACCCTTCCCTCGCTCGAGGCGCTGGCCGGCCGGGCCGGAGCGCAGCGCGAGGCACTGGAGGGGATGGCCTGCGACCTCGCCGACGCGGCGGCAGTGGAGCGCACCTGCCAGGCGCTCCGGGAGCGCCGACCGGTCCCGGCGTTGCTGGTGAACAATGCCGGCGTCTCCCTCTCCGCTCCGCTGGAGCGCACCGGCCGCGCAGAACTGGAGAAGGTGCTGGCCATCAACACCGTGGCTCCCTACGCGCTCTGCGCCTCCCTCGTTCCGGCCATGGCCGGCGCGGGCGGCGGCCGGGTGGTGAACGTGGCCTCCATCGCCGGCCTGCGGGGCCTCCGCTACACCTCGGCCTACTGCGCCAGCAAGCACGCGCTCCTGGGCATGACCCGCGCGCTGGCCGTGGAATGGGCGGACCGCGGGGTGACGGTGAACGCCGTCTGCCCCGGCTGGACACAGACGGACATGCTCTCCGCAGCGGTTCGCACCGTGTCCGAGAAGACGGGCCGCAGCGCCGAGCAGGCCCGGGCCGCCATCCTGGCCAACAACCCGCTCCGGCGGGCGGTGACCCCCGAGGAGGTGGCGGCCCTCGTCCTCTACCTCGCCTCGCCGCCGGCCGCCTCCCTGACCGGCGCCGCGCTCCCTGTGGACGGTGGCGAGTCCGCATGAAACCTTGAAAAGGGGTGTTATTTAAGCTAATGTTTAAATTCTAGGGAAGGAAGAACCCTAATGCAGCTCGAGTCGCTGAAGATGTTCTGCGACGTGGTGGAGACCGGCTCCTTCTCTCGCGCGGCACAGCTGAACCACGTCACCCAGTCCGCGGTGAGCCAGCAGATCCGCGCCCTGGAGACGCGCTACCACCAGAAGCTCCTCAGCCGCAGCGCGCGCCAGGTGACCCCCACCCCCGCCGGCGAGCGGCTCTTCCGGGGCAGCAAGGAGATCCTCACCCGCTTCGGCGAGGTGGAGCAGGAGATCCGGGAGCAGTCCGCGGACGTGGTGGGCACGGTGAGCGTCTCGACCATCTACTCGGTCGGGCTGCACGAGCTTCAAGAGTTGCAGAAGGACATCCTCCGCACCCACCCCCGGGTGAATCTGCGGCTCCTCTACCGGCGCGCCGACCAGGTGTACGACGACGTCATCCTCGGTCAGGCGGAGATCGGCGTGGTGGCTTACCCCCAGCCGCGCGCCGGGGTGGACGTGCTCCCCTTCCGGGACGACCGGCTGGGGGTGGTGGTCTCCCCCAGCCACCCCTTCGCCTCCAAGGCCCGGGTCTCCATCCAGGCCCTGGCCGGGACGCCGTTCATCGCCTTCGACCGCGAATCGCCCACCCGCAAGGCGCTGGACCGTGTCCTCCGGGAGAAGGGTCTGGTCCTCGAGCCGTCGATGGAGATGGACAACGTGGAGACCATCAAGCGTGCGGTGGAGCTCGGGCTCGGCGCGGCGGTCCTGCCGTTGGCCTGCGTCCAGCACGAGGTGTCCAGCGGCACCCTGGTGTCCAAGCCCTTCGCCGAGGGGGTCATCTCCCGGCCGATCGGCATCCTCGTCCGCAAGGGGAAGTACCTGGACCGCGCGGCCCAGGCGGTGCTCGACGCCTTCAAGGCCGCCGCCGGCAAGGGCGAGTGAGGAGCGCTCAGCCTCCGGGGCCCTTCGCCTCGCGGTAGCCGGCCGGAATGTCGAAGGTCGAGGCGGGGAGCGACTTGCGCTCCAGGCTCGTCGCCTCGACGCCGGTCTCCTTGCTGCCCTTGGCCGTGGAGCGGAAGATGATCTTCAGCGGGATGCCCTGGAGACCCGCGGCCTTGAGCGCCGTCCACCAGTCGTCCCCGCCGTCCCGCTCGAAGGCGGAGACGAAGCGGGCCGGCGGAACGAGCGAGGTGTCGATCCACAGCTCCTCCTCCTTGCCCCTCGAGGGGGAGGTGAGGAGCACGTGCTGCACGGTGCGCCCGAGCAGCTTCTCCTGGCCCAGGCGCTTCAGGGTGGGAGCATCGCCGGCCGGCTGGTCGGCAGCCTCGGTGTTGTCCAGCTTCTGGTAGGTCTTCGTCGCCTCGTCGAGGGTGTAGGTCACCGTCGGCTCGCTCGCCCGCACCAGCGATACCAGCTGGATCGGCTGACGCCCGGTCTGGGCCACGACCTCGGAGCGCATCCCGGCCTTGGAGACGAGGATGCGCACCGTCCCCCCCTTCCACCCGCCCTTGGCCTCCGGGTCGACGAGGAGCTTCATTTCCAGGATCCCCTCGAATTCCGCAGCCAGCGCGGGAGCGGAGGACAGCGCCAGGAGGAGCGGAAGGGCGCGTCGCATGTCGGAGGCGGGCCGGCGCCGGGAAGCTACTGGCCGGACTTCTGCTGCTGCATCTTCTTCATCATCTCTTCCATCTGCTTGCGCTGCTCGGGCGTCATGTTCTTCATGGCGTCCTCTTGCATCTTCCGCATCTCCTGCGCCTGCTCGGGCGAGAGCATGTCCATGTAGCCCTTTGCCTCGCGGTAGCCAGAGGGAATGCTGAACAGGGAGCCGGGGAGGCTCTTCTTCTCCACGCTGGTCGCCTCCCAGCCGGAGGTCCCGTCCTTGTTCGTCATCTTCAGCGGGATGCCCTTGAAGCCCGCCTTTTGAACTGCGTCCCACCAGCCCTCCTCCGTCTCCTCCCGCTTCAGGGCCGCGGCCGCAGCTGCCGGAAAGCTGAGCGAGGTGTCGATCCACAGCTCCTCGACGTGCCCCGAGCTTCCGGTCACCCGGATGTGCTCCACGCTCCGGCCGGCCACCGTCGCCTTCCCCAGGCGCTCGACCTTGATCTCCTTCTTCGCCCCCTCCTTCTCGTGCTTCTCGAAGCTCTTCTTCTCGTAGGTCTTGTTCTGCTCGTTGATCCAGTAGTGGACCCCCGGCTCGGCGCTTCGCCAGAGCATGACGAAGTCGATGGAGAGCTTCCTCTTCTCGCCTCCGTCCTTGGAGGGCATGGACATCTCTCCGGTGATCTGCATCCGGACCCCGGCTGGGGAGATGAACATTCGCATCGTTCCCCCGGGCGAGCCGGGATCTTGCTCCTTGGCGAACGCTCTCCCTGAAATCACTCCCTCGAAATCGGCCCCCCGCGCAGGCAGGGCGATGAACAGGGCAGCGAGGATGGCAGCGCGGTGCATGGAGGACCTCCCCCTTGGAGGGTGTCGAGGGCAGGGCTCGGAGTCTGCCCCGGAAGGCGATTCCGGGGCACCACGAAAAGGAGCCCCGGGCCTCAGCGCCGGCGGAGCCGCGCCGCGAAGAAGCCGTCCATCCCCTCCGGTCCGGGCAGGGTGCGGAGGCATCCCGCCTCGAGCGGGCAGTCGGTGGCCGCCGGCCCCCGGGGAGGCTCGAGCGCGAAGTCTCGATGAGCGGCCAGGAAGCCGGCCAGCTGCTCCGGCCCCTCCTCCCTTTCCGTCGAGCACACCGCGTAGACGAGCAGCCCGCCCGGCGCCACCGCGGCCTGCACGTGGGCCAAGAGCTCGGCCTGCAACCCGGCCAGGCGGCGGATGTCCTCCTCGCTCCGGCGGTAGCGGAGCTCGGGATTGCGGCGCAGCGTCCCCAGGCCGGAGCACGGGGCGTCGAGCAGGACGGCGTCGAACCGCCCGAGCCCGGCGGGGAGCGCACTTCGGGCATCGTGCACGAGGAGCGTGACCTGGTCGGCCAAGCCGAGACGGGAAGCCTCGGCTCGCACCGCCTCCAGCTTCCGCGCATGGACGTCCATGGCCACCACCGGTCCGCGCTCGGCGAGCTGGCAGGTCTTGCCCCCCGGTGCGGCGCAGGCGTCGAGGACCCGCGCGCCGGCGCGCAGCTCGGCGTAGTGCGCCACCAGCTGTGCCGCCTCGTCCTGCACCTGCCACAGGCCCTCGGCGAATCCGACCAGGGCGCGCACCCGCCCCGGCGAGCCGAGCAGGAGCCCGGCCGGCGCGTGGCGGGTGGGGCGGGCGTCGAGCCCCGCCTCGGCGAGGAGCTCGGCCAGGGCCGGGCGCGAGGTGCGCCGGGAGTTGGCCCGCACCACCAGCGGCGGCGGTACGTTGTCGGCGACGAGCATCGCCTCGGCGGCCTGCACGCCGAAGGCCCCGCGCCACCGCTCCACCAGCCAGGCCGGGTGGCTCTCGCGGACGGCGAGGTGCTCCACGGGGGATGCCCGCGGGGGAAGGGGCTGGGCGGGCAGCGCGGCCAGCTTGCGGAGCACGGCGTTGACGAAGCCCGCGGCGCGCGAGAGCCCCAGCTCCTTCACCGCCCCCACCGTCTCCGCCACCGCCGCGCGGGCCGGAACCCGGGAGTAGTAGAGCTGGTAGGCGCCCACCCGGAGCGCGGCGAGGACGCGGTCCTCGAGCGTCTCCAGGCGCCGGTCGGAGACCCGGGCCAGGGCGAAGTCGAGCGCCAGACGCCGGCGCGTCACGCCATAGGTCAGCTCGGTGACCAGACCGGCGTCCCGCGCATCGGGGAAGGGCGCCTCGGAGAGCCGCGCGTCGAGCAGCGGCGTGAGCCAGGCGTCGGTGGCCTCCAGGCGCCCGAGGAGCTCGATGGCCAGCGCCCGTGGCTTCATCCGTCGAGGGCCGCCATCAGCTCCACCAGCTGGTCCTCGCCGAGGCGGGAGGGCTTCTGCTCCCCGAGAAGGAGCTGCTGGAGGGTGTCCTCGAGCAGCTCGCGCTGACCGCTCTCCACCGGAGCTCCCCGCTGGAGCTCGAGCCACTGCGTCCGTGCCCAGGTGGAGAGGCCCGCCGGCGTGAGGCGTCCCCCGAGCCGGTCGGCGATGCGCTGACGCACCACCGCCCGGCTGAGGGAGAGGGGAGCCCCCCGGCCGGCGGGCAGGGGCCTCCCGGCGCGGGCGCTCTCCGGAGCGGCGCGACGCCCGAGCGTCTTCCGCGCCGGAGCCGGCCCCGCCGGCGGCGCCGTCCGGGCCGGGGCTGGAGCG
>Ga0335083_10010666_pt1 | contig 11073 bp, 11 predicted proteins | sample Lox_Sample_42_FD_206716 | JGI IMG/M metagenome (GOLD analysis project Ga0335083, IMG submission 206716) | Soil microbial communities from Loxahatchee National Wildlife Refuge, Florida, United States - Lox_Sample_4.2 | ecosystem: Environmental > Terrestrial > Soil > Wetlands | place: USA... | reverse complement strand
GCATGCTGAATGGATGTCGCAATTTCCTTTCGCCCACAGCATAGAAATCAGGTACCGGCTCTCGAACGGCACGCTCGAAGTGCGCACCACCATCCACAACGAAGGGCGCGATCCGATGCCGCTGCTCATCGGGTTCCATCCCTGGTATCAAATCCCCGGCGTCCCTCGTGACAATTGGAAATTGCATCTGCCGGTGCGCGATCACTACACGCTCTCCAGTAAATCGGTTCCAACCGGTGAGAAGACATCGTCGGATCTGCCGGACCCCCTTCCGCTCGCGGGCCGCCAACTGGATGACGTGTTCGGCGGTGTAAATTCGAGCGACGAATTTTGGGTGGAGGGTGGGGGGCAGCGGATCTCGGTGCGCTTCGGACCCAAGTTTCCAGTCGCGGTGATCTACGCGCCGAAGGATCGAAACGTGGTGTGCTTCGAACCGATGACGGCCGTCACCAATGCCTTCAACCTTGCGCATGCAGGACTGTACAAGAGCTTGCAAAGCATCGCGCCGGGAGCAAGCTGGAGCGAGAGCTTCTGGATTCGTCCGAGCGGATTCTAACAAGAATGCGCGGACTTCACGGCAAGCGTGTGATTCTGACCGGCGGGGCTAGCGGCATCGGACGCGCCACCGCGATTCGCCTGGTGGAAGAAGGCTGCCTGGTCGGAATCTTCGATCTAAACGAGTCTGGCGCCAGCGAGACCTTGACTTTATGCGAGGGTGGTCCGGGGCAGGCGCTCAGCTACAAGGTGGATATCGCTGAATATGATGAAGTGCGTCAGGCCGTGCGGGCGTTTGAGGCGGCCGCAGGTCCCACCGAACTGCTCGCCAACGTTGCGGGTTGGGATCAGGCTCAGAATTTCCTCGACAGCATTCCCGAGTTCTGGGACGAAGTGATCCGCATCAATTTGTATGGCCCGCTCAACATGCATCACGTCGTGGTGCGCGGGATGGCGGAGCGTGGATTCGGGCGCGTGGTGAACATTTCCTCCGACGCCGGACGTGTGGGCTCGTCCGGCGAGTCCGTTTACTCTGCCTGCAAGGGCGGGATCATCGCCTTCACAAAGACTCTGGCGCGAGAACTGGCGCGCCGCGGCGTCACGCTGAACGTGGTTTGTCCGGGGCCCACGGATACACCGCTGCTGGCCTCGATTGCTCAATCGTCACCCAAGCTCACCGATGCGCTCGCGCGTGCCATTCCGCTGGGCCGTCTCGGGCAAGTGGACGACTATCCCGGCATCATCGCCTTTCTGCTCAGCGACGACGCCGCCTTTATGACCGGCCAGACCATCAGCGTCTCGGGCGGTCTTACAATGAGCTAATCGCATGGATTACGCCTCATACACACGCCTGAAATTCGACCGCCCGCATCCTAAAGTCCTGCGCATCACGATGGACAACGGCAAGGTCAATTCGGCCGACCGCGCCATGCACGCCGAGTTGACGCAAGTCTGGCGCGATGTTGACGCCGACCCGAGCATCAACGCCGCGATTCTCACTGGCGCGGGCAAAGTCTTCTCGGCCGGCGGCGATTTCGGCATGATTCAGGAAATCATGCGCGACTTCGAGACCCGAGCTCGCGTCTGGAAGGAAGCGCGCGATCTGGTCTACAACCTGATCAATTGTTCCAAGCCGGTGGTGAGCGCGATGCGCGGCGTTGCTGTCGGGGCGGGGCTGGTGTGCGGGCTGCTGGCCGACATTTCGATCGCTACCAAGGATTGCCGCATCATCGACGGGCATACGCGTCTGGGAGTCGCGGCCGGCGATCATGCCGCCATCGTCTGGCCGCTGCTGTGCGGGATGGCCAAGGCGAAATATTACCTACTGCTTTGCGATCAGCTGCTGGGCGAGGAGGCCGAGCGCATCGGGCTGGTGAGCCTGGCCGTCGACGATGCTGCGCTGGATGGCAAAGCAGTGGAAATCGCGACCCGCCTGGCGGAAGGTGCGCAAAGCGCCATTCGCTGGACGAAATATGCGCTGAACAATTGGCTGCGCCAGGCCGGTCCGGTGTTTGACACTTCGCTCACGCTGGAATTTCTGGGCTTTTCCGGCCCGGACGTGCAGGAAGGCCTCGCAGCTCACCTTGAGAAACGCAGGCCTTCGTTTCCTACGGATTCATCGCTCTAGCCTCCGCGCCCGCGAGCCGGTATATACTGGCTTCTACTCGAAGCAAGGAGCAGGATATGTGGCGAAATAACGTACTCTCGATGGCTCTTCTCATTAGCGCGGCCTCAATCGCAACGCCGCAAAGTTCGCCATCCCCACTCCCGGCGGCCTGGGTATTGCCGCCGCCGGCCCAGCCTGCGGCCGCTCAGACCATTGCGATCCGCGCCGGGCGATTATTCGACCCAAAGTCCGGCGCGCTGCTGGCGAACCAAGTGGTGCTGATCCATGGCGACCGCATCACCGACGTCGGCTCCTCCGTGGGGATCCCCTCGAACGCGCGCATCATCGATCTCAGCCGCGCCACTGTGCTGCCTGGCCTCATCGACACACATCTGCACGTGATGGACGGCAATCCGCTGACCGCGCCGGGCGGCCCGGGGATCGTGCCCGGCACACCGAACATCGCGCCGACGCTTCAATACCGCGAGCTGATCGCGTTGATGAACGCGCAGCGCGACCTCACCGCCGGCTTCACCACCATCGTCGACTTGATGTCGCACGGAGGCTGGTACGGCACCGTGGATCTGCGCAACGCCATCAACAACGGCTTGGTGCAAGGACCGCGCATGCAGGTGGCTGGCCCTGGCATCGTGAACACCAATAAAGGCAGCGTTCCGTTCCCGCTGCTTCCCACCACTCCGATTTCCAACCTCGGCGCGCAGATCGCAAATGGACCCTGGGCCGTGCGCGAAGCGGTACGCGAGCAGGCGCACTACGGCGTGGATTGGATCAAAATCTACAGCACTGAAGAATACTATTTCAACCCCGACGGCAGCATGGTCAACACGCCGTCGTTCACGCTGGAGGAAACGCAAGCTATCGTGGACGAGGCGCATCGCAAGGGCCTGAAAGTCGCTTGTCACGCTTACGGCGGCGAGGGCCTGCACAACTGCATCGCGGCCGGGGTGGACGTTCCAACGCACGGCCTCGACCTGGACGACGCTGCGCTCAAGCTGCTGCTCGAAAAACGTCTGCCGCTGACCGCGACATTTTTCGACCTGAGCATCGAGGACGCGCAAGAAATGAAGCGTTGGGGCAACAGCCGCTGGCGCATGATGGAAAAAAGCTGGAAGAAGGCGCTGGCGGCCGGCGTGACGCTGCCGTTCGGAAGCGGCGCGGGACCATTCCCGCACGGCACGCAAGTGGATCAATTCGCCTATTTCGTCAAGTGGGGCATGACGCCGCTGCAAGCCCTGCTATCGGCCACCACCGTCGCATCCGATCTGATCGGCTGGCAGGATCGCGTTGGGACCGTTGAGAAGGGCAAGTTCGCCGACCTTGTCGCCGTTACAGGCGACCCGCTCGCAGACATAAGCGAAATGTCGCGCATCAAGTTCGTCATGAAGGGCGGCCTGGTTGTTCGAAACGATTTGAAGTAACAAATCCGGCCGCCCGGACCCAAGGAGGTTGCGGCGGTGCTCGCATAGTCCGACAATGAGAAGAAATGCATTACGGCCGTGTCCCCATCCTTGTCTTTACACTTGCGCTAGGCCCGGCTTGGGCCGCGGGAGTCGAAGCGCCGGGCGTTCCTAATTTCCACCAAGTGAACGGGCATGTGTTTCGCGGAGGTCAACCGGTGGATGCGGGCTGGAACAGCCTGGCACACTTGGGCATCAAAGTGGTGGTGGATCTTCGGCCGGCCAGCGAGCACCCGATCGGAGCCGAGCAGCGCGCCGTAGAAGCAGCCGGAATGAAGTACGTGAACGTGCCAATGAGAGGCGTCGGGGCACCGCTGGAGGACACGGTTTCACAGGTGCTCGCACTGATGCTGTCCGAGGTAAACGGCCCGGTGTTTGTGCATTGCCGGCGCGGATCTGACCGGACCGGCACCGTGGTTGCGTGTTACCGGATTTTACACGATCATTGGGAAAATCAGAAGGCGCTCCAAGAGGCCCGTTCGTATGGGATGTACCGGCTGGAACGCGGAATGATGCACTTCATCCAGAATTTCAATCCGTCGGCGATGTCGCTCGCGAGCGGCGGGCCTTTGGCGGGTTCGGCCGGCCTGCCGTGATTTTGCTACGAACCCGTGGTTAGGGCGTATTCTGGCAGTACATCCGCTACGCGCTAAGAACACTGCGCCAAAAACCTCTTGCCTTTACCGATTTTCGGGCGTGCAGTGGCTGTTCCGGTCGTTCGATCGCAGTATCGATCCCTGAGCTTCCGCGTTTAGAGGATTTATCGCGAAAATAAGCGATCGAGAATTCGCGTGCCGGTTAGCGGCGACGGCCCGCGCCGACTCGCCTGCTACAATCAAACCACATGCATGGTGAGCTTCCTTGCATCTTCCTTCGCTGCGCTGCCGAGGCCCGGCCCTACTGACTTCGTCGACGTTCTCGTCGTCGCCATCCTCATTTATCAATTCCTGCTGCTGATTCGGGGGCGGCGCGCGGTACATATCCTGTTCGGTTTGGGCATCGTCGGAATTATCTATGGCTTGGCTACCTGGGCGAAGCTGCAAGTGCTGCACGCCATTTTGGCAACGCTGGTGCCCTACACCGCCATCGCGCTGATCGTGATGTTCCAGTCCGAGTTGCGCCGCATGCTGGCACGCCTGGGCCGCAAACCTTTCTTAGGCATCAGCCAATTAGAGCGGCGCGAGACGACGCAGGAGATTCTGCTGGCGATCGGCCATCTGGCGCAAAGGAAGGTCGGCGCCTTGATTGTGGTTGAGCGCAAAATCGGTCTGCGGACGTTCGCCGAAAGCGGAGTGAATCTGGACGCGGTTATTTCACGCGATTTGCTGTGCGCGATCTTCGAGCCGGGTGGGGCGCTGCACGACGGCGCGGTGATTATTCAAGGGGACCGCATCGCCGCGGCGGCCTGCTTTCTGCCCCTGACCACCAATCCGCTGCTGGTGACCGAGATCGGCACGCGCCATCGCGCCGCTCTCGGCATCACCGAGGAATCCGATTGCCTGGCCGTAATTGTCTCGGAAGAAACCGGGCGAATATCCATCGCCGCTTTTGGCGAGATTGAGCTGGACGTGCCGCTCGAACGAGTGGAGCACCTGCTCAACGAGCGGCTGCAGCGCCGCGACATGCGAGCATCGTCTTCGCTTCGAGGCGGTTCCGCGGCGGTGCGCGAATCGAGCTTTGATCGTCCATGATCCAATTGATCACGCGCAATCTCGGTTGGAAGCTGCTTTCGCTCGCCATAGCCGCCGCCTTGTGGATCGCGGTGGCGCGCGAGCCGGAGTTGGCAACTTCGCTCTCGGTTCCGGTGGAGTTCAAGAATATGCCCGAGGATCTGGATTTCAACTCGGCTGTTCCGGACCACGTGCAGCTGGAAGTCCGGGGCCAGTCAGGGCGGCTCTCCCATGACAATCTGGCGGACGTCGCGGTGGTGCTGGATCTGGCCGATGCACATCCGGGAGAACGCACCTACACCGTCCGCGAGACCAGCCTCAATCTTCCTTCGGCCGTCTCCTTCTACCGCGCCATCCCGTCGCAGCTCACGCTGCGCTTCGAACACGTCATCAGCCGCGACATTCCCGTGAAGCTGCTGTACGAACACGTTCCGGAAGGCTATCGCGTCCAGAGCGCGGACATCTATCCGGCCAAGGTCCGGATCCGCGGGCCGGAGCAGCGCGTAAGGAATATGGATGTGGTGGTAACCGACCCTATTGACTTGACCGGCGTAGTGGGCGGGAAAGAGATACGCACCCATGTCAATGTCGGCGATCCGCAAGTGCGTTTGGAATCTCAGGTAATTATCACGGCCAAAATCCAAGTGGCGCTCCAGCGAAACATGCCGAAGGCAGCCAAATAAATGGCGCGGATGCTCTTCGGAACGGATGGAATCCGCGGAGTGGCGGGTGAGTTTCCGCTGGACCGGAAAACGGCGCACGCGGTGGGAGCTGCGATCGGCCAATGGATTCACCGCTCTCATAGTGAGCCTCGAGTCGTCATCGGCATGGACACGCGCGAGTCTGGTCCCTGGCTGGCCGCGGAAGTCGCAGGCGGGTTGGCCGCGGAGAAAATCAAGGCGGATTTTGCGGGGGTCACCACTACGCCGGGAATCGCGTACCTGGCCAAGACCGGGCCCTATGCGGCGGGTGTCATGATTTCCGCCTCACATAACCCATATCAGGATAACGGGATCAAATTGATCGGCCACACCGGTTACAAGCTTCCCGACCAGCAGGAGGAAATGCTGGAGCGAGACATTCTCGCGGTTGCTTCCGAAGGCGGAGCGCCCGCTGCCATTGAGGTAGATGCGGGCCTGGATCGCAGCTATATTGAACACCTGGCCGGGACGCTTCCCGGCGGGTTGCGCGGTCTGAAGATCGTGGCCGATTGCGCTAACGGCTCGGCGTCGGCACTGGCGCCGGAGCTTTTTGAGCGCCTGGGCGCGCGCGTTCAAGCCATTCATTGTTCGCCCAACGGCCGCAACATCAATCTGAATTGCGGTTCGCTGCACCTGGAGGGGCTCGCTGCGGCTGTTCGCGAGTGTTCCGCCGACGTGGGCGTGGCGTTTGACGGCGATGCGGATCGGGCGCTGTTCGTGGCCGCGTCGGGAAAGATCGTGGATGGCGATGCGGTGCTGCTGATTGCGGCTCGCCATCTCAAACGCGAGAGCCGGCTGACGGGCGACGATGGCAGGCCGATCGTGGTGGCTACCGTAATGTCCAACCTCGGTTTGGAGCGCGCGCTGGCTTCCCATGGCATCCAGATGGTCCGCACGCCGGTGGGCGATAAATATGTTCTCGAAGAAATGATCCGCCGCGGCGCGGTGTTGGGCGGCGAGCAATCCGGCCACATCATTTTCCATCAATTCGCGACCACTGGAGACGGCATGCTGACCGCGCTGCGTGTTTTTGAGGTGATGATCGAATCGGGCCAAACGCTGGATGCGTTAACCAGCGAGCTGCAGGTGTATCCGCAGCGCCTGGTGAACGTGCGGGTGCGGGAGCGCAAACCGCTGGACCAGTTACCGGCCGTGGCGGCGGAGATTCGCGCGGCCGAATCCTCCTTTGGCGATGCGGGCCGGGTCCTGGTGCGTTTCTCCGGCACGGAACCGCTGGCCCGCGTGATGGTGGAAGGGCCGGACCTGGCACGCGTGGAACACTTCGCGACCCGCATCGCCGAACAGATTCGGGCCGATCTTGGTGAGTGAGTTGATTTCTTTTGCGGATATAGAAAGCGCGCGCGAGCGCATCCGGGGCCGGGTGTCCCCAACGCCTCTGGTTTCGAGCGCCACTTTGAGCGCGCGCCTGGGGGCGCAGGTTTATCTCAAACTCGAGTTGTTTCAGAAAACCGGATCGTTTAAGGTGCGCGGCGCCTTCAATAAGGCGCTGAGCATCCCCGCTGAACGGCGGGGGCGCGGGTTGGCGGCGGTGAGTGGCGGGAATCACGCGCAGGCCGTGGCCTACGTGGCCACGCAGCTGGGTTTGCCGAGCGTCATCCTCATGCCCGAAAAAACCCCGCGTAACTATATTGAAGCGACGCGAGGCTATGGCGCCGAAGTTGTCCTGGTGGAAAATGCGACGGTCGCTTTCGAGAAGATCGGCGCCTATGAGAGCCAGGGCTGGACTTCGATTCATCCCTTCGACGATCCGCTAGTGATGGCGGGGCAAGGAACAGTGGGACTCGAGATTGTCGAGGATCTTCCCGAAGTTACCGACGTCGTGGTCAGCATCGGCGGAGGCGGGTTTATCGGAGGCGTCGCCACGGCGGTGAAGTCGCTGCGGCCCCAGGCGCGCATCTGGGGTGTCGAGACCGAAGGCGCGGATGCCATGGCACGCGCGCTGGCCGCAGGACGGCCGGTGCATCTGGAGGCTATCACGTCCATTGCACGCACCTTGGGCGCGCCGGCGGTTTCCGAGCGCACGCTGGCACTGGCGCGGAAGTATCTGGAAAGCGTAACCGTGGTGCCGGATCGCGAGGCGGTAGCCGCGCTGCGATTGCTGCTGGAGCGCGCCAAGGTGCTGGCCGAGCCGGCCGCTTCGTGCACGCTGGCGGCGGCCGAGCGCTTAAGAGGCCGGTTCACGAAAGAATCCCGCTTGGTTCTGGTGCTGTGCGGCGGCAACGTCGCGGTAGACGATCTGTGCGGCTACAAAACGTGATGCAGGCTTGAAAACATAAAGTTGCACGGATGTTTTGTATCGGGGAAACTGGATTAAGCGGTAATGCCAGAAATTCAGGCGTCCGGGACTGATCCATCAGGGCCGATCGTGGGACCTGCGCGCTTCCACTTCGCCATCACCTGGACATCTCTTTACGTATCGGTTCCGGGATCTCAGAAGTCCGTGGTTAGAACGGGCAGCGCGGGTTCGGGCGTCGTCACAAAATCGCCCAACCAGCCCGACTTCACCTGGGCGATGGTGGTTCCGAAAACGTACCGGCCGCTTCCCAGGCGCCGGCGGGTTGCGGAAATCGCACCGGCGCCCGCCGCCACGCTGGGTCGAGAGCCGCGTCCCATCGAGCCGCTACCCGTGCCCGTGCCGCCCGCGGCCGCCCAAATCGAGAAACACTTTCTGTTCTTCCGAACGTGGGCGATTTGTGGTGCTGCGGTGGTGTTGGCCGCGCTCGGGGTTTACTTGATCCCGCATGCCTCGGCGCCAAGACGGAATCCAGTCGATTCGCGAACATCCGCCGCCGCGGCGCTGCATTTTCCCAAGGCTCCGGCTACTCCTCTCGCTCCTCAATCGGCTCCCGAGCGCCCGGTTCAGAAACGCCAGCCGGAATCCAGGAAAAGCACACGCACAATTGCAGCCGCCCCGCCGCCCACGCCAAAAGCCGAGCCTGAGCCCGCGGCTTGGGAGCCCCCGGTTCCATCCGTGAAGCGAGCGCGAGTTCGCGTACCACCGCCGGAAGTTGTGTACTTTGTCCCGGCCCCGCCCGAGATGGAGGACTTCCAATCATCGCGGATCATCAGTAAAGTGAAACCTGTTTATCCTGAGATCGCGAGACTCGCGAAGGTGCAGGGCACGGTTCGATTCAAAGCCATCATCGGAGCAGACGGGGCGGTCCAGAATCTCGATCTGGAGAGCGGACCCACTATGCTGGCTCAAGCCGCCATCGAGGCAATTCGTCAGTGGACATTTCTTCCGGCCACGCGCAACGGCGAACCAGTGGAAGACACAATTCACATCGATGTGAGCTTTACGATGGTCAAATAGCGGCCCGCCCGTTTTTTGTGTATCATCCTTCTATGCGTCTATTGTTACCGTTCCTGGTCGGGGTTTCTCTATTTTGCGTTCAGGCACAGGATGCGCCTAAGAAAGCGCCGCCCGCGCCGAAGAACTTGAAGCTGCTGCAACCGTCGGATATTCGTCCGATGATGGGCGCGTTTCGCACCGCTCTGGGCGTGCAATGCACTTACTGCCACGTGCAGGGCGCTTTTGACAGCGACGAAAATCCGAAGAAAGAAATCGCGCGCCACATGATCACGATGGTGCGCGAGATCAACGCCAAGTTTCCAGACGGCAAGGAGCACGTGACCTGCTATACCTGCCATCGCGGCGCCACTGAGCCGGCCACGAATGCGTCTGCCGCAACTCCGGCGGCCCAGTAGCGCCTGAGCCCTAGAACGTCCTGCGCTTCAAGCGAGCCAGGCTGAATTTGGCGGTTTCCGCCACCGCCATGACGGTCATGACGCCGGCTTGCACGGGATCGGAAACCACCAGATCGGCGGCGTCAGGCACGCTGCCCGCCATATTCAAACTGACTACCAGCAAGCCCTGCGCGCGCACTTCGCGGACCGCGCGCTCGATATCGCCGCCCATCAATGAACCGGCCAGCACCAAGGCCTTCATGCGCGGCAGCCGTCCACAAGCGCGCACCGCGTCGGCCAGGGGCTGCTCGCCGACCAGCGGGATGGTGTCCACCGAGATATGCTCGCCGCGGATATTGTGCCGGTCGGCTTCGGATATGGCGCCGATGGCGACCTGACCGACCTGCGCGCCGCCACCCATCACGATGATGCGCTTGCCGAAGACGGTCTGAAAGGTTTTCACCTGTGTAATGTTGTGGACGATGGGGAGCTGCGATAAGTCCTCCAACATCGGCGCCGGGTCATCGCTGACGTCGATCTCGAAATAAGTTTGCCGCTCCTCGACGATGTCGACCGAAGTTATGTTGCCGTTGTGCTGCGCGATCACACCGGTGAGTTTGTGGAGGATGCCGGGACCAGGATCCGCTTCCACGAGCAATCCGATTTTTTCACTCATCTCCACAGCTTACGCTGGAAACGTATAAATCCGGTTACAGGGATACTGGATGAGTTGGCTTCGGTTTTGACACCCCAGAATGCTGCGCTTGCCCGGGCTAAACTTAATGAATATGCGAAGCTCGCAGATCGCGGTGATGCTCGCCTCCACCTTGATCGGCTGCCGCGGCAAGCCAAGTCAGCCGCCGTTTTCGCTTGCTGTGTTCACCCCGGACGGCTCAAGCATCGTGTTCTCCGTCAGCAACGCTGAGACGTGCTTCCTGTACAAGGCTGAAATTAGCAATGGCTCAATGCGACGTCTTACCGAATCAACTTCGGGATGCGAGTTCGATCCCGCTTTCTCGACGGATGGAAAACGTTTAGCGTTCATGCGCGCCGAAAGGAATGGACTTCCCGCGGCGCTTCTCCTCGCGAACGCCGACGGCCGCAATGAGCGCGTTCTGGTGCCTGCCGATCACGATAGCCTACAACCCGCATTTGTTCCAGATTCCGATCAGATACTATTTCTGCGGTCAGCTGTTTTTGAGCATTACTCACCGATTGCCGGTAGCCGCCGGCACAAGTTCGATGTATTCGGCGTTGATTGTAGCAGCGGAAAAGTGTCGCAGCTAACGTACAAAGCGTTTTACGATCTTAGCCATATATCGATCTCGGCAGACGCCAAAGAGATCCTTCTTACCATTTATACATCTGAAGGCTCTCAGTTCCTCATCGCACCGGTGCTGAGTCCAGGGAGTTCC
>Ga0335083_10010665_pt1 | contig 11075 bp, 8 predicted proteins | sample Lox_Sample_42_FD_206716 | JGI IMG/M metagenome (GOLD analysis project Ga0335083, IMG submission 206716) | Soil microbial communities from Loxahatchee National Wildlife Refuge, Florida, United States - Lox_Sample_4.2 | ecosystem: Environmental > Terrestrial > Soil > Wetlands | place: USA: Florida... | reverse complement strand
GCTTCGCGCTGCTTCGTCCGTACTTCCTGGTATTTCAGCTGCGCATTGTCGTAGTCGCGCATCAGCGCACGGTATTCGCGTTCCACGTCCGGCGCCTGGGCAAGCCGTCGCTGATAGTCGTCGAGCCGCTGCTGCAATTGCCCCTGACGCTGTACCAGCGCAGTCCTTTCGGCTAGCACGGCGTCGAGCTGGGCTTTCAACTGGATATAGGCGGGATTGTCGGGGTTCGCGCGCGCTTGGCGCACGCGCTCACTGGCCGGCAATTGGTCTACCTGTGCTTCGAGGCTTTCGACCTGACGCTTCAGCCGAAGCACGTCTGGATGCTCAGCGGAGTAGCGCTGCTTCAACTCGGCGAGCTTGCTGCGCGCGTCCTCCAGCTGACGCAGCAGGTCATTTGCGCTCCCATCCGCGCTGACCTCGGCCTGCAGGCCCGTAATCTCTCGCTCCGTCTTCTTGACGTCCGGGTGATCGGGGCCGTACTTCGCGTTGAGGTCCGCGTGCTCCGCCTTCAGCATCTTCAAGCGATCCGCGGGACTGTAGATCTTCTGCCCCGTCTCGCTGTACATCTGCGATGTAGGGGTCATCTGCGCCAATTGCGCCTCGAGCAACACCTTCTGCTCGTCCAGTGAACCCATACGGGTTCGCGCCTCGCGCAGGTCCATCTCGGTGCGATCGGACAATTGGAAATTGACCTGGGTCAGATCTGGAAGCGAATTGACGTGCTTCTCTTTGAACGCGGAGATCTTGGCCGCGATCGCCGAAATATCTTGGCGCAAGCGCTCGGCCTCAGCGCTTAGGAATGAGGTCGTCTGCTGCGCCGCCTCTGAACGAATCGTCAGATTCTCCCCAAGGTAGAGCGAAGTCAGCTCGCTCGCGACCTTGAGCGCAAGGTCGGGCGAGCCACTTTCGTAGGACAGCGTGAACGCGATCGTCGCCTGCATCGGTCGGCCGCTGCGCGGATCCATGACGTTCGCGCTGATCAGCTTCATCTGAATGTCATCACGCATGCGCTCGATGACAGTCTCGCGCGGCCGAGTGCGGCGCTGCCACGGGTACAGGTCGTAGCGCTCCACGATCTTCATGAGGTTCTGGCTAGTCATCACGCGCTGGCTGATGACCTGCACGCGCTGGTCGGCGTAGGAGGCGATCGTCGAGCGCACCAAATCCTGCGGGATCTCCTGCTGCTCGATCAAAATCGTCGCTGTCGCCCGATACGTCGGCGGCCATAACAACGCGACGCCTATCGTCAGAGCCGCCCCGCACAGGAACACGATCAACATAAGACGCCCATGCCGGCGAACTGACCGTGCGCGTTCGCGGATCGTCGGCGCGGATTCCTCGGTCCCGGCCATATGCGTTCTCACATGAGCTTCGCGCGACCGAAGCGCCGCGCCACAGAGACGACGAGCTCAAAACCGCGCCCGACCGCCGGAAGTTCAAAAGGGGTGGCATTCGCGCTCAGACGCTGCCAATTCACTTGCGCGTTGACGTCCCACACCTCGGTCGCCCGGACGAAGGTGCCGACCGTCACTGACTCGTAGGTCCGCGCGCCGAGCGTAAAAATGGAGAACAGGCTCGTAGTCTGAACTCGCCGGCCGACCACGAAGTAGCTTGATCGCTCGGTGGCCTGCCACCGCGCCGTGGCGTTTGCCTCGAGCGCATCGACCAAGACCCCGAATCCGCTCGGCTGGACCGATCGCGTCAACCCCGCGGACCACGAGACCAGCGACCCCGCGTGATCCAGGGTCGCGGCGTAATTCGCGCCGCTGGGCCGCGTTGTGGTCGTTGACGCGCTCAGTCGGGACGTGCCGAGTGAGAGCTTGTACGACCAGATCGGGCTCATTCGACCCGAGACGCCGACCTGCAAGCCAGTATTGTCCTCGCGATAACTTGAGCCCGGCAGCTGGTAGCGGCTCAGAACCGCCGCAACCCGAACCTGAGTGCGTTCTGACACATCGCGCGACACGTCGGCCGTCGCCGTGCCGTATTGGTAACTGATCAAGCCCGTGTTGGCGCTCGCGGCATAGTCCAACGATTGCCCGTTGACGGCGACAGTCGTTTGAGTGCGCTCGGTAATGCTCTTGACCCACTTCAGCGCGGCGTCTGCCGTGCGCTCGCGAATGTTCGTTCGGACGAGCGTGCCGGATTGCGGTTCCCTCAGTGCGCTCGAATCGTCCGCCCACTTGTAACTCGCCGACCACTCCGATCGCTCCCGGCGAACGTCGCCCAGCGCCGCGACGTAGTAGGCGTTGGAGCCTATCGGCGACGACCCCGTCGCTTCACCGAGCCGCACCTGGGGCGTGGCGCTCAGCTGAACGGCGCCATCGTCCCAATGAGTCGTCAGACCAAGATTAGCGATCACTGCCGATCCCGAGTCCGGCGCGTCGTTTAGCAGCGGATTCGTTGCATACTCCGCCGACGCCGAGAACGTCGGCTCAAGAGTCCAGACGCCCGCGTAACACTGCTCAGAGCCCCACGCGAGCGTCACAGCGGCGGCCCAGACGTAGATTGTGTGGCGCACCATTTGGCGAGTTCCATCGCCCACTACGGCACGACAACGGTGTCGCCGCTGTGCAGCACGATGTTCTGGTCCAGATGCCGTCCCCGCTCGACGTCCGAGTACCGGAATTCTATCGACCGCTCGACCCCGTTGACGCGGCGCAGGATACGAATCGAATCGGTGTCGGCGAACGGCGTCGTGCCGCCAGCGAGGCTGAGCGCCTGCATCACGTCCGTCGGCCGCACGAGCAGGTAGTCGCCCGGGTGATTCACCTTGCCGACGACATAGACCCGATTGCCGGAGACGGCCTTCACCCCGACCGTCACGACGACGTCCGGAATGAACTTCTGGAGCCTCGACTCAAGTTCAGCCCGCAGCTCACCCACGGGCCGATCGCCTGCCACCAAATCGCCGGCTAGAGGGAATGTCATGCCGCCGTCGGGTCGGATCAGCACCTCCGCCTGCAACTCCGGTTCCTTCCAGACGTTGACTTGGAGCACATCGCCGGGTTGTAGACGATACGACTCCTGCACAGGCGCGCTTGAATCGGCAGCGCGCGCCGCGCCTGCCCCGGCCATCAGCAGGGACAGCACAGCCACCATTTCGACTGGAGCAGCGATTCTCATGGACACCCACCGCGCCGTCGGCCCAAGTGCCGAGGCGGCTGGGGCCGAACCGCCGGAGAATTGGCGACAGATTCCTGCGACGTTAAAGCTGTTGTCTTACATTTTGATGGCAGTTGTACTTAAGTTTGAGCCGCCATGACGATCGGCGAGACCATCTGCGGCCATTGCCTTCTGGAGTACCGCGCGCCTACGAACAGAATGGCGAGACCGACGAGCAGCAGCGGAGCGCCTGGCGGAATCGGAACGGCTGTCGGAACGACGTTGAGCGCGTAGGTCCCGAAGCCGAGGCCCGTGCCCGCCTGTGCCGTAGCGAACGAGAGCGCGTAGTACGTGCCGGCCGTCGGCAACTGCAGGACATCCGTTCCAAATCCGTTCATCGTGCCGAATATCGTCCCGGCGCCGTCAACGACCTCGAATTTTATCGAGAGGTTGCCGGCCGGGCTTGGCCAGGGAACATCCGACAACGTCACGGTCACGCTTTCGCTGCCTGCAGTCGCGAACGAATTGATGGCTTCCGCGCCGGAAGTACCTACGGTATAGCTCGCGCTGACGAGCGGCGCACCCTGGGCAACAGTTCCCGCGAGCAGCGCCGCAGCGACGATCACGGCCTGAACGAACGATGAAGTGTTCATGTGGGTCCCCGCCTAGCGCCCGCCGATCACGGCGCGCACGACGTTGTCAGTGGGCTCATCACGGGCCGTACCCGGCTCCGCTCGGTCCGCCGTCTCCTCGGAATCCAAAGGCGAATAGACGTATTTGTCGTACAGGTGCTCGCGCAGCGCCTCAATCGAGGCCGGCGATCCGGAGACCGATTCCACGGCACCGGCGCGGGCTCCCCCGGCGCCGCGCAGGCGTAGCAGCGCGTACGTCTGGTGCGATCCTGCGAGTGCGATCAAGGCGACATCATCGTGGGCGACGCGTCGCTTCGGCTCCACACCATCATTGATGATCGCCTCCAGGCGAAACGCGTCAAGCTCGAAATGGCGGATCAGCTCGGCGCCCGTCTCGACGAACACTGGCACCAGGTGCGGGCCCCGGATCTCGGGATCGCACAGGGGCGCGACCCGCGTGAGCAACCACTTCAGCGCGAACCGGATGACGTCCGAATCGCGGACGCCGAGTCGCTCTGCCAGTCGCTTCATCTTCCGAATGTCGCCGGTCCCAAGTCGAATCGAAACGGCCTGTTTGCGGTTCTCTTTCACTAGCGAACTCCCCCTGCCTTATTGACGCCGCCGCGCACGCTCGTCGTAGGACGGTAGCGACGAAGTGTGTCGGCCCGTTGGCATTTCGGTGACGCTCGCGCAGCAACTGTCGCGCGCAACCGGTACTGAACGCCGTTCATGCGTCTTGCAGGTGCCACGTTAATCAGCTGCTTGTGGCGACTATCTCGCTCACCGCGCGACATCGTTCGTCGGCCCCAGGACGCCCAACAGCGCGATCGGACCGCGGGTCGATGCCCGCGCGCAGGGAGTGCGTGGGCGTGCCAGTGAGCGTGGCGAGCCGCGCCGTCCGTGTCATGAAACCATCACCTGCACTCGTTACAAGGTGGGCAGGCAAAAGATCAAACGGCCGTCGGCCGTCATCAGTTCCGATGACGCGGATCGTCCACGCACCGTGCCCGGACGGCTGCGGCGGATCGGCGTACTTCGGTGAGTCCAATGCGAGCGGCAGCGCAGCAACGACCGCGCGGGAGAGGTCTGTCAATGTCGAGCGTGACGAGAGTGGCCGCCGCGGTCCTGGCCTGTGCGCTCGCCGCGACGCCCTTGGTGGGCCGCGCCGAGAGCGATCGCCAATCGCTCGAGGAGCTCCGCAACACGGTGATCAACCTGTTGCAAACACTCGTCGAACAGCACGTGATGACCGCTGAACAGGCCGCGAAGCTCGTGCACCAGGCGCAGGAGAAGGCCGTAACGGACGCGCAGGCGGCCGCGAAGCGCGACGAAGGCGCCGTGCGCGTGCCGTATGTCCCGCAGATCGTCAAAGACGACATCGGCAGGCAAGTGGCGGCGGAGCTCGAGCCAAAGGTCGTCAACGACGTCGTCGCGACCGCCAAGACCGAGCGCTGGGGCGTCCCCGGCGCCCTGCCAGACTGGTTGTCGACGGTGCGTGTCACCGGCGACGTTAGAGTACGGTTCGAAGAGGACCTGTACGGCCGCGACAACCTCCCATTCTCTGTGCCCGATTACGGCGCGATCAATCAGGCCGGCGGCATCACCCAAGCGGGCCTCGGCGCATTCCTCAACACGACTCAGGACGTACAGCGCCCGCGGCTGCGCGCTCGGCTCGGACTCGTCGCCACCTTGTCCGATTCCTTTCAGGCCGGCATTCGGCTGGCGACCGGCGGCGCGCTCGACCCGTCGTCGGAGAGCCAGACCTTCGGCACGACTGCCGCACGCTACAACATCGGCCTCGACCAGGGCTACATCCGCTTCGAGCCGCGGTCACGTCCGGATTTCTCCTACGTCACCGCCATCGGCGGCCGGATGCCGTCGCCGTGGTTCACGCCGACGGAACTGATCTTCGCCCGCGACGTCAGCTTCGAGGGCTTCGCGACGACTGCTCGCGCACCACTCGGTGGCGGATCGAACTCGCCGACGTCGAGCCTGTTTGCCACGGTCGGCGCATTCCCGATCCAGTTGGTGCCGCAGTTTCACGGCGACAACAAGTGGATGCTCGCGAGCCAGCTCGGCGCGGATCTGTGGGCCGGGTCAGACGACCGGCTGCGACTGGCCGCCGCATACTACGATTTCATCCACGTGACCGGGATTCAAAACCAACCTGGGCAGACTTACTACAATTTCACGGCACCGCCGTTCGTCCGCTATGGCAACACGTACTTTGACATCGCGAACTCCCTCACCGGTTCGTCGAACCTGTTCGCCCTCGCGGCAAAATTCCGGGTCGCGAACCTGTCGTTCGTCTACGATCACCGGGTCGGCCGCTACACGTTCTCGCTGACCGCCGACGCCGCGCGAAACATCGGCTATGACGCCCACGACGTCGCCGTACGCAGCGGCATCGTTCAGGATGCCCGCACCCGGGGATACGTCGGCGAAATCGCTTTCGGCGACCCCGATCCCGCATCGGCTCTCGGGCGCTGGCGCGCGGCCGTCGGCTATCGCTACGTCCAGCGGGATGCCGTCCTCGATGCCTGGACGGACGCCGATTTCCACGGCGGCGGAACGAACGCGCGCGGCTACTTTCTGGTCGGTGATCTCGGGCTGTCGCGCGGCGTGTGGCTCCGCCTGCGCTACATGAACGCCGACGCGATTGACTCACCGCCGCCGTTCGCGCTCGACATCATCCAGATCGACCTCAACAGCCGGTTCTGAGGCCGACCGCCACCATGCACGCCTGGCGACCGTCTGCGATCCTGATCGCCGCGCTGCTGGCAGCCACTGGCGGCGCGCATGCGCAGACTCAGCGCAGCGGCGGCGACAGTCAGCGCGCCTTGCAGCAGCTGCAGCAACTCGCAACCGAACGCGCCTCGGCCCAAGCCGACGCGGCCAAAGCCAAGCAGGCGCTCGCGGACGCCAACAAGCAAGTCGGGCTGCTGACGGCCGAGCGTGATCGCCTCAAGGCGCAGCTGAGTGCCGTCCAAACCGAGGCCACGACGGCCACGTCTCAGAAGCGCGTGACGGCTGACGAGCTCGAGCAGACCAAGCGTAAGCTCGCCGAGCTGATCGAGCGATTCCGAGACACGGCGAACAGCCTGCGCACGGTCGAGAGTGAGCGAACGGCGACACAGTCGGACCTTGTGGCGACAAGCCGCGAATACGAGCGGTGTGCCAGCGAAAATCTGGAGTTGTCGGGCATCGCGCTCGAGGCGCTGTCCCGATACGAGCGCGCGGGCCCGTTCAGCAGGCTTGGACGCGCCGAACCGTTCACCCGAATTGCTCAGACGCGCGCCGAGAATCTGGCCGACGAGTACCGAGCGCGTGTCGAGGAGCTGAAGGTCAAGAAGGTCACGCCGCCGCCACCTGCGGCTCCTGGCGCACCGCCGCGAATGCGCTGACCTTCGTGCGAATCGCCGGCGGCGAGGCGGCCGCGCGCGTCACCTTTGGAGACTGAGGTAACCGGATGACCATCTCACGCGGAATTGGCGTGCATCGTAGATCGAGCGGGCTCCTGTTGACAGCCGTCACGTGGGCCGTCGTCGCGTGCGTACTAGGCGTGCCTACAATCGCCGCCGGCGGCGAGTTCGACGTCGCACGAGTCGGCGCTGACGCCATCCGCTCTAGCGAACTCGATGCCCGAACCGCAGCCCGCCTCGCTGATGAGGCCGCCGCTTATGACCGCGAGCTGCGCCGGCTCACCGTCGAACACGAGCGCGCCCGGCATTCGATCGCCGCACAGGAGCTGTCCAAGCTTGTCGACGAGCGCGTGCTCGCCCTCGAAGCGCAAGCTCGCCATGTTACGACCACGGAGCTACTGGCCGCAGTGCCGCATCCGCCTCCGGCCGATGCCGAGGTCAAGGCGTTCTACGCCGCGCACAGCGATCAGATCGGTGCGCCGTTCGTCATGGTCGAGGGCCAGATTCGCGACCAGCTGGCCAAGGACGGCGAGCAGCGAGCCTTGCGCGCGTTCTATGACGAACTGCGCCGCAAGTACCATGCCGAACTCCTGCTTGAGCCACAACGCGCGGCCGTTGACGCAATCGGTCCGGCGCGCGGTCCGGATCATGCGGCCGTGACATTGGTCGAGTTCGCCGACTTCCAGTGCCCGTATTGCATCAAGGAGGAGCCGGTACTCGCCAAGATCGTCACCCAGTACCCTAACACAGTGCGCATCGTATTCCGTCAGCTGCCGCTGACCGAGTTGCACCCGGAAGCGGAGCGAGCGGCCGAAGCCAGCGTCTGCGCCGACGAGCAGCAGCGCTTCTGGCCGTTCCACGACGCGATGTTCAACGCGCGGGGCAAGTTCGACGCAGCAACGATCCTTGAGATAGCCAGCCACGCGGGGCTCGACATGGACAGCTTTCACGCGTGCCTGAAGAGCGGTCGCGCCGCGGCGAGCGTCAAGCGCGACGTCGGCGAGGCCGATGCACTCGCGATCAGCGGCACACCGGCACTGTTGGTGAACGGGCGGCTGTTATCGGGTGCCGTACCGTACGAGGACGTCGCCGCAGTCATTGACGATGAACTTCGGCGGTCGAGCAACGCGCAATCAAGCGCCGCAGCCGAAGCCGCGAGCCGCTGAGATCCGGCGGCAAAGCCCGCCTCCGCAATGGCTGAGAATCGACCCAATCCCCCTGCTGCCGACGGCGTGAGCGCCGCCGCGACGACGGCGCGCGGAACGAACGACGGAATCCCCGATGTCCGTCCGGCCGACGTCCAGTCGCTTACCCGACTGGGCATGCAGCTCGCGGCGAACCATCAGTTCGCAGACAGCATCCGCGCATTCGCGACCGCGCGCGATCGGCGGCCCGATTCGGCGAGCACCCAGTACAACCTGGCAATCGCGCTGCTCAACGCCGGGAGATCACTGGAGGCGCTCGAGCCGTTCCGGGAGACCGTCCGGCTGGCTCCGCTGTACTCGCCAGGCTACCTCGGCTGGATCAGCGCCCTGGAACGGCTCAAGCTCGATTCGGAAATCCTGGCGGTGTACGAGTGCGCCGAACGCAACGGCTGTCGCGACGCAGTGCTGGCCCTCAACCATGGCGTCGAGCTGAGCCACGCCGGCCGCGAGCGCGAAGCGATCGAGCGGCTGCTCGAAGCGAAGCGGCTGCGGCCCGCGCTTGCGGCCGAGGCCGACTTCAACCGCGGCACCGCCCTCGCCGCACTCGGTGAGCATCGCGAGGCAATTGCCGCGTTCGGCGGCGCGCTTGCCGTTCGCCCGGCCTATCCACAGTGCCAGGTCAACCGGGGGATCAGTTATGCGGCGCTGGGCGAGCATGCGGCGGCACTTGGGGACTTCGCCGCCGCGCTGCGCGTCGACGGGTCGCTCGGCCCGGCGCACCGCGCGTACGGCATCTCCAGTCTCGCGCTCGGCCGCTATGAGCACGCCATCGCCCACCTGCAGCGGGCAGTCGCAATTGACCGCACGGACCGCGAGGGCTGGGAGGCCCTCGGCGACGCTCACCTTGCGGTCCGCGGCGCCACGGCGTCGATCGACAGCTTTGATCACGCGCTGCAGCTGCTCGACGGGGCAATCGCGTCGACCGAGATTCGCGCGCGACTGCTGAACAAGCGCTTCGAAGCGCTGATCACGCTCGGCGAATTCGACGCGGCATTGCGCTGCGCGATCGAGCTGTGCCGGGTCGACCCCGACTACCCCTATGCGGCGGGCTATCAGCTATTCATGGCGGCCAGCACCGGCGATTGGAACAGCCTCGAGCAGCTGCGGACCGACGCGATCGCCGGCACGCTCCGCGGCGAGCCGCGGATATTGCCGTTCCCTCTGCTGAGCATCACACCATCGAGCGCGGTGCAGCGCGCCGGCGCCGAGAGCTTCATTGAGCGTGCGCAACTCCACCAGCAGGCGCCGCTCTATGCCGGCGGCGGCGACCGCCGCGACCGAATTCGCGTCGCGTACGTGTCCCCTGACTTTCGCGATCACCCGGTCGGCCATCTCATCGCCGCGACGATCGAGGCGCACGATCGCAGCCGATTCGACGTGACCGCCTTTTCAACGTTTCTGGAGCCGGGACAGGACCCGACGCACGGGCGGTTGCGCGACGCGTTTGATGAATTCATCGATGTCAGTCGACTGGACGACGACGCCGTCGCGTCGTTGCTCCGGGACCGGAACATCGACATCGCGATCGATCTCGCGGGACATACGAGAGGCGGCCGACCCGGCATTTTCGCCCGACGCGCCGCGGCCGTACAGGTAAATTTTCTCGGATTTCCTGGAACCTACGGCGCGCACTTCATAGATTACATCGTCTGCGACGACATCGTCGTACCCCCATCGCTCGAGGCCGGCTACACAGAACGCGTCGCGCGCCTCCCGGGCTGCTTCCTGCCCCCCGGCGACGCGCGGCCGAGGCCCGAGACGCGCACCCGGCGCGTAGACGTCGGACTTCACGACGATGCGATCGTGCTCTGTGCATTCCACAACGGCTACAAGATCATGCCGGAGGTATTCGCGATCTGGGCGCGGCTCCTCGCAGCGCACCCGCGCGCGATCCTCTGGATGAGCGAGCCGAACCCGCAGGCTGGTGCGGCCTACCGCCGCGCGCTGAACGCGGCCGGTGCGCGCCCCGAGCAGCTTGTGTTCGCGCCGCGGGAGCCGCGACGCGACGCGCACCTCGCACGCCTTGGCGCCGCCGATCTGCTGCTCGACACCTTTCCCTACAATGCGCACTCCTCGGCGGTGGACGCGTTGTGGGCCGGAGTGCCGATCGTGACGTGTTCCGCCGAGAGCTTCGCGAGCCGAGTCGGCCAGAGTCTCCTGAGGGCCCTCGGCCTGCCAGAACTCGCGACCGACTCGCTCGAGGCCTACGGCCAGCTCGCGCACCGGCTGATCGCCCGACCGGAAGAGATCGCGGCACTGAAGGCACGGCTTGCCGTCGCTGTTTTGACGTCGGACTTTTTCGACCCGGTCCGCCACGCGCGGCGGCTCGAGGCGGCTTTCGAACTGATGTGGCGGCGCGCCGAGCGCGGCGAAGCGCCGCAGGCCTTCGGCATCCCAGGATAGTCAGCGATTCGCGCGCTGCGTCGCGCTAACTGTGCGATACGATTCGCAGGCTGATCGGCTGGGGCATCTCGATCGGCGGCGGCTCACGCAGGCGACCGAGGCGGCCGAGCGCCGCCTCGATCGCGCCGTCAATCTCGCGGCTGCCGCTCGACGATGCCAGGCGCGCGTTCTGGACCTGTCCGTCGGCACCCACCCACACCCGGACCACGATCGAGAACCGCTTGGCCCGCAGCTCGCGATCCGCAGCGAAGCGATCGACGATTATGTCTTTGAGCTGTTGCGTGTACCACGCGAACACCGCGCCGCCG
>Ga0335083_10010664_pt1 | contig 11077 bp, 5 predicted proteins | sample Lox_Sample_42_FD_206716 | JGI IMG/M metagenome (GOLD analysis project Ga0335083, IMG submission 206716) | Soil microbial communities from Loxahatchee National Wildlife Refuge, Florida, United States - Lox_Sample_4.2 | ecosystem: Environmental > Terrestrial > Soil > Wetlands | place: USA: Florida... | reverse complement strand
CCCGACCCCGTCGAATATCCGCCGGGGTGAATCCACACCATCACCGGCCGGCGCTCGCTGGCCGAAACCGCCGCTGTCCAGACGTTGAGGAACAGGCAGTCTTCGCTCATTTTCGGCGCATTCGCCGGCGGCGCGGCACCCGCGCCGCCACGAAACGCCGGCTGCATGCACATCGCCCCGAACTCATCCGCCTTCCGCACGCCATCCCAATGCGCCACGGGCTGCGGCGCCCGCCAGCGCATTTCCCGAACCGGCGGCGCAGAATACGGAATTCCCCGAAACACGCGCACCCCGGCGTTGCCTTCGGCGACGCCGGCGACGAGCCCCGAATCCAGGCGAACCGGCTCGTCGGTCGACGCTGCGGAGGTGAGCCAGCTTCCAAGCGCGAGGACTGCGGCGATGCTGAACAGCGCGGTTCGCATGATTGCGCTCCTTGGAAAAAACGATCGTCTCGAATCGTCCGGCCCGCGCGAAAGTATCACATCGCAGCCGGACGATGCACACCTGTCCCGGCTGTACGCACGGCCAGAATCTGCGTGCCTGCACCTTTCTTGGACCTTCGGCCAGCTTCCATCGGATGGCAGTTTTGTTACGCTGTAGCCGTCGTCCGAAATTGAACTTGCCTGCAACAAGCGAAGCGGGCCTTCGCTGTTCTGCGGTTCCCGGCAGTCGGCGCCCGACGACCCCACGCGCCGGAGTACCGCGGAACCTGCTCTTTGACAATTGAATATCCGGGAGGTGTCAGCGCGACAAACTACCTCCAGCCGCAATCGCGCCGCAAATCCTGGAAACCACGCCGAAGGGTGCCCCACCCTTTGAAGTTAAAGGTGGGGACTTTGTGACCGCCTCAAGGGAATCAAGACCGTGGGCCACTGACGTGTTGTCACACCTATTCGAAGGGGCCGCTGAACGCCGATTCCGCCGTGCGGAAGAGCGATTTCTAATCGACAATGAAAATAAGTAGAAAGCACCTCTAAACCTCTGAAAACAAACGACGGGAGCACATTCTACTCGACAATTATTTGGAGGGGTCGCCGAGACTGTCTAGGCGCCAAGCTGGTGCAGGAAACTCGTGCCGTGCGGGATGGAGCCGCCGAAATTCTCGGCGATGGTTTGGCCCATGTCGGCGAGCGTTGACCGCACACCCAGGCTCGCGCCCTGGGCGGCAGCCGGCGTGTAGGCGACGATTGGGACGTATTCGCGCGAATGGTCCGTGGTGGGATTCACCGGGTCGGGATCGCAGCCGTGGTCGGCGGTGATCATCAGCAGGTCGGACTTGCCCAGCGTGGCCACGAACGGGCCGAGCAGCGCGTCAAATTCCTCGAGCGATTTCGCGAAGCCCTCGACGTCCTTGCGGTGGCCGTAGAGCATGTCGAAATCGACCAGGTTGGCGAAGATCAGGCCGCGCGGGCGGTCTTTCAGCGACGCGGTGAGCTTGGCCATGCCGTCGGCGTTGTTTTTCGTGGTGACGTAATCGCTGACGCCGCGGCCGTTGTAGATGTCGTGAATTTTGCCGACGCCGAAGACCGGAATCTTGCTGTCCGCCAAGACGTCCATGAGCATCGGGCGCGGCGGTTCGACGGCGTAATCGTGGCGGCGCTCGGTGCGCTTGAAATTTCCAGCCGGCCCGGCGAACGGGCGCGCGATCACGCGGCCGACGCGGTTGGGTCCGTCGAGCAGCGCGCGCGCGATTTCGCATTCGCGGTAGAGCTCCGCGATTGGAATCACGTCTTCGTGCGCGGCGATCTGGAAAACGCTGTCGCCGGAGGTATAGACGATCGGAAATCCGGTGCGGACGTGCTCTTCGCCGAGTTCCTTGATGATTTCGGTGCCGGAAGCGGGCTTGTTGCCGAGGGTCTTGCGGCCGATGCGTTTTTCGAATTCGGCGATCAGCTCTTTCGGGAAGCCGTGCTTGTAAACGGGGAAAGCCTGGTCGAGCCAGATGCCGGCCATTTCCCAGTGACCGGTCGTCGTGTCCTTTCCCGGCGAAACTGTCGCGCCCTTGCCGAAAAATCCCGCGGGATGCGCGGGCGGAGTGAGGTGCGCGAGCGGTTTGATATTGGCCAGGCCGATGCGCGTCAGATTTGGCAGCGCGAGCGGGCGCGAGCGAGCGATGTGGCCGAGCGTGTCCCGGCCCACGTCGCCGTACTCGGCGGCGTCCGGCAGTTCGCCGATGCCGACGCTATCGAGCACGATCCAGATGATGCGTTCGAAATGTGGCGTCGTGGCCATGGCAGTCTCTTAATCTTCTCCGATGTCTTCGTGCCAGATCTCGGGATGCTCGCGAATGTAGTCCGCGAGCAATTCTACACATTCCTGGGAATCGAGATCGATCACGCGCACGCCGATCGAGCGCAGCCAGTCGAGGCCTCCCTGGAAATTGCGGCTCTCGCCGACCACCAGCGTCCGGAAGCCGAACTGGCGAACCAGGCCGCTGCAATACCAGCAGGGGGCGAGCGTGGTGACCATAACCAGGTCGCGGTAGGTGCGGCGGCGCCCGGCGTTGCGGAACGCGTCGGTTTCGCCGTGCATCGAAGTGTCGCCATTTTGCACGCGGCGATTGTGGCCGCGGCCGACGAGCGTGCCGTCCGCGTCGAAAATCGCCGCACCGATGGGAATACCGCCTTCGGAAAGCCCGAGGCGCGCTTCTTCGAGCGCGACGGCGAGGAGTTTTTTGTGGTCGAGGTCGAGTTTGGTCATGTGCGCGCGATTAGAGACACATTTTCAGGGCGTGCCGGGGATTTTCGATTCGCGCTCGTCCCAGTGCGCGAGGATGTCGCGGACGACTTTGTCGCCGACGACTTCGGCGGATTCGAGCGACTCGAGAAACGCCGGGTAATTTCCAGTGGCCATGCGCTTCAGGCTGTCGGCGGGCGTCTCACCGGGAGCCTCGCGGGTGAAATTGCTGACGGTGCGAAGGACGAGCACGCGCTGCAGATCGACGCGGCCGGATTGGGCGAGAAACGTGAGCGACTGCATGGTGCCGGTGTCTTCCATCGCGGTGACCATGAAGTTGCCCTGGCCGCCGGTGAAGTAGGCGTCCCAGGCGTTGGCCCAGCGGTCGAGCAGAGTGCCGTGCCAGAAGGTGCTGCCGGAGAGATCGTCGCCGCGGGCGACGAAGGGCGGCTTCTGCGCGTTGGGGAAACCGGTGAAGCGGGCGCGAGCGGCGCGCATGCGGTCGGTGTCGGCGAGCGGAGTGTCTTTCGTGAGATGGAAGGCCCAGCCGACCAGCTGCGGATTGAGCGTGTAGATTTCGCCGCCGTTCTGGCGCGCGGGAGGTTCGTAGGGCGTGGCGTGATTGAGCGGCACGATGCCGGTGGACCAATCCTTCGGGATTTCGCGTGCGTCGATTTCGTAGGCGAGATCGCTATCAATGACGTGATCGGCCCAGACGGCGGAGCCGAGGGAGACGTCCGCAGGATCGCCGCCGCCGATGCCGGCGATCACCCAGTAGGCATGAGAGAAGTCGAATCGCGGATCGAGTCCGACGGCCATGATGGAAGATGCGGCGCGGGCGGTGCCGACTCCTGTGAGCATGCCGAGGACGCCGTCACCATTCATGCGCACGTGGTGAAAAGCCGCGGGGACTTCGATGACGCGGTCGAGATGCTCGCGCTGGACCCAGAGCGGAAACTCGCCGGGCTTGTCGCCGGTGTCCTCGCCGGTTTCGAACATGGCCACGACGACGACCTTTACTTGGATTGGCGAGGCGGCGGGTGCTGCGCTTTGCGCTCGTACGGGCGCGACACACGCGGCAGCGGCGAGGGCGAGCGCGATGCCCAGACGAGCGACACATCGGGCAATGAGTTTCGGTTTCACGGAATCCGTTTCCACGGCGGAGACGCGAAAAGATTCTACATCAGGGCGCGAATGGGAAATTGAGTTTATGGCGAGGGGCGGTAGAATAGCGCCCACCAAACGACGCGACCGCGCGCGCAAAGGATCGAAAATGGCTCCCGTTCGAAGGCGTGTTTGCATTCCGGCATTTGTCCTCGTGCCAGTGTTGACGATTTCGGCGGTGTTCCTGCTGTGCGGATGCAGCGGATCGCCGGCCAAACAAGCACAGGACCGGACCGAAAGCGCCTACAACCTGGCGCGAGGAAATCCGCTGGCGCTGCGGGCGTTCCTGGTGGATATGCCGAAGGGGGCGGAACTGCATTATCACCTGGGCGGCGGAATTTACGCCGAGACTTGGATCCGGGACGCGGTGGAGGACCACCTGTGCGTGAATTTGGCGACGTCGTCGCTGGTGAAGCGCGCCGGGGCGAATTGCGCGGCGGGCAGCGTGCCGGCGGAGACGGCGAATCAGGATCAGCAGCTTTACGACAAATTGGTGGACGCATTCTCGATGCGGGCGTTCGTGCCGATGCCGGGGATCGACGGACACGATCAATTCTTCAACACGTTTTCGCGATTCGGGGCCATCGATTCGCGGCACATGGGCGAGTGGCTGGACGAGGTGGCCTCGCGAGCGGCGTCGCAGAACGAACAATATATGGAGCTGATGGTGACGCCGCCGTTCAGCCATGCGGCGACCATCGCGCATGAAATCGGCTGGCATGGCGAGAATTTTGCGGAATTTCGCGATCAACTGCTGGCCAAGGGATTGCGGGATGAGATTCCGCTGACGAAGACGTTTCTGGATATGGCCGAGGCGAGCCGGAAACAAATCGAGCATTGCGGCCAGCCGAACGAGGCGCCGGCCTGCAAGGTGGAAATTCGGTACATCTATCAGGTGCTGCGCGCGTTTGCGCCGGAGCAGGTGTTCGCGCAGACGCTGCTGGGATTTGAATACGCGCAGACCGATCCGCGGGTGGTGGGAATCAATTACGTGCAGCCGGAGGACGATCGCGTGGCGATGGCCAACTACGCGCTGGGGATGCGGCAGATGGATTATCTGCACGGCGTCTATCCGAAGCTGCATATCACGCTGCACGCAGGCGAACTGGCGCCGGGAATGGTGCCGCCGGACGGACTGCGATTCCACATCCGCATGGCGGTGGAGACCGGCCATGCGGAACGAATCGGGCACGGTGTGGACGTGATGTACGAAGACCGGCCGTACGATTTGCTGCGGGAGATGGCGGCGAAGCACGTGATGGTGGAAATCAATCTGACGAGCAACGATGTGATTCTGGGGACTGCGAATTACGATCACCCGTTTCGCACGTACCGGAAGTACAAGGTGCCCGTTTCGCTTTCGACGGATGATGAGGGCGTGTCGCGGATCGATTTGACGCATGAGTATGAGTTGGCGGTGGAGACGTATGCGCTGAGCTACGGAGATTTGAAGCAGATGGTGCGGACCGGAGTTCATCATACGTTTCTGCCGGGGGCGAGCTTGTGGAAGGAGCCGGACAAGTTCGACCGCATGGTGGATGAGTGCGCGGGGGATTTCACAGGCGAAGTTTCGTCGAAGTGCTCGGATTTCCTGAAATCGAGCGAGCATGCGCAGCAGGAATGGGAGCTGGAGAGGCGCTTTCGAGAATTTGAAATGGCGCATTAGTCGGCGCCTCAGGGGCTAAAGCCCCTGGGTATTTTGGACGGTACTCTGCCGGAGCCGAAGCCCGTCTGCCGACAGGCAGGCTCCGACCCCGTCCCGCTAAACACCGTCGTGTGAAATTGAGGTAGAACCGCCAAGAATTCGATCGGCGGCGACGGAATCTGTCGCACCTATGGTGCTTGATGGTCTTCGTGGGTTTGGTTCCCAGCTCTAGCGGGTGGGCTACCTTCTGCCGCGCCTGCGGCGCTGGTTTGGTGGCGACGTTCTTCGCCGGAGCACAGGCAGGATTGTCTGCGCCACTCAAAACAATATCAACACCATGCCAATCGGGAAACTGGTGGTCCCAGGAGACTGCCTGCCCGACTACCAATAATATGAGGCGAGGACGCGGGGGCAGGCGGATTTTCCTTCGATTACCTGCGTGGCCAGCACGAACTCCACGTTTTGAGAGCGCCAATCGCGCGGGGCCTGGCGGGTGGCGTTCTCCATTTCGTGCGAGTCGGTGAGGAATTCGCCGGCGGCGCTGGTGCCATTTTCGCCGATCCCCGCAGCGATGACGACGGGCTGTCCGGTGGTCGGATCGGAAAAGCGCGATACGATGGCGTAGTCCTGCGTCAACTCCGAATACTTCTCGTTGAAATTGACCGCCCAGTCGTGGCGCCCGGGATTGTCGCGGTCTTCGACCCAAAAGACGCCATTCTTCGCCGGATTCCAGCTGAAGTGGTAGCGGAGGGCGTCGGAAATTCGCATGGTCCAGGCGTTATCGTAGCCGGCCACGAGGACGATGGGACCCTGGCGGAGGTCGGTGAGCGTGGTGGCCTTGGCGGTCAGCAGACGGGCGGGTTTTCCGTGGTTGCCGAAGAGTTCGGCCAGGCGAAACAGCGTATTGGCGTCATAGACGTTGATGTGGTCGCCGTCGTAAATGTGCTGCGTGATGCTGAAGTCCGCGGGAGCAGGCTCGCCTTTGTTGGGTGTGGGAACGGGCCCACCGATTACGACCAGAGCGGAACTGGGTGCGTCCAGCAATGGATTCCAGAAATTATCCAAGGCTTTCGGAGTGACCCAAGCTTTGACTTGGGCCGTGCCGAAAGCGGCGGCCACGGCGAGAATCGCCACCAGAGCGACAAGAACTGGCCGGCGGGCGAAAAATCCACGGTGCGCGGGCATCACTTCCACGGGCGCGGTGATAACGGAGACGTGATGATTGCCGCTGTCCAGGGCGAGCTTGTCCGCGGGCAGATGAAATTCAGGATGGTAGGAACCAGCCGGCAGATCGATGCGAAGCTCGGAATCATGGCCGGGCTCGTGGTAGTACTGCGCGATGCGCTTGCGGATTTCGCCAGCTGTGATGCGGACGACGGGATCTTCGTTGGTATCGTAATCGGGATCGCGGCCGAAGACTTCGGCTCCGAGGGTGCGCTCTTTCAGCTGGGTTTCGCCGTCCAATGTGCGCACGACAAGGAATCGCAGGAGATTGGGATAGCGCTTGCTGTGCTTAAAGGACGGATGCGAGAGGATCCGGTCGAGCTGATGGAGGATGGCGTCGCGATCGGCTGGACCGTCCGGAAAGCGTCTCGGTTGGACGGAAACCGCCAAATCAGGCAAATTCGGACTCGCCATGGAACGCCCCCACTGCGGAGTGCGGCCGAGTGTGCTGCATGGGCATACGAGTGTCAACGGAAAAACATGCAAATTACCGTATGATACGTTGGCCGGGCGTCCTGTAAGTTGTTGATGCTAGATGAGATACGCAATGCCCAGCGGTAGCCTACCGTAGCATCCTTGCGTGCAACCTCCCTGCCTGAAGTACCGTCCCGGCCCGAATCGTGGGTGGGCCAAGCCTGACATTTTCGAAATGTACCGGTGAAGGGGCGTGCGCAGCGGCTCGGACTCGGGGGACGGGTATCGCCGGCGGCGAAGACGCGTGAAACGGGAGGGGAGCTACATGGCGATGAAGGGCTGGGTGGGAAGCGCGGTGCAATGGATGTTGATGGCGCTGCTCTGCGGCCTCGGACTGGCGGTAGCGAGCCAGGCGCAGAACCAAAACGGATCGCTCAACGGATATGTGTTTGACGCGCAGCATGGCGCAGTACCGAACGCGACCGTGACGGCCACCGATCGCGATACGAAGACGACGTACAAAGCCACCAGCGACACGCAGGGCCATTTCGCGATCCTGGACGTGCCTCCGGGGACGTACGACCTGTCCGTGAATGGGGCCGGATTCAAGACGTTTGTGCAGGAAGGCGTGACGCTGCACGTGAACGAGAAGCTGGCGCTGCCGGATTTCGCGCTGTCTGTAGGGACGGTGACGGAGACGGTGACGGTGACGACCGAGCAGGAGGCGCAGCTGGACACCGAAGGCGCGCAGATGGGCGACACGGTGGAAAACAAGCAGATGGAGAACCTGGCGGTGAATGGCCGCAGTCCCCTGTCGCTGGTGACGCTGACGCCGGGAGTTTCGAGCCAGGTGAGCGTGGAGGCCGCAAGCACAATCGGAATCAGCGAATTCGCCGCGAACGGCGTGCGGAACAATTCGAACAACATGACGATCAACGGAATCGGCGACATCGACACCGGGTTGAACGGCGACCAGAACGTGACCATCAGCCAGGACGCGATCCAGGAATTCACGGTACTGACCGGGATTTACCAGGCGCAGTACGGGCGGTCGTCCGGCGCGCAGGTGAACGTGGTGACAAAGAGCGGCACGGCCGATTTCCACGGCGGGGCGTATATTTTTCATCGCAATGAAGGAATGAACGCGCGCAATTTCATCACGAACGAAACCGATCTGCCGCAGAAGCCGCTGTTCCGCTACAACGATCCCGGATACAACATCGGCGGCCCGGTCTACATTCCGGGGCATTTCAATACGAACAAGGACAAGCTGTTCTTCTTTTGGAGCGAGGAATTCCAGCGGCAATTGCTGCCGAATGCGCCGGATAACGTGTGGCTCCCGACCGCAGCGGAATTGCACGGGGATTTCAGCGCGGACAACACGGCGTTCAACACGCTGGCGTATACCCGCGACCCGTTCCTGCCGGGCGGGCCACCGTGCATCGCGCCGACGGCTTTTTCGGCGCCCGTCACGCTCGGGTGCTTTGACGGCACGGCCACGGGAACCGGGACGTTTGATCCGGCGCAACTGGGGATCATTCCCTCGAGCATTCCGTTGTACGCGCCGGGGGTGAAGTATCTGACCAATTTGAACGCGCTGGCTCCGAACGTGCTGCCGTACGGGTCGGCAGGGCAGATTCAAAATATTCCCTTCGGAGCGAACTACAACTACACGTCGGACCTTTCCACGCTTTCACCGAGGCGGGAGGACCTGCTGCGGATCGATTACAACTTCAATTCGCACCTGCGGTTGAACTGGACCTGGATCCACAACACGAACACGAGCACCGGCTATTACGGCGGATTGTCGCCGAATGAGACGGTGCCGCTGACAACTTTTGTGACGCCCACGCCGGGATACCAGTGGGGCATCGGCGGGACATACGTGATCAGCCCGACGCTGGTGGACGATTTCGAATTCGGCGTGAGCAACAATTCGCTGCACAACCCGGCGCCGGCGGCCCTGACCCAAGCGGGCAGCGGCGTCAGCCTGCCGTTGCTCTACACGAATCCGGTGCAGGATGATTTGCTGCCAACGATCGGATACGGCAGCAATCCGCAGAGCGGGACCGGAGCGGCGGTGAGCGCCTCCAACGCACCGTTCCTGAATTTCAATACGGACATCGACTTCACGGACAATCTGAGCAAGGTCTGGAAGCAGCATACGTTCAAAACCGGCTTGTATATTCAGCGCAGCCGGAAGAACCAGACATCGTTCGCGGATGCGAACGGAAACTACCAGTTCGGGAAGGACGCGCAGAACCCGTTCGACACCGGGAACGGAATCGCGAACATGCTGTTGGGCATCGTCGATACGTTCGACCAGGCCAGCGCGTTCCTGACCGGACAATACCGCTATTCGAATATCGAGGGATATTTCCAGGACACCTGGAAGATTACTCCGCGGCTGACGCTCGATCTGGGGCTCCGCATGTCATGGTACGAGCCGCAGTTCGATCAAGCCGACCAAATCTCGAATTTCTATCCGAATCCTTTCCTGGCGAGCCAGCAAGTGAGGCTGTTCCAGCCGGCGATGGTGGGCGGTCAACGCGTGGCGTTTGACGCGACGACCGACACGGTGCTTCCCGCGGGAGACATCGGAGCGATTGTGCCGGGATCGGGCAGCTTGACAAACGGGATCGTGCAGTCGTCGACCGCCAATTCCTACCTGGTGAATAACCGCTTCCCACAAATGGGTCCGCGCATCGGAGTCGCGTGGGACATCACGGGGCGGCAGAACATCGTGATGCGAACCGGATTCGGCATTTACTACGATCGAGTCCAGGGGAATCGCGTTTTTTCGCTGATTCAAAATCCGCCGGACACGGTGGTGCCGACCATCCATTACGCATGCGTCAACGTGATGTGCCCGGACGGAACTGCCGACATCAGCTCGACGAGCACGCTGTCGTTCCCTCCCACGCTGCAGGCGACGGACAAACGGGCGAAGATTCCGACCGTGTATGAGGCGAGCCTTGGCTTTGAGGCAAAGCTGCCTTATCAAATGATCCTGAACACGTCGTACGTCGGGACGTTCTCCTATCAACTGACCGATGAAGTCAATCTGAACGGAATCCCGTACGGCACGACGTTCCAGCCGCAAAACCAGGATCCGACGATGAGCGGGCCGCAGTGTTTGAACCCCGCCACGCTTGGATTCCAAGGAACGGGCGGCTATTCAGGCGCCTGCGCGCTGCCGGAAAACCTGGTGCGGCCTTACCCCGGATATGGCGACATCTGGCAGTACAACAGCACCGGTACGGCGAATTACAACGCGCTGCAGGTGAGCGTGACGCGGCGCTACGCGAAGGGGCTGTTCCTCGGGGCGTCCTACACGTACAGCAAGAATATGACGACGACGCCGGGAGGAGGCTTCCTGGGATCGGATTTCTTTCCTTCGCGGATCGACGGGCTGAACAAACTGGTGAACTACACGTACACGGGGTTCGATCAGCGGCACAATCTGGTGATCAATTATGTGTACAACTTCCCGAGCATTTTCCATAGCGGGCTGGCGCATTCGCTCGTGGACGGCTGGCAGTTTTCGGGCGTGACGCGGCTATCGACTGGAAATCCATACCACGTGACCTTCGCGGATCTGCTGAGCGGCGGCAACTTTGCGATCGACATCACCAACCCGATCTATCTTTTCGGCGTGGATCAGACGGTGACTGGATCCTACACGGAGCCGGCGAACATCGCGTTGACGGGCCAGCCGTTGCACGGTGCGGGCGGAGCAGCGGGGCAGATCAATCCGGCGGCTTTTGCGGAGCCGACGGCGCCGAGCCTGGGGCTGGAATCGAACCGATCTTCCGCCTATCTGTTCGCGCCGGGATGGAACAACTGGGATATGTCGCTGCAGAAGAATTTTGCGATCACCGAACACTCGAATATTCAGCTGCGGTTCGATGCGTTCAATGCGTTCAACCACACGCAGTTCGCGGCGGTGAACTC